>Ga0315281_10007738_pt1 | contig 15080 bp, 14 predicted proteins | sample YL17G07_0_MG_FD_204540 | JGI IMG/M metagenome (GOLD analysis project Ga0315281, IMG submission 204540) | Sediment microbial communities from Yellowstone Lake, YNP, Wyoming, USA - YL17G07_0 | ecosystem: Environmental > Aquatic > Freshwater > Lake > Sediment | place: USA: Wyoming | collected...
AGCGTTGAGCCGAAATGACGGGAATCATCCTCACAGCGTATCTCGTTTTCCGTTATCGGCGCTTGACTCGCCCCCTGATTCGTTCATGCCATTCGATCCGGGCTGTTACTCACCGTCCAGTGAGGCTCGACGTTGACGCCGTATTCTGCGTAGACGTAGAATGTGCAAACGTCGGACGCCTCACGCTTCGACGAAATGGGGGAAGCGATGCCGAAGCCGAAAGTGAATCCGACGAAAAAAAGGCCGGGCCGTCCGTCGAACGCCTCGCGGGGGCTCCCGCTCTCCGAGGAAATCGTCGAGCGATGCACGGTTCGCCTAGAGCCCGCTCTCGTCACGCGCCTCGACCGTGAGCGGGACCGGATGAATCGGGAGCTACTGGCGGCCGGTAACGGCGATCGAGTGGTCGGAGGTGCCCGCGCCGATCGCCCGGCGCTCCTGCTCGCGATCGTCGAGCGCTATCTCGAAGGGCGAGAAAAGAAGAGCTGACGGGCTCTTTCGCCGATTCCGCCCCCCGGAATCGTTCACCGAATTGACATATCGCGTATTTTACAGAATAATCGTTATCGGCGCATATTACGTATAAGACATATACAAACAAATAGAGGCGAGCGCGAAAAGGCAAGCGGGCGTGGTGATTCCGCGTTGAATTGCGTTTCGCTTCCGAGGGGCTTTCGAGGCGTAAGGCTGGCGGGGTGCCGTTGGAGCGCCACGTTTTGCAATTCAAGTTCACCCGCGAACCTCGCCGCTAGAGCAATCGTTTGACTCGACCGGTTTTCCCGAGCCGGAGAACGAAAGGCGGTTCGAGCTTGGAGATGAGACGGGAAATTCTCGGGAGTCCAAGTCGGAATGCCTCGACCATTTGCGCGGCTGTGAGGGTGGCCTCCTCGTAGAAGATGGCTCGGACCCCGGCGACGATCAACGCCCGTCTCTCGATCTCGCGACGGCGGATGCGATCGTCTTTCGAAACGAGGAGCCAGCGTTGCCGCCCAACTTCGGGGAGCCACTCGGAGTCCGGCGTGCCGATCGGAAAAATATCTTGGAGTCGAAGAACGTTCACGCCGAGAGCGCGAAGTCCGTCCGGGATGATTTTCCCGGCAAGGTTCTCGTCGAGGAGAACCGTCGGAAAATCAGGCGGCGCGCTCGAAGAGGATGACTTCTCGGACCGTTTCGACTTTTTGATTGAGGTCTTCTGCGACCGCTTCAACGGAGTCTCCGGCATCGACGCGATTGCGGATCTCGGCGGTCGCGATCCGCGTGCCGGAGATCACGGGCCGCCCGAATGCGACTTCCGGATCGATGGTGACGGAACGGGGGGCCTCGATCGTTTGGCTTCGAAGGAACGGAAAAAGACGGAGCGGACCAAATCCCGTTTTCCAATCGATCCGGGCGAGATAGGCGCGGACCGTTTCCTTGAGTGCGAGCTGACTCGAAAGCGAGAGGTCCATGAGCTGACCGTACTTTTCGAGATAGACCTGACGGTGGCCCGCAAAAAGAGTTTCGGAAGCGAGCGGGTGAGCATCGGAAGACTGCCGCCGCAGCTCCGGTATCGCCGACCTCAGATTCTGCATCGAGACCGCATGTTCGGTGCGGAGGGCTCGGAGGACGTGGGCTTCGATGAGGTTGTAGAAGGAGAGCACAGCCGGTTCGACTTGGGCGATCGTGATGATCGAATCCGCCCGGTCTTTTCCTTGCCGGGTGCGATATTCCTGTCCGAACGCCCAAGCGCGCAGAGTGGAAGACGGCATCTTCAGGTAATGCGCCGCTTCGGTCAGCGGGTAGGCTGGCACGTCTCGCGGGTCTTGACCTCCGTACAGCCGGGAACTTCGCTTCAACGATCCATCCCCCTTCTCATCGAATGATACAGCTTTGCCACCCTGTCACAGGGTGTGGAGGTCAGGGGAAGCGAAGCCCGTCAGGCCGGCCCCTTCGACCTGGACGGAGGTCTGTCCGCCGGCGGTCGAAATCCCGCTCATGTACGACCAGCGTCCGACCAGAGGGGGCGGGGAAACTCGAAAGATTGGTGTGCCCGGCGCGACTCGAACGCGCGGCCTGCTGCTTAGAAGGCAGCTGCTCTATCCAACTGAGCTACGGGCACGGCCGGATGGAAAAATGGTCGGGGTGACTGGATTCGAACCAGCGACTTCCTGCTCCCAAAGCAGGAGCGCTACCAACTGCGCTACACCCCGAAAGGAATTCTCCGTCCCCCGCGCTTCGATCACGTTCGCGAGGGGCATCGATTATGAACGGCCCTGCGGGCACGGTCAATTCTTGGGCCGGCGCCCTTCCTGTTTTTTCGTTCGGCCCTCGGCGTGTCCGCCTTCGAGGGCGGCGAGCTGGGCGGTGAAGAGGGAGCGGAGGGCGGTTCGCCCGGCTGTGACGAGCTTGTCGAGCTCGGCGGGTTTGATCGTTCCGTGTTCGGCGGTTCCCTGGAACTCGATGAGACCGCCGGTGGCGGTTCCGACGAGGTTGAGGTCGACGCGGGCGGTCGAATCCTCGGAGTAGTCGAGGTCGACGAGAACGCCCTTTTCTCCGAGCCCGACCGACAGGGCGGCGACCTGCTCGGCGATCGGGTCTTCTTTGAGCTTTCCGCTCTGGCGAAGCCGGCGGAGCGCGATCGCGAGGGCGAGCCATCCGCCGGTGATCGAGGCGGTGCGCGTTCCGCCATCGGCCTGGATCACGTCGCAGTCGACCCAGAGCGTGCGTTCACCGAGTTTTTTCCGGTCGAGCGCGGCGCGAAGCGATCGCCCGATGAGCCGGCTGATCTCCTGCGATCGTCCGGATGGTTTCCCTTTCGATCCTTCCCGGGCGATCCGGTCGCGGGAGCAGCCGGGGAGCATTCCGTATTCGGCGGTGAGCCATCCTTCCCCTTTGCCGCGAAGAAAATGCGGAACTTTGTCTTCGATGCTGACCGAGCAGATGACGCGGGTCGCGCCGAATCCGACGAGGACCGATCCGGCGGGATCCCGCTGGACGTCCGGCTCGAACGTGACGGGGCGCAGCTCGTGGGGCTTTCGGCCGTTCTCGCGCATGGTTTTCCTTTCGGGAATCTTCAAATGATGTCGACTTTCTCGAGCTGTTCGATTTCGGCGCCGAGAAATCGCTCGGCGACGCGCCGGAACCGGTCCGAGTCGTCGGTGACGAAGAAATGTTTTTCGCCGGATCCCCAGGTCGAAATGCGGCGATTCTCCTGAAGCTGGAGCTTTTCGTGAACCGCGAGGGCGGCCTCGGCGGCGGAGTCGACGAGAGTGACCGCAGGCCCGACGGCTTCGGCGATGGTGTCGCGAAGAAGCGGGTAGTGCGTGCAGCCCAGAACGAGAGTGTCGATTCCTTCGAAGCGAAAGGGCTCGAGGTAGAGCCGCGCGGCTTCGTGCGCCACGAGATTGTCGATCCACCCCTCCTCGGCGAGGGGAACGAAAAGGGGACAGGCTCGCGAAGAAATTCTCGCGTTGGGGCGCAGAGCGCGGATGGCGCGGTCGTAAGCGCCGGAGGAAATCGTGGATTCGGTGGCGATGACTCCGATGGCGCCGCCGCGAGTTGTTTCTGCGGCCGCCTGGGCGCCCGGCTCCACGACGCCGATGACCGGAATGTCGACGGCTTCGCGAATCTCGTCGAGCGCGAGGGCCGAAGCGGTGTTGCAGGCGATGACGAGGAGCTTGATTCCCCGCTGAAGAAGAAACTCGACGTTTTTCATCGAGTAGCGAACGACGGTCTCTTTCGATTTCGTCCCGTAGGGGAGCCGGGCCGTGTCGCCGAGGTAAATGAGATCCTCCTCGGGGCACTGCTCGTGAATGGCCCGGTAGACGGTGAGCCCTCCGACGCCGGAATCGAAAATGCCAATGGGGCCGCTCATCGTGCGATTCGCCGCCTCACAGGACGGCTCGTCCCTCGCCGGAAGGCGGGTGCGCCGCGGAACGAGGTGAGCTCGTTGCGGCCTGGCCGGGAGCGGGAGCGGCGGGTTCTTCCGGAGCCAGGAGGCGGTTGTCGAAGCGAAGCGGGCTCGATAAATCGATGTGCCCGGCGAAGGTTTCAGCAGACTCGCCGCGAAGAGTGACCAGCACACCCTTGGTTCCTTCGGGAGCCGACGTGAGAACCGTCGCGACGAGGCTCTCGAGGCTCATCCACTCCTGGTGAGCTCCGAAACCGGCGAGTGATTCGGGCGGGATGTCGAGATCGACGGTCACAAAGCCGGGGGGGGAGAGAAAAACGGCGCGGACCGCCGATCCGGCGGGGAAATTCGTGACGTCGTCGGGGTTGTCAGGTCCGGCAAAAAGGCCGGTGAGAGCGCCTCGAATTTTTCCGGCGGGTCCCGGCGGCACGGGAACTTGCCGGGGGACGCGGTGAAGAAGGGTGTCTTCCCGTTCGAAGAAAAGCGACAGCTCCTGTTTCGGAAACTCGGAAACGGGGCGCGGAGCGGCGGAGGCCGCTGCGGAATCGCTCTCTTGAGGCGGGGGAGCGGCTCGGGACGAAGCTGCGGTTCCGGTTGCCGGCGATGCCGTGGCCGTGCGCGGGGGCTCGACCGGCACGGGGCGATTGAGGACGAGGAGAACCGCGAGGGCTCCGACGAGGAGCGCCAGAAACAGGAGCGCGAGACTTCGACTCACGGATTTCGTCCGGGCTGGCTCGCTCCCCCGGAAGGAGCGGCGGAAAGGGTCGATCCCATGCGCGGCTCGTACCGGCTGCGATAGGTCTCGACGCCGGTCGCGATGGCGTCTGCGACGCGGTGGCGAAACTCCGCCGAAAGAAGACTCTTCTCCTCTTCGGGATTCGTGATGAACGCCACTTCGATCAGAACGGCAGGCATGGCCGCCCCGACGAGGACGCGAAAGGGAGCCTGCTTGATTCCCCGATTCGAAAGCCCGAGCAACGTATTGAGCTGATTTTGAATGTCTTCGGCCAGGAGCGCGCTTTCCTTCACGTGCTCGTTTTGAACGAGATCCCAGAGGAGAAAATCGAGATCCTGTCTGCCGGTCGGTTTTGGGCCGCCGCCGCCGTCGGTCCGGTTTTCACTGTCGGCGAGTTTCTTCGCCGCTTCGTCGGTGGCCGACAGCGAGAGGTAATAGGTCTCGGAACCGCGGGGCTTTTTCGCGGGCGAGGCATTCAGGTGAATGGAGAGAAAAAGGTCAGCCTGGTTGTGATTCGCATAAGCGGGCCGGTCCTCAAGAGGAACCTGGAGGTCGCGATCGCGGGTCAGCAGAACCTTGTAACCGTAGCTCGTCTCGAGAACGCCCTTGAGTGACTTTGCCAGCTCGAGCGTCAGGTCCTTCTCCTGGCTCCCGCCTTTGCCCAGCGCGCCGACTTCGACGCCTCCGTGTCCGGGATCGAGAACGATCGTGGTCATTCGAGTCTTCTGAAGAGGGGGCGGTGTGACCGGCGCCGGCGTTTTTCCAATCCGGATTCCGCCGATCTCGCGGGCGACCGGCTGGACTTCGACGACGATTCGGAACGGATTCGAGAGCGAGTAGACCTCGGTGGCGAACGAACCCCTCTTGTAGGCCAACGCCGCCGAATGGCCTCGAAACGAAACGCGGCTGACGATTGGGTCGCTGAAATCCTGCTCTGCGAACGGCGGAGCGATTCCCCGTGCGTTGATCTGAAGAACGGCGCCGTCGATTTTTTTCTCGAGTTGATACTTGACGGCCGAATCGAACGTGAAGACGCACTTGGTGGCCTCTCCGCTGTGCACGACGGAGACCGCAACGGAAACGTCACTGCCTCCTGCGGGCCGGATCCGGAGCGTCCGTTCGGAACGCGACCAGTCGGCCGCAAATCCGGCGGGGTCGAGAAGATGCTTGAGGACGAACTCGAGCGGCAGATAGGGTCCGCCGTCTGCGACCACGGGAGGAGCGAGGAGATCGACAACCGTCTCGTCGACCGTCGCGAGCGGCGCCTCGATCGAGAAGTGAATCACTCTCTCTCCCTGACGATAAGTGAAAATCGCACCCGGTTCGTCCGCGGCAATCGACCCTTTGAGAATCGGTGCGAGGTCGGCGAGGCAGAAGTAGGTGATTCCTCCGTTGTCGAGGGTTCTGAGCGGCGAGCTGCCGGCGGGAGAGACGAGAAGCGACGGGCCGCTTTTGGGAGCGCTCGCGGCGGAGGCCGCTTCCAGCCGCATCGGGGCTGATTGGGAAAAAAAGAAAAACGAAAGCATGAGCAGGGCGATCCGGGCCGTGCTCCTGAGAATCCCTCTTGGGCGAGACAGCTGGGCGAAAGGCTTCACGCTTCTTTTGGAGGCCGCCGCAATGAGGCGGGCTCGGGGCATTGTAGACGGACTGTCTCGTCTTTCCGAGCCCGGACTGGAAAGGGAAGCTCGATTCGATTCCCCGGCATCGGGGCTGTTCGAGCGGCGGCTCGCGGCCGGATGCAGGGGGCGCTCCCGGCCGAAGGGAATCTCAATCTTTTCGATAATGGCATCCGCGGCTTTCCGGATTTCGCAACGCCGAGGTGGTGATCACGAGCGCAGCGTGAACGCCATGGAAGAGCTCGACGATGTCGCGGCTGATCTGGGTGCGATGGTAAAAAGTTTCGAGGCGCGCCTTGAGGTCGCGAAAATCGGCGGAGGCTCGCTCGAGGCGGGCCGCGGTTCTCACGATGCCGACGTAATTCCACATCGTGTTTCGAATGGTCGCCCAGTCCTGAAGAATGAGCGCCGGGTCTTCGTTCTCCTCGGTTCCCGTGGGCTCCCAATCCGGAACCGAAGCAAAAAGGGATTTTTGGATGCTCTGCTGATTGTTGAGCTTTTTGAGAATCGATTGGGCGGCGCACCATCCCCAGGTGAGCCCTTCGAGCAGAGAGGTCGACGCCAGCCGGTTGGCGCCGTGAAGCCCCGAGCCGGCGCACTCCCCGACGGCGTAGAGCCGTTCCAGCGTGCTCTCTCCATCGAGGTTCACCAGGACGCCGCCGCAGTGATAGTGCGCGGCGGGGACGACGGGAATCGGATCCCTGGCGATGTCGATTCCGTAAGAGGCGCAAAACGCTGCGATCGTCGGGAATCGTTCTCGGATTCCCATCCCTGCGTGCGGTTTGTAGTGATGGGACAGGTCGAGATAGACGTGCGGTTCCTTGTGAATCGTCATTTCCTCGACGATGGCACGGGCGACGATGTCGCGCGGGGCGAGATCCTTGAGCTTGGGCGCATAGCGCTTCATGAACTGCTCGCCCCGGAGATTTTCGAGGCGCGCCCCTTCGCCGCGAAGCGCTTCGGAAATGAGGAACCGGGGAGCGCCGGGATGGTAGAGCGTCGTGGGATGGAACTGGACGTACTCGATGTTCTTGAGGCGGGCGCCGGCCCGGTCGGCCATGACAATTCCGTCGCCGATCGCTCCCTTGGTGTTCGTGGTGTGGAGGTAAAGGCTCCCGACTCCGCCGGTGGCCAGGACGGTGAAGTCGGCGAAGAGGGTGCGAACGCGGCCATCCGGCCCTAACAAGTAGGCTCCGAGGCATTCGTTCGGAATCCGGTACTGGAACTCGGTTTTTCGGCTGTGGTGCTGGCTGGTGAGGAGATCGATCGCGGTGGTTTCGGTCGCCATCCGGATCTTCGGGTTGTCTTTCACCTTCTGAAGGAGAGCCAGCTCGATCGCGCGTCCTGTGGCGTCGGAGGCGTGAACGATCCGCGGCACCGAGTGAGCCCCTTCCCGGGTGAGGTCGAGCTCCCCGTCTTCCGCTTTCGAGAACGGCACGCCGATTTCGTCGATCAGAAGTTTTCGGACCACGGTCGGGCCGAGCTTCGCGAGTTGCGCGACGGCCGGCTCGTTGCAGATTCCCGCACCCGCCGCGAGGATGTCTTTTTCGAGGCTCTTGGCCGAGTCCTGTTTGCCCCGGTAGATGATTCCCCCTTGTGCCCAAAGGGTGTTCGTGTCTTCCGCGTCTTCCGCTTTCGTGACGAGGAGAACGTCGACGCCGGCCGAGGCCAGAACGTGAGCGGTCGTCAGCCCCGCGATTCCGGTCCCGATCACGAGCACGGGAACGGTGCTTCGCGGAGGAGGAATGGAGCTGCGGCGCGCTTTCTTTCCAGGGGTTGCGGACGGGCTCACCGGTGAGCTCCGCGGCGGCGGACGGTCGCGGGGAACGATCGAACCCGGCGGCCGACGGGAAGAACGTCGAGAGACAGATCGAGGGCCGGAGCGGAATGGGTGAGCGAGCCGACGGAAATGAAATTGACCCCGGTGGCCGCGACCTTTCCGATCCGGTCGGTCGTCATCCCGCCCGAGGCTTCGAGAGGGATTCTTCCCGCCACCCTCGAAACCGCGCGCTTCGTGGTTGCCAGGTCCATATTGTCGAGGAGGATTTGCGTGACCGGCCGCGCCAGCGCCTCGTCGACGTCGGAGAGGGTGCGTGCCTCGACGATGATCGGGAGTTTCTTTTTTCCTTTTCGGTGCGCGAAAACCCGGTCGATTGCTTCGCGCAGGCCTCCCGCTCGATCGACGTGATTGTCCTTGATCAAGACCGCGTCGAAGAGCCCCATCCGGTGATTGACGCCTCCGCCGGTCCGCACCGCGTACTTGTCGAGGAGGCGAAAGCCGGGGAGGGTTTTTCGGGTGTCGAGGATCCGGCATCGCGTTCCACGCGCCGCCGCCACCGCACGGCTCGTGGCGGTCGAGACGCCTGACAGGTGTTGCAGGAGATTGAGGGCGGTTCGCTCACCGGCGAGGACGAGTCGCGCCGGTCCATCGATTTCGGCGACGATCTGACCTTTTCGAACCCGGTCTCCGTCTTCGACGCGCGGCCGGACGCGAACGCCCCGGCCCAGCTCGGCGAAGACGATGGGCAGAAACGGCAGCCCGCAGATGATCCCTTCGGCTTTCGCGATGATTCGAGCCGAAACCATTTCCTTCGGGCCGAAGACGGCATCGGTCGTCACGTCCGGGAGATCCTCGGCGAAGGCTCGGCGCGCCAGGTCGCGCGTCGCGGCGGCGAGAGGATCGTTTTTCTTCATGGCGGCCGGATGTTAGCACCGGCAAGGTCGTTTCGGGTTGGTGTTCAGCGGCTGCCGAGTGCGGCGCCGAGGGCAAGGAGCAGCAGCTCGCAAAAAACGAGAAGCGCCATCCGGCGATCGCCCCGCCGGAAAAACTCTCCGCCCGCAATGATGAGCCCCACCGCCGGGCCGGCGAGCAGGAGGAGAATTCCCGTTGCGGCGAGACGGTCGGCGAGTGGAGACGCTTCTCCGGCGGCCGAGATGAGGCGAGCCGGGGCCGTCGTTCCGCCAGGCATCACCAGCCCGGCGGCCATGAATGCGGCGCCGGTGACCACGAGTGTGCGCGAGGCGCGGGCCATCCGTTTCGGGAGAGTCGCGGCGCGAAACGGGCTCATGCCGGTTTTCCCGCTTTCACCACGAGTTGATAGGCGGCCCAAAGGAGGACGAGGGCGACGATCCGTCGCAGAAGGGCGGCGGTGATGTGCCGGGACGTGCGCGCTCCGAGAGTTGCTCCCGCCAGAACGCCCAGAGCCACGCCGGCCGCGGGTCGCAGGGGGATCTCTCCGCGGACGGCGAAGACGAGAGCCGAGGCGCCGGCCGTGAGACCGATCATGTAATTCGACGTGGCGAGGGCGACTCGGGTCGGGACCCCCATCCGAAGAATCATCGCTGGAATTTTTACGATTCCGCCGCCGATGCCGAGCAGCCCGGAAAGTATGCCGGCCCCCGCGGAAACCGTCAGGCCGAAAGGGATCGATTTCGCGGTGTAGGCCGGCGACCCGTCGATCTTCGGCGGAAGGGTGTCTTCGGCCGAGACGACGTCGGCTCGAGGCGGGAGGAGGAGGTGGAGGGCGCTGATGGCAACGACGGCGGCGAAGAGAAGCGCGAGGGCGTGGACCGGCACGAATGGAATGACCAGCGAGCCGGCAATGGCTCCGGCGATCGAGACCGATTCGAGGGTGAGGGCCAGGCGGACGTCGACCAGGCCGCGGCGCAGATAGCGGGACGATCCGGCCATCGATGTCGCGACGACACCGATCAGGCTGATGGCGACGGAGGTGCGGAGCGGCAGCCCCGCGGAAAGTGTGAGGAGGGGGACGATGAGGATTCCGCCGCCGAGGCCGATGAGAGAGCCGATGAAGCCGCCTGCGGCTCCGATGAGAAGCGGAAGCAGGAGGGGCCCGAGGGCGGAGGGGTGGGGCATTGGAGAGTGATGATATCGCCGCGAAAATTGGGGCGCGGAGAGCTGAGGGCAGAAGCTGGGAGCAGAAGCTGGGAGCAAAAGCTGAAAGATGAAGAGCGTGGCTCCGGGGATTTTTTCTTCGAGCCCGCCTCGTCGCCGCTCATCGCGGGGCTTGGGCCCGCCGGGCTGCGGGGGTGCGCGGCGGCGGGGTTCTTACACTCGCAAGTCGTCTGCCGCCCCCCTCCCTCCCGCGACTTGCTCGCGTTCGAACCACGAGGCGCGACAGGGAATCTGCTTCCGCCGCCGCGCACCTCCTCGCTCGGCGGATCCTGGCGCCCCGCTCATGGCGCTCCTCCGGCGGGCTGGGGTTGTTTTGGAATATTGAAGATGAGAGCTGGAGGGGTTGTTAGGGCGGCGGCGAGGCGACGATGACGAGCGGAACCGGAGGCGGAAAAAACGGGGCGGGTCGAGGGGATTTGGCGGCTTCGGGCCATCCGAACGACGCCGGGAAGCGGAAAATAGTCTGATCCTCTATAATTCGCCGGGGTTTAGACGACCTTTCCCGAGAAAAAAGCGATGCTGACGACTGCTCAAGAATTGAAGTTCAAGGAAATCCTCTACTTTTGTCTGGAGGAGCTTCGGGCTACCAAGGCCGCCGCCTACCTGATGGACGCGACCGGGGAGTTTCTTCTCATCACGTCCTATGGCTTCACGAGGAAGGACATCGTTCCTCCCCGGCTCGAAAAAGGGGATCCGATCATCGAATGGATCTTCGCCCACCGGAAACCGCATTTCATGAACCATCCGGGAGACAGCCCGGATCTGGTGAACGTTCTGGCTGCGGCCAACACGACGAAGCTGATGACGGCGCCGTTTTATTATGGCGACCGGATCGTCGGGTTCATCGACTGTCGCGACAAGGCCGGAAGGCAGAATTATCTGGCCGAAGACGTTCCGATCGTCGATCGAATCGTCGGCCGGTTTCTCGGCCTCATCGAAGCGGAAGGAATCTTCCCCAAACCGAAGCGTGAATCGCAGGTCACGAGCATGCCGACCAGCATTTACGGCGCCGGCCCGGCTTCGAACGAGCTTTCGAACGTCGGCTCGGCATCGCGCCCGACGGCTCTCGATGGCGGGATCACGCTTTCGGCTCCCCCGCCACTGGCCGAAGTAGGCGTCAAGAAGGTTCCGCCTCCCCCGTCGGCCGCCGCTCGGGATCTCGTTCGCCTGCAGCAGGAGGTTTTCGACCTGATGCTCGCCCGGCGCAAGCAGGCGCCGCTCGAAACCGGCCGTGACGGAACTCTCACTCAAAGAGAAGTGGCTCACTACCGCCTGCTCGCCGAATCGTTCCTGATGATTCCGGAAATTGCGGCCGTGGTTTTTTCCTATTGGAACAAGGAGGGGTGCCAGCTCTACGCGGGATGCCGCCGCCCCCTGTCCCCGGACGTCGAGGCGGGGCTCATCGAAAATCTGCGGCGCTTCATGGAGCGGACTCATCCGGGCCTGCAAACGGGGGCCGAAATTCACCGGAATCACTCGCTTCTCGGAGAATCCGTCCCCGGTCTCATCGAACGCTCTCAGGTCAAGGGGATTCAAACCTCGGCGCTTTACGGCTCGGTGGAAGAGGAAGAGGTCATGCTTTTCTCGATCGTCCTGTCGGACGAGCTTCCCGCCGACCGACGCGAAACACTGAAAAGTCTTCACGTCCTGGCCCGTAATTCGCTCGTCGAGACGCGCGACGTGATCCGGTATCGCGATGCTTTCCGGGGCTCGATCAACCGGCTCATCGAGCCGGGGCTCAAGAAATTCACGATCCTGAAAATTCACTCCTTCACGGTCGGGCGCATCGCCCGCCGCTTCGCGCAGAGCCTCGCCTGGAGCGACCGGGAGATCGAGCGGGTGACGGTGGCGGCGATTCTCCACGACGTGGGAATGCGGGAGCTCGACTACGACAATCTCTACACGAAAGAGCGTCTCTCGCCCGATGAGCTCAAGCTCATGCGCGAGCACCCCAGCCTTTCGGCGCTTCTCGTCGAAGAAATCCCGTTCCCTTATCCCGTCGCACCGCTGATCCGGCATCACCACGAACGATTCGACGGAGGCGGATACCCCGACGGGCTCGCCGGCGATCAGATTCCGATCGGCGCCCGGATGATCCACATCATCGAGGCCTACGATGCGATGACGTCCCGAAACTCGTACCGCGCGCCGGTCTCGGCGCACGACGCGCTCGACGAGATCGTTCGGGAGGCGGGCAAGCAGTTCGATCCGGATCTGGCTCCCAGGTTCCGTGAGCTGATGAGCGCTCCGGCCGATTCGACGCCCCACGCCGACACCACTCAGACCTGGACTCGCGGCGCCAGCACGCTGCCGAAATGAAACCTCCGTCACCCGCGAGAGGTGCGGTTCGCGGAAGAGATTCTGCGGCGCCGGAGAAGCTCGTCGCCGGCAACAAGAAGGCCTACCACGACTACGAGATCCTGGACAAAATGGAAGCGGGCCTCGTCCTTTCGGGCACCGAGGTCAAAAGCCTGCGTGCCGGCCGCGCGAATCTCAAGGACAGTTACGTGATGATCGAAAGAGGGGCGCCGGTTCTGGTGGGTTGCCACATTTCGGTTTACGACCCGGGCTCCTACAACAATCATCCGCCCGAGAGGGTTCGAAAACTGCTCCTTCACAAGCGCCAGATCGCCGTGCTCGAGTCGAAGATTCAGGAGAAAGGGCTGACGGTCGTTCCGCTCCGGCTCTATTTCAAAGGTTCTCACGCGAAAATCGAAATCGGCGTGGGGCGCGGAAAAAAACTCCACGACAAGCGCGACGCGATCAAGGGCCGGGAGCTCGACCGGGAAGCGCGCGGGGCGATGAAATCGGCGAGAGGAAACGAGAAATGAGCGCGGCCCGGTTGGAGTTCGTCGCCGGAATCAGCGGCGCCAGCGGTTCGGCGCTCGCGATCCGTTTTCTGGCGGCACTGGCCGGCCGCAGCGAAGTCGGCGCCGTTCACGTCGTCGTTTCGGAGCGGGCGATTCTGGTCGCGCAAAGCGAGATCGACGGAAAGATAAGCGCGCCCGGCGATCTTGTGGCGCGAGCCGGGCTCGACGCCTCCGCTGCGAAAAAGATTCGTCTTCACGACAACGAGGCCCTGGCCGCTCCGATTTCTTCGGGCAGTTATCCGGTCGCCGGGATGGCGATCGTTCCCTGTTCGGCCGGAACGCTCGGCGCTCTCGCCTCGGGGACGTCTCGTGGGCTCCTGCAGCGGGCCGGAGATGTCGCGCTGAAGGAGCGCCGCCGGCTCGTGCTGGCGTTTCGCGAGAGCCCGCTCTCGCTGATTCACATCGAAAACCTTCGCGCCGTCACGCTTTCGGGCGCGATCGTCGCGCCTCCCGTTCCGCCGTATTACCTCCGTGGCGCCACGGTCGAAACGTATCTCGATCATTCCGTGAACCGGATCCTCGATTTGTTAGGCCTTCCTCCGGAGAGAGACGAGCTTCGATGGGGAAAAGGGAAAAAACGCCGGGCCCGGACTGATGGGCGCTGATTCCGCCGTGACCCTTCTTCCCGAGCGTCTCCGCCTCACCCTCACCGCGATCAAATTCAGCCACTCGATTTTCGCACTGCCGTTCGCCCTTCTTTCGGCGTTTTTCGCCGCGAACGGGGTTCCTCCGGCCAGGACGCTCACCTGGATCGTCGTCGCAGCGATCGGAGCCCGAACCGCGGCAATGGGTTTCAACCGCATTGCGGACCGGTCGATCGACGCCGCCAATCCCCGCACCGCGAATCGCGAGCTTCCTGCGGGGCGTCTCTCGGTGTTCTACATGTCGGTTCTCGTTCTCGCCGGGGCCGCCCTGCTGCTCCTGGCGGCGGCGGAGCTCAACCGGCTCTGCTTGATGTTGTCCGGTCCGACTCTCGCCGTTCTTTTCGGCTATTCGCTGACGAAACGGTTCACGTCGGCCTCGCATCTCGTTCTGGGTTTCGCGCTCGGGCTCGCCCCCGTGGGAGCGTGGGTTGCGGTTCGCGGAACGATCGCAGCGATCCCGCTCGTTTTTTGTGCGGCGGTGACGTTCTGGACGGCCGGTTTCGACGTCCTCTACTCCCTCCAGGATCTCGACTTCGACCGGCGGGCCGGGCTCTTTTCGATTCCTGCCCGCATCGGAGCGGCGCGAGCGATTCTCGTCTCGCGTCTTTTCCATCTCGCCACGTTCGTGCTGTTGGTTCTGGCGGCCATTCTGTCGGGCCGCGGCTGGATTTTCTTCACCGGAGTTCTCGCCGCGGGGGCGCTTCTCGTCTGGGAGCAATCTCTCGTCGACGCGCGCGATCTCTCCCGTCTCGACGCCGCCTTTTTTACCGCCAACGGCCTCGTTTCGGTGGTTCTGTTCTTCGCGGGGGCCCTCGATCTCGCGGTGCTCGGGCCGGCCCCCTCGCGGCTTCTGGGGTAAAAAAAAGGCGGGCCTCCGGGCCCGCCCTTGAATCACCGCAGTTGCCGGAGAAAACTACTTGCCGGCTTTTTCGAAATAAACCTGACTGTCTTTGGGGTTGGACTTCATCGTGTCTTTTCCCTCGTTCCAGTTGGCGGGGCAGACTTCTCCGTTGTGGCTCTTGACGTACTGAAACGCCTTCAACACCCGGAGCGTTTCGTCGACGGAGCGGCCGACCGAGTTGTTATGGACCGAGCCGTACTGGACGACTCCATCGGGGTCGATGATGAAACTGCCACGAAGAGCGATGCCGGCTCCTTCGAGCAGAACCCCGTAATCCTTCGACGTCGTCTTGTTGATGTCGGCGAGGAGCGGGTACTTGAGGTCGGCGACGCCCCCCTTGTTCCGGGGCGTGCTGGTCCAGGCCAGATGCGAAAACTTCGAGTCGATGGAGCAGCCGAGCAATTCTGCGTTCAGCTTCGCGAATTCGTCATGACGGTCGGAGAACGCCACGATCTCGGTCGGACAGACGAACGTGAAATCGAGCGGGTAGAAAAATAGGACCGTCCACTTT
>Ga0315281_10007739_pt1 | contig 15080 bp, 14 predicted proteins | sample YL17G07_0_MG_FD_204540 | JGI IMG/M metagenome (GOLD analysis project Ga0315281, IMG submission 204540) | Sediment microbial communities from Yellowstone Lake, YNP, Wyoming, USA - YL17G07_0 | ecosystem: Environmental > Aquatic > Freshwater > Lake > Sediment | place: USA: Wyoming | collected...
CCCGACCGGCACCCCAAACCCAAGCACAGCCTCCATCCTCATCCTCCCATGAACGATGCCCGTTGACACGGACACCGTTCGCCACAAAAACAGAGGACACCTTCAACCAACCAACAAAGCACCACTAGAGGAGTATCTGCGCGGGAAGGGGCTTGCGGGGCCGATGCGCGGGACTGCCCGCCGGATCGAAGCCAGGATCGCTCAGCTACTCGGCGAGGCGAAGCCTGGAAAAGCGCACCGATCTCGAACCTCTTGGCCATGAACGAGAGGTTGGCGAGCGTGAGCGCCATGATTTCCGTCTACTCGCCCGTGGTGTGGCTGAGGGGTGGTTGCCCTCGATCGAGTCGCCGGACGAGGGGTGGCGCCGTGGCTACCTCGTGGCTACCGGGAACCGGCGAACGTGGCGAACATGGCACAGAGCGCCTCGGGCCGACCGCCTATTCATGCGGTTTCCGGTACCCCCGTGCACCCCTGTCGCATAGCGCTCCACCCTGCCGATGTTGCCCCGGGCCGCTGCGAACCTGGCAAGCCAGGTGGGTGCGCTGCCGTCCTCTGGCGATGCCTCGGACGAACACACGCTCCCTTGACGTGATTAGTGGTTCACGTTGAGACCAGGGGCCACGCACAGGGTCGAGCAAGCTAATCCTACCCGGAAGGTGATCGAGCGAAGCGCCAGTCGATCTTCTGTGTGCCAAGAAGGCCGATCTGCTGTGCGAGCCCATCGGTGAGCTCGAACTGGCGTCCGGCGCTCTTGAGCTTGTTGTCGATCACCTCGGTGAGAACCGTGTCGCCGCTGAAGCGGATGAGGATCTTGGCGCCACAGGGCAGCACCGGGTGGGAGACACCGAGTGATTTCGCCGTCAGCACGAGCCCGCACGAGGTCTGCTCCGCGTCGCCCGCGGGCCCACGCGAGGCGGCAAGCGCCGTGTACCAGGCACCCCCAGGCGCCACAGCACCCGTGGGGGCAGCGCCGGCCGCCCCATCGCGAGCGCGGTAGTCGATCACCGCCAGAGAGGCGACGGCGCCGAGAAAGGCAACGGTTGCCAGCGTCAGAAGCCGCTGTGCGACAGCCGCCGGCACTAGCTTGGTGGTGCCTTCGGAGGTTCGACGAGACGGATCCCCAGCTCGGCGAGCTGCGCCGGCGACACCTCGGACGGGGCGCCGCTCATCGGGTCGAGGCCGGCCTGGTTCTTCGGGAACGCGATCACATCGCGGAGGTTCGGCTCGCCCGCGAGCACCATCGTCATGCGGTCGATCCCGAGCGCGATGCCACCGTGCGGCGGGGCGCCCATGGCCAGCGCATCGAGAAGGAAGCCGAACTTCACGCGCTGCTCCTGCTCGGTCAGGTCGAGCAGCCCGAACACCTTGGCCTGGATGTCGGGCTCGTGGATCCGGAACGACCCGCCGCCGAGCTCGTTGCCGTTGACGATCACGTCGTACGCGTAGGCGAGCGCCTTGCCGGGGTCATCCCCGAAGCTGTCCTTCCACTCGTCGGTCGGTCGCGTGAACGGATGGTGCACGGCACCCCAGCGCTGTTCGTCCTCGTCCCACTCGAACATCGGGAAGTCGGTCACCCACAGGAACGTGAAGATGTCGTCGTCGATCAGGCCGAGCTCCCGTCCGAGTTGGAGCCGGAGCGCGCCAAGCACCCGTGACGTCATCGTCCACGAGTCGGCGGCGAACAGCAGCGTCTCGCCGGGCGCGGGTGCGAGCGTCGCAATCTCGTCCTCCGACAGGAACTTCGCGATCGGCGATCGCACCTCGCCCGCCTCGTCCCGGATCACGTAGGCGAGCCCCTTCGCCCCCAGCTCTTTCGCGCGCTCCTCGAGCGCGGCGACCTCCGAGCGGGAGAAGACGCGTGGCACGCGGAGGAAACGGACAGCGTCGGCGCCCGCGAAGACGCCGAACCCGGAGCTGCGCGTCGCCGCCGTCGCATCCTCGAGCTCGAGAGCAAACCGCGTGTCGGGCTTGTCAGACCCGAAGCGCCGGTCGGCCTCCTCAAAGGTCATACGCGGAAACGGCCGGGCGATCTCGACACCGATGCACTCGCGCCAGATGTCGGCAAACGTCGTCTCCATCAGCTCGAACAGGAGCTCGAGGTCGGGGAAGGACATCTCCACGTCGAGCTGGGTGATCTCCTGGACGCGGTCGGCGCGGAGGTCCTCGTCGCGGAAGCAGATGGCGATCTGGTAATAGCGGTCGAAGCCGGCGATCATCGTCAGCTGCTTGAGAATCTGCGGGCTCTGGGGGAGCGCAAAGAAGCGTCCCTTCTGCAGGCGGCTCGGCACCACGAAGTCGCGGGCGCCTTCCGGTGTGGGCTTGAACAGGATCGGCGTCTGGATGTCGAGGAAGCCGGCCTCCTCCATGCGGCGACGAATGATCCCGACCATCTGGGCGCGCAGCCGGATGTTGCGCTGCAGCTTGTCCCGCCGTAGGTCCAGCCAGCGGTAGCGCAGGCGCAGAGTCTCGTCGACGTTCTCCTCGTCGAGCTGGAACGGCAGCGGCGTGGAGCGCGAGACGATACGCAGCGTCTCGACCTGGATCTCGACGGCGCCCGTCGGGAGATTCGGATTGACCGCATCGGCTGCGCGGGCGACGACCTCGCCCTCGGCCTGCAGGACGAACTCGTTGCGAATCTCCCTGGCCAGCTCGGCCGCCGCGGGCGCGCGCTCGGGGTTGATCACGAGCTGTGTGATGCCGCTGCGGTCGCGCAGGTCGACGAACACGAGACCGCCATGGTCGCGGCGACGCGCCGCCCAACCGGCGAGCGTCTTTCGACTGCCGACGTGCTCCGGACGGAGCTCGCCACACATCAGGTCGCGCCAGCTCATGCCGACAGTCTGCCGAGGATCGCGTCGTGAGCGAGCACTTCGTCCTGCCGTCCGGAACGGCGCAGCACTACGTGGTCGCTCTCGACGACCACCGTCTGCCCGGCGCCGCGAAGCGCCGCCTGCTTGATCTGACCCTTCTGCGAGCGGCCCGCGTAGTCGGTGTCGCACGAGACGCCGACCGCCCGCAGCTCCGCGAGCCAAGTCGAGACTAGCTGCCGGGGTGCGCCCTTGCCGAGCACGAAGAAGATGTCGATGCGGGGGGCGTCGGCGGTAGCGCCCGCCTCCTCCATCGCGATCAGCAGCCGCTCGAGACCGGCACCGAAGCCGACGCCGGGCGTGGAAGGCCCGCCGATCTCCTCGATCAAGCCGTCGTAGCGGCCGCCGCCGGAGATGGTGGAGTTCTCGTTCGCCATCGGCCCGATGAACTCCCACGTCGTGCGCGTGTAGTAGTCGAGGCCGCGTACGAGCGTCGGCACGAGCTCGTACTCGACGCCGGTCGCGTCGAGATCGGCGCGGACGGCGGCGAAGTGCACGACACATGCCTCGCACAGCGACTCGCCGATCCTGGGGGCCTCATCGAGGGCGGCCTGCACCGATTCCGGCTTCGCGAGGTAGTTGTCGAACACGCGCAACGGGCTGGTGGCCGCCTTTTCGCGCGTGCCGGCGTCGAGACGGGACGCATTCGCGTCCAGCCAGGCGTCGAGCGTTACGAGATACGCGGGCCGGCATTCCTGGCACCCGATCGAGTTGAGCTCGAGGTGGTAGTCGGTGACACCCAGCCGCGTCAGCAGCGTGTCGTAGAGCTGGATCAGCTCTGCGTCGATGGAGGGGTCGGCGGAGCCGATCGCCTCGACGGACGCCTGCCAGTGCTCGCGATAGCGGCCGCGGCCGGGCGCACCGTACCGGTACATGGGCGCGATCGTGAAGACTTTCACGGGCTGCGGGTCGCGATACATGCCGTGCTCGATGTACGCCCGGCAGATCGGAGCAGTTCCCTCCGGACGCAGCGTCAGCGGCCTGTCCGAGCGGTCGGAGAAGTTGTACATCTCCTTCTGCACGACATCGGAGCCCTGCCCGGATGTGCGCGTGAACAGGGCGGTGTCCTCGAACACGGGCGTCAGGATCTTCCGGTAGCCGTACAGCGCACAGAGGCGCTCGACCTCGCCTGTGACACGATGCCAGAGCGGCATCTCCGCAGGCACCACGTCGTGTGTCCCGCGCGGCCGCTCGATCTTCCGGCTCACCCGGCCTGCCTTGCGGCACGCAGCCCGCCGAGGAACGGGTTGCGCTCGAGCTCGGTGCCGAGCGTCGTCTGCGGGCCGTGGCCCGGGCACACGATCGTGTCGGACGGGTAGGCGTCGAGGAGCGCGGCGATCGACGCCTCGAGCGTGGCCCAGTCGCTGCCGGGAATGTCGGTGCGGCCGACCGAGCCTGCGAACAGGACGTCGCCCGAGAAGAGGTAGCCGTCTGCCCGGTAGGCGAGGTGCGCGGGCGAGTGGCCGGGAGCTGCTGTGACGTCGAAGGTGACGCCCGCAGCCTTGACTGTCTCGCCGCCGGAGAGGAGGACGTCGGGTACACAGGGCCTGATGGTTAAACCCGGCGGCGTGAACGCCCCGGGCTCCTCGAGCAGCATCCGCTCGCCCTCCGGCGCGTAGACGGGCGCCCCGGTGCCTTCGGCGAGGTCGGCGAGGCTGACGATGTGGTCGAAGTGGCCGTGCGTGACGAGGATTGCGGCGCAGCGCGCGCCGAGCGCGGCGAGGTGCTGCCGGATCGTCTCCGCGTCACCGCTCGGGTCGACGACCACGGCCTCCGTCGCGCCCGGCGACGAGCGCACGACGTACGTGTTCGTCCCGATCGGGCCGAGCTCGAGCTGTTCGACGACGAGCGCCATGGATGTCGAGTCTAGATGGTCGGTTCCGTCTGGTGGTGCTGCCGGGGACCGCCTCCGCCGGCATCGCGGACGACGTGGGCGGCGGCGAGGCTGGTTGCCCTGGTGCCGTTGGCGGCGGCCGCGATGCGATGCCTGCTCAGGCCCCGAGCAGGTGGTGCCGGCATTCGAAGTCGATCATCCCTGGGCTGTCCGGCGCGGTACGGTTCTCCTGTGCACACGTGGGATCTACGGGCGATCGACGCTCCGGGCGGAATCCGGGCGCCGGCCGTGCTCCATTCCGGCGATGCCCGGGCGATCCTGCTGTGTCTCGAGCCGGGTCAGGAGCTCGGGGACCACCAGGTGCGCGAGCGTGCGTGGGTCACCGTCGTCGAGGGCGAGGCCGATGTGCGCTGCGGCGACGAGCAGGTGGCTGCGGGGACGGGCACGCTCGTGATGTTCCAGCCGGGCGAGCGCCACTCGGTGACGAGCGCATCAGGGGCTCGCCTGCTGCTCGTCCTCGCACCGTGGCCCGCCGGCGGGCACTACGGCGCCGCGGGCACCGCTGAGTAGCTAGCCGCCCTTGGCAAGCCGCTTCTGGTACTGGCGCCACACGATGCCGTCCATGAAGTAGCTGAAGGGAACGAAGACGGCGATCAGCAAGACTGTCTGGACGACGGCTGCCGCAGGCTTCTTGCTGCCTCCGAGGAGGAGCACGGTGGCGAAGAAGATGGGCGCGAAAATCGCGCCTCGCTTGATCACCTTCCGCCAGGAAGGCGGCTGCACGACCTTGCCGGCACGGCCACGCGGCTGCGCCTTCGCGCCTCCCTTGGCGGCTCCGGCCTTGGCGCCACCGCGCCCGGACGCCTTCGCAGGCGGCTTGCGCGCCTTCGGGTCGTCGACTTCCTCGACCTCGACCTCGTTGCCGTCCGGGTCGACGTACACGAGCTCGTACTCGTGCCGGTGCTCCTTGGCGCGGCGGCGGCGTTGCTTCTGCGTGGCCATGGGATGATTATGCCCTGCGGGCCCGGGTGACCGAGCCGCGCTCGATCACGGTGTGCACGACGTCGCCCGCGAGGTGGTAGGCGAGATGGCGCCAGTCGGACGCGTCGAGCAGCACGATGTCGGCGTCGTAGCCCGGCTCGAGCCTCCCGATCCGGTGGGCGCGCCCGAGCACATGGGCTGCGTTGACGGTGCACGCCGAGAGCGCCTCCTCGGGTGTGAGCTTCATCTGCATGCATGCGAGCGAACAGGCGAGCGGCAGGCTCTCCGAGAACGCGCTCCCCGGGTTGAAGTCGGATGCGAGCGCCACCGCAGCGCCGGCATCGACGAGGGCACGACCGGGCGGCATCGGACGGCCGAGGAAGAGCGCGCTCGTCGGCAGCAGGACACCGACGACGTCGCTTCCGGCCAGCACTCGCACGCCGTCAGGGCCTGTGGCCTCGAGGTGGTCGACCGAGCGGGCGCCGAGCTCGATCGCGAGCGGGATCGCACCCGACTCCGTGAACTGGTCGCCGTGAAGGCGCAGCGCGAGCCCGGCGTCGCGGCAGGCCGTGAGATAGCGGCGGGCCTGCTCGCCGTCGAACGCGCCGCGCTCGAGGAACACGTCCGCCGCCTCCGCGATCAGTGCGGCCTCGGGCAAGACGTCGGCGAGCAGGAAGTCGAGGTACGCGTCGGCGTCTGGGAACTCGGGTGGCACCGTATGCGCGCCGAGCCAGGTCGGGACGCCCCCGGCCGCCCGCACCGCTTCGAGCTGCGCGAGCTCCGTGTCGTGGTCGAGACCGTAGCCGGACTTCGCCTCGAACGTGGTCGTCCCATGAGCACGCATCCACCCGCGGTGCCTGGTCGTCGCGTCCGTGAGCGCGCCCACGCCGGCCGCGCGTGTGACGCGGACGGTGGAGAGGATGCCGCCGCCGGCGGCGTGCAGCTCCTCGTAGCCAGCACCCCCTGCGCGCAGCGAGAACTCGTTCACACGGTCGCCTGCGAAGCACGCGTGCGTGTGGCAGTCGACGAGCCCGGGAACCGCGGCGAGGCCACGACCATCGATTTCGTCGATGTCGGAGCCGAGCGCGGGCAGCTCTCTCATGCGTCCAGCAGACAGCTCGCTCATCCGCCCGACAGCCTCGATGCGTCCGCCGTCGCAGAGCACGAAGGCGTCCTCGGTCACGCGCACCGCGCGGAGGTCGGCCCCCCGGAGCGGCGCCGTGCCTGGAGCCGGCGTCACGACCTGTGCGAGGTCGCGAACGAGCAGCCGGGTCACAGCGGGATGCTCGGCAGGTCGATCCCCCCGTCGCGGGCGGCGTCGAGCGCCTCGTCGTAGCCTGCGTCGGCGTGTCGCATCACACCCGTGCCGGGGTCGGCTGTGAGGACACGCTCGAGCCGCTCCGCGGCCCCGTTGGTGCCGTCGGCGAGGATCACCATGCCCGCGTGGATCGAGTTGCCGATGCCGACGCCGCCCCCGTGGTGGACGGACACCCAGGTGGCGCCTGCGGCAGTGTTCAGCAGCGCGTTCAGCACGGGCCAGTCCGCGATGGCGTCGGAGCCGTCTCGCATCGACTCGGTCTCGCGGTACGGGGAGGCGACGGAGCCTGAATCGAGGTGATCGCGGCCGATCACCACGGGTGCCGACACCGTGCCGGAACGTACGAGCTCATTGATCATGAGCCCTGCCCTCGCGCGGTCTCCGTAGCCGAGCCAGCAGATGCGGGCAGGCAAGCCCTGGAAGGCGACCTTTTCGGGCGCTATCGCGAGCCATCGCTGCAGTAGGGCGTCGTCGGGGAACAACGCCTTCAGCTCCTTGTCGATCGCGGCGATGTCGGCGGGGTCACCCGACAGCGCCGCCCACCGGAACGGGCCGACGCCACGGCAGAAGAGTGGCCGGATATAGGCCGGGACGAAGCCCGGGTATGAGAAGGCGTTCGCTAGACCACCCGCAAAGGCCTCACCTCGCAAATTGTTGCCATAATCGAAAACATAGCACCCCATCCGGACGAGCTCGGTCATCGCCCGCACGTGCGCCACGATCGACTGCGAGGCGAGCCGGAGGTATTCCTGCGGATCGCGCACGCGCAGCGCCGCCGCCTCCTCGAAGGGCACCTCGGCAGGGATATACCCCGTCAGCGGGTCGTGGGCCGCTGTCTGGTCGGTGACGAGATCGAAGAGCTCTCCGCGGGCGACCAGCTCGGGATAGACGTCTGCGGCGTTCGCCCGCACGGCCACGGACAGCGGCCGTCCCTCGGCGGCAGCGCCGCGTACGCGCGCGAGCGCGTCGTCCAGCGAGTCGGCCTGCTCGTCGAGGTACCGCGTCGCGAGGCGCCGTTCGATCGAGCGCTGGTCGACCTCGACGCAGAGGATCGCCGCTCCAGCCATCGTGGCGGCGAGTGGCTGCGCACCGCCCATCCCACCGAGCCCGGCGGTGAGAATCGTGCGGCCCGCCAGATCGGGTGAGCCGAAGTGCACCTCACCCGCAGCACAGAACGTCTGGTACGTGCCCTGGAGGATCCCCTGCGTACCGATGTAGATCCACGAGCCGGCGGTCATCTGGCCGAACATCGTCAGGCCCTCTGCCTCGAGCCGCCGGAACTCGTCCCACGACGCCCACTTCGGCACGAGCAGGGAGTTCGCGATCAGCACCCGCGGCGCCCCGTCGTGTGTGCGGAACACGCCGACGGGCTTCCCCGACTGGACGAGCAGCGTCTCGTCGTCGCGCAGTCGCAGCAACGTTCGCACGATCGCCCGCAACGCGTCGTGCGAGCGGGCCGCGCGCCCCGTGCCACCGTAGACGACAAGCTGCTCGGGGTGCTCCGCGACGTCCGGGTCGAGGTTGTTCAGGAGCATCCGCAGCGGCGCCTCCGTCTGCCACGAGCGCGCGTTCAGCATCGTGCCGTGTGGCGCCCGGATCGACGAGAGGTCACCGCAGAGCGCCTCGACCGTCGTGTCCTGTTCGCTCATTCCCCACCCTCCTGCGACTGCCCGGCCGCAGCGGCCGCGCGGGCTGCACGATCGCGGATCCGCTCGCGGAACCTCCACCAGCTCCATCCCGTCGCCACGACGAAAAACACGAACGCGACCAGCGCCGCCCGCGCGACATCCCCGCCGGTGAGCCACGCGATGAGAACGAGCGCCCCTGCCATGGCGCCGTAGGCGATCGCGGTGTCCCGGTACGGGTGCTTCGGGATCGGCGGCGGCTCGCTGCGCAGGCTCCTGCGGGGGATGAGCGGCATCAGGCGAGCACTCCGATCTGGTCCTCGACGGCCCGGAGCAGGCTCCCGTCGCGCACGGCACCCGCCACCCTCTCGATGTCGGCGGAGAGCGAGCGGTCCTCGCGCAGCCGCTCGGACAGGGTGCGCACGAACGCCCGCGTCGCCGCAACGCCGTGGCCCGGCTCGAGCGGTGCAAGGAACTCGACGGCCTGGGCGCCCGCGAGCAGCTCGATCGCGAGCGACCGCTCCACGTTCGCGAGCACCTGCAACGCCTTCAGCCCGCCGGCGTTCCCCATCGAGACATGGTCCTCCTGCCCGGCGCTCGTCGGAATCGAGTCGACGCTCGCCGGGTGCGTAAGCACCTTGTTCTCGGACACGAGCGCGGCGGAAACGTACTGCAGGATCATGAAGCCGGAGTTGATGCCGCCCTCGCGGGTGAGAAACGGCGGCAGCCCCTCGGAGAGCGACGGGTTCACCAGGCGCTCCACGCGGCGCTCGGAGATGCTCGCGAGCTCCGCGACCGCGATAGCGAGGCAGTCGAGGGACAAGGCGACCGGCTGGCCGTGAAAGTTGCCGTTCGAGACGATCTCACCCTGCTCGAGCAGCACGAGCGGGTTGTCGGTGGCGGCGTTGATCTCGATCGCGACGGTCGTGTCGACGTAGTCGAGCAGATCGCGGCTGGCACCGTGCACCTGGGGCGCGCAGCGTAACGAGTACGCGTCCTGCACCTTGTCGCACCAGCGGTGCGACTCGAGGATCGCCGAGCCTTCGAGGAGCAGCCGCACGTTGGCCGCCGAGCTCATCTGCCCGCGGTGCGGCCGGGCCGCGTGAATAGCCGGCATGAAGCTCGTCAGCGACCCCTGCAGCGCCTCGAGTGACATCGCGCACGCCACGTCGGCGATGCGTGCGAGGCGCCGCGCACGGACGATGCCGAGGGACGCCATCGCCGCCATGAACTGGGTACCGTTGATGAGCGAGAGTCCCTCCTTCGGGGCGAGCCGCACCGGAGCGAGCCCGGCCGAGGCAAGCGCCTCCGCGCCGGACATGCGCTCGCCCGCCACCCATGCCTCGCCCTCGCCGACGAGCGGCAGCGCAAGGTGCGCGAGTGGAGCGAGGTCGCCGCTCGCGCCCACCGACCCTCGCGCAGGCACGTACGGAACGACCCCGGCGTTGAGGAGCCCCAGCAACAGCTCCACCGTCTCGAGCCGCGCGCCCGAGTACCCCTTCGCGAGCGCATTCGTACGTAGCAACATCGCCGCGCGCACGACCTCGTCGGGGTACGGCTCCCCCACGCCGCAGGAATGGCTGCGGAGCAGGCGCAGCTGCAGCTCCTCCGACTGATCGTCGGGGATCGACTCCGAGACGAACCGCCCGAAGCCCGTGTTGACGCCGTAGGTGTGCTCGCCACGGAGCGACTCGAGCAGCGCCCTCGACGCGCCGATCTGCTCGCGCGCACTGTCCGCCAGAGCCGCCTTCCGACTGTCGACCGCGACGTCCCAGACGTCGTCGACGCCGAGGTCGTTACCCGTCAGGAAGAGGGTCACCGACACGGATCGCGAGTCTAGATGATTGCCTCCGCGTCGAGGCTCCGGCTGTCGCGGCGTACCGACACACCGCCGCACAGCCCGGCGTGCCGAGGCGCTCACACCGCACGGCGGAACGCGAAGTCACCTTCCAGGCAGGGCGAGCCTCCCCTCACCGAGGGGCCCCCATGGGGGCGCGAGAGCCCCTGATGTCACGTTACCGCTGAACCTGTCACGTGGGTGTGACGACTTCGCACCGGATGCGTGACGCGCACTGCTGTGGGCGTTGTGCCCTTCAGTCGGCGGGCCGACGTAGCACTACGTCTGACCCGCGAGTGCGGCCGGCTCGAGCCGGCCGTCGGCGACGACGAACCGGCCGTCCCGCATCGCGAGCCGGCGTGGCGCTCGCCCGGCGAGATCCGCGTCGTGCGTCGCCACGATGACGGTCGCGCCGCGGGTGCTCGCGAGCCCGGCGAGCAACTCGATCACGTCGGCGCCGCTCTGGGTGTCGAGGTTGCCGGTCGGCTCATCGGCGAGGATCACACGCGGTTCCACGACGAGCGCGCGTGCGATCGCGACGCGTTGCTGCTCGCCGCCGGAGAGGTGCGCGGGCAGATGCGACGACCGGCCACCGAGACCGACCTCGTCGAGCAAGGCCAGCGACCGCTCACGAAGGTCGCGACGCGGCACCTTCACGGGCGCGAGCCCAGCCTCGACGTTCTCGAGCGCGGTCAGCGTCGGGATCAGGTTGAACTGCTGGAAGACGAACCCGAAGGCGCGGAGCCGGAGATCTGCGAGCTCTCGGTCGCCGAGAGCACCGAGGTCGCGCCCCTCGAAGAAGACCTTTCCGCTGGTCGGCCGGTCGAGCGCGCCGAGCAGCTGCAGCAGCGACGTCTTGCCCGATCCGCTCGGGCCCTCGAGGGCGACGAACTCGCCCGCACCGATCGACAGGTCGACGCCGGCGACCGCTTCGATCGTGGTCGAGCCACGCTGGAAGAAGCGCGTTGCCCCCTGCACGTCATACAACTCGTGCGCCACCTACTCGACGTTTCTCAGGGCATCGGCTGGCCGCAGCCGCGCCGCCCGAAGTGCCCCTGCGGCACCGGCGATGAGCCCGCCCGCGACGGCCAGCGCGAGCCCGGCGAGCACTGCAGTGATGGCAATCGGCGCAGTCAGCGCCACCTGGTCGGTGAGCGTTCGCGCCGTCACGTCGCCGAGTCCGAAGAGATCGCCGCCTCCGACGCGTGAACTCGCAGTGAGCGTCGGTCCGAACGTGCCGATCGCCGTGGCGATCACGATGCCGAGGAGCACCCCGAGCAGGCCGCCGGCTACACCCTGAGCGAGCGACTCCCCGACGACCTGCCGCACGACGAGCCACTGGTTCCAACCCAGCGCCTTGAGTGTTCCCAGCTCGCGCACCCGCTTGCCGACCGACGAAAGTGTGAGCAGGACGGCCAGCAGGAACGCCGCCGCAGCGGCCAGCATTGCGAGTGCAAGACCCAGCCTGTGCGAGAGCTTCGCAGCATCGACGAGCGACCCACTGATCGAGTCTGCGACTTGCTTCGCGCTGGCCACCTGTGCGTTCGGGTACTGCTGCTCGATCTCCTTCTGCACCTGCCCGACCGAGGCACCGGTGCTGGCACGGACAAGAACGACGTTGACGACACCCTTCTGGCTCGCGAGCTTCTGGAGTTGCGCGAGCGGGACGTACACATCAGCCGTCTGGCCACCGAGCGGCGGGCGGACGAGCCCGACGACCTTGAACATGGTGCCGTTGAGGTCGAGCGTCGAACCGATCTTCAGGCCCTGGCGCGATGCGTACGTCGCGCTGAGCAGCGCCTCGTGCCCGCCTGCGGCTGCGATGAACCGGCCGCTGGAGACGAGCGCCGGGGTGACGAGGCCGATCGCCGGGTACCGCGGCTCGACACCGGCGATCGTGTACGCCGCACTCTTGATGTTCGTCTGCGGCGGGTTGACCACCTGCTGCAGCGTCTCGCGCGGCGTCGTGAACGTCGCGCGCAGCCGCTGGAACCGTTCCGGCATGCACGCTGTGAACGCGCCGCCGCCGGGCGGTCTCTGACCCTGGCCACCACCGCTTTGGCCGCCACCGCCACCCAGGCCACCGCCGCCCTGGCCGCTTGCGCCCTGGCCGCCGGCTCCCTGGTCGGGCCCGATCTGGACGCCGGCCTTGGCCAGACAGGCCTGGACCTTCGCCTGCTCGGCCGCCGTCAGCGGCGTGATCTGGCGGTCGATCTGGAACTGCTGCCCACCGGTTTGGATCTTGGCAACGATCTTCGGGACCGTCCCCTCCTGGTGCACGGCCGTGAGCATCAGCCCGCTCGCGACGGAGGCCACCCCCGGCAGCGTCGTGATCTGCTGCGCCTGGGTCTGTGGGAACGTCAGCTGCGTGCCGGGAAGGAAGAACGTGTGGACGAAGTGCGCGCCCGGCTTGCCGAGCTTCGAGAGATCGGTGATTGGCCTGGATCAACTCGCGGCCGCCGCCACCCGGGCCGCCGCCGAAGCCGCCTTGCCCGCCGCCCGCGTCCTGCTGGGGCGCAAGGGTCACGGTGAGGTCCGTGCCGATGCTCGAGAGCGGGTCGAGCGCGCTCTTCTGGGCCCGGTCGAGCCCCCGTGACAGGGACGAGATCGCAATCACGAGCGCAACCCCGACAGCCAGACCCAGCACCGTCAGGATCGTCCTGCCCTTTCGGCGCAGGAGCTCGCTTCGGAGGTAGCCCAGGTAGAACATCCACACAAGCGAAGCACAGAGACCTGAGAACTCCCTAAGAACGACCGGGCTGCGGCAGGGGACGCTCTGCCCGTCAGCGGTCGAGCGTGCGGAGGCGCCGCTCGAGGATCCGGTCGTCCGGCAGGGCCTCGAGCGCGAGCGCTTCCGGATCCGCGACGGCGCACTCGGGCAACAGGCCGACGAGCTCGCCGCGGCCGACGGTTGCACCGAGGCGTGCGGCCTCCGTCCGGATGCGGGCGACGACGCTGCCGATTGACGCCCTCTCAACGTCGACAATGTTCAGCGACACCTGGATGCGACCGGTGCGCGGCAGCTGCAGGCCGAGTGCCTGCACACCGTCCATTCCCCCGCTCGACCCTCGTATCGCAGTCGCTATCGCGCGGGCATCCTCTAGGCTCCCGCCCTCGAGCTCGACGTTGAAAGCGACGAGCAGCGGCCGGGCGCCGACAAGCACCGCTCCCGCGGTCGGATGCAGACGATCCGGCCCGAAGTCGGGCTGCAGCTCCCCCGCGTCTACCCGGCGCTGCAGCTCCCCGGGCCCACCGCGGCGGAAGAACGCGGGCCGCCGGCCCCCCCCGCTCTCCGCGTAGAGGAAGACGGGCAGCCCGAGCTCCTCTCCCACGCGCCTGCCGACAGCACGCGCGACCTCGACGGCGCGAGGCATGTCGCCTGCCGCGAGCGGGACGATCGGGACGACGTCGGCCGCGCCGACGCGGGGATGGATCCCGTCGTGAGCGCGCAGGTCGATCAGCTCGGCGGCCCTGGCGATCCCCGCAACGAGGGCGTCCGCGAGTGCCCCGTCCTCCGCGACAAGCGTGAAGACCGAGCGATGATGGTCTGCATCCGTGTGGACATCGAGCACGTGCGCACCCGAGGCGAACGCCTCGCCGATCGCCGCGAGTGTCGCGCGATCGCGGCCTTCCGAGACATTCGGCACCGACTCGAGCAGCAACATCGGCCTACTCTACGACCCGCCGTGGCCCACTACCGCTCCATCACCGCATTGCAACGCGATCTCGCCGGCTGTCGGCGCTGCGTCGAGGCCGGATACCCGCTGGAATCGCAGCCGGTCGTACACGGTACTGCCGGCCGCCGCGCGTACCTGTTCGGGCAGGCACCCGGGATCGTCGAGGGCGCGGAGGGGCGCCCGTGGCGCGGTCGCGCGGGACAGGCGCTCCGCCGGTGGCTGCGCCTCGAGGAGGATGTCTTCTACGCCACGTTCTACTGCGCCTCGGTGACGCGCTGCTATCCGGGACGGCCCCCGTCGGGGCGCGGCGACCGGACGCCGTCGCCCACCGAGGAGGCCCTTTGTGCCACCTGGCGCGACGAGGAGCTCCGTCTCCTGCAGCCGGCGCTCGTCGTCACCGTCGGCCTGCTCGCCGCCCGCGGGATCCTCGGCGTCCGCACGCTCACCGAGTGCGTCGGCAAGAGCTACGTCCGGGACGACGCAATCGTCGTGCCGCTCCCCCACCCCTCCGGCGCGAGCCCGTGGCTCAACGAGTCGTCCAACAGGACACGTCTCGCCAAGGCACTGACCCATGTCCGCCGCGAGCTCGACCGGCTCGGTGAGGAGATCGAGCCGGCCTGACCCGGATCCGGTACAGCCGGCCCGGCCCAACCCGGCGACAGTGTACGAGGGAAAGCAAGACTGTTCCTGTGGCTGTGGATGAGAAGTCGCGGTTCTGTAACGAAGGGTGTCTCCCTCCGGGAGACACCCTTGGGAGACACCCGGGCCGTAGCCTCGGCCACAGTTCACGGCCGGTGCCAGACGCATCCGGCAGGAGGCTGCAGGCGGCGCCTGCGCCGTCCCGGCGATGAGAGGTGCGGTCGCCCGGCCCGCGCGGGCCCCGCGGTCGCACCCGCGTGCCGCGACATAACCATGCGAGCGGGGCCGGCGACCGGGTGGGT
>Ga0315281_10007741_pt1 | contig 15078 bp, 17 predicted proteins | sample YL17G07_0_MG_FD_204540 | JGI IMG/M metagenome (GOLD analysis project Ga0315281, IMG submission 204540) | Sediment microbial communities from Yellowstone Lake, YNP, Wyoming, USA - YL17G07_0 | ecosystem: Environmental > Aquatic > Freshwater > Lake > Sediment | place: USA: Wyoming | collected...
CGGCCTTATCCTCACCGTCATGCAGCGCGTAATAACGCCCCATGATGCCCTGCAACTCCGGAAATTCACCGACCATATCGGTTAACAGATCCGCTTTGGATAGCCGTGCGGCCAATTCCGCATCCGCTTTGTCCGCATCGAGCAAACGCGCAATAGTCCCCGCCAGCGTGGCAACGCGTTCCGTGCGCTGCAACTGCGTGCCAAGTTTGTTGTGGTAAACCACATTGCCGAGCTTCTCCACGCGCGATTCCAGCGTTCTTTTTCTATCCTGATCGAAGAAAAATTTCGCATCCGCCAGACGTGGGCGAACCACGCGTTCGTTGCCACCAACCACCAGGCTCGTATCCGCCGGGCGAATATTGGATACGATCAAAAATTTATTGGTTAATTTACCATCGGTATCCAGCAACGGAAAATATTTCTGGTTTGCCTTCATGGTCAGGATCAAACATTCCTGTGGCACATCGAGAAACTCCGGCTCAAATTTTCCGACCAGCACATTGGGGCGCTCTACCAACGCAGTTACTTCGTCCAGCAACGCGTCATCCTCTACGGGCTTGAGTTTTTCTTTGGCAGAAACAGCCGCGAGCTGCCTGGCAATTTCGGTACGGCGTTTTTCAAAACCCGGAATAACCGCTCCCTCGTTTTCCATCTGCGCTTCATAGCTGTCAGCATCTTTCAATATCACAGGATTCTCGGCAGCTTCGAAACGGTGTCCTTGTGTCTCGCGCCCGGAATTCAATCCGAGCACCTTGATTGCGACAACATCACTGCCATGCAAAGCCACTAGCCCATGCGCGGGGCGTACAAATTGCACACTGCTCCAACCGTCCGCAAGCTGGTAAGTCATAACCTTTGGAATCGGGAGTCCGGCAAGTGCTTCTTCCAAAGCTTTTTGCAACCCTTCCGCGAGCGTTGCACCCGTTTGTCTGCTGTCATAAATCAACGATTCAGCTTTACCCTCACCATCACGACGCAACTGCGGGACAACTTCAGCCCCGGCGCCCAAAGCGGCTAATTTTTTTAACAAAGCAGGTGTCGCCTGACCGGATGCATCCAGTCCGATGGACACCGGCATGAGTTTCTGCGACAGCGGTTTATCATCGGCCTTGGCGAGAACATGATCTATCCGCACTGCAAGCCGACGCGGAGAAGCAAAGGGTGTCGCCTCATTTTTGGCAGCGGTCAGACCTTGCGCCTTCAGGCTTGCCACCAACCCCTCTGCAAAACTCTCACCCAGTTTTTTTAATGCCTTCGGCGGCAGTTCCTCGACCAGCAATTCAACGAGCAGATTCCTTGTCGCCATCACGCTGCCCTCTTCTCGATCTGCGCCAGCACTTCGGTGGCCCACGCTTTTGGTGCCATCGGAAAACCGAGGCGTGCGCGGCTGTCAAAGTAACTTTGCGCGACACTGCGCGCCAGATTGCGGATACGCCCGATATAAGCGGCACGCTCGGTCACGGATATCGCGCCGCGCGCATCAAGCAGATTAAAGGTATGCGCGGCTTTCAAAACCTGTTCATAGGCGGGCAAAGCCAGTTTCTGCTCCATGAGATGTTTGGCATTGCCCTCGTGCGCGCCAAAAGCAAGCAACAAAAACTCAACATTGCTATGTTCAAAATTGTAGGCGGACTGCTCGATTTCGTTCTGGTGATAAACGTCACGATAGGTCACGCCCGGTGTCCAGACCAGGTCAAAAACGTTCTCCACACCTTGCAAATACATCGCCAACCGCTCCAACCCATAAGTGATTTCACCCGTGATCGGTTTGCAGTCGATGCCGCCAACCTGCTGGAAATAGGTAAACTGCGTCACCTCCATGCCGTTTAGCCAAACCTCCCAACCCAGCCCCCACGCACCGAGTGTCGGGTTTTCCCAATCGTCCTCGACAAACCGGATGTCGTTCTGTTTGAGATCAAAACCGAGCGCTTCGAGCGAGCCAAGATACAGATCAAGAATGTCGGCAGGCGATGGTTTCAACACTACCTGAAACTGGTAATAATGCTGCAAGCGGTTCGGATTTTCACCGTAACGCCCGTCCTTCGGGCGACGCGACGGTTGAACATAAGCGGCATTCCATGGCTCCGGGCCGAGCGCGCGCAAAAAAGTCGCCGTGTGCGACGTGCCTGCACCGACTTCCATATCGTAAGGCTGCAACAGGGCACAGCCATGTTTATCCCAGTAATTTTGCAGGGTCAAAATAATCTGTTGAAAGGTAAGCATCAGTTGATTTCGGGCGATTACAAGTGAACGCATTTTACTGTTTTTCAGACGTTATGCTATCGATTTGAAATTTGCCGCTCTTCCGGCGGGTTTGTATCTCACAATTAGGCAAATACAGAGAGATTAAATTAGTGATAAACTGCGAACCACTGCGTAGTGCAGTGACCAAACTATAAGGACGAAACTATTATGAACCGCAAAGAACTGATAGACGCACTCTCCACAAAAACAGGCAGCACAAAAGCTGATGCTGAACGCAACATCGCCGCATTGATTGACATCGTTACCGCCACCTTGAAAAAGGGTGACAATGTTGCACTGGTCGGCTTCGGCACTTTTGAAGTACGCAAACGTGCAGCGCGCAATGGCCGTAATCCGGCAACAGGCGCAGCGCTCAAAATCAAAGCTTCCAAGGCTCCCGCTTTCAAGGCTGGCGCCACGCTGAAAGCTGCGGTCAACGGCGGCAAAAAATAATATTCCAGAAAAACGCGGATTTATCCGATTTGCCGTTCCCGCACGAGCGGAAATCCGCTTGAGTTAGGAACGGCACCCACGGCTTACCGGGGGCAGCGGATAGATTCGCGTTTCTTTGGGTTAAGCATGGACGGAATATCGCCAAAAATGATAGCTCCGCCGTGTGGTTTTTTTCAATCCGTTCCATAATGAACGGAATGTGGTTGTGTTGCCCCGCGAATTTCAGAAGGATAACCGTCGATTTTTCGGACTATAGCAGTGCCAAATTATTATGAATGAAATCTTACAATATCTTAAAACACACGGCGAACGGCTCGACACCGAAATCGCTGAAGCTGCGGGCATATCGCTTGCAAAAGTGCGCCTGTATTTGTCCGAACTGACTGCCAAAGGCGAGATTATGTCCTGTCACTCGATCAGGTTTGAAAAGGGCAAAAAAATTGAAGGGATAAGGTGCAGGATATCGGGATACATTCCTCCTGCTGCACCTGGCAGAAAATCAAAATCACAATTAAAGCTGTCTTGATCCGCACAGGTAAAGGGAGCCTCTATAAATTCAAAATCCTAAAAACGAAACTTATGTTCGGAACGGGTTCTGGCGAAATTTATTTGTAATGCAGTACAATTCAAACACTGCTTTTTTTCCGGGTTAATGTCATGGGCTCATTTAGTATCTGGCACTGGTTGATCGTATTGTTGGTTGTCGTGTTGGTATTTGGCACCAAAAAACTGCGCAACATGGGCAGTGATCTGGGCGGGGCTGTAAAAGGCTTCAAAGAAGGCATGCAGACCGACGATGGACCACACAAACAATTAAACGAAGAAAACAAGGTCGCTGAAGGCGAAGTAAAAAACAAAACTCACAGCAGCAATACCTGATGAAACATGCAGTGATATTTTGTACGGTTGACTACACCGGGGCTCTGTAAATGTTCGATATTGCATTTTCCGAACTCTTGGTCATTCTGGTGGTGGCCCTTGTCGTCATTGGCCCGGAGCGTCTGCCAAAGGTGGCCCGCACGATGGGGCATTTGTGGGGGCGCGTGCAGCGCTACATCAGCCGCATGAAAGCGGACATTTCAAACGACATGGCACTTGATGAACTGCGCGAATTGCAGAAAAAAGTACTCAATGATGCAGATGCGCTTCAAAAATCGGTAAAACAATCTACCGGCGATATTGATCTGCAAATGCACAAACTCCACCGTGAACTTGAGCAATCGGTCGAAGATACGCAAAAAACCATCACGGCAAAACCCCCGACGCAAACACCCTCTGGCACCTCATAAACGAAAACAAAGTCCGCTGCGGAACAGCGCGCTGTATTGTGCCGCCTAATTCTTAACGCTGATAAGCGTACATTTTTTTCATGAACAAATCGACACTTACCGCAGCGAATTCAATCGGCATGGCTCCCAGCCGATTTCTTTCAGTCTGCGCATATTGCTGCAAGGCGAGAGAAGGGTTCCAGCCGGCATATAAAACCTCATCGTCGTAATGCTCATCCGGCGTGCAACTCCGTTCAGTTTTATATCCGCTCATATCCATGGTCACGCTGCTCATGTCGCACCTCCGGCTGTCATATTGCGAGGGCTGTGAAATACCCCCGTGCTTGATATATCGGCTGTCGGCGGAAAAAGTTTAACTGCCAGATTAACTGCCAGATTAACTACAAGATTAGGTTGACGGACTTTCGCCAGACTAATATGATGCTGCGGGGTAGTTGTCTTTAAAACGTCTAATGAACGAATCTCGTACAGGATGCAGGATATTGGAAATTTGTTCAGAGGTATTTCAACCCAAATCAGCGAGGTGATCAAATATGGCAACGCAAACATCCAAACCAGCGGTAAAGAAAAGTACAGTCACTAAAACATCCAGCAAAGCAAAAACGTCGAAAATAGTGGCGAAAAAAGCTGCACCCGCAGCAGCAAAAGCGAAAACCACTCCAACCCAAGCAGTCAAAAAAGCTGTTGCACCCGTCGCTACGACAAAACCTCCGGTACAAAAACCTGCGCCTGCCAAAGCGGCAAAAGCGCCTTCCTCTGCAAAAAAAACCGGGGGCACAATAACACCTGAAGAGCGTTATCACATGGTAGCAACAGCCGCCTATTTCATCGCTGAACGACATGGTTTTCAGGGCAACTCCACCGAGCATTGGACGACTGCCGAAGAAGAAATCTCAAGAAAATTATCACAGTAGTTTTATTGCGCTAAAAAAGCCGCACGGTTTTTTCCGTGCGGCTTTTTTGTTGATATGAAAAAATAAGGTAACTACTCAAGTAACAACAAAAAATTGTTGAACTGCCCATCTCCCGCAGGCGGGATAACCAGCGACATCAATTACTCAAACCCCCTCATCCCCTACCCTTCTCCCGCCCACGGGAGAAGGGAGGCACTCTGACCTGAGTAGTTACAAAACAAGAACATATCCTGAAAACATAACAAACAACCTATCCCTGTTTTTTACTATTGCTTCATGACTGTTCCCACGGTTATCAAACAAGTATAAGAACGACGTGAAACTTACTGAATAGACAAAAAAATTCATCGTTATTCACGCGATTGAAACTCTCAAAGCTGCTCATAATTGCCATGGTTCCTGGAGCCCGTTATGGCAGAAGACAGCGATCTAGAAAAAACAGAACAACCCTCGCAGCGACGAATTGACCAAGCAAGAGAAAAAGGTCAAGTCGCTCGCTCGCGCGAGCTATCCACATTTGTTGTATTGCTGGCAGGTGGTGGCACGTTGTGGTTCATGGGTGCATCATTCATGCAGCATATGGTGAAATCGTTGCGCGACGGTCTGACTATTGGGCGTGACGTGGCTTTTAATACCGGTTTGATTATCCCGCGTTTGCACGATCTTGCGCTGGATGCCTTGATTACTTTTGCTCCTTTATTGCTTGCTGTCATGATTGCCGCAGTATTTTCACCGTTGATATTGAATGGTTGGTTATTTAGTCTTGAAGCGTTGCAACCAAAATTTTCAAAATTAAATCCGATTTCCGGAATTTCGAGAATGTTTTCGAGAACCTCGCTGGTTGAATTGGTCAAGGCTATCGGCAAATCCATTCTGGTCGGAGGGGTCGCGGCCTGGGTGATTTGGCATAACAAAGATGCGGTAATGATGCTCAGCGCACAACCTGCTGTTTCCGCAATACCGCAAATGGGAAATCTGGTGGCCACATGCTCCATGATGATTATCGGTGCGATGTTGTTGATTGTGGCTATTGATGTGCCGTTCCAGTTGTGGGATCACAACAAGAAATTGATGATGACCAAGGAAGAGGTGCGTCAGGAATCCAAGGAAACCGAGGGTGACCCGATGGTCAAGGGGCGTATCCGTCAATTGCAGCGGGAGGCGGCACGCCGTCGCATGATGTCGGAAATACCGACTGCCGATGTGGTGGTGACAAACCCGACGCACTATGCGGTTGCGCTGAAGTACAACGACAAGAAGGGTTCGGGTGCGCCTGTTGTGGTTGCAAAGGGATCTCATCTGCTGGCGTTGCGTATCCGTGAAATTGCCGAAGAAAATCATGTGCCGATCCTGGAGGCTCCACCGTTGGCGCGCGCGCTGCACAAGCATACCGATCTGGGCGAGTCTATTCCCGAAGCGCTTTATACCGCTGTTGCCGAAGTGTTGGCTTATGTTTACCAGTTGCGCCGTTATGAAAAACAAGGCGGTGTACGCCCGCAAGAGCCGACAGATTTGTCGGTGCCGCTTGAGCTTGACCCTGAAGCAGCGCTGATTGTCGCATGAAGACCACACCATGAATATTTTGCTGATGCTGCAAAACTTTGTTAGACGCGCGGGATTGATCGGTATGGTCGGCCCGGCTCTGATCGTCATGATTTTGGCGATGATGGTGTTGCCGTTGCCGCCGATATTGCTGGATATTTTATTTACTTTCAATATCGCGGTCTCGATCATGGTGCTGCTGGTTAGCATGAACACCAACAAGGCACTCGATTTCGCGATATTTCCTACTGTTTTGCTGATTACGACCTTGCTGCGTTTGTCTTTAAACGTGGCTTCCACCCGTGTCGTGTTGCTGGAAGGGCATACCGGACCTGATGCAGCGGGAAAAGTGATCGAATCGTTTGGCAGTTTTCTGGTGGGCGGAAATTATGCCGTTGGCATTGTGGTGTTTGCAATTTTGGTGGTCATTAATTTTGTCGTGATTACCAAAGGCGCCGGACGTATCGCCGAGGTGGGTGCACGTTTTACTCTGGATGCGATGCCCGGAAAACAAATGGCGATTGATGCCGATTTGAACGCGGGTTTAATCGGTGAGGATGTGGCGCGCAAACGCCGCGCGGAGATTGCGCAGGAAGCCGATTTCTATGGCGCAATGGATGGTGCCAGTAAATTTGTGCGCGGCGATGCTGTAGCGGGCATCATGATTCTGTTCATCAGCGTTATCGGCGGAATGGTGGTTGGCGTATTGCAGCACAATCTCGATATTGCCGTTGCGGCAAAAAATTACACGCTGTTGACCATCGGTGATGGCCTGGTGGCCCAGATTCCGGCGCTGGTCATTTCCACCGCCGCCGGCTTGGTCGTGAGCCGTGTGGCTAGCGATGAAAATATCGGCCAACAACTGATCCGCCAGCTATTCAAACAGCCGCAAATTATTATCCTTACCGCAGTGATTATCGGTTCGATGGGTTTGATTCCCAGTATGCCGCATTTCGCCTTTCTCTCGTTGGCTGCCGCAATGGCCGCTTTAGCCTATTACCTGCTGAAGAGAAATGAAAAAGAAGCGGCCGCGCAAGAACAGGCCGATGCAACTGTGATGCCCGTTATTCCAGAGACCAGTGAAGCCAGATGGGAAGATGTCGAACAAGTCGATGTTCTGGGATTGGAAGTGGGCTACAGGCTGATTTCGCTGGTGGATAAGGCACAGGACGGCGACTTGTTGCGCCGCATCAAGGGTATTCGTAAGAAGTTCACACAGGATATTGGTTTCCTGCCCCCCGCTGTTCATATTCGCGACAACCTTGATTTACGCCCGAACGGCTACCGCATCACGCTTAAAGGCGTGGATATCGGTAGCGGCGAGGCATACACAAACATGTTGTTGGCAATCAATCCGGGCAGCGTGACTGGAGAATTGACCGGCATGCCTACGCGCGACCCGGCGTTTGGTTTGCCTGCGGTATGGGTTGATGTTGCCTTGCGGGATCAGGCGCAGGTCATGGGTTATACCGTAGTAGATCCCGGCACGGTGGTAGCCACCCACTTAAGCCACTTGCTCAACACGCGCGCAGCCGAATTGCTGGGGCGGCAGGAAGTGCAACAACTGATCGATCATATTGCCAAAAGTTTGCCCAAGTTGGTTGAAGATTTGGTTCCCAAAACTTTGCCGCTGGGTGTCGTGCAAAAAGTGTTGCAAAACCTGCTGGAAGAAGGAATGCATATCCGCGATATGCGCACCATTGTCGAAACGCTCGCAGAAAATGCCGCACGAACCCAGGATCCGCACCAGCTTACCTCGCTGGTGCGAGTCGCATTGGGCCCTGCCATCGTGCAACAGTTTTATCCGTCGGCACAGGAATTACAGGTGATCGGCATGGACAAGGAGTTGGAATATATCCTGATACAGGCGATGCAATCGAGCCAGAACGGCATCGGCATCGAGCCTGGCCTGGCCGATACAGTGCTGCGTGAAACACGTGCCGCCGCTGAAACACAGGAACAATTGGGTTTGCCCGCAGTAATGCTTGTACCTGCGCAGTTGCGCGACTTGCTGGCGCGTTTTTTGAAGCGCGCCGTACCGGGCATCAGAGTCATTTCGCATGATGAAGTGCCGGACATCAAAACTATCCGGTTTACCGCTATGGTGGGAGGTAGAGCATGAGTATCAGAAGATTCATTGCGCCGACAGCACGTCAGGCCATGAAAGAAATCCGCAACGAACTCGGCGAAGATGCGATGATTCTGTCGAATCGAAAGATGGAACATGGTGTCGAAATTGTTGCTTTGGCAAACGACGACATTGCGCACCTCACTGCCAAGGCGGTGACACAGAAAACCGAGTTACCGGAAATAACGGCCGATGGATGGACGAAATTGATTGAAGAAGACCATTCTTTACAACACGCAGAACCGGGTTATCAACATGAAACGGAACCGGTAACTTACACCAAACCCGTTAATCTGCGGGCTCAAGAGCAGATACAAGCGATTCAGTACAAACCCAAAAAACAGAATAGCTCCGCTCTTTCTGAAAAACTGCTTCAGCAAAAACCTTTTTCCGGTTCAAAATCTTTCCCTCAATCGGAGCCTTTGCCGTTGGCCGAGCCCATTCCGCAAGCCAAAAAACTGCCGCCGGCAAAAACGGTTAAGCCCGCCAACACACAGCCTGCCCGGTCGGAACAGGAAATTATTATCAATGAAATAAAATCGATGAGCACCATGCTGCGCCAGCAATTTGCGGCGCTCTATTGGCACGATGTGCAACTGCGCGACCCGCAGCGCGCCGCTTTGTTGCGCAAAATGCTCAATGCCGGATTCAGCACGTTGCTGGCGCATCAGTTGCTGGACAAGATGCCTGCGGAAAATATACAAGGCGAGTCGTGGATCAAACAAGTGCTGAAACGCAACCTGCAAGTGATGGATAAAGAAGACGACATCGTCACAAAAGGCGGGGTATATGCACTGATCGGGCCAACTGGCGTGGGTAAAACCACCACGACAGCCAAATTGGCGGCGCGTGCGGTCGTGCGTTATGGTGCTGATAAAGTCGTATTATTGACAACCGACAGTTACCGTATTGCCGCTTACGAACAGCTCAAAACCTACGGAAAGATACTCGGTGTCTCGGTGCACGCGGTGAAAGATACCGACGATTTGCGTTTGACGCTTTCGGCATTGCGGCACAAACATCTGGTTTTGATCGATACCGTCGGAATGGGGCAGCGCGATGAACGTGTGGACGATCAAAATGAGATGTTTGATGCAACGGGTGTGAAATGCCTCTTGTTGCTGAATGCCACAAGCGGCGGTGATACATTAGAAGATGTGGTGCGTATGTACCGCAGCAACAAAGTGATCGGCTGTATTGCCACCAAACTGGATGAAGCGGTTAATCTTGGTACGGTGCTGGATTTGGCCGTGCGCCATCGCCTCGTGATGCACTACATGACCAATGGACAGAGCGTGCCGGAAGATTTGCATCTTGTTAACGTCGATTACCTGCTGCACCGCGCACTCAAACAAGCGGAAGGAAAAACTCCCTTTACGTTGCGCGAACTGGATTTTCCCGTGTTGATGGCCGCTGAAGGAGCGTCATGCCCCCCAATAACAGGCACCGCAAAAAATAATACGCGTTTTGCCGGAAACGGCATGGCAGGCCAAGAAGCATCCTATGCGCTCTGACAATCGGGGAGATCAGGCCGAAGGCCTGCGGCGTTTATTGGTATGTAACCAGACACGTGTGGTGACCGTGGTGTCCGGTAAAGCCGGTGTCGGGCGAACCAGCGCAACCATTAATCTTGCCTACGCGCTGGCGCATTCCGGCAAAAATGTACTGGTGCTTGATGAAAACCCCGCACCGAATAATTTAACGAATCATTTGGGCTTGTTTGAAAAATACGATCTATTGGATGTTGTGCAAAGGAGATGCAAACTCCGTGAGGCAATATTAACCGACAAGGGATTTTACATATTATCGGCGGCACGCGTCCTTGTGCGTGGCGGCATCAACCGGATGGGAGAGAAAACACAAAAAAACGGAAGCGGGTTTGACACATTAAGGCACGATGAGCACCAGCGCCTTAAAAATGCGCTAACCGCAGCCAGCGATGGCATGGATGTCATGCTGATTGATGCCGCGCCACCCGCACAGACGACAACTCCTCCGATGAGCCTGGTAAACGGCGCGGCAGCCTTGCTTGTTGTGGAGGCAACTCCCAGTGGTATTACGGAAAGCTATGCTTTAATCAAACGGTTGGCCACAGAAAATATACGCCAGCAATTCGAAATTGTGGTGAATAAGGTCGGCAATGAAAAAGCGGCAATGACCGTATTCGAAAATATGGCTAGGGTGACGAGGCGCAACCTTTCCGCTCACCTGGAATACTTGGGTTTCATACCATTTGATGACAGCGTTAATTGCGCGGCACGTTTAAAAAAATCAGTGATCGAGGCATTTCCGGGCGCGGTGTCTGCAAAATCTTACCAAAAACTCTCGCAAAAATTACTCTGCCTTTCGATGCAGCCGGATGAGGTAGAAAACGGGGTTTCCGACATCATGCAAAATTTAATGAAACAAGTGTCACAACCACCAGCCACCCTGGCGGAATTTCACGAAGCATTTAGCGCAAACGTATAGATTCATACGCGTGCCAAAATTGTAGCCAATCAGCGAGCGTGCCGAAAAAAGCACCTCTTTCCAGATACGCGTTTGAAACCTGCAAAAATTTTTATCCCTATTCAGTCGAAGCGATATATTCAAAACATCCGCAACCACAGTTCCCTCTCCCCTCGCGGGATACCCAGCGACTTGGCTGACATTCTTTGGCAGCCTAGTCGAATGGTTAGTAGTTTCATCAGAGGGTTAGGGAGAGGGGGAAAAACGGTTGTATTTGAGCAGTTACAAATTTTCTTCCATTGGCTTGGCAGTTCAGCAAGAAAATCACGCACGTTGTAAACTACGCATAATGACAGAAATCATAGCGAGTATCTTCAAATAATCGTAGCTACTCAGGTCGAAGTAATATGTTCAGAAATAGCCATAACGCCAGTCCCTTCCCCTTGGAAGGGGGAAGGTTAGGATGGGGGTTAGAGGGTGGAATCATCGTATGGCATCTGTAATCCCACACTTCTACCCCCATCCCAGCCTTCCCCCTGCAAGGGGGAAGGAGAAAAGCGGCAGCACCTGAGTAGTTACAAATAATCAAACATATGGTATTCAACGGTCAATTATGTATAACGCATCGGGGTTAAACGATAAAGATCAATGCCTGCGGGAATACTCGCACTTGGTAAAGCGGCTTGCGCATCAAATGATGACAAAGCTTCCTTACAGCGTGCAGATTGACGATATTATCCAGGCAGGCATGATGGGCTTGCTGGATGCGGCAAGCCGGTACGATGAATTTCATGGTGCTCAATTTGAAACTTATGCGACGCAACGTATCCGCGGGGCGATGCTGGATGAGCTGCGCGAAGCAGACTGGCTGCCCCGCAGCATGCGTCGCGATATGCGGCGTATCGAGGCATCCATAAGCTGTCTGCAACAAAAGTTGGGCAGATCGCCCAATGAAACTGAAATTGCCGATGAGATGAAACTGTCTCTTGCCGAATATCAGCAGATGTTGCACGAATCACGCGGCGCACAACTGGTTTATTACGAAGATTTTCACGGTGAAGATCACGAAGATTTTTTCGAACGATTTGAGTTCACCAGCGACACAAACCCCCTTGATTTGCTGGAAGATGACCGTTTCAAGAAAGAATTGGTGCGCGCCATTGATAATTTGCCCGATCGGGAAAAAATGCTGATGGGTATGCTCTATGAGCAGGAAATGAATTTGCGTGAAATCGGCGAGGTACTCGGCGTGGGCGAATCGCGCGTTTCACAATTGCATAGCCAGGCAGTCGCACGGTTGCGCAGTTGGATGAAAGGATACTGATGAGTCAGAGGACAGAAGACGGAGGACAGAAGACAGAAGCGTTGTTGCGGCTGCGCCGCACCTTCATTAAAAAACACTGCGCAGCAGACAAAGCTTCTGTCTTCTATCCCCTGTCTTCTGATTTCTACTGTGGATAAGCTCACCGTTTTAGGCTTGGTCATCAGCCTGACAGGCATTCTATCCGGCCAATTGCTGGAAGGTGGTGATCTTTCCATTCTGATTCAAGGGGCTGCTTTTTTGATTGTTGTGGGCGGCACACTGGGCGCTGTGATGGTGCAAAGTCCGATGAAAATATTTCTTCAGTCGGTCAGAATGCTGCGCTGGGTATTTGTATTACCGCCACAAGCCTCTCCCCATGAATTGATACATAAAATCACCGGTTGGGGTACGGTAGCGCGAATAGACGGAATATTGGCACTGGAAGGCAACATTGAAGAGACGCACGACCCTTTCATGAAAAAAGGATTACAGCTTTTGGTGGATGGTTACAGCGCGGAAAAAATACGTGAGGTGCTCGACGTGGATACACATGCATGGCAACAATTGCGTTGGCAGGCCGCCTCTGTATGGGAAGCCGCCGCCGGTTATTCGCCAACGATCGGAATTATAGGCGCGGTGTTGGGCCTGACTCATGTCATGCAAAATTTGAGTGAGCCTGCCAAACTGGGAAATGGGATCGCTGTTGCATTCATCGCAACAATTTACGGGGTGTCTCTGGCTAATTTGCTGTATCTGCCGGTGGCCAATAAATTAAAAGCCATTATTACGGAACAAGCCGACATGCGCGAAATGTTTGTGGATGGTTTGGCCGCTATTGCCAATGGTGACAACCCCCGTTTGATTGAAACCAGACTGCAAAGCTATCTAACCTGATTATGGAACGCCGCAGCAAGCGCACAGAACACAGTAACACGGATAGATGGCTGGTTTCTTACGCCGATTTTATTACCTTGCTGTTTGCTTTTTTTGTAGTAATGTATTCCATTTCTTCGGTGAATGAGGCGAAGTATAAAATTTTCAGCGATTCGCTCAGCACCGCTTTTACACAGCGGTTAACGGCTACCGCACCGCTTGTTCAACCCAATCCGACACTTGCCCCATCCAATCCGCAAAAGCCGCTGTTCATTAACACACTGACAAGCAGAAATAAGGTTTTGGTGGATAAACACACCGCGCAACTGGGCGAACAACAGCGCAAAATAGAAGAGCGCATGAAAAAATTGTCCGCTGAGCTGGGCCAAGTGATGAGTTCGATGATCAGGCAAAACATGGTTAATATCAATCAGACACAACGCGGAGTCGTCGTCGATATCAGCGCGAGCACGCTCTTCGGGACGGGCGAAACAATATTGCAAATGGGTTCGCTTGACGTGTTGCACCAGGTGGCTGCCGTATTGAGCAAGGAAAATATGCCTATTGAAGTGGAAGGGCATACCGACGATATTCCTATTGCGACAGAACAGTTTCCTTCCAACTGGGAACTTTCGTCAGCGCGCGCCAGCAGTGTAGTCAGATTGCTGGTTGATAGTGGCGTGCCGGCAAAACAGATGTCTGTCGTTGGCCTGGCCTCAAATCAACCATTGGCCCCGAATAATAGCGCGGAAAACCGCGCCAAAAACCGGCGTGTCACCATCACAATCGTATCATCTAACCTTGATAGAGAGTTGGGGGTTAAAGACTGATGAATTACCCGATTTATAGAAGCTTCCTTTAGGGAACCTCTATAAATTCACTTTTGCGGGATGAAGCGCAAGGAGTCGTACAGTGAATGACGAAATATATAAAATGGATAGGCGAGGAATGAGCGAGCACACGACGCGGCGATTCGCCCACAAAATGAATTTATAGAGGTTCTCTTTACTTTTTCCCCGGCGGTCTTGTTATCGCACTGGGTCCCGGTGGTAATTTCTTCATAATGCCGCGCTCGCACTTCTTGATAAAACCGGTCTTGGCAGTACCCGCCAATTTCTTCTTGACTGCCTTAGCTTCGCATGTTTCATAGGCAAATGCCGAATGGCTGAACAAAAATACCGAACATAGTGTGACAAAGAGTTTTTTCATCGTTGACATCCTATTTACTTTTTTAGGAAACCTCTATAAATTCATTTTGTGGGCGAATCGCCGCGTCGGTCTGCATCCCAAAAGATGAGTGAGATTGACTCAAACCTGCCCAGTACAACAATTCCAGCCTTCACCGAAGTGAACTCTTGGTTTCTTTGGCAGCCCCGCCTTTCATCGAAGGCAAACTCTTCAAATCTGGATCTGCCCGATGCCGTGGAGAGGGAGGTATCGCATCCAACTTTAAACCGCGACCTTTTTGTTCTTTTTTATCAAAGTGCCTCTTTTTTGACAAATTGGCCTGATTGAGCGCCCTCTGCTTATCCATAATGGCAGCTCTATTGGCATTATTCGTATTGCTGATGTTGGCGGCAAAGGCCGTGTTGTGTGACGCAATACCCACAATGGCCAGCATCATTCCAAACACCCATACCTTTATGTCCAACAAGGCAAACGCGGTATATTGACGGCAGGCGACAGGCACTGCAGTTTGAACGGGATCGCACATAATCATTCTCCTTGTACATATTTTCATACGCCATACGGAGCGGATTGCGAACATGCAGATGAATACCCGCATCGCAGTCCCGCTACCGTAGTCTCCCTCTGGAGGGCTTAACTTTAGGCCGGTGACTTTGCGTCCTTGCTTTTCAACAAGTTTGCCAAGTGTACGGAGCA
>Ga0315281_10007743_pt1 | contig 15076 bp, 14 predicted proteins | sample YL17G07_0_MG_FD_204540 | JGI IMG/M metagenome (GOLD analysis project Ga0315281, IMG submission 204540) | Sediment microbial communities from Yellowstone Lake, YNP, Wyoming, USA - YL17G07_0 | ecosystem: Environmental > Aquatic > Freshwater > Lake > Sediment | place: USA: Wyoming | collected...
CGCCGTGAAGCCGCCCAGGTAGACGCGGTCCTCCACCGTGCAGTGCCCGCCCAGCGTCGCGGCGTTGGCGAAGATCGTCTCGTTGCCGACGCGGCAGTCGTGGGCGACGTGGCAGTAGGCCATGATCCAGTTGTCGTCGCCCAGCCGGGTCTCCCCGCCGCCGTGCGGCGAGCCGCGGTTGATCGTGGCGAACTCGCGCACCACGTTGCGCGCGCCGAGCGTGAGCCGGGATTCCCGCTCGCCCTTGTACTTCTTGTCCTGGGGTTCCCCGCCGACGGCGCAGTGCGAGAAGAAGCGGTTGTCCGCCCCGATTTGGCAGGGCCCCTCGATCGTGACGTGGCTCATCAGCTCGCAGCGGTCGCCGAGCACCACGTCGGCGCCCACCACGCAGTAGGGCCCGACGCGGACGCCGCGGCCCAGCTCGGCCTTGGGGTCGATGATCGCCGTGGGGTGGATCGCCGGGTGCTTGCCCTTGCCCTCGCTCATCCCCCGCTTGCTTTCTGCCTGGGAGTGCATGCTTTGTCCCGCTCCGTGCCGGCCGGGCTTCCCTGCCCGCCGGGAGTGCGAACCTCCACTATCCGCGCAAACGCTGCATTCTGACGTATTGCCGGAGTGAGCGCAACGGAGCCGTTTCGCCGCGCGCGGGGGGCGGGGCGGCCGATCGGGGCGGCCGCGGTGGCAAGCCACGGGAAAGCCGCGGGCGCCTGCCGGCTCGCGGCCACCGCTCCCGCCTTTCGCGTTGACCGCGGCTGCCATTCATCGTATATAAAGAGTTTCCTCCGGCAGGCCAGCGGGCCGTTTCCGGCCCCAGGCGGCCGGCAGCCCCTGGCGGCAGGCAGTTCCAGGCGGCACGGTCAGTGCGAGACACCGCAAGCGCGAGAGACGAGGCAGGCATGGCGACGACGCAATCCACGCTGGAAGCGACCCTGCGCACGACCCACGGCAAGGGCGCAATGCACAAGCTGCGCGGCCAGGGCCAGGTGCCGGGCGTCATCTACGGCCTGGGCAAGCCGGTGTCCATCCAGTGCGACCACTTCGCCGCCGAGCGCACGGTGCTGGCCAGCCGGCGCGGCTCGCGCCTGATTTCCCTCAAGCTCGCCGACGGCAACGGCGGGAGCGAGAAGCACGTGCTGCTCAAGGACGTGCAGATCACGCCCGTCGGCCACAAGCTGGTGCACCTGGACTTCCAGGAGATCGACGTCAACAAGCCGGTGCAGCTCGCCGTGCGCGTCCACCCGGTGGGCACGCCGGAGGGCATCAAGGCCGGCGGCCTGCTGCAGACCGTCACCCACGAGATCGTCGTCTCCTGCCTGCCGACCCAGATTCCCCAGGCGATCGAAGTGGATGTGACCAGCCTGGACATCGGCGACAGCCTGCACGTGAAGGACATGACGTTCCCCGAGGGCGTGCGCCCGCTGACCTCACCGGACGAGACCGTGTTCGTCATCACCGCGCCGACGGCCGTGGCCGAGGAGAAAGCCGCTGCGGCGGCGGCCGCCGCTGCCGCGTTGGCGGCCGAAGCCGCCGCGCTGGAAGCGGGCATTCCGGCGGAAGGCGCCGTGCCGGCCGAGGGCGCTGCCCCCGCCGCCGGAGCCGCGCCGGGCAAAGCCGCCGCCGCGCCGGGCAAGGAGGGCGCAGCTGCCCCCGCCGCCGCCGCGCCGGCGGGCAAGGCGCCGGAAAAGGCCGCGCCGAAGCCCCGGGACAAGGAGAAGAGCAAGGGAGGCCGGGGCAGGTAGCCCCACGCCGCGCTCGCCGCGCCCAGGCCGCAGCCGGACAGGCTGCCGTGAGGGCCGTGGACAGAGTGGCCGGCAGGGCGGCAAGCAGGACTGTCGACTGGGCTGTCGACACGGCAGCCGCGGCAAAGCGCCGCGCAGGCAGACGCCTCGCCGGCGGCGGGAGCCAGTCCAGGACCGGGCGGCATGATCGTGGTCATCGGCCTGGGCAACCCGGGCGAGCAATACGAGGCCTCCCGGCACAATCTGGGCTTCCAGGTCGTGGACCGCATGGCTCAGGCGCTCAAGGCGCCCCGCTGGAAGCGCCAGTTCGGCGCCGTGTTGGCGCGGGGCGAGGAGGCGGGGCGGGCCTACTGCCTGGTCAAGCCCCAGACGTTCATGAATTTGAGCGGGACCGCCGTGGCGGAGCTGGTGCGGTTCTACAAGGTGCCGCTGGACGACTGCCTGGTGGTCACGGACGACCTGGACCTTCCCGTGGGGAAGATCCGCCTGCGGAGCGAAGGCAGCGATGGCGGCCACCGCGGCCTGCGCTCGGTGATCGAGAGCCTCGGCAGCGCGGCGCTCAAGCGCATCCGCATCGGCATCGGCCGCCCGCCCGAGGGCCGCAGCGTGCTCGGCCACGTGCTGGGCGGCAGCAAGGAGGAGCAGGCGCAGCTGGACGAGGCGGTGGAACTGGCGGCGGAACGGGCGCTGGAGTTCGTGCGTTCCGGACGGTTCGAGAACTGGTCTTCGCCGGAGCCCGATTAGGCCGCGGGCCGCACAAACGGGGCGGTGCGGTGCTGTGACAACGCGCTGCGGTGGCCAGGCGGTGCGGCAGCAGGCGCAGATGGCGACAGGACGGAACGGCGGCAGCCGGGAATGCCGGCAACAAAAAACGGCCGCAGCAGGGAACGGCGCAGGACGTTGACGCGATGCGAACCAAGGGACGGCGGCGGACGCCGCGCGCCCCGGCAGACGTGCCCACACGTAACCATGTCCGTAGAGCGGAGTCTCCAACCGATGCAGGGATACGAATCCATCTTTGTCCTCGATCCGAACGCGACGGACGAGGTCCAGACGAGCCTGCTGGACAAATTCAGGGGCATCGTCCAAGGCCAGGGCGGCAAGGTCGTGCAGCACGCGAAGTGGGGCCGGCGCAAGCTCGCCTACGAGGTCAAGAAGCGCAGCCACGGCATCTACCACCTGTTCTACATCGACCACGCGCCCAAGGCCGTGAAAGCGCTCGAATCGCAGCTGCGGCTGGAGGAGAGCGTGCTGAAATGGATGTCGGTGGCCGTGGAGGACGTGGAGGCGGAACACGCCGCGTTCGAGAAGTTGCGCACCCAGGGCTCGCTCTCCCAAACCCTCACGGAACGGTAGGCATTCATGGCCAGAGGCAAACCGGCGGCCCCCCGCCGGCGCGGGCTGGGCAACCGCATCATCATCCCGCGCCGCAAGACGTCCGAGCTCAATAAGCTCAAGGCGATCCCGTACAAGGACGTGGAGCTGCTCAAGAACTACCTGACGGAGCGGGGCCGCATCCTGCCGCGCCGCATCTCGGGCAATACCGCCACCACGCAGCGGCGGCTGCGCGAGGCGATCAAGCGCGCGCGCAACATCGGCCTGCTGTCGTTCTCGGTGGGCTACGTGTCGCAGGACTAGCGGGCGGGAGGCGCGGCGGTTCCCGCGCGCGGTAGATTGATACGGCAGGCCGAACCGGCGGCCGGGCATCCCAGCGGCGACCCTTGGGGGCGCGCCGGACGCCGCGAATGGAAGGCAGCGAGAGGCAAGACCATGCAGATCATCCTCACCCAGAACGTCCCCAACCTCGGCGCACTCGGCGACCAGGTGCACGTCAAGGACGGCTACGCCCGCAACTTCCTCCTCCCGCGCGGCCTGGCCATCGCCGCCGGCAGCAAGAACGCGCGGCACATCGAGCACCAGCGCAAGCGGCTGGAAAAGCTGCGCCTGGAAGCCATCTCCAATGCGAAGGGCGAGGCGGATAAGGTGAAGGCGCTCCAGATCGTCGTCAAAGCGAAGGCCGGACCGGGCGGCAAGCTGTTCGGCTCGGTCAACAGCCGGGACCTGCAGGCGGCCTTCGCCGCCCAAGGCGTCGCGCTGGACCGCAAGGCCTTCGTGCTCCACGCGCCCGCGAAAAACCTGGGCAGCTTCGGCGCGACCGTGCGGCTCCATACCGACGTCAAGGTGGACATCACCTTCAAGGTGGAGGCCTCCGAGATCGTGGCGAGGGATCCCAACGCCCCCATTGAAGGGGCGCCCGCCGAGGCAGCCGCGGCGGCGGCGGCCGAAGGCGCGCCTGCCGCTGAGGGGACGGCTGTTGCCGGCGCTTCCGGCACTGCCGTTGCCGGCACTGGCGCAGCCGGCACAGACGCCGCCGCTCCGGCGCAAGACGCCCCGTCGCCAGATGCCCAGCTGCCAGATGCCACGCTGCCAGATGCCACAGCGCCCGCAAAATCCTGATCGGACACCTGTTCCGGGCCGCTGCGCGAGCGCTCCCGCGGGCGGCCTTTCCTGCCGCAAGATTCGATTGAATTGATTGCCGATTTTCACTCGCCCCGGTTGTCCTTGGCGGTGGCGCGGGGCCGGTGTAAGGCTTACTCGTACACGCTGACTGGGAAGTCAGCCTGCCGCGGGCTTTTCGCCGCGCGTCCCGGGCGCCAAGGATCGGCGGGACGCCTGCTGCGCCGAGCCGCGCGGAAGGGCCTTTCCGGGGACCCTCGCGGCCCTCGCCTCTGACACGAACCGAACCGCCATGCGGGAACCGCAAACACCGGCCCAGCTCCTGCCCTACGACAAGGAAGCCGAGCAGAGCGTGCTGGGGGCCATTCTGCACAACAACGACGCCCTGCTCCAGGCGGCGGAGATCCTCCAGCCCGACGCGTTCTTCTCGCCCGCGCACCGGGACCTGTTCCAGGCGATGCTGGAGCTGGCCACGCGCAAGGCCCCGATCGACGAGATCACGCTCGCCAACTTCCTGCGCTCCCGCAACCAGCTGGAGCAGGTGGGCGGGATGGTCTACATCGCCGAGCTGGGCGACGCGACACCGCTGTCGCTGAACGTGATGGCTTATGCCGAGATCGTGCGCGAGAAGCACCAGCTACGCACGCTCATCACCTCGGCCACGCAGATCGCCGACAAGGGCCGCGCGGGGGCCGGCGACGTCGAGGACCTGATCCAGCAGGCCGAGCAGACGTTCCTGGACCTGGCCCGGCACGCCACGCGCCGCAGCTACCAGACTATCGGGGACCTGCTCAAGGAGAGCTTCGCCAAGATCGAGCAGGCCCAGGACCGCAGCGACGGCCTGACCGGCCTGCCCACCGGCTTCCGCGACCTGGACGAGCTCACCAACGGGCTGCAGGCCACCGACCTGATCATCGTGGCGGCCCGGCCGGGGATGGGCAAGACCTCCTTCGCCCTCAACATCGCCCAGCATGCCGCGCTGCGCTCCCGCCAGCCCGCCGTCGTGTTCAGCCTGGAGATGTCGAAGGAGCAGATGGCCCTGCGCGTGCTGTGCTCGGAGGCGAAGGTGGATTCGCAGAAGCTCAAGAGCGGAAAGCTCGACGAGTACGACTGGGACAAGCTGGCCGAGGCGAGCAACCGGCTCTCCGAAACGCCCATCTTCATCGACGACACGGCGGAGGCGACGCCGCTGGCCATCAAGGCCATCGCCCGCCGCATCCAGCAGGAGCACGGCCTGGGGCTGATCGTCGTGGACTACCTGCAGCTGATGCGCGCGGTGACCCGGCGCGACAACCGCGAGCAGGAGATCGCGGAGATCTCCCGCACGCTCAAGGCGATCGCCAAGGATTTGGGCGTCCCCCTCGTCGCCTGCGCCCAGCTCAACCGCGCGGTGGAGGGCCGCCAGAACAAGCGGCCCCTGCTGGCCGATCTGCGGGAATCCGGCTCGATCGAGCAGGACGCCGACATCGTCATGTTCATTTACCGGGACGAGCTATACAATGACAAGACCGAGCACCAGGGCGTGGCCGAGATCAGCATCGCCAAGCACCGCAACGGACCGCTCACCCTGGCGCCGATCCGGCTCGCGTTCGTCGCCCAGTTCACGAAATTCGCCGAATTGACGCTGCAAAGCCGGGAGGCGGGCCACTGAGCGGGAGGCGTCGGCGATGCGGCACCCGCCGCGACGCCTGGGCGTGGGCCGGATTCGCCAGACGCCGGTAGGCCGGCGGGCACCGAGTTTGCACATCAGAGCAGGGTAAGGGTCTGTCCGGCTGCCGCCCGCGAGGCAGCGGATCAGCAATTTCAATGGGTTCCGGGGAGCGCGGGGCACGTCCCGCGCGCAAACGCCATGAGCGAGATCAACCTCGACAAGGACCTGGAAGCGCTCTTGAACGAATCGGGCGCCGACAAGACCGCAGCGCCCGAGGCGTCCGGGCCGGGCGACCTGTCCGGCCTGGCTGACGATCTCGGCAGTCTCGTGGGCGGCGGCGCCGGAGAGGAATCCGCCCCGGCCAAGGGCGACGAGCTTTCCCTGGACGACGAGATGAAGTCCATGATGCAGGATACGCCGGCGGCGGGAGGCAAGGGCGTCATGGCGGCCTCCGCCTTCTCCCCCGTGGGAAGCGGAGGGGGGGCGTTGACCCTGGCGGACAGCCCGAACCTGGGGTTCCTGCTCGACATCAAGCTCAATGTCACCTTCGAAGTCGGCCGCGCCAAAATGCTCATCAGCGACCTGCTCACCCTCGGGCAAGGATCGGTGATCGAGCTGCACCGGCTCGTGGGGGATGAACTGGACCTGCTGATCAACGGCCGCCTGATCGCCAAGGGCGAAGTGGTGGTGATCAACGAGAAGTTCGGCTGCAAGATCACCAGCATCATCTCGCCGGAAGAGCGCGTGAAGCACATGGGGGGCATGTAGGCTCCCCGCGCCTGGGCTCCCCGCCCCCAGGCACCCCGCACCACCGTCCCGCTCCCGCACATTTCCGCTGCACGAACGTCCATTGCACGAAGGGGCCGCCAAGCCCCATCGAACCGGCCATCCGTCCCGTCGCGGGAAGGATGGGCCGGCGCGGAATGGCCAATTCCTTACCTCCGCTCCTCGCCGGACGCATCGCTGTTCGACGAAATGCTGTGCGCTGAACTGCCGTGCGGAGAACTGCCGGGCGCAGTGCCACAGTGTGGAGACTAGCCGTGCGGATCGCGCTCGGCCGACTCGCCAGGCGTCGCATCTTCCCGCGCCGCGGCGCCGTCTTCGGCTGCGGGCGCGGAGGGGTCCGTGGCGGAGTCGGCGGCCCAGCCGTCTTCCTCCTCCGGCGTGGCCTCCCGCGCATCCTCCGCGCCGGCAGCGTCTTGGGCGGGGCCTTTCCCCTCGCCCAGGTCCGGCACAGTGTCGTCCGGCACAGTGTCGTCCGGCGCGCGGCGCTCTTCGGCTTCGCGGCTAACGGGCGCCCCGTCGGCTTCGCTCGCCGGGCTGAAGCCGGACGATTCGGGCTCGTGCCCTGCCTCCGGAGCATCCGCAATGGAAGGGAAATCCGGCCCTGCGCCGGGAATCGGCGCGGGCTCCTCGGCGGATGCGGCGGGCGAGGACGGTGTTTCGGCCTGCACGGCTGCGCCGGGCTGAGCTGCTGCACCGGCCTGTGCGCGTGGGCCGGCGGCGGGATTGCGGTCGGACCAGCGCTGCCCATAGCGGCCCTCGCGCCGCCCGGAGGGGCTGCGTGGGCGATCGCCGCCCTGCTGGGGCGGGCGCCCGCCTTCGCCGCCGGCCGCGCCCGCCTCCCCGCGCGCCCTGCCCTCGTCGTCCCTGCGGCCCGACTTGAGCAGGCGCACCACCTCGCCCATGATCTGGGTGCGTTCCTGGAACAGCCGGGCGTGGCCGAGCCCCGGAAAGTGCACCAGCCGCGCCCGCGACACTCCGGCGCGCGCCGCTTCCACGCGCCCGGCGGCGGGATCCTCCGCGCCCGTGAACAGCGTCAGCGGAGAGGCGACCTGGATGCGCTCCGCGGGCGCCGGCTCCCAGCCGGCGATCGCCTCCAGCAGCGCCAGGGCCGCCGGGCGCTCCTGCTCCTCGTCCACCGCTTCCGCGCTGCGCACGAGGCGTCCCTGGTCCTTCAGCGCCTTCAGGTAGTCGGCGAGGCTCATCGCCTTCAGGCTCTCCGCTTCCGCCCGGTACAGCTCCTGCACGGCGGGGGTCACCAGGGCCGACTCGCCGCCGAGAATGGCGATCCGCACCCGCTCCGGAAAGCGCCGCAGCAGCTCGAAGCCCACCAGCGCGCCGATCCCGTAGCCGACGAAGTGGGAGTTGCGGATGCCCAGCTCGTTCAAGATCTCGATCAGGTCCTCGGCCATCTGCAGCAGGCCGTAGTCCTCCTTTCCGGCGGGCTTGTCGCTGCGGCCGTGGCCCCGCGCGTCCGGCACGATGACGCGGAACTCCCGCGCCAGCTCCTGCACGTAGCCCGCCGCGACCCAGTCCTCGTGGCTGCCCAGCAGGCCGTGGTGCAGCAGGAGAAAGGCGCCCCGCTCGCCCTCGTAGCGGAAGAAGATGCGCTGCCTTCGGCTCACCACCATCGTCATGGGATCGTCCTTTCCGCGCCGTCCGCCGGCAGGTCCGCCGCCAAGTGCGCGCGGCCCAGCACGCGGCGCAGGTCGGTCAACGCCCGCAGCTCGAACGCAGGCGGCGGCCCCTCGGGCAGCGGGTCGGCGGCGGGATTGAGCCAGGCGCAGTCGATGCCCGCGGCCCGCGCCCCGGCCACGTCGTCGCCGTACGAGTCGCCCACGAACAGGATCTCCTCCGGCGCCGCCCCGGCCAGTTCCAGCGCCCGATCGAACGCCGCGCGGCCCGGCTTGCGCCAGCCGATCTCCGCGGAGATCACCACCGGGTGCAGCCGCTCCAGCAGCCCGTCGCGCTCCAGCCGCTCGCGCAGCGGCGGCGCGTGGTCGAAGTTCGAGAACAGCGCGAGGCGATAGTGCCGGCCCAGCTCGTCGAGCAGGCGCACATGCTCGCGGGGCAGGGCGAACGTGCCCACGACGGCGCGGTAGTGCACCGCCATCAGCTCCGCCACCAGCGCCGCGTCGTCCGCGGGCAGCCCCAGCGCGGCCAGCGCGTAGCGGAAGCGCGCGTCCGCCGCAATCTCTCGGTGGGCCGCCCCGCGCTGCTCCTCCGCCCAGCGCCACGAGCGCCGCTGCGCGCGGTGCACCGTCAGCGCGTCCAGGCCCGGCAGCCGTTCCGCCAGCCGCTCCAGCAGCAGCGGCGCCGTGGACGGCGAGGGCACCCCGTCGATCACCAGCAGCGGACGGCAGGATGCGTCCGGCAGGTACAGTGTGTTAACACAGTCGAACAGGATCAGGCGGTAGGTCTTCGCCATCGTGCCGCCTTCCCCTGCGCGGGCTGTGGAGGTTCATCCGGGGAGGTTCATTCCGGCGCCGCGCCGGCCAGCGCGACGTGCGCGTGCAGGTCAGCATAGCTCAGTCAGCATACCTCAAATGAACCGGACGCAAGAAGCCCTTGCCGCCGCCCTGCTGGGCGCCCGCGCCGCACCGTCGGGCGCCCCCACCGCGCCGCCGGGCGCCCGCGCCCCGCTTGCGCGGGTCCGCCTAGCACTCAATTGTGCGCTCCGCCGGGCGCTGCTCGCCGCGGCAGTCCTCGCGCTGCTGGGGATGAGTGGGTGTGCCTACCGGATGGGGTCGCCCCGCCTGCCGGGCGACGCCGGCACGCTCGCCATCGCGGTGATCCGCAACCGCACCTTCGCCGGCGAGCTCGACGTCCGGCTGCAGCACCGCCTGCGGGAGCTGCTGCTCAAGCACCCCGGCGTCGAGCTGGGCCCGATCGACCACAGCGACCTGATCCTGGACATCGAGCTGATCCAGTTCCAGCCCGTGCGCACGCGCGACATCGCCAGCACCAACTTCACCTCCGTCTCCTACCTGCTCTCCGGCCTGGTTTCGGTCTACGACCGCCGCCGGGGCGTGTACTACTTCAGGCGCAGCCAGATCGCCGCCTCCAGCAAGCTGGACTTCGACACCCCGACGATCGAAACCCCGGCCATCCGCGACGAGGGCGTCGAGGACGCCCTCAATGCGTTCGCGCTCCAGGTCGAGAACCTGCTCTTCCTGGTCAACTAGCGGCGCGTCACACCTCAATGTTCGGACATCCGCCACGGGCGCCTCACCCCTCGCCGCCGACGCTGCGGTCCCTCTCCTGTAGATAAGGGACTTGCGGACCCGCGCCCAGGGCGGGCTTTGCCCCTCGCTTCAGGAGAGGGGCGGCCCTGAAGTTGGCAACACCGCGCAGCAGGGCGGGGTGAGGCGCAATTGGCTCGGGAAACCCCAAGCCTCATCCAAGAATCACGACGCGACGCGCCACTATGGCGGCCCGCTAGGGTTGCGCGGCGCCCCCCGCCGGGGCGTCCGCCGCGGCGCTTTCCGTCTGCGGCGGACGAAGCCAGCGCCGGTGGTTCCAGGCCCACTGCTCCGGCCAGGCGCGCACATGGGCCTCGATCGCCTGGCTCAGCAGCGCGGTCAGCTCCCGCTCCGGGTCCGCGCTGGCCCGCACCGCGGGGGGGACGGGCACGGCCTGGAAGCGGATCACGTGGTGGCCGTCCGGCAGGCGGCGGTCGAAGCCGGTGACGAGGGGCACATCCAGCCTGAGCGCCAGGCTGGCGGCGACCCGCGGCGTGCGGGCGGGCACGCCGAAGAAGTCCACGTGCACGCTTTGCACGTCGAGGTCCTGGTCGATCGCCAGGATGAGCGCCTTGCCCCGCCTCAGGGCGGAGAGGAACTGGCGGGGCGAATCTTTCATGCCGCGCTGCATGATCTCCAGGTAGGGCGACTCGCGCGCCTGGAGCAGCAGGGCATTCAGGCGCGGGTTGCTGAGGGGGCGCACGACGCCCAGCGTCGGAATGCGCAGCTCGTTGACCACCAGGTTGAGCAGCTCCCAGTTGGCCGAGTGGCAGGTGACGACGATCACGCCCTTGCCGCGCGCGTGCGCATCGCGCAGCACGTCCGCGCCCTCCGTCGTCAGCCAGCGCTTGGCCTCGCGGCGCAGGCGCGGAAGGGCCAGCACCTCCACCGCGGTCATGCCGAAGTTCTCGAAACAGGCGCGCACGAGCCGGTCGCGCTCGGCGTCGCCCAGGGCGGGCAGGGCCTTGCGCAGCTGATGCTCGCACACCGCCCGCTCGGTGCGCGCGAAGCGGTAGGCGAGCCGGCCCAAGCCCCGGCCCAGCGCCTGCAGCGCCGGCACCGGGAGGCGGTCCGCCAGCGCCACCGCGCCGCGCGCCAGCCAGTATTGCAGCCAGCGCCGCAGCGGCCGCAGCCAGCGCGTCTTGCGCGGCCAGAGCGCCTCGTATTCGGGCCGGATGTCGCTCATCGGGTGCGCATCGTCCTTCGGCTCAAGCGTGGGCGTCCGGGGGCGCGGGCTGCGCTCCCGCGGTCAGACGCCAGAGGACCAGGAATTCACGGTTGCCGCTCTTCTTGCCGGCGAGGGGCGAGGCCATCTGCCCCAGCAGCTCCAGGCCGAGCTGCCCGCCCGCCTCGGCCACCCGGCGCAGCACGTCCGCGTGCACCTCCACGTCGGTGACGCGGCCGCCCCGGCGCACCTGCTCCCGTCCCGCCTCGAACTGGGGCTTGACCAGGGCCAGTACGCGCCCGCCGGGCCGGACGAAGCGCACGGCGTGGCGCAGCACTGTCACCAGCGAGATGAACGAGACGTCCACCACCGCCAGGTCCACCGCCGCGCCCAGCGCGGCCGGCTCCAGGGTGCGGATGTTGGTTCGCTCCAGCACGGTCACGCGCGGGTCGGTGCGCAGCTCCCAGGCAAGCTGGCCGTAGCCGACGTCCACGGCGAAGACGCGGGCAGCGCCGTGCAGCAGCAGGCAGTGCGTGAAGCCGCCCGTTGACGCGCCGATGTCCAACGCCGTCAGCCCCCGCGCGTCGACACCGAACTCCTTCAGGGCGGCCTCGAGCTTGACGCCGCCGCGGCTGACGTAGGGGTGGTCCGGGCCGAGCACTTCGACGCGGGCCGCTTCGGCGACGGGCTGGCCGGCCTTGCTCGCCGGCTGGCCGTCCACGCGCACCTGGCCGGCCAGGATGAGCGCCTGGGCCTTTTCCCGGCTCGGCGCCAGCTCCCGCTCGACCAGCACTTTGTCGAGGCGCTGCTTCATGGGTGGGCGCGTTCGCGGCGGGAGGGACGGGCGCACCCGCTCCGCTAGCTGATCAACTGCAGGACGTCGTTGTACGTCACTACCAGGATCAGGGCGATGAGCAGGGAGAAGCCGACGATCTGGGCGCGCTCGCGCACCTTCACGCTGAGCGGCCTGCGCGCGATCCATTCCAGGCCGATGAGGAAGATGTGACCGCCGTCCAGGGCCGGAATCGGCAGGAGGTTGAAGATGCCGAGCTGGAGGCTGATCAGGGCTGTGAGGAAGAGCAGCTTGTCCAGGCCGCTGCGCGCGGCCTCGCCGATCACCACGCCGATCTTCACCGGGCCGCCCAAGGAGTCCAGCGAGCCCCGCCCCGTCACGAGGTGGCCGAGGAAGGAGAAGGTGGCGCCGGTGATCTGCACGACCCGCTCGGTGCCGAGCCGGAACGAGGCGAGCACGCCGTGGCGCTCGACGACGCTGCCGGGAGAGATGCCGATCACCCAAGCGCCACCCTGCTTCATCGGGGCGAGCGTGAGCTGAAGGGTGCGCTCCTCGCGCCGCACGGCCAGGGTCAGCGCCGCGCCCTGGCTCTTCTGGATCTCGGCGGGCATCTGATCCCACTGCCGCACCGGCGCACCATTGACGGCGAGGATGCGGTCGCCGCTCCGCAGGCCCGCCTGCTGCGCCGGGGAGCGGGGCGCCACCTGTCCCACGATGGGCTCCACGAGCGGCTTCCAGCCGAAGGGCTGGCTCGACGCGAACGCGGCCGCGGGCACGCTCACCTCCGCCGCAGCCGCTCCGGCCGCGGCAGTCCCGGCCACAGCGCCCGGGCGCTCCACGCGGAATGACAGGCTGCCGGAGAGCGGCTGGTCGGCCAGCGCCTGGTCCAGCGCGTTCCAGCTCGGCGTCTCCCGGGTGCCCAGCCGGACGATGCGGTCGCCGGCGCGGAAGCCGGCCTGGGCGGCCGGCGAGCCCGCCTGCACATCGGCCAGCACCGGCGGATCGAGCCGGTAGCGGGGCGACTCCACCCCCAGCATGAACACCAGCGGCATCAGCAGCAGCGCCAGCGCCAGGTTCATGGCGGGCCCGGCCAGCAGGATGTACAGCCGCTGCAGCTTCGTCTTGGCCGCGTAGTTGCGCGGATCGCGCGGATTCTCGTCGTCGAGGTTCTGCCCCTCGAGCTTGACGTAGCCGCCGAGGGGGATCCAGGAGAGCATGTACTCGGTCTCCCCGACCTTCTTGCCGATGGCGCGGGGCGGAAAGCCGATCGAGAAGCGTTGCACCCGCACGCCCACATGCCGCGCAGCCAGGTAGTGCCCCAGCTCGTGGACGAAGACGAGGAAGCTCAGGACGAGAATGAACCACAGGGCGGTCAGGAACATGAAGGGCTCTGGCTGGCGGCGGATGCGGCAATCAGGGTGCGCGCCTGTTCCCGGCCCCAGCGGTCGGCGGCCAGGGCGTCGGCGACGGAGCGCACCTCCCGCAGGGCGGAAACTTCCCCGGGCGGGGGCGCTGCGGCACGCGCTAGGGATTGGTCCAGGCGGGCCATCAACTCTGCCAGGATACCGGCAATGTGCGGGAAAGGAAATGCGCCGGCCAGGTACGCGCCGACCACTTCCTCGTTGGCCCCGTTCAGCGCGGCGGGCGCTCCGCCCCCGCGCTTGAGCGCCTCCAGCGCCAGGAACAAGCAGGGATACTTGCGCGGCTGGATCTCCTCGAAGTCCAGCCGTCCCACCTGGGCCAGGCTCAGGCGAGGCAGATCGAGCGGCAGCCGGTCCGGCCAGGCCAGGCAGTAGGCGATCGGCGTGCGCATATCCGGCAGGCCGAGCTGCGCGATCACGGAGCCGTCCACGAACTCGACCAGCGAATGCACGATGCTCTGCCGGTGGATCAGCACCTCGATCCGCTCCGCCGGCAGGCCGAACAGCCAGTGCGCCTCGATCACCTCCAGGCCCTTGTTCATCATCGTCGCCGAGTCGATCGTGATCTTCGGGCCCATCGACCAGTTCGGGTGCTTGAGCGCCTGCTCCAGCGTGATCTCCCCGAAGCGCTCCACCGGCAGGTCGCGGAACGGCCCGCCCGAGCCGGTGAGAAGGATGCGCCGCACCGTTGCCTCGGGGGCTCCGGCCGCCTCGGGGGCTCCGGCCAGGCACTGGAAGATGGCGTTGTGCTCGCTGTCCACGGGCAGGATGCGGCTGCCGGTCTCCTGGGCGCGGCGCATCATCAGCTCCCCCGCGAGCACCATCACCTCCTTGTTGGCCAGGGCCAGCTGCTTGCCGGCGCCGATGGCGGCGTAGGCCGGCTCGAGCCCCACAGCCCCCACCATTCCGGCCAGCACCAGGTCCACGCCCGGCTCCGTCGCCACCTCCAGCAGGCCCGCCATGCCGCTGCGGATGGCCGTGCGGCCCCCGCCGGGACGTCGGCGGCGCAGCTCGTCGGCCGCCCGCTCCTCGAACAGCACCGCGACCGGCGGACGCACCTGCTCGATCTGCTCGGCGAGCCGGTCCACGCTGGAATGGGCGGCCAGCGCGTGCACGCGGAAGCTCGTGGGGAAGCGCCGCAGCACGTCCAGGGCGCTGCCGCCGATGGAACCGGTGGAGCCGAGAATGGTCAGGGTCTTGGCGGACATGGCGGCAGCAGCAGCGGGTTCGTGACAGGCGCGATGCGATCTCGGCGCCCTGGCTGCGCCGGGCCAGCCGCGCTAGGCCAGCCGCGCCGGATCAGCCGCTGCGGGCGAGCCGCGCCCCGGCGCCCCTGCGCGCGCCCTATCCCGGGCTAGAGATAGAACGCCACCAGGAAGTAGTACAGGAGCGGAGCCGCCAGCAGATAGGAGTCCATCCGGTCGAGCAGGCCCCCATGGCCGGGGAGGAACACGCCCGACTCGTCCGCGTAGGTCAGCCGCTTGAACTTCGACTCCAGCAGGTCTCCCCCCTGGGCCACCGCGGCGAGGAAGATTCCCAGCAGCGACAGCTCGAAGATGCCCAGCTGCAACACGCCGGCCCCCAGCCAGCTCGAGGAGATCAGGCCGCCGATCAGGCCGCCGATCAGGCCGCCGATGGAACCCTCGATCGTCTTGTGCGGGCTGACCGTGGGCATGAGCGGCCGCTTGCCCATCAGGCTGCGCACCAGGTAGGCGGCCGTGTCGTTCAGCGTGATGACCATCACCAGAAAGCTGACCGCGCCCCGCCCTTGGGGGAGCTGCAGCATCAGCGTGACGTGATTGACCAGCCAGGGCACGAGCATCAGCCC
>Ga0315281_10007744_pt1 | contig 15072 bp, 20 predicted proteins | sample YL17G07_0_MG_FD_204540 | JGI IMG/M metagenome (GOLD analysis project Ga0315281, IMG submission 204540) | Sediment microbial communities from Yellowstone Lake, YNP, Wyoming, USA - YL17G07_0 | ecosystem: Environmental > Aquatic > Freshwater > Lake > Sediment | place: USA: Wyoming | collected...
CTTATGTCCAGGATGGACGGTATTCCGCGGGAGGCATGGATGCCGGGAGCGGTTTGAGTTCGTTTCCAACGCCGCGATGCGCCCCTCAGCGCGTTTTTCAACAGGCTGTTAGCGATTGCTCCGAAAAAAACGGGACAACTGGGATTGTAAATCCTGTCTACATGACCAAGAAATGAACGACTGTTGTGGCTCACGCCCCGTTTCATTAACCTAAAAAATGTATTCTTCATCTTCTTTCCTTGTATTATAAAATCAGAGCAATTTTCTTGCCACTTTTTTTTGCATTTATCTGTTAATGATAATAGTCGCTGGGAACATGATTTACTGTGCGTCGGTAACCACGGCACCAGACAAGACGCCGCAACAGACCATAGCCAAAACGTTCCGTAGTTAAAGTAACTGATTTATCGATCACCACCCGAGTTAACCGCATTAGCCCCGCAAACCCCTGAACGGCAGCAGCAACACACGCAAAATTTGACGATCCGTCGGATATCCGGCGGGATCAGCCACACCCAATTTTTCGGGGGCCTGCTCTGGCCGATAGTAAAAGGTGCCGAACAACAAATCCCAGCATGAAACGACCGCACCATAATTTTTGGCCTCCAGCGGATCGGCGCTGTGGTGGTAATGATGCAACTCCGTGCCAATCAAGAGGTAGTTTAACCAACCGGTACGGATATCCACATTAAAGTGTGACACCAGACCTTGCAGACCGACGATCAGATTGGCCACAAAGATCACCTCCACTGAGAAACCGAGCAAGAATAGCGGTACAGTTAAAATCATGCGTACCAGGATCGTATTCAGCGGATGCGCCACGGCGTGCATGAAGAGATACACTTGCTGCGGCAAGTGATGGGCCACATGCATTCGCCAACACCATTGCCCGAGATGACCACGGCCTTCGTGACTGAAACGATGCAGCCAATACCAAAGGAAATCCGGGATCAGCAATGCCAGGAGCACAGCGGGCACCAACGGCATTCCTAAATCGGATTCGCCCCGTATCAATCCAAAATGCACGATGGCCAAGCCCGCCAGATAATTAATAAGACCGAGGGTCGCCCCGCCGACCAGCAGAAACGGCAGGTCACGCCGGAAAAAACTGGCGTGGGTCATTCGCCACTGTGCGCGCTGTGGCTGTAGTACCTCGACGAACAACATGACGCTGAACAATCCAGCAAGATAAAAACCGTAATATTGCCCGAGTTTCTCGGCGGGTTGTTGCAACTCCAGTTGGGCATAGGCCAGCATGACCACGAATAACAAAGGATACAACCCATAACGCACCAGCATAGTCATCGTAATCACCTCCTTAATGGGACGGGCTCACTCTACACCCTGCCCTTAAGGGTAAGGTCAAGCCCTGATCAAGAGGTAAATCATCGACGTGTTAATCAAACAACCGTTTCATTTCAGTCTTAAGCATGGCCAGATTCGTATCCAGTTGATGGAGCGCTTCAATTTGCTGGGTTAACGCAACACGCTTACGTTCAATAAAAGATAACGCGAATTTCAACGGCAGCTTTTGTTGTTTGACGGTCTCCGCCACCAGTTCCCGCAACTCGGCCAAACTAAAACCAAAGGACTGCGCATGTTTGATCATATGCACCAAAAAAATATCGAGCTCGGAATAAATCCGGTAGTTCCCGCGCCGGAACGGCGGTGGCAACAACCCCACCGCCTCATAGTGACGTATCGCCTTGCGGGAAGCGCCGGTGATCTCGGCGACCTTGCCGATGGTCAGGATGGGTTCGGTGCGATGCGAAGGTGCGGTAAATAGGGGTTGCATGATGAGATGCGTTTTAAAGGCTAATACATATCCTGGTTATTCGACCGGCGGCTGTGGAATATCTGACAGCATGCCCTGAAAATCCAGCATATTGGCGATAGTATCCGGCAGCAAAATGGCAACCGCCGTCCAGAGAATGGTCACTACGGTGGAAATAATAAATACAATACTCCACAACTTCCAAAACTTACGTTGTTGCTCCATCGCATTTGCCAAGTCATCATCATGACTAGTGCGCGCCAGACGTTCAATGGCAGATTTGAACTTTGTCAAATAAATCCCGGCGAACAGATAGACCACACCCATGGCCAACAACACCACCGCCCCCCCGGCCAACATGGGGCCCAAGGGAAGCGCTTGCCACGGACCATCCACTGCAGATAGCCCTGCACCGGCAATCAACAAAATAATTCCAGACAAGAATAAAAATGCCACCGCAATAAAAATCAATATCGCAATAAATAACACCCAGCCCGCCGTTCTGCGTAACTCGTCGATGACACCTGTTTTTGATCCGTCATTGGTTTGCACCTCATTTTCGACGGCTGACTGCGGTGGTTTATAGTAATTCTGCATATGTGTTTTCCTTGAGATATATGTTAATGCGTCACAGTCGACGACTGTTTACATTCCAGCACCGGCACCGACTGCAATCGCGAAGACTATGCCACCGATAACCAACAAGACCACCAACCCAATCATCAGCAGAATGAAAATACCAAAAAACTTCCAAAATAACCGCTGCGCACGCATCGTCAAGGATAAATCCTGCATACTACCGGTTTGGATAAGACGTGCGATATTCGCTGAGTATCTAAAAAGCAGCACCCCAAAAAAACACTCAAACCCCAGTGACAAAAAATTGCTGGCTAAGGCACCAACGACTTCAGCGCCCGAGCCACCCCCCAACAACTTATTGCCCAAAAGCACCGCCGTGATTGTGACCACGGTAATGCCTGCCGTGGTGAAAAATAATATGCTGGCGATGTGCGTCCAGACACGGGTTCGGCGCAACGAGTCCATCACCCGGTCATCGACGACACCGGCGTTGTGATAAACATCCGCAACCTGAGACTGCGGTGGTGCATATTGATTTTGCATGATTAGCCCCTTGCGAAGTTGAGAAAGTATAAGCTACCTATCTATTTGAAAACCAGCAACAAGCCAAGCGCCACCGCGGCCGGCAGTGCTTGTACAAAGAGTATTCTACGACTGGCCGTCAGCCCACCGAACACCCCCGCCACCACCACACAACTCAGGAAAAAAATCTTGATCGCATCCCCACTCGCACCCAGGCAGAGACCCCACACCAATCCCGCGACCAGAAAGCCGTTATACAAACCTTGATTGGCGGCGAGGTTCTTCGAGGCCTTGGCGAACTCGAGCGTAAGGCCGAACGTCCGCAAACCCCGTGGCTTGTCCCAAAAAAACATCTCCAGCACCATAAAATAGAAATGTAACAGCGCGATCAACGCCACGGCGAAATTGGTAACGGTTGTCATGAATTTACCTGCTTGAGTTCTGAGGGTGTCTGGCCAGTAGGATAGCCGAGTATGCCGTGCTTTGCACGTCGATTTACATGTCTAACCTTTTTTCCGTATCCCGGATTTTGATCTTGTTTGCTGTTGTCTTACTCTGCGAGTTCTGGTTGACAGCAATCAGTAAAAAAATCTTCGTCAATAACCTGTTCTGATACCCCTTGCAAGTATTTACTCGCTTCAAGGTCGGTGGGCCTGACCGCTTTGCGATATAACTTGTTAAACTTGGTTTCGACGCGATCACCCAAAACCAATCCGATGAATAATCAACATTCCCACCCAGCAAAAATATCTACCGGTTAGCCTTGCCCAAAGAATACCATGAAACCCGCCTACCTTCTTTTTTTGATAACTCAGCGTTCATGACAACATCTTCAATGACGCAGGAAATATTCCGGCAGACTGTCCCATCACAGACAATAGGATTATCCGCCGCCGGTAGAAATACTCCCTCACTTATTCAACATGTTGCTTTCTGACCCGGGTTTCTTTAGGATTTACCTGAGACAACGCCATCACTGTGTGGTAATGAAGCTTGAGGCTTTTTCAGCGATTGGCTTTGCACCGGATTTTATCAACGGAGGATAGGGTGTTTATGCAATCACGCTGGCTGACACTATTGCTAAGCCTCACTGTGGCATTCAGTACTTTGACCGCCAATGCCAGTGAGATTGAACGCCGTCGTGATCAATTCAGCAGGGAGCCGGGTTATTACATTGTCCCCATGCCGTATAGCCTGCCGGGTATCGGCAAAGGTTTCTTGGTCGGTGCCGCCTATAATAATATCGCCGACACGCATTCCGATCTTATCGGCTTTGTGCTGGCCGGTGATCTGCAAGGCGCCGGCGTTTTATCGCTGGATAATCATTTAATCCCGAACACGCTGATTCTGGATCTCAGCCTGCAGCATCTCTCCAAGGCGGCGGTGCGCAGTTACAACAGCCGCGGCATGTCGAGCAGCGCGGATGACTACACGATTTTGAATCTGACAGATAATGATTATTCCGCCGCGCGCTTGACCGGCACGTGGTTCGACCGCAGGCTGGAGGTGTATGGCGGCGCACTCAACGGCCGCAATCATCTTGAGGCGATACGCGACAAGGATGGCAATATCATTCAGCAGACCAGCGATGCCACACAAGACAGTTCAACCTTGTACACCGTAGGCATGCGTCTGGACTGGACCGACGACTATCAAGACCCGCGGCACGGCGTGCGTTACCAACTCTCGCGCTGGTGGTCCAACACGGATAATGCGTTGACGGCCGAATACTATCAGATCGAACATAACCTGACGGGTTACGTCCCAATGGGTAAACGCTCGGCCTGGGTATTTAATTATTTCCAGGCCGATGCGCACGTGACCCGTCAGGGTGCAACCGACTTCGCCACCGTCGAGTCACAACAAGGTTTAAACTGCAGCGATCCGGGTCTGAGCGCGGCGCAACAACTGCAATGCCAACAAGTGATCAACAACATCATCGCCAATAACACCTACGGTTCCGTCGAAAGTATGGGTGGTTGGGGTCGGCTGCGCGCCTATCCGGATGGACGTTATAAAGGTGCGCATGCACAGTTTCTTGGCACTGAGTTTCGCTGGAACCTGACGGAAGAATTTACCCCCTTCGATATCTGGATCGCCCGCGATATCCGCACCACGATCCAAGTAGCCTTCTTTTATGAACGCGGCACCATCGAAGACACCAAGGACCGGTTAGGTAATATCTGGCGTGACTCCTACGGCGTGGGTGCGCGCATGATCACCGCCTCCGGCCTGGTGATTCGCGGCGATATCGCCACCGGCAATGAAGGAACGGAGGTTTCGGTGATCATTGGCTATCCGTGGGAATCGTTTTAGCCGGTTGTGCAAATACATTACGCGTGGAAAATCGAGGTGGTGAGAAAGATTCAACAATGTATAAGAAATAATTGCTTTATGGCCCTGAGCAACGTATGGCTGCGTCAGTGATTAGCACGTGAAATTCGTTCTCGTAAAACAACACGTGTTGCTTCCGCGCATCAATCACGCGGTGAGCCTGCTGATCGGCTGCGAAATGCATCGCGGTCGCTCTGCATGCCGATTAACCAACGTTGGGTTTTCATGGTAGCGGCCGCTTAGGCATACCAATAGACTACATATATATGGAATAGCATCACGCTGACCGTCAGCACGGCCAGGCCAATATGCAGACACAGCCAGCCGGTGCGCAACCTGCGCTGCACCACCCCCAACACTTCCGGGTTGCATAATCCGCACAGAAAATTACCGAAGTACGCAATGCTCAGCAGCATCTGGTAGGCATAGCCCCAGTGCATCGAATGCATAAAAAACATCAGCGGTGCGAGTGCCCCCAGCGATTTGTGCCAACGATACGTCGAGGCGATCCGCCGGGTCTGGTTGTTGATCTTGGTCAGGCCCAAGCGCCATTGCAGAAAAATATATAACGCCATGCCAAAACCAGTGAGTTGTTTATACAGCAGCAGTTGTTGCCAGTGTGCCAACCACGTCAGTTTTATACCGAGCCCATATTGCAGCAGAAACAACCCGAATAGACCCAGCCCGACATACACATAGGGCTTGGACGTCACCCCGTGTTGCGACCGCAGCGGTTGACGCGTAGCCAGTGGCGTCGCGGGCAGTGCGAGCAGCGGTGATGTCGTCATGAGGCAGGTTTCCTTGCGGTGACTTTTCCGATGTTATCCCCGGAGGTAACCACCCGTAACTGATTTAATGTCGGCATGGCGATGCGACTCTCCACCTCGGTCATAAACACTTCAACCGAAGGCAAATAATAGCCGTCACGCGGCCAGCGTTTCCCGATGCGGGGCGGCTGGTCCATGGTTTGGATCTTTTGCAGCAGTATGCCGTACGCTTCACCGAAGGCCTGGTGCAAGGTATTCAACACATCCAGCGCCTCTGTCACAGAGAGCGTCTCCGTGGGATAGGTCCAGGTGGTTGCTCCCATCACATCCTGCAGCTGCCAATTATTTTTGGGGGTTTGGGGATGCTGGTTATGACAGTCGACACAGGCGTTAGCGATCGCCACATCGGCAAACAGATAAGCATACCGGCCGGAATCCTCTACCCGGAAAAAACGCGGTTGTCGATCCGCGCGTAATTGCCGGAACATCGCCAACGGCGCGCCTTCGAAGCGATTGGCGTTATTGATCGGATAATCCGAACCCAGGTACAAACCCAGCTGCACCGGTGTAGTTTCCAGATAGCGGGCGGTTTCTCGCAGAAACTGCGCCGGAAGGGGACCAGCGTGGACATCCTTGTCCTTATAGTGCTCGTCAAATTTGATTCCCACTTTTTTGCCAGCCCCAACAATCTCGGTGGTATACAAAGCCCGTACCGCACTGTTTTGCTGATTCACAATCTCCAGGATCGCTTTGGTGGCAAGACGTTTCCCCGAATGCGCGTCATCAGACAACGGAGCAGGCGCGGTGGCAAACAGATAGACACTCACCATCAGCATAGCCGTCACGCTAATGGCGGTGCGGTTAAGGTTGAATTTCATTATCTTGTTTAGCGGCATAATATTTCTCATGCGGATACGGGGATTCCCCACCATTAAAATAAGTCTGGATGCGTAGCGGATCGATGACCGCGTTGACATGTGTCGGGGCTTTCATGTGGTGGTTACCATGAAAATCATGACAGCCCAAACAACTTGACCAGTTTTTCTGATGAATCAGATCCGCATGCGTGGGCTGTAGCGGATCCTTGCGCAGCGTCAGGCTATCGTGACACTGTTGGCACACCTCCGGGGTGATAGTTACCCGTTTGCCGGTATGTTCCTCGTGACAACTGCGACACTGTTGCGGCGCAATGGCCTGTCGCACCTTGGCATAGCGTGGTTCCATGAAACGGTATACTGGATGACGTTCATTGGGACGTTCGTGGCAATACAAACATTGCGCATTGCCTACCGTACGGTGGCCAAACTCCACTGAGTCGGTACGTGATCCCAATAAAAACTGCATGTTGGCCTGCAGACGTTGACGCAACGTACCTGGCGCCGCTTGATGACACGCTTCACAGGTTAACTTTTCATGGCCGCTATTCATGGGGCCGTGGGCGTGCAGCGCGGCATTACTGGGTAATATCAATAAAACCATAACGATTACTCCTGCCACCATCCCGACACCATAGGCGAGGTTGTGGCGCAAGCGGCGTGATTTGCGAGAGAACCATTGCATCGTCATATCTCAGTTGACCATGATATTGAATAATCAACACGACATCCTCATGGAATAACACGTAGCATAGCCATGTCATTATTAGTAGAACCCGGGTTACCATAACCTGCTACAACAAGGTTGCCATTGGATTGGATTACAAGTGCTGTGGCCGTAGCAGAATTGCCCGGTAGATCGACGAGGTAGTTCCCCGCCATGCCAAACTGCGTATCCAACGATCCATCGCTACGATATCGCTGCAACAGTATTTTTTGTTTGCCACTCAACACCGCGGTACCGACAACAACTATTGTCCCATCGGCTTGAAGTGCGAGATCGTAGGCATTGTCGTCATTACCGGCGATATCGGAGATGACCGTACCGGTATGGCCGAACGTCAGATCAGGACTGCCATCCGGATTAAACCGCGCTAGTGCAATATCACCGCCAACTTGATTGGCGGCTTGTGCGCCGCCGACAACAACAATTTTTCCATCGCCTTGTACAACGACACCTGTCGGATTATCGGACAGTTGGTTAAAACTAGTCATAACCTTGCCGGCCACACCAAAATCGGGATCGGGTGTACCGTCACTGAGGACACGCATCATCGCTACGGTATTCTGATAGTTTGGATCGGCGATCTCACCAACCACGACAATGTTGCCGTTTGCATCGATCGTTAATGCATTTGCATCGCCAGCAAAACCGAAATCAGTGATGACCCAACCTTGGTCACCAAAGGTCGGGTCCAGGTTGCCATCCCGATCAAAACGTGCTGTCATAAATCCAATAGTATTATCGACATCACCGGCGATAACGATACTGCCATCGGTTTGCAAGGCACAGGCACGGATCCTGGTATATAGCCCGGCGTAATTGGCGACTACTTTGCCCACCACGCCAAAACTGTTATCCAAACTACCGGATGCGGTGTATCGAACGAGCCCCGCACTTCCCAATCCAGCCACCGTGGCCGTACCGGCTTGAACAATATTGCCGTCGGGCTGTAGTAGTAAACAAGTGCCACTATCTTCGCCCGCATCAAAATCCGTCGCGACGAGACCACCGGAACCAAAGCTGGTATCCAACACACCATCAGGACTGTAGCGTGCCAAAATCATGTCAGTTGGAATTAGTCGGCCACTCGCTGAACTGCCACCGATCAAGAGGTATCCGTCCGGTTGTGTCGCCATGGCAAGCGCCTGATCACTCTGCCCGGCAATGTCGGTGAACACCACACCAGCATTGCCAAAATTTGCATCGAGTTGCGTGTTCGTGGTGATGGGCGTCGTGCCACTGCTGGCACTCGTCCCACCACCACACGCTGTTAACCCTGTTAGCATGGCGAATAAAAATACCCAACAAATATTATTCGGCGATAACCTCGTTAATCCGCATGCCTTGAGCTTGAGGAAATGCCGCCGACTCGCATTCAGCTGTTCACGGCTTCGCGGTGATACTGCACCTTGCGCTCGCAGATTTTCACGCTGCGCGAGTTGCATAACCCGTACTAAATTTCGTAACAATGGTGTGTGTGACATATCCTCAGCTCTATGGCAACCGCCATTTCTGATCTGCAGCGTGCGTCAGCAAACTACAAATAATGTTAAAACCGGACAACTCTTGCGCATACATTCGCTAGCACAGACGTGTCTGGCAAATTGCAATTGCCAGACACGCTACTAACTCTGGCTAATAAGCTTGCTCTGTTTTCACCCCAGACATATCCTTGCCAGCCTCATTCAGCGGCTCCTGCTGCGTTGTCGCTGCTTCAATTGCGGTTTGTTCCACCGCCGTGGTCTTAGCAAGTGCAACATAGAAATACCCGGCGTCTTCGGTGACGATACAATCGATCATCTGCTCGGCTTTTAAACTCTTAGGACAATCAGCGAACACAGGGACCGCGAATACAGCAATAGCCGAGATTAAAAGTGCTTGTTTAAAGTGTTTCATACATACCTCCACGATACGTTTAGTTTGCCTAACCGGACTGGGTAATATCAATAAAACCATAACGATTACTCCTGCCACCATCCCGACACCATAGGCAAGGTTGTGGCGCAAGCGGCGTGAATTCACGGCGATATCACATCAGCGAATAGATCGTTATCCAATGTATCCGTAAGTGTTTTCAAGTTGGTGCCATCCACGTTGATGCTGAAGAGATCGTTTTGAATACCGCCAGTGTTGCGTGTAAAAATCACTCGGCTACTTGCAGTAACGCCTGAAACGTATTTCCAATCCGTACCGTTCGTTAGTAGCACTTCGCCTGTACCGTCAGGATTAATACTGTAAAGATCAGTTTGATTACTACTTGCTGTATGGCGTGAGAAAATAAGCCGGCCATTCGGGGTAAAACAAGCCGCGACGCAGTTGAATGACTCATTCTCAGGTGTATTCGTAAGCCGCAACTCGCCTGTGCCATCGGCATTGATACTGTAAAGATCGAGCTGCCCTCCTGTCTCGCGAATGAATAATATTTTTCCACCCGGAGTAACACCGGAAAATACTTCGTTGTCAGAGGTGGCGGCCAATGTCATTGCCCCGGTACCATCGCCGTTGATAATATAAATGTCGCCCTGGTTAAGTTGGGTAATGGGGTCCAATAGATACTGCATATAGATAACCTTTCCGTCGGCTGTTGCCCCTACAAAGGATTTTGTATTAGGGCCGCTCGTAAGTGCGGCCGTGCCACTACCATCGGCGTTAATGCTGTACAGATCCCCACCACGTTGATACACCACACGTTCGTTTGCGAGCAATGCGACAAATTCTTCACTTTGTATCGAGTTAGCCAAGGTGACGAGCCCTGTACCGTCTTCCTTGACGCTATACAGATCACGTTGATTCCCACTTGCAATGGCGGCCGAGAGTTCGTAGATCACGCGTCCCGTGTGGGTTATCGCCCGGGCGAGTTCATACTCGGTGGTATTGACGGGACTGAGTTTGATTTCACCGCTACCGTCCTCGTTTGCACTATAGATACCATTGATGTCAGTCTGAGTCGTATCGAAACGTTGGAATATAACTTTCCCGTCAGGCGCAAGTCCGATAAAACTTTCGTTCCCTGCCGTTCCACCAAAATCGACCAGCCCGGTGCCGTCACCGTTGACGCTGATGAGATCGTTGGTGCGGGTAAGAATAATTCGACCACTTGAGGTGACAGACGGTACATCTGGTCGCGAATAAGCATTGCTGGCGAGCAGCACCTCATTGGTCCCGTCGGCATTAACGCTATACACGCTTCGCGCCGTTCCAAGGCCACGTTCAAAAATAATCTTGCGATCCGGCGTGGCAAACATGTAGCGCTCATCTTCCGCAGTCGCGGCCAATGGCACCAGGCCGGTGCCATCTTCCTTGATCAAGTACACGTCGTACTGCGATCCGAGCGCGGTGCGTTGGAACACCACGGACTGCAAGTCATAGCAATTCACTGCAATCGTGTCGATATTACCGGTCACTATTCCGCTACCATTGTTGACAATACAATTCTGATTCGTCGCCTGGGTGAGAATACGGATGTCGTAGGCAGTCCCACTCGCTAGCGCAGTCGTAAAGACTAAAGAACCATTACCACTGATCGTCAGATCAAAGCTATCGTTGATTCGTAGCACCAAATCAGTACCATTGAGTCCGTTTACCGTCCCACTAACGGTGTAGGTCTCTATCGGGATGTCTGACGGCGGGGAACTGTTACCCCCGCCACAGCTCACCAACAACAGCGGAGATAACCACAGACAAAGTTGTAATAACACAGGTTTAATTGTTAAGCCGTTATGAATTATTTGTTGAGTTTGCATTGTCATTTTTCCCTGATATTTTTTAGCCTGGTAATTCACTATTTGCGCTTCGCGCTGGCAGCCAATTTATCGCTGTGCCAGATCGGGATTCACCACTTGCAATGACTTCAAAAATTCGATCACGGCATTTTGGCTATCGACATCCAGTGTATGGAAATTATTAGTCACCGCATTGGCCTCACCAACATGCGAAATTAACGCATTCCGCAACTTGGTGAACTGACCATAATGATATTTTTGAGTTAACATTTGTAAATTATTCTTTAGCCAACACGCTGTTTTGATGGCGCATGACTAGCAATCGTTGACTTGCCTAATTTTTCTAATACCACACTCGCCGCTAGACGTCCGGTTTGTGCGGCGCCGTTCATAAAGCCGTAATAGGCATCGCTGACTTGTTCACCGGCAATGACCAAACGTCCCACGTTTACTTGCTGTGCTTCACTGGGCACATCCGATTCGATCCAGAAGTAATTACCAAATTGCGTTAATTGTCCCGGTTTAAAATTGGCGTAGGCACCGCGACTATACGGATTTTGCGTCCAGCCCGTGCCGAGATACTTTCCAGTAGCGAACGATTCCAAACCCGGCAGATATACCGATAGCGCCCGTGTAAAATTTGCTCCCACGGTATTGCTGCCACCGGCCACACCACGGAGTTGATTCACTTCGTTACCACCGAGGAAATACGTCAACACTCCCTCCACATGATCGGGTTGACGCTGGGAACCATCCCACGCTTCGGAAAATCCCAGATCGGTCCAAGCCTCCAAGGAAAAGCCCTGTTGCCGCCATGGCCGCGAGGCAAATCCAGCTTGCACTTTCTCGTTGCTGCCGAGGTCGACTTCGTTAATGAACTGGCGCAGTTTGCCCGGCAATGGCACGTCCAGTTTTACTTGGCGTAATACCGAGAATGGCATGGCTAGGATCACATGGTCGGCTTGCACTTGGGCGCCATTGGCAAAGGTCAATTCGTATTTATCGCGGCGATCTTTTTCGAGCTTAGTCAGTGCCATACCGAGATGAATTTGATCCCCCAACGCCTGTGCCAAACTATCGGCAATACGGCCATTGCCACCTTCGACGGTATAGGTTTCATCGCTGTAACCGAGCAATTCCACCGCCTCGCCATTCACACTCGGTAACAAGAATAATAATTGCAGGGCCGACGACTCAGCCACCTCCACGCCGTACTCGGTACGAATCGTGTTTTCAAACAGCGTGCGAATGAAGGGTTGCGGGATTAAACTCGTATAGCGATCCAAATAATCAGCCACGGAGTTGCGATCTAATTTGGGCGCATACCGACTCCAATTGCGATCCAACAGCGTCGCATCATGACTGATTTGTTCCACTAGCGGTTGCAGCAACACCGCTAACTCGGCTTCGCTCCAGGCCTTGCCATTAAAATAATACGCACTGGTTGGGACACTCAGGGCCGCCACATCGGCGCGGCGATCAAACAACGTCAAACCGAATTCCTCAGCCAGCGCCAACATGTCGGCGTGATCGGTGTTAATAAATTCCGCGCCCATTTCGGTCACCACACCGGGCCCAACCAGATCGCTGCGAGAATAGACCCGGCCACCGACACGGTTGTTAGCCTCATACACATCCGCTTGCACGCCAGCCTTCTGTAACTGATAAGCCGCATTTAATCCCGCTAGACCTGCGCCGACAATCGCAATCGACGGATAACGATCGCCGCTAGCCCAGGCATGACGTGGTAATGCACCAGGCACCAACCCCACTGCTCCTGCGCATGCCGTGAGTTTGAGAAACTGCCGCCGACTCGCATTCAGCTGATTACGGCTTCGCGGTGCCGCTGCACCTAGTGTCTTCAGATTTTCGCGTCGCGCGAGTTGCATAATTCGCATTAACGAACGCATCACTGGTGTATGTGTCATATTAATTCTCCCTTTAATAAACTTTTCTCTACGCCGATAATTATTGGCTTCAATGTTATCGTGCCGACTCATATCTTATTGGTATTTACCGGTTCTCCGGCTGTGAAATAATCACCGTGAAACACCTAGGGCTTGAACGGTGAATCAGCCAAACCGACTTTTCGGCAACCCAACCCTAAGCCCGAGTAATAATCATCTTTGTAATTGACCTTTAACGTGGAAGCGATTTCTCCCGCCGGGCAATAGATCGGCGTATGCCAGCTTTTGCACAAGGTATGTTGATTTTTTTCGGTATTCTTTAAAGCGACAACCGTTCCATCCGACTTTATTTCGGCGGCGTATATCTCGATGCCTTTGAGGCGGTCATTGGCACTGCTTTTTTTATCGGAGGTACAGACTGCGACACCGCGGATAAAATATTTTTTATTGGTGAAGACGACCGACTTGCTGTTGCCGGGCTTTCCTTTGCAGAACTCATGGGTTTTATCCGGTGACGCCTGCTGTACGCCATTGGTGTCGCTGCTTACCACGGGGTTTAATGACTTAGTTTGTAGCGTAATCGAACAGGGTTTATCCTTATCCTCATACCAGGTCAGTCCTGTCATCCCAGCATAGGTCGTGGATGAGTAGCTTTCTGTATTGGGATGTGTGCCGGCAGTACCTGCCACACCACTTTGTGTCTTGGTCGTAACATAGGTGTATTCATCGATTTTTTCGGAAATGACTTTACCTTCATAACCGGAGACATTATCGGTGTCCCATGATTCTTCTAACACCAGTGATTTCGCCATGCTCGCTGTTGATGCGAGCAAACCAACCACCGTCAGCAGCATCGGCATCAATGCCCACCTAAATTTTAAATAAACATTGCATTGTTCAAAATTCATCGTCGTTCTCCTTGAGCTTTTCATGATGTCATTCAACGTCATTACGCCTAATCGAGTAAAAGATCACGTCCCTGTCGATACTTTTACTCTTATCAGTTGATTTCCATTACGCCAGTCACTCTGATTGTGATGACACTGTATTTTCTGTCACCTCAGCTTTGCTCGAACCTTTCTGAGCAATTGTCGGTTCATTTTCAACTTGGATGGCTTCTTGCTGTGTTACGCTACTTACCCCACGTGCAACATAGAAGTACCCGGCATTTTCGGTAACGATACAATCGATCATCTGCTTAGCTTTCAGACTGTTAGGACAACCCGCGAACACAGGCATTGCCGCCACAGAAATGCTTGCAAATAAAATTGCTTGTTTTAAGAGTTTCATACATACCTCCACGATACGTTTAGTTTGCTTTACCGGACCACCCAGTTAAGCGTTACTTACCACCATTTTTATCCCTGCCTGTGTGTCACTACAGTGGTGACTGACAGTGCAGTACGTCATGTCGTCGTGTGAATCCACGCCAATCGCAAAACTCTTGCTGATGTCGATACATGGCCAACCATCAAAGCGCTAGGCCTGCATGGTTCACACTGTCGTTATGGGAAATACCGGTAATATGCCTGAGCATATTTACCGTTTGATTAACAAGGGCGGGGAGAAGGCCGGATTACGCTGCCACAACACAAATTACAGCAATGCTGCGCCGCGCTTGGGTAAGCGCGTGAAGGATGCGGTAATTTATGAAGGCATTATTTCGTTATGGGGGAGTAGAAACGAAACATTGCTGGTATAACTTGAAGCGGGGAGAAGGCTTCGACTCGCTATATTTATAGCACAGTTATTTTACGGTTTCAAATACCCAATGTAGGTAATATTCACCATTTACGCTCGGCCACGACCTGCTTGCTGTCTGGACATCGGGCATACCGAACGTACTAACGCACTAAGCGAACAAAGGT
>Ga0315281_10007745_pt1 | contig 15071 bp, 7 predicted proteins | sample YL17G07_0_MG_FD_204540 | JGI IMG/M metagenome (GOLD analysis project Ga0315281, IMG submission 204540) | Sediment microbial communities from Yellowstone Lake, YNP, Wyoming, USA - YL17G07_0 | ecosystem: Environmental > Aquatic > Freshwater > Lake > Sediment | place: USA: Wyoming | collected...
GCCTGTGGAGGAAAACACGAACTACATCCTGCTCCTTTACAAGTACTGGAAGACTACCGGCGATACCTCTTATGTGAACCAGAGGTTCGGAACGGTGCGCCAGCTCGTCGACTTCTTGGCGAACTGCGATACCAACAACAACGGCCTGCCCGACCTCAACACGTTCAACACGCTCGATGACGGGTCGCCGGGCCTCAAGCTGTCGAAGGACCAGACCTACCTGGGAGTGAAATGCCTGGGCGCATACAAAGCCGTCCACGAGATGGCCGCCACCCTGGCCGTTCCCGACGTTGCCTGCGCAGAGAAAGCCGTCCGCCAGGTCGAGCTGATCAACCAGACACTCGATTACGACATGTGGCTCTCGGACCACTTCGCGGTCTGCCTGGACGGCAACATAGACGATGCCGACCGCACGGCCTACAGCATTTATCCCACCAACGGTCTGCTCTACCTGCTTGGGTCGACCAGGAGCCAGGGGGTAACCAGCAGCAATATCGCCAAGATGCAGACCGATCTGGCCGTTTCCACCTGGAAAACGATGAAGTCATACGGGAGTACCCACACGACTTTCAATCCCTTCACCGAGTGGGTGTCAGAGAACCTGTGGAGGGACCAGGCGGCTTTCCAGCTCGGGACGATACTCCAGCCGGAGGACCTGCTGGGGCTTAACGACCGCTACTGGAGCCTCCAGAAGTTCTTCGGGACCACCCTGCAGGGTACCTACTGGGATGGCGTGATATATCCCGGAGGCTCGGGGGCGAACAGCGTCTCCGCGCAGTCCAACCCGCTCTTGATAAACGGCGAGCAAGGAAGCGCCGCCGGCTTTCAGCAGAACCTCGGTTACTACCCACGCGGAACCGCGAGCCTCGGCCTCCCCGACGCGGTTGCCGGCCTCATCCTTGACAGCCCCGGAGGCAGTCTCTTCTTCCAGCCTCAGGTATTCCCGCTCCGGGTGCCGGTGCCGGCCCGCGCCGACTGGGGGAACCCGAATCCCGCCGCGAGGGTACCTATCCTCTACTTCCCTGACGGGGGGGGCTCGCCCACCATAACCAACGGTCAACTCCTGCCGGGCAGGGTCGCGGCCAAGCGGATACTGGATCTTACCGACGTAAGCGCGGGAGGGCACGCGATAAGCCCCGACGGTGACGGGACGAACGACAGCACCACGGTCTCGTACAGGCTGCCCGTCTCAGCGAGCGTTGACGCCTCGATATGGCAAGGCGACTATCAGGTGCGCACGTATGCTCGTCAGACGCAAGCTGCCGGGAGCGGGAGTTTCACGTGGGACGGGAAGGCCAACTCGGGGCAGGTTCTCCCAGACGGCCTGTATGCGGCGAGGATGGACTCTTACCCCAACGACAGCGCTGACCAGATCAGGCCCGCCTCGGCCCCGGTCTGGGTCAACAGCTCCATCCCCGACCTCTCGACCGACTGGTATCTGGCCGAAGGTTTCACCGGGCGCAACGCCACGGGAGGGGACTTCGAGGAGTATGTGCTCATACAGAACCCGAACGACCAGGCGGCGACGTTCGACGTGACTTTCATGCTGCCCGGCGGCCAGACGGTCAAGGGGAGCTACCAGACGCCGCCCAACAGCCGCTACACGATAACGGTGGACCAGATACTACCCAATGCCGAGGTCAGCACTTACGTGCATTCGGATAAGAGGATCGCGGTAGAGCGGGCGATGTACTTCAACGGCAGGCGCGCGGGGCACGATTCGACCGGGGTCACGAGTCCGGGTAACACATGGTACCTGGCTGAAGGATACACGGGCCCCGGCTGGGACGACTACGTGCTCGTCCAGAACCCTGGCGACAAGCCGGCCGGCATAACGGCGACCTTCATGACCCCGGGCGCCGGAAATCCGGTCAAGAACTACAATGTAGGGCCTCACTCCCGCTTCACCATCCACGTGAACGACGTCGTTCCCAACCAGAGCGTCTCGACAAAGATAGAGTCGAGCGAGCCCGTGGTGGTCGAGAGGGCCCAGTACCTGAACCGCATGACCGCAGGGACCTGCTCGATAGGGGCGAAGTCGCCTTCGCAGACCTGGTACCTCGCGGAGGGGTACACCGACCAGGGCTTCGAGGAGTGGGTGCTCATCCAGAACCCGCAGAACACCCAGAACGATGTCACGATAACGTACATGGAGAACAACGGCACCAACACAGTCAGGAACTACTCGGTCCCGGCCGAATCGCGCTTCACGATACTGGTTAACGAGCTGCTGCCCGGTCGCGAGGTCTCGGTCAAGGTGCGCTCGGCGAAGCCTGTGCTTGTGGAGCGCGCCATGTACTGGAACAACAGGAGCGACGGCCACGACTGCATAGGGACGCCTACCCCGGACACCTCATGGTATCTGGCCGAGGGGTACACCGCACAGGGGTTCGAGACCTGGGTGCTCGTCGAGAACCCAGGGGACGAGGCCAGGGTCGTCACCATGACTTTCATGGAGCCATCCGGTAACAACACCGAGAAGAAATACCTGGTGTCACCGCGCAGCCGCTTCACCGTGGGGGTAAACAGCATACTTCCGTCCACGGAGATGAGTACGCGCATCACCGTGGACGGCCCCGTCATCGTGGAGCGCGCCGTGTACTTCAACAACAGGAGCGGCGGGACGGACTCGCTGGGAGTCAGAGGCTACTAAATGCAACATAGGGGCCTGGCCCCTTGTTGCACATTTCGCATTTTTGCTGACCCCGTCAAGGTGTGGTATCATGTAGGTCCAATTTCATAAAAGATCCTTGTGCCAGGGAGCCGAAGGTAAACCTTCGTGTAAGCCTGGTTTTTTATTTGGTGAAAACTGTGAAAACAAAAAGACTGTTCATGGCGATTCTTATAGCGGCGGTGGCCCTGCCCGCGGTCCCGGTCTCCGTGGCCGCACAGGGAGGGTCCGGTTTGCTCGTCTGCATCGACCCCGGCCACGGGGGGAAGGACCCGGGCGCCGTAGGCAACGGCCTGCAGGAGAAGGACCTGAACCTCGACATCGCACTCAAGACGAAGCCTATCGTCGAGGCGGCCGGGTACCGCGTCATCATGACCAGGGAGTCGGACGTTTATGTCTCCCTCGAAGACCGCTGTGCTATCGCGAACCGGGCCCACGCGACGATCTTCGTGAGCATTCACAACAACGCCTACCAGGCCGAAGACCAGGGGACGGAGACCTACTGTTACTACAACTCCGAGGACGGAAGGCACCTCGCCACCGAGGTCCACCGCGAGGTAGTCAAACGGATAAACAGGCCCGACCGCGGCGTCAAGGAAGCGGGGTTCTACGTGCTCAAGAATTCGGACATGACCTCGGCCCTCCTGGAGGGCGCCTTCATAACGAACCCCGAGGACGCCAAGCTCCTCGCCGACGAGGGCTTCCGCCAGAAAATAGCGGAGGGCGTCGCGGCCGGCGTGAACCATTACCTCGTCGACCCCGGGCGGTTCAACACCCACATCCAGGTCATGAACCCCGACCCCGAGAAGACCGCCCGCATCCAGCTGGCGTTCATGACCGGCAGCGGTCAGGCGGCATACGAGGAGGAAATACCGCCTGCCACTAGGCGAACGTTCCGCGTTGACGATTACATCTTCAACGATGACGTATCCACGCTGGTAAGGAGCCTGAACGGGGTCCCGGTGGTAGCCGAGCGGGCGATGGACTTCGATTTCGACCGGGGCGCGGGGTGGCACGGCGCGCCCGGCGTGACAACGCCGGTATGCAAGTGGTACCTCGCCGAAGGCTCCACGGCGTGGGGGTACAGCACTTTCATACTGGTGCAGAACCCGAACCCCGAGGCGAACCCGGTGCACATGTACTTTATGTGTGCCGATGGCAGCGTGGGGCAGTACGAGTGCACCCTGCCTCCTTACTCGCGCTTTACTCTCGACGTATCGAAGGTGCCCGGAATGGGCACGGCGGATTTCTCAACCGTTGTCTTTTCGACCGGTCCGACTTTGGTCGAGCGCGCCATGTACTGGAACCAGGTGGGCAGGTCGGGCGGCCACGACTCGGCGGCCGTTCCGAACCCCGAGAAGACCTGGTACCTGGCCGAGGGGTACACGGGCGCGGGCTTCGACACTTACCTCCTGATAGGGAACCCGAACGCCTCCATCGCCCCGGTGAGCGTCATCTACATGGTCACGGACGGCAGTTTCATAACGGAATACTACGAGCTTCCCGCGAACAGCAGGAAGACGGTTCACCTGGACGAGGTCGCTGGACTTTCCGGCAAAGACATATCCGTTCAGGTGATAGCGGCGCAACCGGTCGTCGTCGAGAGGTCCGAGTACTTCGACTACAAGGGTGTCAAGGAAGGGTCGAACTCGACCGGGGTTCCCGCTCCATCCTGCCGGTGGTATCTCGCGGGGGGCAACACGGGCGCGGGTTTCGAGACGTATGTCCTCCTTTCGAACCCGGGCAGTACGGATACGAGGGTGGACCTGGAGTTTGCGGGGCCGGACGGCCGCAAGGTCAACAAGGGCGTAATAGTCAAGGCCCGTTCGCGGCAGACGATTTTCCTGAACGAGATACCGGGGCTCGAGAACACCGAGGTCTGGACCGAGGTCGCAAGCGAACAGCCGATAGTAGTGGAGCGGTCCGTGTACAAGGTACAGGGCTCGAGGCCCGGAGGGTACAGCGCGATGGGAGTGACCGCCCCCGCGACCGAATGGTATTTCGCGGAAGGCTGCACGAGGTAACGAAATGGTCGTTCAACACGACGGCAGGCGATGTTTTAGCGCAACGATAGTTATCGTTCTATCCCTCCTTATGGCATTTGTAGTACTGGTGCCGGGCACGTCGCGTGCAGCGACGTTCCCCGACATAGGCAGCCAGCCCGCCGACATACAGGCGGCGATCAACTACGTGGCGGACAAGGGCTACATGAACGGCGCGCCCGACGGCAACTTCTACCCGGGCGAGGCTGTAGTGCGGATAGACTGCGCCCAGGCGCTCGTGAAGCTCTTCCGGCAGCAGTCCGAAGGGACCGACCCTGACATAAGCTTCACGGACATGAAGAGCACGGACCCCGATTTCAAGTACGCCAACCTGGCGGTCAAGCACGGTTACCTGAGCAAGTTCGGCGACGGTTCGTTCCGCTTGCGCGACCCGGTAACGACCCAGGTCGCACTTACCGGCCTTGTGATGGGGCTAAAGATGGACGACCCGGTCAAGTACCTGAACGGCCTTTATCCGCGAGGCCCGTCGTATCAGGGCTACGTGATAGTCGCGCACGACCTGCACCTGAAGATCAAGGACACCCGGACGTGGCCCGGCGACAACTACCCGCGCGGGGAGATGGCTTACAGCCTGCAGAAGATAGACCAGCTCGATGACTGGCGCGTCGATTACATCAGGGAGAGCTTCGACTGGCTGCACTGCCAGACCCCCTGGATGGGCCCGAAGCGCGAGAAAGCGCTAGACAGCGCGTTCGCAAAGATCGGGGCGCCGTACGTATGGGGCGGCGAGTCGGACGCCGAGCGCGGCTTCGACTGCTCCGGCCTTACGTACTACGCCCTTTCGACCGTCCTCGGCTACCCCATGCTGCGGAGCGCCGACGACCAGGCTCGCGATAAAAAATACGCAACCATAAACCGGAAGGAGCTCCTCGCGGGCGACCCCATATTCTTCTACAAGGATGCGACGAATGACACCTCTGCGCCCATCGGCCACGCCGCGCTGTACATAGGGCAGGGGCTTTTCATCCACTCGACCGGCAGCAACGCGGGTGTCAGCGTCGACCGGCTCACGGGCTACTGGGACGAGCACTTAGCCTGGGGGAAGAGGGTGATAGCCGAGCCGGAGCCCGAGACCTTTGACACTTACATACTGCTCGCGAACCCGAAGGACGAAAAGGCCGAGGCGACTCTGACTTACATGCTGCCCGGCGGGAAGACTTACGACGAGGATGTCGAGCTCGACCCGAACAGCCGAAAGACCGTGAAGGTGGACGACATGCTGGTGAACCAGGAGGTATCGACCACCGTTGTGGCGACCAGTGGAGAGGTGATACCGGAGCGTTCGATGTACTTCCGCTATCGCGGGCTTTACCCGGGCGGTCACGACTCGCCGGGTGTATCCTCTCCCGCTAAGGAATGGTACCTGCCCGAGGGGTGTACCGCCTGGGGATTCGATACGTTCATACCGGTCCAGAACCCGGGCAAAGACGCCGCAAACGTTACCGTTACCTTCATGAAGTCCGACGGGACCACGGTCGATAACGCATTCACCGTGCAGCCGTACTCGCGGTACACGGTCGCGGTCGATTCGCTCCCGGGCCTGGAGCAGGCCGATTTCTCGGCCCGTGTTACCTCCGACAGTCCGGTGGTCGCCGAGCGGTCGATGTACTTCGATTACAGGGGGATCAAAGAGGGACACAACTCGCCCGGGGTCACGGCGCTCGCAAACGACTGGTACTTCGCCGAGGGATGCACCGCGTACGGGTTCGACACCTTCTTCCTTCTCATGAACCCTTCAGGCCAGCCCGCCGACGCGACGCTGACCCTTCTCGATAACGGGGGCCAGAGTGAAGACATCCCGCTCCGCATCCAGCCGCACTCGCGTTATACGGTGATGGCGGACGGCATAAAAGGATGGGAGAGGCGCGACTTCTCGGCGCACGTGCGTTCAGCGGACGTGAAGATAGCGGCGGAGCGGTCGATGTACTTCGACTACAACGGCATCAAGGGCGGGCACGACGCCCTCGGTTGCGGCGCGCCCCGGAGCCAATGGTATCTGGCGGAGGGTTACACGGCACAGGGGTTCGATACCTACATATTACTCGCCAACCCCGGAGATAAAGATGCTAAGGTGGACGTCCGATACCTGTTGAGCAAGGGCAGGTATCTCGACAGGAACTACGGGGTCAAGGCCCGCTCGCGTTACACGATACCGGTTGACGGGGAGGAGGGGCTCTCGGCCGAGGAGGTGTCCGCCTCCATCAAGAGCAGCGAGCCGATCGTGGTCGAGCGCTCGATGTACTTCAGGTACGGGCTGCGCGAAGGGGGATCCTGCGCGCCCGGGGTCTGCGACACGTCGGGCAAGTGGTATTTTGCCGAAGGTTACACAGGGATGTAATAAATGCAACACAGGGGCCAGGCCCCAGTGTGTCAAAATCAACGATAGAGGACACATGGGTCTTAGAAATATCTTGAAAATATTGGCCGTTTTAGCGGTGATGACGCTCCTGGTCGCGCCCGCAGGCGCTAACGCGCCGGCCGGCACCGGCACCGGTAGCGACCCTCCGTATCTCTTCTCGGGCCGGGGGCGCGCCCACGGGGTCGGGATGTGCATGGACGGGGCGCTCTACCGCGCGTATGACGGCTGGTCCTACCACGACATAATCAACTATTACTACACGGGCATCCAGTTCGGCCACGCTGACGACAACCAGCCCATCCGGGTGAAGGGAAGGGACGGCCAGATCCGGGCCTACACGATGCACGACTACCTCTACCACCTGCAGGAGGAGCCCGAGAGCTGCCCGATGGAAGACCTCAAGCTCCTCTACGTCGCGGCGCGCACGTATACGCTTTCCTGCATAGCGCGCGGGAAGCACGCGAAGGATGGCTTCGACATCTGTTCGAGCGGCGACTGCTGCCAGGCATGCGACGAGAACAAGGACCTCTCCAAGTACCCGAAGAACTGCGCGGCCGTCGACGCCACGGCGGGCGAGATCATAACCTACGACGGTAAGCCCATAACGGCCGCCTACTGCGGCTCCTGCGGAGGACACACCGAGAACAACGAGGACGTATGGGGAGGAAGCGCGATACCTTACCTGAGGGGCAAGCCGGACACGTACTGCCAGAGGTCCTCGCGCTATGCCTGGAACGTCACCATGAGGAAGTCGGAGGTCGAAGCCCGCTTGAACGCCTCGGGGGATACTTCTGTCGGCTCTCTGTACGCGATGGATCTTTCAAACCGCACCCCGGGCGGGCGCGTGGCCCGGGCGAGGCTTACAGGCTCGGCAGGCACCAAGACCGTCTCGGGAGGGACGCTTTCCGTGCGGCTCGGGTTTCAGAGCTCCCTTTTCGACCTGGCGGCCATGAATTTCGACGAGTACCTGCTGGTCCTCAACCCCAACCCGCAGTCGACCGTGGTAACCTTCACGTTCATGCGTCCCGACGGCGGCACGAGCAACCAGATCGTCGAGGTGGCGGGAAACTCGCGCTACACGCTGAAGGTGAACGACTACGTGCAGTTCCAGGAAGTCTCGACGAGGATCGTGTCGGACCAGCCGGTCGTCGCCGAGCGCGCCATGTATTTCAACTACCGCGGGTGCAGCGGCGGGAGCGCGAGCGCCGGTGTGCCTAATCCTGAGACGAAGTGGTACTTCGCCGAGGGGTATACGGGCGGGACCTTCGACACCTATATCCTGGTCGAGAACCCGGAGACCGACCCGGCCAACGTCAAGTTCACCTTCATGGTCCCGGGGGGCGGGACGGTGGAGAGGACCGCTACCGCCGCGCCCTGCTCGAGGATGACACTTCGCGTGGATGACATCCCCGGACTCGAGAACACGGACGTCTCGACGCTGGTCGAATCAACCAACGGGGTCGGGATAGTGGCTGACCGCTCCATGTATTTCGACTACAGCGGCTGCGACGACGGGAACTCCGAAGCGGGGCTCACAGCCCCCGCGACCGCATGGTACCTCGCCGAGGGGTACACGGGCGGCAGGTTCGATACCTACGTGCTGCTGCAGAACCCCGCGGGCGAGACTGCCTCGGTCGAGGCCACGTTCATGAGAGAGGACGGGGCCAACATCAAAAAGAATTACGAGCTTCCGCCGCACTCGCGTTACACGATAACGGCGGACAGGGTGGAGGGGCTCGAGAGCGCGGGCTTCTCCACCCGCGTGGCGTCGCTGAACGGCGTAGGGATAATAGCGGAGCGTTCCATGTACTTCGACTACAACGGTATCTCCGGCGGGCATGACGGCAGGGGCGTGGCCGAGCCTTCCGCCGACTGGTACTTCGGCGAGGGTTATACAGGGGGACAGTTCGACACGTGGCTTCTCATCATGAACCCCGAGCCGCAGCCCGCCGACGTCCGCGTGACGTTCAACAAGCCGGATGGAAGCGCTATTGAGAAGGATTACACGATAAAGCCGAACTCCCGGTTCACGATCTCGGTAGACGCGGTCGAGGGGCTTTCCGACGCGGAAGCCTCGATGAGAGTGAAGTCGCTCAACGGTGTCAAGGTGATCGCCGAACGCGCCATGTACTTCAACTACATGAGCGGCACCGACGTGCGCGGCGGCGGGCACGATACCGTGGGCATCACCGCCCCCTCGGCGACATGGTACTTCGCGGAAGGATACACGGGCGACTGACCCGGCCTCGATAAAAAGCGCGCCTCAACGTGATATCCTTTTGCGGCGATGAGGCAAACAGGGCAGGACAAGGGAAGAGACGGAAAGCGGCGGTTCACCTGGGGTCTTGCTGTCTTCTGCGCCTGCCTTTTCTTTTACCTCGTAATCTACCTGCTCGTGCCGACCGGCAAGGGGATGCTCACCAGGACGAGCGGGGACGAGCCGCATTACATTCTTGTCACGGAGAGCATCCTGCGGGACGGCGACCTTTCGCTTGCCGACAACTATGCCGCAAAGAGCTACCAGAAGGACGGCTACTTCCGCGCGGAGCTCAAGCCCCATTTGACGACCGGTAGGGGCGGGCGGCTAGTGCCCTGGCACCCCGTGTTCCTGTCACTCGTGATACTTCCGGGGTTCGCGATAGCTGGTTACCACGGGGCCGGGGTGACCATGGTCCTTTTCATGAGTCTGTCCGCGCTTTTCGTCTTCCTGATTCTCAAGCGCTTCGCGAGCGAGAGAAAGTCGGCCCTCGTCACGCTCTTTTTCTTTTTCACCTACCCTGTCCTCGCTTACTCGTTCCGTATCTACCCCGAGGTCGTGACCGTGTTCCTCTTGAGCCTCGGGATCTGGGCGTGTATCAGGTTCAAAGAATCGGAGAGGACCTCCTTCCTCGTACTCGCCGGCTTATCCGCGGCGCTTTTCCCGTTCCTCCATCCTAAGTTCATCCTGCTCACGTTTGCGGTGTCGCTCCTCGCCATACTCGTTGCCCGTGACCGCCTGCGAAAGCTTCTATACTTCTTCGCGCCTGTCGGGGCCGCGCTGGTCCTTCTCGTGCTCTGGACCTACTACTTATATGGACCGAACATAGTGCGCGGTCTCACCATGACCGGCGAGGCAGGCCGGTTCTTCGGGAAGGGCTTGCCCTGGGGGGTGTTCGGTCTCTACATCGACCGGGTGTGGGGTCTCCTCCCGTACGCTCCCTTATATCTTTTGTTCTTCGCCGGCATGCCGCTCCCGCGTGAACGCCGGGATCTAAAGAAATGGTGGGTCTTCATCCCGGCGACCGTTCTCGTTTACACGTTGATAATCGGATTGTTCAGGGAATGGCACGGAGGCGCTTCTCCGGTGCCGAGGTACCTGATACCGCTGGTGCCACTTTTTGTGATGTGTAGCGCGCTGGTCCTGTTCTCGGCCAAGAGGCTGTACGCTCGCGCCGCGATCGCCCTGCTCGCGCTGCTGCAGTTGATCCTCACCGTTCTAATCATGATCTACCCCGTCGCAGCCTACGGCCTGCCCGCCTCGAGCAACACTCTCTATCGCTACTTCTTCGGCAACAACTGGCTCTCATCCACGCTCGAGCGAATATTCCCCCTGTTCCACCCCGTCACATCGAGTTCGATTGTCCTCCTACTTCTCTGGATCATCTTCATCGCATTCCTCATCTACGCCCGCCGCTGGTACCTCGAATCCAGCCCTCAAGACATTCTTGCTGCGGAGGCCGTGGCGGAATTCCGGCGGTCGCGCGGCTCCCCTGGGGGGGGGTCTCTCTAATCAGCAAGGTTAATCATTCTTACAGATGGCTCGGCTTGTTACCGTAGTCCTGGAACGTCGGCGAAGACTGCCACTTCTTATACTCGTTCCAGGCAGGGTACGGACTCCCGTAGTAGTTATAGAGGCCGTAGTAATCGCCGCCCCCCGAGGTGCCCGGGGCGATATCCACGTCCTCGAATATCCATATCTTCCGGCAGCCGGCCCCGATGAGGCCGCCTACTCCGACCTCCCCTATGGCCTGCCGCTGGCCCTCGGGCGTGAAGTTCGGGGGATCGCCGTTCGGCCATCCGATCTCGGTCACCACTATCTCCAGGTTGGGGAACCCGTACTTTGTGCATATGTTCTTGAGGTAGTCATAGTACCAGCTCCACCACTGGGGGTAATCGTACGAGTGGAGCGCCACCCCGTCGCATTGCGTGGCGAGGCTGACCGCCCGGTTCACGTCGATGGTGGTGCTGCTCTTCGCGGGGAGCGTCACGCCCTTCTGCTGGGTCGTACCGTCGCTGAACATGAAAGTCATCGTAGTGGGCGCCTCGGCATCACCCGGGTTCTGCAGGGTCAGCCATTCCCGGACGCCCTCGCGCGTTGTACTCTCCGCGAAGTCCCAGGTCTTGCGCGGCTCCTGGCTTCCGAGCTCGACGTCTCCCCCGATAGATGTGTTGAGGTAGTCGAAGTCCACCGGGCGCTCCGCCACTATGTCCTTCTCCGAGGTGACCTTCATCGAGAACTCCTGGTTGCCCCCGGCCAGCAGTAGCTCGTAGTTTCGAAAGGCCTGGGGCGTACGGGTTATCTCGTCCAGCAGCGCGCCCGACGCCACGTACGCGTTCGGATCGACCTGCTTTATCGCCTGGTAGCCCTCCCTGAGCATACCCATGTAGGACTGGTCGCAATAACCTGCGTAATAGACCTTCCCGCTCTTGGCGCCCTGAGAGTCGGTGTCCCAGCCCGGTTCCTGCAGAATCTGGTAGTAGTCGACGATGCCCTTGTAACGCTCGGCAACTGCCCTGCAGAAATCGCCGAAGTCCTTGAGGTTCTCAGGCGGCCCCATGCCGGGGTTGTCTCCCGGTGTGTTCGGGTTCCAGGCCCATATGGGACACGGCAGGGATAGTGTTATAAGTATGCTGTTAACGCCAAGGCTCAACGCGGCGTTTACCTCGGCGTCGGCCGCGCTCCAGTCGTAGGCCCCCTTGCGCTTATCCCCTTCGACGGAAGACCACTTGAGGAAGATCCGGGCGTTCCGCACCCAGGGCCACTCGGCCGGCGGGTACTTCGTCTTCAGGTTGTCCTGGAAGCTCTCGCTGAAAAGCCCGAGCACCGCGCGCTCGCCCGGTCCCTTGCCGCTCGAATAATTTATCTTAAAAGAGAAATCATCAAGTCCCTGCTTTTCCTCGATGCGGGCTGTGTTTCCACAGCCAATACAGGACAAACACAGGAGGCCTATCAATATCGTTACGAACGCGCGCATTATTTCTCCTTTGAGCGGGTATTTCTTCCGCTTGCCGCTGCCGACGCTGACATTATACAAAGAATCGCGCCTCTCAGGCACGGTTGGTTGGTGTTGGCCGCGCATTTTATCTGCAGTGAAACCATGGATAAGACATGATTTGAGGTTTTCCGCGTGGTTATACGATATGTTGGAGACGGGCTGAACAGGACTCATAATCCGCGTGTCGCAGGTTCGAGTCCTGCCGGGCCCACCGGCGATTATCCGCTTTGTGGCGCGGATATTACCTCAGCAGGCAAACCGGCGGCGAAGGCCGGGATTTCGGTGAACCTGACGTATAGCCCCGGAAAGGAGCGGTTCGCCCGTTGCGGCGCGCAGTTACCGGCCGTAGAATGGTACTCAAAGCATCACAGATAGAGCTTCGGCAACCAAGAGCGGATGCTGGCAGGAAAAGGAAAGGGCCAGACGATGAAGAAGCTTGCAGGAATTGCCATCCCATTGATCGTGACGGCCTCTCTAGTCGGGCTGATGGCCGGCTGCGGAAGCAGTTCGAATAGCGGCAAGGACTCGACAAGCCAGAACGCTACCGATTATTCAATATCTACAAATTGGCTGTCATTGCCTTCTTCAACTGCAACCCAAAAGAAGGTAGATGTTTTTTACCTCATTGATACTACGTATCAGAAGCCTGATGCGAATGCCCCGAACATCTGCACTATCAATGATCCCATCATGGAGAAAGGCGCAAAAGCGGCATATTCAAGAACAGCTACCGCGTTTGAACCCGTAGCGAATATTTACGCACCGTACTACAGGCAAGTTGATGCCATGTATAAGAAATCTCTGCCTATAGAGGAGCAGAACAAGATCGTGGGAGGCATACCGACATCAGATGGTCTGGCAGCATTCGACTACTTCATCAAGCACTACAACAAGGGGCGCCCGTTCATCCTGGCCGGACATTCGCTGGGATCGAACATTCTGGCAAATCTACTGTCGGAATACATGAAGAAGAACCCCGGGGTCTATAAGCGGATGATCGCGGCGTATGTCATCGGATACTCAATAACCCCAGATTACCTCGCCCAGAATCCTCACCTTAAATTCGCCGAGGGTCCCGATGATACGGGAGTCATAGTTTCATATAATACTGAAGCACCTACAGTTGAAGGAACCAATCCAGTCACATTGCCTGGTGGGATTGCCATAAACCCGATCACGTGGACCAGAACGGAAGAGCTGGCAACGGCTGCGGAGAACCTGGGGGCCATAGCGTTGAATCCTGATGGAACCGCGGTATTGAACGCAGAGGGGAAAATCGTACCCGTGAAGGACTTTGCCGACGCTCAAGTCAACAAAGCCAGAGGCGTGGTAATCTGCAGCACTGCTGATGTGAATCTACTGTCTCCCGGGAATGCACTACTTCCCAGGGGGGTCTACCATACCTTTGATTATCCGTTCTATTACTTCGATATCAGACAAAATGCTGCTGATAGAGTTGATCATTTCTTGAAAAGTTAGACCGGCCCCGCTTAGAGTTTTTTATCGGACTTCAGCTGGCCGGCCTCTTGTTCGATCTTCTGACCCTTTTCCGAAATGGTGTCGATCTCGTCTTGGACCTGCTGCTGAAGCGCGGGATATTTAGATAGGTCTCCCGAGCTCACCATTGCTACGCGCTTGTCGAGGAATTCATACATCTTCTGTACTATTTGGTCTATAATATCCAGCTCGGCTATTCGCAGGTCCGCGTATTTCTTGTAATCGGCAACGCCGTTCAGGCCCCTGATTTTCTCGAACTCAGATTTCGCAGCTTGAGATGTCTTCAAGAGGTCGTCCCCCATGGCTCTGGCTTGCTGAACTTCACCTGCTATCTTTGCTGGATCTGCGCTTATCGAATTGACTTGAGCGCTCCAGGCGGAAGCCCCGGACTCGACATTCTGGAGTTGATCGTCGCCTTTCTTCATATACTGTTGCGCCTGCGTCGTATCTGAGCCGCAACCGGCTACAATTGCGGCGACAGTAACAACAAGCAGGAACGCCAACACCAGGGTGAATCCCTTCTTCATGCTGCCTCCTCTTAAGAGCACACAGTCACTATAGTAAGCTGGCATTTCCCATCTACAGTAATGCCGAAATTCTAACATGAATTGAGCACGTTCCAGCTGTTGGAGTAAAACCACGCCGGCTCCGGCGGAAAAGCATCCATTCTGATACAATCCATATCTATGAAAAAGGCCATACTTATAGTCGCTATCTGCATTGTGGCAATACTTGTAGTGCTCGGGGGTATTGCGCTCTATAGCTCGTTCCGGGCCTACGGCGACCTGAAGACCGCCAAGAACCTGCTTTTCTCTGCCAGGGACAGCCTGGAGAAAAGGGACATCGGAGCTGCCGCCGCGGGCTTCGCCAAGGCCCGGGACCAAATCAAGAAGGCCGATTCCCGGCTGAAGGCGCAGAAGATCAGCGTCGGTTTCCTGAAGATAGTCCCTTATGCCGGAACGCAAATCAGGGCTTTGGAACGCTTCGTTCAAGTGGGGTCGCATCTCTCCCAGGCCGGCATCCTGCTTTGTGGAGCTGCCCGCGGGGTTCCGGGTCTTGATGCGGCATCCGCGCAGCAGGCGAGCATAGGGACGATGGTTGACACGCTGACCAGGCTGGGAAATGACCTGGCGCCCGTGGAGCAGGAACTCCTGTCGGCGCAGGAAGAAAGCCGTGCCATGAAGACCGGGTGGCTCATAGGGTCCGCCTCCAGGATGAAAAAGGAA
>Ga0315281_10007746_pt1 | contig 15070 bp, 12 predicted proteins | sample YL17G07_0_MG_FD_204540 | JGI IMG/M metagenome (GOLD analysis project Ga0315281, IMG submission 204540) | Sediment microbial communities from Yellowstone Lake, YNP, Wyoming, USA - YL17G07_0 | ecosystem: Environmental > Aquatic > Freshwater > Lake > Sediment | place: USA: Wyoming | collected...
GTGGCTCAGGCGCTGGACCTGCCCTGTGTCACGGGGGTCAAGCATGTCGAGGTGAGCGACGGTTGCGCGATCGCCCGGCGCGAGGGTGCCGAGGGGACAGAGGTCTTCGAGGTGGAGCTTCCCGCGGTGCTCACGGTCCGAGAGGGCATCAACGTGCCGCGCTACCCGTCGATCCCGGGCCGCATCAAGGCCAAGAAGAAGGAGGTCGCCCGGATACCGGTTGAGCGTCCGAGGGAGGGAGTCGAGTCGCTCATGCTCGTGTTGCCGCCTCAGCGTTCCTCGAACGTGGAGGTGCTGGGAACAGGGCCCGACGCTGCCGCCGCCGTGGTCGATCTGCTCTTCGAACTGAAACTGGTGAGCCCGTGATCCTCGTGTTCGTCGAGCACGAAGCGGGAACGCTTCGACCGGCGTCGCAGGACGCGCTCGCGTTCGCCAGGGGCATCGCGGCGTTTGCCGGCGGCGTGGTCGACGCGGTTGCCATCGGGGACGGCGGCACTGCGGCTGATGTGGCGCGTTCTCTCAGCGGGGTGAACACCCTGCACGCGCTGGCCACCGGCGACGTGGACTATGCGCCGGCGGCTTGGGCGCAGGCGCTGGCCGGTGTCGTCGGGCATACTCAGCCGAAAGCTGTGATGGCCGCTGCAACCGATCGTGGTCAAGAGATCCTGGCCTACCTCGGCGCCAAGATGGCGCTGCCGATGATCGCCAACGGCCTCGACGTTGAGTTCGACGACGAGCTGGTGGTGACGCGGGAGCAGTGGGGCGGTGCTGTCCATGAGAAGGTTCGATGCAGCGCGGCCCCGCTGCTGATGAGCGTCGCACCCACCGCTGTTGTGCGCGACGGCCATGCGCAGGAGGCCGCAAGCGACGTGGCCGCCGCGGTCGAGGAGACGGCGTCCGAGCCATCACCCGACGACCTACGCGTCAGGCTTGCACGTACCGAGCCGGCCGCCGGATCGGGCATCGGTCTTCCGGAGGCTCGCCTGGTGGTGAGCGGCGGTCGCGGCGTGGGCGGCCCCGCAGGGTTCGCCGCGCTGGAGGACCTTGCGGGGCAACTTGGAGCGGCCATCGGCGTTTCTCGCGCGGTTACGAGCGCGGGTTGGCGTCCTCACGGGGAGCAGGTCGGTCAGACCGGCGTTCGCATCGCTCCGGACCTCTACATCGCCTGCGGGGTGAGCGGTGCGAGCCAGCACATGGTCGGATGTCTCGGCGCCAAGCGCATACTGGCGATCAATACCGATGCGGAGGCGCCGATCATGGCCAGGGCCGACTACGCGGTGGTCGGGGATCTTCACCAGGTGGTCCCGGCGATCGCAGAAGAGATCAGGGCCCGAAGGGGAATCGCGTGACGAGGCTCGAAGTGATCATGGCCGGGCGTATCTTGCTCGCCGCGATACTCGGTTGGGTGATCGGGTTCGAACGGGACCTCCGAGGCAAGCACGCCGGCGAGCGGACCTTCGCCTTGGTGGCGCTCGGCGCCGCAGCCTTCACCGCGCTCGGGGTGGAGCGCTTCCCGACCTCGGCGGAGAAGGTCATCGCCGGTATCGTCACCGGCGTGGGATTCCTGGGTGCCGGGCTCATACTCCGCGGCGACGGACACGTAGTTGTCGGTCTGACGACGGCAGCGTCGGCGTGGGCAGCAGCGGCCGTGGGCGTACTGGTCGGGGCCGGTGAGTACTGGCTCGGGATATTCTCCGCGGTTCTGATCGTCCTGATACTGGAGTCGAACTCACTTCCGGTGATGCGGCGTCTGGATGCAGCTCGCCAGAGGCGGTCAGAGAACGAGGATGCAGACTCCAACGACTCCGACGACCCCGACGGCCCCCTCACTCCCTGAGCTGCGCATCGTCGACAGGCCCCGACCCTAGTTGCTGTCGCCCATGTTCAGGATGACGGTCTTCAGTTCGGTGAGCTTCTCCATGGAGAAGCGTCCACCGACGCGGCCGATCCCCGACTGCGAACCGGCGGCGCCCCCGAACGGCAGGTGGGACTCCCAGTAGTTGGTGCCCTCGTTGATGTTCACCCAGCCGGTTCGGATGCGTTCGGCGAAACGCAGTCCCCGGCCGACGTCGCGGGTGAAGATGGCCGACAGCAGGCCGTACTCGGAGGCGTTGACGCGTTCGATCGCCTCATCCTCGCTGCTGATCGAAGTCACGGGTACCACCGGACCGAAGGTCTCTTCCCGTGCGATCCGCATGTCGTCGGTAACGCCGTCAAGCACGGTGGGTTCGAAGAACAGGTCACTCCCGTGTTGAGGCGCTCGATGTCCTCCCACCAAGAGCCTGGCGCCGGCAGCGATGGCCTGCTCCACGTGTTGCTCGGTCGCGTCGGCGGTCGCAGCATTGTTCACCGAGGCCATGGTCGTCGCGTCGTCGAAGGGGTCACCGAGGCGAACCTGTGCGCCGATCGCGGCCTCGAGCCCGCCGAGGAACGCTTCCTTCACGTCTTCGTGGATGAAGAACCGCTCTCCGGCCGTGCAGCTCTGGCCCGCGTTCAGGAAGGCGGCGGTCAAGGTGGCCTGGACGGCCGCACCGACGTCCCCGTCTTCCATCAGCACGAACGGCCCGTTGCCGCCCATCTCCAGGAGCAGTTCCTTGCCCGCGCCGCGCCGCGCGACCGCTATCCCCGTTTCGATCGAGCCGATGAAGCCAACCGCTTGCGTCCCGGGGTTGCCCGCGATCTCGTCGCCGACGACCGACCCGGGGCCCGTGACCATGTTGACGACACCCGGCGGTAGGTCGGCCTCTGCCAGGCATTCGGCCAGTCGAAGGCCGCACAGAGAGGTGGAGGATGCGGGCGACCACACGACGGTGTTCCCGTAGGCGATCGCGGGAGCCAGTATCTCGCCGGGCATCGTGTAAGGCCAGTTCCAAGGGCTGATGATCGAAACCACGCCGCGGGGGACCCTGAATACGAGCGCTCGCTTATTGGCGTCCACCGAGGGGGGGATGAGTCCTTCCATACGCACCGCGTCGGCGGCGGCCATCTCGAAGTAGGCGAGCAGTTCGTGTACCTCGTCGTAGGCCTCCGCACGGAGCGGCTTGCCCTGGTCCAACGCCAGCGTGCGCGCCAGATCATCGCGGCGGGCATCGATCACCCCGGCGACACGTTTCATCGCCGCGGCTCGATCGAAGGCCGACAGTCCCGCCCACGCAGGGAAAGCGCGGCGAGCCGCCTCTATCGCGCGGACCGCGTCGGCGCGGGTGCCCAGCGCCACCTTTCCGATGACTGCGCCGGTGGAGGGGCTGATCGCCTCGGATGTCGCGCCGTCCTCGGCGTCGATCCATGCCCCGTCGATGAAGAGTCTCGCGTGCTCGACCGTCGCGTGCTCGACCATATAGCTCCTACGCTATCGGATAGACGGGCCGATGCTCCGCCCGGCAGCCGGTTGGTGCAAGGGTGACGTTGCCGAAGGAGCAACGGCAACAAGGACAGACAGGTGTCATCTACGAGAGACTCTCGGTGATGCGATACGACTTCGTCGTCGTTGGCGGCGGCTCGGCTGGGAGTGTTCTCGGAGATCGGTTGAGCGCCGATCCGTCGAACCGGGTGCTCGTCCTGGAAGCCGGTCGTTCCGACTACAAGGCAGACGTGTTCATCCACATGCCCGCGGCCCTGTCGTTCCCCATCGGCTCGAAGTTCTACGACTGGAAGTACGAGACGGAGCCAGAGCCGTTCATGAACGGCAGGCGGATCTATCACGCGCGTGGGAAGGTGCTCGGCGGATCCAGCAGCATCAACGGGATGATCTTCCAGCGCGGCAATCCCCTTGACTACGAGCGTTGGGCGTCCGACCCCGGCATGGAGACGTGGGACTACGCCCACTGCCTCCCGTACTTCAAGCGGATGGAGAACTGCCTCGCCGCCGCGGCCGACGACCCCTTCCGCGGTCACGACGGCCCACTGCTGCTCGAACGAGGGGCTGCGGACAACCCTCTGTTCGGCGCGTTCTTCGAAGCCGTTCAGCAGGCCGGCTATCGGTTGACCGACGACGTCAACGGCTTCAGGCAGGAAGGCTTCGCGCGTTTCGACCGCAACATCAAGAGGGGTCGACGCCTGTCCGCCGCGCGCGCCTACCTGCACCCCGTGATGGGGCGGCCCAACCTGGACGTCCGTACCAGCTCCATGGTCACCAAGATCCTCTTCGAAGGGAAGCGAGCGGTCGGCGTCGAGTACGCGCACCGTGGCAAGACCGAGAAGGTCGAGGCGGGCGAGGTAGTGCTCTGCGGCGGAACGATGAACTCGCCGCAGGTCCTTCAGCTCTCGGGTATCGGCAACGCCGACGAGCTTCGCGCCGTGGGCGTCGAGGTCGTTCACGGCCTTCCCGGCGTCGGCGAGAACCTCCAGGACCACCTCGAGGTCTATATCCAACACGGCTGCAAACAGCCGGTGTCGATAGCCCCCGGTCTGGCGATGTGGCGTCGCCCGTTCATCGCCGCTCAGTGGCTGTTCCTTCGCTCGGGCCTCGGCGCGACGAATCACTTCGAGGGTGGCGGGTTCGTCCGGAGCAACGACGAGGTCACCTACCCGAACCTCATGTTCCATTTCCTTCCCATCGCGATCCGCTACGACGGCTCGGCGCCTACAGCGGGCCACGGCTATCAGGTGCACATCGGGCCGATGTACTCGGACGCGCGCGGGAGCGTGAAGATCAAGAGCACCGATCCTCTCCAGCATCCCGCCATCCTGTTCAACTACCTCTCCACGGACAAGGATCGTCGCGAATGGGTCGAGATGGTCGGAGTGGCGCGCGACATCTTCGCGCAACCCGCCTTCGCACCGTTCTCCAACGGCGAGATATCCCCCGGGCGTGATGTCGCGACCCCCGAGCAGATACTCGAGTGGGTCGCCCGCGACGGGGAGACTGCCCTGCATCCTTCGTGCACGGCGAAAATGGGTGTTGACGACATGTCGGTCGTTGACCCGTCGAGCATGAAGGTTCACGGTGTTGAGGGCCTTCGCGTCGTTGACGCTTCCGTGATGCCATACGTGACCAACGGCAACATCTACGCGCCGGTCATGATGGTGGCCGAGAAGGCGGCCGACCTCATCCTCGGGAACACGCCCTTGGAGCCCGAATCGACTCCCTTCTACCGCCACGCAGGCGCGTAGGAGCTAGATCAGGTTGGACCAGGCCTTCTGCCCCGCAGCATCGGTCAACACGATCCGGTAATAGGTGATACCGGGATCCGACATGTCGAACTCAGCTCGGGTGATGGAGCCGTCTTCCGTGGTCTCGAGCGCGCGCGAACCCAGTTCAGCCTCGCCCTCGATAGCCGACTGCTGGTTCCGATCGTCGGCGCGCACGTACCAACCCCGCTCCCAGTTCGTATGCACCTGCACGCTGAAGCAGGGCGAGCAACTCACCTCGACGTGGCCCCCATCGCGTTCGACGTGCAAGAGTGAGGGTCCGGCGGACGCGTAGAACTCTCCGGACCGAAGCGCTTCCACTACGGCCGCCTGTGTCCGCTCGGCGGCGCGGACCATGGTCCACCCTGCGCCGATGTCCACCTCTGGGTAATGGGTGTCGTCGGTCGCGATGCCGGAAAGCGGCATGCCTCTTTCCAGCGCGAGGTCCCACAGATAGGACGAGTCGCCGCGTCCGTTGTCCCGCTCCGCCCCCGCGTTGAAGAGTTCGATACCCGCAAGGCCCTCGGCTGCATACAGGATGTCCGGTGTATGTCCGCTCCAGTAGGGGTGACACATGAACGCGACGCCGCCTTGATCGTTGATGCACGCGGCAGCCGTCGTGTAGTCCGGGAACGTCTTGAACAGGTAGTTGTCGATCGGCTCCCAGAAGCGCTTGTCGCCGCCCGGATCCTCCGGGATCTCCTCGATGCCAATCGCGAGGATTTCGGAATACCGGCCCTCGGCCATCGGATCGACGGCAAGCTCCGCTCCCTGTATCACTAGCGTCGATGCCGTCGACGGCTCCTTCGTCACCTTCCAATGCTCGGTGATGGCGACCACGTCGAACCCTGCGAGCGAGTACGCCCCAACGAGGTCGGTCGGGCTAGCGGTCCCGTCGGACTCGATGCTATGAAGATGCAGGGCCGTCTTCAGCCATTCGCCTTCGCTCTGCCACGGACCTGTCACGTCGATACCCCTCCTGGCCGCAATGCTTCTATGTAGGACTGATGTAGTACGCCGTTGGTGGCCAGCGCGGAGCCCCCGTGTGCGAGCGGCGTGCCGTCGAATTGGGTGATGGTTCCGCCCGCGATCTCGACGATCGCGGCCGGTGCCGCGACGTCCCAGATCATCAGAGCAGGTTCGATCATCGCCTCCGCGTGTCCCGCCGCGATCAGTCCGTAGCCCCACGAATCGCCGAACCCCCTGGAACGCCGCGCTCCCGACACCACTCGCAGGAAGGGCCCCTCCTCAGGGGTGCCAAGTATCGCCTCAACGTCTCCGAACAGCACCATCGCGTCTTCCATCCTCGCGGTGCCGTTCACGGCGATAGCCCGACCGTTGTGGAAGGCCCCAGCGCCCCGCGCCGCCCAGAAGCGCTGACCTATCCCCGGAAGACTCATGACGCCCAGCACGAATTCTCCGTCCACGCGCAATCCGAGGAGGGTAGCCCACAGGGGAATACCCCCAGCGAAGTTCTTGGTGCCGTCTATCGGGTCGATGATCCACGCTCGCGGCGAGTCGCCATCCGACCCGTACTCCTCGCCGATGACCGCGTCTTCGGGGAAGCGCTCCGCCAGGGTTCGCCTGATCATCTCCTCGATGGCGGTGTCGGCGTCGGTCACCGGCGTACCGTCGGCCTTGACCGACACGGCCGGGCCTCTGTCGAAAGCCGCCTCGGACAGGCGGTCGGCCTGGTCACACAGCGCCAGCGCCAGCGCCAGCTCTTCTCCGTAGGTCATGGACATCTCGCGCCTGTCCTCCGGGCCCTTCATCGTGCTAGTCTCGCCCCAATTCGAACCGACCTTCGCCGGAAGCGTCGCCGGAGCGTTGCCCCATACGCAACGAACATCTTCGGGGCCGGTCTGCTTCGAAGAGCATGTATCCGCCAACCGTAGAAGGCAGGCTGCAGCAGCCTAGCTGAATACCGTGAGCCAGGAGGACCGGAACGATGAAGCTTCGCTCGAAGATCCAAGCAACAGCTCTAGTCGCCTTCGTCATCGCATCATTCGCATCATTCGCGACACCGAGTCTCGCACAGGACGCGTCTCCGTCCCCAGCCACCAAGAAGATCACCTTCGTGGTCGGGACCACCGACGACATCACCACCGCCAACCCCTTCGCGGCTAGCACCACCTCCACCGACTACGAGATGTTGTTCCTTACCTACGACATGCTGCAGAATTACGACCCGGCGACGCTGACCGCGGCGCCCGGGGTAGCCGAGTCCTACACGGCGAACGCTGACGGGACCGAGTACACATTCAAGATCCGCGACAACCAGACATGGAGCGACGGCAAGCCGGTCACCGCTCACGATGTCGCGTTCACATACAACTTCATCATGCAGAACGAGGGAACAGGTGCGTTCACCACGTACCTGGGCAGCAAGGACGCGTACGACCCCAAGACCACCTTCACGGCCCCCGATGACACGACCTTCATCTGGAAGCTGAAGTCCCCGTCGATGGCGCCGACCGCGATCCCCTACATCCCGATCCTGCCGGAGCATGTGTGGTCGAAGTTCCAGGGCGTCGACGCCGGGGCCCTGAAGGGCTACGACGCGATGCCACAGGTCTCAGACGGCCCATTCAAGCTGGTGGAGTGGAAGCGCGGCGAGCTCATCCGGTTCGAGGCTCGCGACGATTACTGGGGGGGCACGCCCCACGTCGACGAGGTCGTCTTCCGCATCTTCGAGAACCAAGAAGCGGAGGTGACCGCCCTGAAGGCCGGCGAGATCGACGCGATGAACGGCCTGACCTCGGATCTGTTCGAAAGCCTGGATGGCGTCCCGGGGATCACCACCCTGGCCGGCAAGACGCCCACGGGGTACAACCTGGCACTCAACCTGGCCGTGACTGACCACAACGACCCCAACTGGCCGGGCAACACGTACTCCTGGTACACCTCCACCTCCACCGGTTCGCCTGCGCTCCAGGACGTTCGGGTTCGCCGGGCGATCGCATACGCGCTGGACAAGCAATCCATCATCGACAACGTGCTGGGGGGCCACGGCACTGTCGGTGACTCGTTCATCTCCCCGCTGTACTCGTGGTATTCGCCGCCGTCACCTGAGTACGACTACCTCACTACGCAGAACATGGAGAAGGCCAAGCAGCTGATGGATGAGGCAGGGTTCCGGGACAGCGACGGCGACGGCGTCCGTGAGGAGAAGGACGGTACGCCACTCACGTTCGACCTGCTCGTCCTCGCCAACAACGACTACTCCAACCAGTCCGGGAAGTTCGTCAAGGAGTGGCTCCAGGAGTTGGGCTGGAAGGTCAACCTGATGCCGATGTCTGGCGGATCGATCAACCAGCGCTGGTACAAGTCGGACTACGACGGGTACATCTGGTACTGGGGAGATGAACCCGACCCGAACTTCATGCTGTCGATCTTCACGCAAGCGGAGTGCCTGAACTGGAGCGACACCTGCTTCACGGACCCCGAGTACGAGAGGCTCTACAAGCAGCAGTTGGCCGAGACCGATGTGGAGAAGCGCCATGAGATCGTGGCGAAGATGCAAGACATCTTCTACGACCAGGCCCCGGAGCAGTGGCTGTTCTTCGTCGACGACCTTCAAGCGGTTCGCAGCGATAAGTGGGAAGGATTCGTCCACATCCCGGAACCCAACGGCGGGTACATCTACTCGTGGGGGCCTGCCACCTACATCAACGTCCAACCGAAAGCTGGCGGAGGGACCACCTCCGGAGAATCTGGTGGAACCAACGCGTTCGTGTTCATCGGCATCGGGGCACTCGTCCTGGTGGTTCTAGCCTTCGTGTTCCGAGGGCGGGCCAGGAAGGCCGAGGACGAGGGGTGACCTTGAACCAAGAACAAGGATGAGCGCCAGCTATATCCTCAAGCGGGTCCTGGCGGCGTTCGTCACCCTGCTCTTCATCCTCGTCTTCAACTTCTTCCTGTTCCGCACGCTGGGCGACCCCGTCAAGCTGATAGCGCGTGATCAGCAGATGTCCGTTGATGAGCAGGACGCGTTGCGCAAGCAGCTGTGTCTGGACCGGCCTCCGCTGGAGCAGTTCACCCAGTGCTACATGCCGCAGCTCCTCCACGGGAACCTCGGGCAGACGGCTTCGGGCGATGACGTCTCGACGCTGATCTGGGACCGCATCCCCAAGACACTCTTGCTCACGGGCACGGCCACCCTCTTGGCAACGATCATGGGGGTCTGGGTCGGCATCAAGGCGGGCTGGAAACGAGGCAGCCGATTCGACCGGTGGACGCTGATGACCTCGATGACGTTCTACTCGACCCCCGAGTTCCTCCTCGGCATGTTCTTCATCATCGTGTTCGCAGCCTGGCTTGGCTGGTTCCCGATCAGCGGCTACCAGAACGTGGTCACCCCGACCACAGGGTTCGCGCACGTCCTCGACGTCCTCAACCATCTGTTCCTGCCATGTCTGACGCTGACCCTCGGCTACTTCGGTGAGTACTCGCTGGTCATGCGCGCCTCCATGCTGGACGTCGTGGCGGAAGACTTCACGACCGCATCGCGAGCGAAGGGGATACGGGAGTCCGAGGTCCGCAACCGGCATGTCGTCCCCAATGCGATGCTGCCCATCATCACAGCGTCTGTCCTGTACTTCGGCTTCATCATCGCGGGAGCGGTAGGCGTGGAGTACGTGTTCTCCTACCCGGGACTCGGACTCCTCACCGTCGATGCCCTCGATTCCACGAACCTCGCGCTGCTCGAGGGACTCTTCCTGTTCTTCTCAGCCGCGATCATCGTCGCGAACCTGGTGGCCGATGTGTTGATGGGCTACGTCGACCCGAGGATTCGATACGGATGAGCGCCGTCTCTGCACCCACAGGCGAGCGGAGCGCGCGTCAGATCGCCTGGTCCCGACGCCTCCGGGCCGGGAAGGCCTCGTGGGCCATCTATCGAACCAGCGGCATCGGCCTCGCCGGCCTCGCCATCATCGTCGCGTTCGTGGTCATCGCACTCCTGGCACCGCTCCTCGCGAACAAGTCGGGGACCCTGATCACCTATGTCGCCGAGCAGCACCAGCCGCACAATGCCCCCCCCTCCCTCGCATACCCGTTCGGCACCGATCACTTCGGGCGCTCCGTCCTTACGCAGGTGATCTGGGGAGCACGAGTGTCGCTGCTGGTCGGAGCGATCGCGACGCTGGGGGCTCTCTTGATCGGATCGGCGATCGGCCTTTCCGCAGGCTTCTTCGGAGGCCGTGTCGACGGCATCCTGATGCGCCTCACCGACTGGTTCATGGTCATCCCGTGGCTGGGGCTGGCTCTGGTCTTGGCCGCGATCATGGGTAAGGGTCTGGTGAGCATCATCACGGTTATCGTGATCACATCGTGGGCTTTCCCGGCACGCGTGATCCGCGCGCAATCCTGGGCGGTCAGTTCACGACCCTTCGTGGAGCGCGCTCGGGCGATCGGCTCTAGGGACTCCCACATCATCGCCACTCACATCCTGCCCAACTCGATGCCGATCATCTTCACGCAGATGGTGATCACGGGGGCCTCGGCGATCTACACGGAGTCCCTCCTGTCGTTCCTGGGGATGGGCGACCCGAACTCCGTCTCATGGGGCACCACGCTGGAGGACGCCTTCAACCAGGGGGCGCTCACCGCGGGCCACTGGTGGCAGATCGTCTTCCCCGGGATGTGCATCATCCTCGCCATCCTTGCGCTCACGATGATCGGCTACGCGTTCGACCAAGTCCTCAACCCAAGGTTGCGTGACCGATGAACGAGTCGGTGCTGTCGCTACGCAACGTCGAGATCACCTACCAACTTCGGAGTGGGCCGGTACCCGCAGTCCGCGGGATCGACCTCGATGTACCCGCCGGGTCGGTCGTGGGCTTGGCCGGAGAATCGGGATGCGGGAAGTCGACCGTCGGTAACGCGATCCTGCGCCTGCTCCCCGAAGAGACGGACGTCACCGGTCAGATCCTGATGCAGGGTCAGGACATCCTGCTCATGAAGGGGAAGGAACTGCGTGCGGTTCGGTGGGGGCAGGCATCGATCATCTTCCAGGGCGCCATGCACTCGCTGGACCCGGTCAAGCGCATCGACGAGCAGATCGCCGAAGCCATCCAGGCGCACGATGCCAAGATCACCCCGAAGGCGACATCCCAGCGTGTCGGCGAGCTGCTCGAGATGGTCCGCCTGCCCGCCCGTCGTGGCCGGGAGTATCCCCACCAACTCTCGGGCGGCCAGAAGCAGCGGGTCATGATCGCGATGGCCCTGGCATGCAAGCCCGCGCTGGTCATCGCCGATGAGCCGACCACCGCGTTGGACGTGATGGTCCAGGCCCAGGTCCTCGACCTATTACGCGAGCTCCAGGCTGAGCTGGGCCTGGCGGTGGTGTTCATCACACATGACCTGTCCGTGCTGACGGAGATCTGCGACCGCATCGCGATCATGTATGCGGGCAAGTTGGTCGAGGAAGGCGATGCCGACACGATCTTCACGCAACCGTCGCACCCGTATACCAAGGCCCTGGGCGGCGCCTTCCCGAGGATCGGGAATCTGGAAGACCGGTTCACTCCGGCTGGGCTCGACGGCGACCCGCCGCTCCCACAAGCCATGCCCAGTGGATGCGCCTTCCATCCACGCTGCCCGGTCGCGTTCGATCGCTGCGCGATAGAAGACCCCGAACGATTCCCAACCCCGACGGGCGGCACCGCTGCATGCCTGTTGCTCGGCGAAACGAGGAGCCGAGCATGAGCGAACCCCTCCTCGAGGTACGCGACCTGCGAGTTCTGTTCCACGGACACAAGTCGATCACCGACAGCCTCCGCGGTACCACCCCCGCGGCGGCCGTAGCGGTCGACGGTGTCAACCTGTCTATCGCGCACGGCGAGATCCTCGCCATCGCAGGTGAATCAGGATGCGGGAAGACGACCCTGGCCCGGACGATCATGGGCCTGCAGACGAAGGAGAGCGGAGCGATCCTGCTTGATGGACGGGAACTGTCCACCTCCCGCCGTGATCTCCGCGACCACCGCAAGCGCGTCCAGATCGTCTTCCAGGACCCGGCCGGCGCGCTGAACCCGCGTCAAACCATCTACGAAGTGATCGCCGAAGGTATACGTGTACAGAAGCTGCCTGGCGATGAGCTGGAGCGCGTGGCGGCCGCGCTTTCGCAAGCCGGACTGCGACCACCGAAGGCGTTCTTCGAACGCTTCCCCCACGAAGTGTCGGGTGGCCAGAGACAGCGGGTAGCTATCGCCGCGGCGTTGGCGCTGGAGCCTGAGGTGATCGTCGCCGATGAACCCGTTTCCGCGCTTGATGCGTCCGTGAAGGGAGAGATCCTGCAGCTGCTGCTGCGCCTGCGCGATGACCTTGGTCTAACGATGGTGGTCATCACACACGACCTCGGCCTTGCGTGGGCCATCGCCGATCGGATCGCCGTGATGTACCTGGGCAAGATCGTCGAGCTCGGTCCGACCGAGGAGGTTCTGACTCACCCGAAGCATCCGTACACGGAGGCCCTGCTCTCGGTCGTTCCGGAGGCGGGCCGCCCGCAACGGATCATCTTGACAGGAGAGGCCCCCGACCCTACCCGGATCCCCGAGGGCTGTCGGTTCAATCCGCGTTGCCCGCTGCTGGCGGATGAGGGTGATCAGCCGATCCGGGTCCGCTGCCTCGGAGAGTCGCCTCTGCTGCGGTCGGTTGCGAGCGGCCATGAGGTGGCTTGCCACCTAGTCGACTGACAGCTCGTCATCCGCCGAGGGGCGGCTCTTGCGAGGGAGCTATCATCTGCATCCGGAGTCCTGCACACGCTGGGAGCGCGATGGCCATCAAGGGTAAGAAGAAGAAGAGCGGTGGGAAGTCGCGCACGGCCCCCCCGAGACGCGCCACCGGCAAAGGCGATCAGAGATTCCTTTCACGGCGGTGGGTGCAGCTCACGGGCGTAGGGGTGGCCGCCTTCCTGGTCGGTTCCGCCCTGACGTCGGTCGTCTTCGGGGGATCGGGCGACACGGAGCCTACGGCCGAGGGGAGCCGGCATGTGACGGCGCTGCGGTCGGCGGTCGACCCGATCCTCTTCCCTCTCGGGTCGGCGTCCGTACCGGAACCGGGCGGTGTGTCGCACTTCAACCTCTTTCCGGGATTGACCGGCGAGGTTGCGAGGATCAAGTCGGGGGCATTCTCCTATGCGACGATCAAGGAGGCGGGATATGTCGCGGGTCAGGCTTCGGCAGCAGCCAACACGTTCGGTGCACTAAGGTTGTCCGACTTCGCCGGAGGTCTTCCCACAAGGACGGAAGACGCGCTCTACTCTTCCGAGCACGACATGATCGAGGGGCTGCAACTTTACGAACAGGCCGCTGGGATGATCATCGCTTCGGACTCAGCGACCGGGAACGCGCGGAGGGCGCTGATAGCCCACGCGGTCAACATCGCCTCGATGGCGGTGCTCCTGTTCGATCATGGCTACATCGCCTACAGCGACGTTCTGGGGAGTGCAGGCCTTTCGAGCCTCACTGTGGGCAACCCGCAGCAGCCGCCGCCCGCCCCGCCCGGCGGCGGTCAGTCGCCGTAGGGTCAGCGACGGCGCAGCTGGTCGGAGGGCCGTGTTCGCGACGGCGTGGCCCTGCATACCCATTGCCATGTTATGTGGCTCGGATAGCATGGTCCCCGTGACACTCGAGGACGAACTCCGGATCAGCATGGCTGACGGCTTCACGCTGACCGCGGTCGGCGACTACATCGGCACTCGCGTGCTATCGCCGCTGCTCGCCTCCGACCCTGCGTTCGCCGCTGCGGTCGAGGTGCTGCGATCGGGCGACGCCGTGTTCGGCAACCTGGAGACCGGCATCTTCGACATCCGGGGCTTCACGGGCTGGCAGCGGCAGATGGAAGACTGGGCCGTCGTCGGACCGCCGCCGGTCGCCGAGGACCTGCGCAACCTGGGCTTCCAGTTCATGGGACGCGCCAACAACCACGCCGTGGACTGGAGCGTCGAGGGGATGCGAGAAACAGGCCGATGGCTGGATGAAGCCGGCATCGTGCATGCAGGGGTCGGCGAGACATCGTCGGAAGCGCGTGCGCCGATGTTCCTGCAGACCCCGCAGGGACGAGTTGGGTTGGTGTCGTTCCACACGACCACGCAGACCGACCAGGCGCTGGCGCTGGACGGGTTCGGTCTGGTGCCACCCCGGCCAGGGTTCAACCCGTTGCGCCTGCGGCTGACAGTGACGGTACCCGACGACCTGCTTGAGCGCGTGCGGGAGGTCCAGCACCTCCTGGACCCGGCTGGCCAGAACGTAGTTGCCACGCCGGGATCACGTGGCTTCGACCTGTTCGGTCAGCGGTTCGAGCCTGGGGAATCGACTGCGGCTTCTTTCGAGCCGTACCCGGAGGACGTCGACGCGCTGTGCCGGGCGGTCCGGGCCGGCAAGCAGGTGGCGGACTTGCTGGTGGTATCAGCCCACGTTCACGAGGAGGGGAAGGACCCATCCACGCACCCTCCCTTCCTCGCCGACATCGCGCATGCGTTGATAGACGCAGGAGCCGACATCTACATCGGCCACGGGGTGCATCGTTTGTGGCCCGCAGAGATATACGCGGGCAGGCCCATCTTCTACGGGCTCGGCAACTTCGTGTTTCCCGACATCATCGAGCCGGTGACGGAAGTGCTCTACGACTCTGCACGACACCTTGTCGACCGATCCATCGCCACCGACGCGGAAGTGAACTGGGCACTCAGCGAAGGGTTCGACGACCCGACCTACTACGAGAGTCTCGTGGTGTCGATCTCGACGAAGTCAGGGGCGATAGACACGGTGAGGTTGTACCCGCTCGAACTGGGGCACCGCGAGCGCCTCACCCGTCGAGGTGTGCCGCACCTCGCGACCGCGGACCTCGGTGAGAGCATCCTTGCTCGCATGGCCGCGATGAGCGAACCGCTGGGAACACGGGTGGAGATCGCCGACGCGGTTGGGACGATCAGCGT
>Ga0315281_10007747_pt1 | contig 15068 bp, 14 predicted proteins | sample YL17G07_0_MG_FD_204540 | JGI IMG/M metagenome (GOLD analysis project Ga0315281, IMG submission 204540) | Sediment microbial communities from Yellowstone Lake, YNP, Wyoming, USA - YL17G07_0 | ecosystem: Environmental > Aquatic > Freshwater > Lake > Sediment | place: USA: Wyoming | collected...
GGCCGTTTGACAAAAATCAATCATACGCTCGACTCGCGACGCCTGCCATGCGTCCGGCTGGCGTCGCCGCCTGTGCAAGCGCCTGTCTGCCGATGCCAACAGAAAGAAAACAGGCGTCGGCTCAGCCGGCGCGCCACTAGGCCACCTGCCCCGCAGCGTGCCCGCTGGCCCAGGCCCACTGAAAATTGAAACCGCCGAGATGGCCGGTCACATCCACCACCTCGCCGACGAAGAACAGGCCCGGCACTGTCTTTGCCTCCATCGTTTTCGACGACAACCCGTCCGTATCGACGCCGCCAAGGGTCACTTCGGCCTTATTGTAGCCCAGCGTTCCGGAGGGTATTACCCGCCAGTGGTGCAAGTCGCGCGCTAGCGCCCGCAGCGCGCTCGGCGGGAACTGGTAGAGCGGCTGCACCGCGTCGTGCGCCTCGCACCATTGCCGGGCGAAGCGCTTTGGCAGCGCCTGCGCGAGCAGGTTGTCGAGCTGCGCCCGGCTAGCCTGCTCGGACAAGAACCAGGCTTCGGCATCGCGCCCCGGCAACAGATCGATCTCGATCGCATCGCCGGCGCGCCAGTAGGAAGAAATCTGCAGGATTGCCGGTCCCGAAAGCCCGCGGTGGGTCAGGAGCAGGTTTTCACGGAAGCGCCCGCCGTTGCACGAGACTTCCACGTCCATGGAAATCCCGGACAAATCACCGAAGCGCGCTAGCGTTTCGGGCTCGAAGCTGAGCGGCACCAGTGCCGGACGCGGAGGCACTATCTTCAGCCCGAATTGCTCGGCGATGCGGTAGCCGAACGGCCCGGCGCCGATTTTCGGCACCGACAACCCGCCGGTCGCCACCACCAGCGAGCGTGCCTGGCATACGCCCTGGTCCGTACTTACGACAAACTCCCCGTCTTCGCGGACTACGGTGCGCACCTCGCACGGCATGCGCCAGTGCACGCCGCCGCGCTCGCATTCGCTTTTCAGCATGTCGATGATCTGCTGCGCGCTGCCGACGCAGAACAGTTGGCCCAGAGTCCTCTCCTGGTACTTGATGCGATAGCGCTCGATGAGCGCGATGAAATGCTGCGGCGTGTAGCGCGCGAGAGCCGAGCGGCAGAAGTGCGGATTCTGCGACAGGAAATTGTCCGGCCCGCAGCGCCGGTTGGTGAAGTTGCAGCGCCCGCCGCCGGAAATGCGGATTTTCTCGGCCAACTTGCGCGCCTGCTCGATCAGCAGGACGCGGCGGCCGCGCTGTCCGATCTGCGCCGCGCACATCATGCCGGCCGCGCCCGCGCCGATGACGATTGCGTGCCAGCGGCTCGCCTCCCTCGTTGAATCGGGTGCCGGACTAATGTTTGCGGCCGATCGAGAGACTAAGCACCGAAAACCAGAACTCGCAGTCGCAGGCGATGACACCAATACGCCCGTTCATTCCGCCTTGACTCCCGCTTTGCGCACCACCTTGCCGGGATAGGTCTGTGCCTGCGCCGCGAGCGAAATACCCAGGGCGGCTGCAACTGTGGCAAGAATTCGAAACATGATCGACTCCACTTGCTTGTTGTCGTTTCGCGAACAGGGGATGACCCGTTCGAAGCGGCGGCCGCGCGCGCTCACACAGCGACACGCTCTCCCGGGCGCGCAAACAGGGCTTCCATCTCGCGCCGCAGCTTGTAGGCGGGCAGGCTTTCATCGATCGCCACATCGGTCCATGTGAGCGATTGACCTTTTTTTACCGCCCGCACCAGCTTCACCTTGTGAGCCAGCCCCAGTGGCAGTCCGCCCAGGGCGAGCGACTTGCCGGCCTGGAACAGTTTGCCCCAAACGGTGTAGCCGCCCTCCCCGTCCAGAAATTCGCCCGGCTTCAAGTCGCGCTTGGCCGTCGCCACCACATCGGCGTTGAAGCAGGTGGCGGCGCCGGTCGGTTCGGCACGCAATCCGACCGAGGCCACCGAGATGCCAAGCTCGAGTCCGATCAGATGCCAGCGCTTGTACAGGCAGGCATAGCGACCGCTCGGGTCCGTGCGCACCATATACTCCTTGAAACAGTTGCGGATATATTCGGTCTCGCCCTCGAACACCACGAACACGCCAAAGCGGATGTCGTAGGGAATGATGCGCCCGTCTCTCTCCAACGAAGAGATCACCTCGACCTGGCCCTTCTGGTGCAGCACCCCGCCTTCGGCGATGGGCCGGCAGACGAAAGCGATGTCGTCCACCGAGGCGGGCGGATAGGTCAGGCCGTCTGGCGGTGCCACCAATCCGGTGGCATTGCACACCGCGGTGCATTCGATCGAGGGCTTGGAACCGTCGAGGAAGGAATTGAACATCTTCGGGTTCAGGCCGCCTGTCTTCGCCTGCTCGGGCGTGAGCCCGTAATGGCCCCAGACGGTCTCCGGCGTGGACTCGGAAAAATGCGGCAGCCACTTGTGGCCGCGCCCGGCAGCGACCACCTGGAAGCCGGCCGCCCGCGCCCAGTCGACCAGATCGCAAATCAACGCCGGCTGATCGCCGTAGGCGAGGCTGTAGACCACGCCGGCCGCCTGCGCCTTGCGCGCAAGCAAGGGGCCGCACAAGGCGTCGGCCTCGACGGTGACGTTGACCACGTGCTTGCCGCTGGCGACAGCCGCCAGGCAATGCTCCACCGCGGCCACCGGATTCCCGGTGCACTCCACGATGATGTCGATCCGCGGATGCGTGACCAGTTTCTCCCAGTCATCGCCGAGATGGGTGTTGCCGTGCGCCAGGGCATCGTCCAGCGACGCAGCGGCAAACTGCTCCGCCTTCCAGCCCACGCGCTCCAGATTGGTTCGCGCGAGGGCGGGCGCAAGATCGGCGATTCCGGCCAGATGCACGCCCGGGGTCTTGGGCACTTGAGCGAGATACATGGCGCCGAATTTTCCGGCGCCGATCAGCCCGACGCGCAGCGGCCTGCCTTCGGCCTGGCGCTGCTCCAGTTTGCTAAAAAGATTCATCGTTCTTCCGCATGAAAATAGGACTAGTGGCGATCCTCGGTTGTCCGTGCCCCGGCCTTTTCGCGGAGCGCGCCTCCGACCTTTTACCTGAAACGACGGCCCAGGTTGTTTCTCCGGTCATGGCGTGACCAGCGGAGGCGCCGCTGCGGCGAGATAATTCTCTGAATACTCGACGTACACCTGTACCGCGCGCGCGAACCCTGCGCGGTTGCTGTCCGAGAGCACCCTGGCAGCCCGCGCCGGGCGGCCCGACCAGACCTGCCCGGAAGCGACTTCGGTGCCGGGCTCGGTGATGGAGCCTGCCGCGACGCAGCCGCCCGCTCTCACAACGGTTCCTTTGCCGATGATAGCGCCCATGCCGATGATCGCGTCTTCTTCGATCGTACTCGCGAAGATGCGCACGTTATGTCCTATGACCACCCGCGAGCCGATGCGAATGTCCTCGCCCGGCTTACCTGCATAGAGCCGTGAATTGTCTTGGACGTTAGTTTGCTCTCCGATCTCGACGCGAGCCTCGCCAGCATCGATTTCGACGCCAAACCAGACGCTGGAGCGGGCGGCAAGCACGACACAGCCCGCCATGCTCGCCGTAGGAGCGACATACGCGCCTTCCGCAAAAATGCGCTTCAGACCAAATCCCGCAGCGTACCGCGGCCGGGGGACGCGCGCGGCAGCGAAGATATGCGGACCCTCCGCGCCTAGACCACCACGCATGGCGCGATGCAAATGCTCGAGCAAGGCACCCGGCACGCGTTCGACCGGCCGGGCCGGCGCTCCGGCGTAGAGCCAACCCCCTTCCAGGGTCTTGCCGGGTGGCACTACGCTTTCGGCGGCGATCACGCAGCCGGCGCCCAGGATAGAGCCGTCCATGACTGCCGCATGCTCGCCTATGACGCAATCGTCGCCTACGCTGCAGGCATGTACCAGGGCATAGCGTCCGACGCTGACCCTAGCGCCGACTATCGCGGGGTACAGTCGGTCGGCGATGTGCACGGTGCTGGCTTCCCCGAACCAACAATCGACGCCGATGCTTACGTCCTCGCCGTCCGCGCGCAACAGAGTGAGCTCGCCTAGCGTGCAACCGGACCCCAGCCGGGTACGGCCGATGACGGCGGAGGCGGGATGCGCTGCGACCCGCGATCCGATCTGCGGCGTATGCTCCAGATACGGGAGAATAATCATCGGTCGGTCGCGCGCTAGAACACCGGGGTCTCGCGATACGTGCCCCATAGGGTTTTCAGCTTCTCGACAATCTCGCCCATTGAGGCGCCGGCACAAACCAATTCTATGGTCACCGGCATGAGATTCTCGTTCGTGTCGCGCGCCACTTCGAGCAGCCTCTGCATGAGCCGATCCACCTCGCGCTGATCGCGCTCGCGGCGCACCCGTTTCAGCCGGTCGATTTGGCGCTGCGCCGTGCTCGGATCGTAGGGATGCGTTTCAATATTCAGCTTCTCGCCCGGCTCGACGAACTTGTTGACCCCGAGCACCACCTTTTCGCCCTTCGCCTTCTTGATCGCAGTCTCGTACGCGAAGTCGGCGATACGCCGCTGAAACCAGCCCTCTTCGATGAGCTTGATGGTGCCGCCGCGGCGGTCGACTTCCTCGATCACGTCGAAGATGGCGCGCTCCATCTGGGTGGTGAGGTGCTCCACATAATAGGAGCCGCCCAGCGGGTCGATTACGTTGGGGGCATTGATTTCGTCGGCGATCACCTGCTGCGTGCGTAGCGCAAGCTTCATCGCTTCCTCCGTCGGAATGGCAAACGCTTCGTCCATGCCGTTGGTATGCAGGCTTTGCGTGCCGCCGAGCACGGCGGACAGCGCCTGGAACGCGGTGCGAATAATGTTGACTTGATATTGGGGCTTGGTAAGCGTCGCTGCCGCTGTCTGGGTATGGAAGCGCAGCCGCATCGATTCCGGGATCCTCGCGCCAAAACGTTCCTTCATGATCTTGGCGTAGGCGCGCCGCACGGCGCGAAACTTTGCGATCTCCTCAAAAAAATCCGACTGCGAGACGAAAAAGAAGGCGAGGCGCGGCGCAAACTCGTCCACCTGGAGCCCGGTTTTCGTCACCTCTTCGACGTAAGTGATGAGGTTACATAGCGAGAACGCGACCTCGTCGAGCGGCGACGATCCGGCTTCGGAGATGTGATAGCCGGAAATATTGATCGGGTTGTAACGCTTCATGTTCCGAGCACAGTAAGTGATGCAGTCACGCACGATGCGCACGGAAGGGCGGATGGGGAAGGCCCATTCCTTCTGCGCCATGTATTCCTTGAGAATGTCGGCCTGGATGGTCCCGGAGAGTTTGTTCAAATCCAGGCCACGCTTCCGCGCGACGCCAATGTACATGGCGAGCAGGATCCAAGCCGAGGGGTTGATGGTCAGCGACACCGAAATGCTCTCCAGGTCGATGCCTTCGAACAGCAGCTCCATGTCGGCCATGGTGTCAATGGCTACTCCTTCGCGTCCGACTTCCCCTTCGCTCATCAGGTGGTCGGAGTCGTAGCCCATCAATGTCGGCATGTCGAAGTCCGTCGACAGGCCGGTCTGTCCCTGCGCGATGAGGTACTTGAAGCGCTTGTTGGTATCCTCGGCGGTGCCGAAGCCGGCAATCTGGCGCATGGTCCACAGGCGGCCGCGGTACATGGTGGGATACACACCGCGGGTGAACGGATACTGGCCTGGAAGACCGATATCCTCGGCGGGGGTTTGCGCGAGGTCGAGCGGTGTGTAGACGCGCTTGACGGGAAACCCGGTGAGCGTGTTGAACTGCGCCTGCCGCTCGGGCGACTTGCGCAAAAAGCCGGCAAGCTCAAGCTGCTCCCAGGCTTCGAACTGCTTGCGAAATTCTCCAAGTTCCGACGCGAGGGCGCCTGTGGCGGGGCGATCGTCCGTGCTCATCCTCTGACCTCCATTCCTATGTGCGCGAGCAGCTGCCGCGCAGCGGTCTGCGGCGAAATGCTTGCGCTGGCGAGCTCGGCAAGCAGCCCGGCCATCCGGCCTTCACGATGACGCTCGAATTCGTCGTGCAACACATGTTCGGCCGCCTTGAGCATCCTTCGTTCCCGAATCGCCTGGCGCCGCTGCTCGTACTCGCCGCTCGAAACGAGATAATCCCGGTGGGCATCGATTGCCGCGAGAAGTTCACCGATGCCTTCTTCCTTGGGTGAGCAGATTTTCACTACCGGCACCGCGCGGCGCAGGCCCGCCGCCGGGAGTCCCAGTCCAAGCATGGACTTCAGGTCCGACATCGTCTTGTCGGCTTCCGGCTTGTCGCCTTTGCTCACGGCGTGGACGTCCGCGATTTCCAGGATGCCGGCTTTGATCGCCTGGATGTCGTCGCCTAGGCCCGGCGCCGAGACTACGACGGTCGTGTGCGCGGCGCGGACAACGTCGACCTCGTCCTGCCCAACGCCGACCGTTTCGATGAAAATCATGTCGTAGCCCGCCGCGTCCAGAATGTCCACCGCTTCCAGCGTGCCGCGCGCCAGGCCGCCGAGCGCGCCCCGGGTCGCCATGCTGCGCACGAACACCGAAGGATCACCCGACACCTCGCCCATGCGGATACGGTCGCCGAGGATCGATCCGCCCGAGAAGGGGCTCGAGGGATCCACCGCGATGATGCCGATCTTGCGGCCGCTCTTCAGAACCGCGGCAGCCAGCTTCGCCACCAGCGTGGACTTGCCGCTACCCGGCACGCCGGTGATGCCCACTACGTGGGCGTTGCCGGCACGGCGATAAATCAGATCAAGCGCCTCGCGCGCTTCGTCATTGCCCGCTTCGGCGCGCGTAAGCATGCGCGCGATGGCGCGTCGCTCCCCTGCGCAAACGCGCTCGGCGAGCTGCAGCGATGAAAGCGCCGGACGCATCGCTAAGGCGCCTGCTTTTCGCGCATCTGCCTGAACACCTCACGATCATCAATCACGCGGCGCGCCTTGAAATCGGTGCGCGGGAAGGTGCCGGGGGGGACGATTTCGATGACAGCGCGCAGGCCGAGTACCTTCTGCAGGCGCTGCCCCGCCTCGCGTTGCATGCCGGCGACGGCTTGCGTGCCGCGCTCGAATACCCCGGGCGCGGCTTCCGCGCGCACCAGCAATTCATCCATGGCGAACTCGCGCGTAATGATGATGCGATGCTCGCCGCCGTAATCGGAGAGCTGGTTGAGCGCGGCGTCGATCTCGCTCGGATATACGTTCTCGCCCCGGATGGTGATCACGTCGTCGATCCGGCCGAAGATGCCGTTCGGCAGGCGCGGGTAGGTTCGACCGCAGGGGTTCGGCTCGTTGACCCATAGCGTGAGATCACCGGAAAGAAGCCGGATCATCGGTTGCGAGGTGCGCTCAAGGTGGGTGTACACCGGCGTGCCGCGTTGCCCATAGGGCACCCGCCGAAAAGTCTTCGGGTCGCACACTTCGGTGTAGATGACATCCTGCCAGCAGAGCATGCCCTCATCGCTTTGCTCGCTCCCGGCGACGTTCATGAACGGCGACATTTCGGCCATCGATCCGCAGTCGATGACGCGCGCGTTGTACGCCTCGCGGATCCTGTCGCGCACGCCCGCTACCGACGCGCCGGGTTCGCCGGAGAAGAACAGCAGCTTTAGTCCGAAATCGCGCGGCTCGAAGCCGTCGGCGCGCGCCACCTCCGCCAGGTGCAAGGCGAAGGACGGCGTGCCATAAAACGCATCCGGCTTGAAGTTGGCGAGCCACATCGCGGCTCTCGCCGTCATCCCGGCCGCGCCCGCGCCGAAAGGAAACGACTTGCAGCGCAGACGCTCGGATCCCGCCAGCGTGCCCCACGAGCCCATATAGAGACTGAAGATCGCCGCAATGAACACGGTGTCGCCAGGGCGGATCCCCATGCCCCACATAATGCGTGCGTGCGCGTTGGCGATCGCCCGCCAGTCGTCGCGGCCGATTCCAAAGGCCGTCGGGCGGCCGGTGGTGCCTGACGTACCGTGGATGTGGTGAATCTCCGATTCCGGTACGCAGAGGTAGTCGCCGAACATCGGCGCGCGCGTCTGAGCGTCCCGCAGATCCGCCTTGGTGATTACCGGAACCTTGTCCTCGAAGTCTTCGAGCGTCTTCAGTTTGTCGGGATGGAAGCCGGCATCGTCCCACTTGCGCCGGTAGAACGGCGCATTGCGGTAGGCATAGCGAGTGAGTTCCTGCAGTCGCGCGAGTATCGCCTGCTCCCTCTCCGGGGCCGGCATGGTCTCCCGTCGCGGAAACCAATAGCGCGAGGCCGCGTCCGGCAGATACCGCTCATCATAGGCGGGGGGAAAGGACCAGAATTCCATCGCAGAGCCGGGAGATACCTATTTTGGCCCGCGCTCGGCGACCAGCCTGCGAATAGAGGCGACGATGGCGTCGGGAGCTGAGTCCTGCAACAGGATCTCCCTCACCCCCATCGCCTTCAGGGCAGCCGCTTCCTCGTCCGGCATGACGCCACCGCCCACGACGAGAATGTCCTCGGCATCGCGTTCCTTCAACAGCTTGAGGATCTTCGGAAAAATGGTCATGTGTGCGCCGGAAAGGATGCTGATGCCCAGGACATCGACGTCCTCCTCGACCGCCGCACCGACGACTTCCTCCGGCGTGCGATGCAGGCCCGTGTAGATCACTTCCATGCCCGCGTCGCGCAGCGTGCGTGCAACGATCTTTACGCCCCGGTCGTGCCCGTCCAGGCCAACCTTGGCTATGATCACCCGAATGATATCGGTGTTTGTCTTCGTTTCCACGACGCATCCTCGGCGGTTAGTAAGCAGCAGGCACTACGCCCTCGGATCACGGCCGCCTTTGAGCTAGCGCTTGGGCGCGGGCTCGGGCGCCTGAATGACCGGCGTTTTTTGCATGATGTGGAAAAAAATCTCGTCCTGCTTGATCATGCCCAACTCGTAACGGGCGCGCTCCTCGACGGCGTCGTAGCCCTGTTTCAGATCGCGCACCTCGGCATCGAGCGCGTCATTGCGCACGCGCAGCCGGGCATTGCCGTCCTTCTGCGCGTTGACCTGGCGGTCGATTTCCCACACGCGCAACCACCCGCCCTTGCCCAGCCACAACGGGTACTGCAGCAGTACGATCAACGCAGTCAGGACAATGGATAAAATGCGCATCAAAAGGTCTTGGAAAAAGGGGGCACGCCCCCTTTTAAATCCCCCAAATCAGCGGCAGTCGAAAACTGCTTCCCTTCAAAGGGCGGCATTTTCATCCTTGGCCATCGAGTTTGGGAAGCATTTTTCGACCACCTAGCGCAGTTGGTAGAACGCGTCCCTGCCGGGGTAGCCGACCGTGTCGCCCAGATCCTCTTCGATCCGCAGCAACTGGTTGTACTTGGCGATGCGGTCCGAGCGGCTGAGCGAACCGGTCTTGATCTGCAGCGTATTGGTGCCTACGGCGATGTCGGCAATGATCGTGTCCTCGGTTTCGCCGGAGCGGTGCGAGATCACTGCCGTGTAACCCGCGCGCTTGGCCATTTCGATAGCGGCGAAGGTCTCGGTAAGCGTGCCGATCTGATTGACTTTGATCAGGATGGAATTGGCCACCCCCTCGGCGATGCCTTCGCGCAGGATTTTGGTATTGGTGACGAACAGGTCGTCGCCCACGATTTGGATCTTCCTGCCCAGGCGTTCGGTCAGGATTTTCCAGCCATCCCAATCGTTCTCGGCCATCCCGTCCTCGATGCTGATGATCGGGTACTTATCCGCCAGAGCCGCCAGATAGTCGGCGAACTGGCCGGAAGAGAGCTGCAGGTTCTCCGATTCGAGCACGTAACGCCCATCCTTGAACAACTCGGAACTGGCGCAATCCAGGGCGAGCAGCACGTCCTGGCCGGCCTGGTAGCCGGCCTTGTCGATCGCCTCCATGCATAGTTGCAGCGCGGCCTCGTGGCCCGGCAGGTTGGGAGCGAATCCGCCCTCGTCTCCGACCGTGGTGGGCATGCCGCGTTGCTGCAGCAGGCCCTTCAGCGCGTGGAACACCTCGGCGCCGCAGCGCAGCGCGTCGCGAAAGCTCTGCGCGCCGACGGGGACGATCATGAACTCCTGCATGTCGAGGCTGTTGTTGGCGTGCGCGCCGCCATTGATGATGTTCATCATCGGCACCGGCATCTGCATCGCCCCGGAGCCGCCGAAGTAGCGGTACAGGGGCAATCCGCACTCATCCGCCGCGGCCTTGGCCACGGCCATGGATACGGCCAGCACCGCATTGGCGCCCAGCCGCGATTTGTTTTCGGTGCCGTCCAGATCGATCAGGATCTTGTCGATGAAACTCTGCTCGGTCGCGTCCAGGCCCATGATGGCTTCGGAAATCTCGGTGTTGACGTGCTCTACCGCGCGCAGCACACCCTTGCCGAGATAGCGCTGCCTGTCGCCGTCGCGCAGCTCGATCGCCTCGCGCGTGCCGGTCGAGGCGCCCGAGGGCACTGCCGCGCGCCCCATCACACCGGACTCGAGCAGCACGTCCGCTTCCACGGTCGGATTGCCGCGCGAATCCAGGATCTCCCTTGCCACCACGTCGACTATCGAGCTCATGTTCTTGTCCTTGTGCCAGATTCAGAGCTTGGAGCGCCTAACACTACGAGGGGATACTCCCCTCGTGCTCCCCTACATCAGGGGCGATAACGGTAATTCCGTCATGGCCTGTTGGATTCTACCGCCACTAAATTAAGTTTGTCTCAAAGCGACTGTTCCACAAAACCGCTGTTCTTGACCACGCGATCCAGTTCCTTCAGCGTCATCAGCAACTCCCTCATTTTCGCCAGCGGCCAGGCGTTGGGGCCGTCCGACAAGGCCTTGTCCGGATCGGGGTGAGTTTCCATGAACAGTCCGGACACGCCGCTCGCCACCGCTGCGCGCGCCAGCACCGGCACGAATTCGCGTTGCCCGCCGCTCACCGTCCCCTGCCCCCCCGGCAGCTGCACCGAATGGGTGGCATCGAACACCACCGGGCAACCGGTTTCGCGCATGATGGCGAGGGAGCGCATGTCCGATACCAGGTTGTTGTAGCCGAAACTCGCGCCGCGCTCGCACACCAGAATATTGTCCTTGCCGCTGGCCTCCCTCGCCTTGGCGACGACATGCTTCATGTCCCCCGGAGCGAGGAACTGCCCTTTCTTGATGTTCACCGGCCTGCCGGCGCTGGCCACGGCATTGATGAAATCCGTCTGGCGGCAAAGGAACGCCGGAGTCTGCAGCACGTCCGCCACCGCCGCCGCCGCTTCGATCTGGCTCGCCTCGTGCACGTCGGTCAATACCGGCACGCCGATCTGCCGCTTCACTTCGGCGAGGATTTTCAGGCCCTCGTCCACACCCGGACCGCGATAGGACTTTCCCGAGCTGCGGTTGGCCTTGTCGTAGGACGACTTGTAGATGAAAGGCACGCCGAGTTCGGCGCAGATCTCCTTGAGCGTGCCCGCGGTGTCCAGCGCCAGTTGCCTCGATTCGATGACGCAGGGGCCGGCGATCAGGAATATCGGCTGATCGAGGCCGACAGCGAACCCGCACAGCTTCATACGGCCGCCTCCGTCCCATCACCGCAAGAACGATCACCGCGCTGTCGGCGGCCGGCGGCATTCGCCCTGGTCGCATCCCCGCCTCGCAGCGGGGCCCCTGCTCCTAGGCTCATACCGCTACTGCCGCAGCCGCGGGGGCGCCCTGGGCAGCGCCGGTTTTCTTCACCTGGTACGCGAGCGCGGCTTCGACGAAAGCCTTGAACAGCGGATGTCCGGTGCGCGGGCTGGAACTGAACTCGGGGTGGAATTGGCAGCCGATGAACCAGGGGTGGGCGTTCGGACCTTCGGTGGGCAGCTCGATCAGTTCGCACAGCGCCTCGACCTTGGTGCGCGCCGCCACCTTCAGGCCGGCGGCTTCGAGCCGCGGCAGGTAGTAATTGTTGACCTCGTAACGGTGCCGATGGCGCTCATTGACCACGGCGCTCTGGTAAATGTGCTGCACCAGGGTGCCGGGCAGGATGTCGGCCGCTTGCGCGCCAAGGCGCATGGTGCCGCCCAGGTCGGAGCTGGCATCGCGGCGTTCCACCTTGCCGTCGCGATCCAGCCATTCGGTGATCAGCGCGATCACGGGCTGCGGCGTATCCGGGTCGAATTCGGTGCTGTTCGCCTGCGCCAAGCCGGCCTTGTGGCGCGCGTACTCGATCACCGCGAGTTGCATGCCCAGGCAGATGCCAAGGTAAGGCACTTTGTTCTCGCGCGCATACTGGATAGCCTTGATCTTGCCCTCCACGCCGCGCGCGCCGAAACCGCCCGGCACCAGGATGGCGTCCACGCCGCAGAGGCAGCCCGTGCCCTCGCGTTCGATCGCTTCCGAATCGACGTACTGGATCTTGACCTTGGAGCGGGTGTGGATGCCGGCGTGGATCAACGCTTCGTTGAGCGACTTGTAGGAATCGGTGAGATCGACGTACTTGCCGACCATGGCGATGGTGACCTGGTGCTGCGGGTGTTCCAGCGCCTCGACCAGTCGCTTCCACGACCTCAGGTCGGCCGGCCGCGCCAGGATGTGCAGCTTGTGGCAGACAATCTCGTCCAGCATCTGCTGGTGCAGCATGTAGGGAATCTTGTAAATCGAATCCGCATCCCAGACCGAAATCACGGCGTTGGCGGTCACGTTGGTGAACAGCGCGATTTTTTTGCGCTCCTCGTCGGGGATGGGACGGTCGGAGCGGCATAGCAGCGCATCGGCCTGGATGCCGATCTCGCGCAGTTCCTTCACCGAGTGCTGGGTCGGCTTGGTCTTGATCTCGCCGGCGGAGGCGATATAGGGCACCAAGGTCAGGTGCACGTAGCAGACGTTGTCGCGCCCCAGTTCCAGGCCCATCTGCCGGATGGCTTCGAGGAACGGCAGGGATTCGATGTCGCCCACGGTGCCGCCGATCTCGACGATCGCGACCTCTGCGCCCTCTGCGCCCCTGGCGATGAAAGCCTTGATTTCGTCGGTGACGTGGGGAATCACCTGCACCGTGCGGCCGAGGTATTCGCCGCGGCGCTCCTTCTTGATCACCGACTCGTAGATCTGGCCGGTGGTGAAATTGTTGCTCTTTCTCATGCGCGCCGAACTGAAGCGCTCGTAGTGGCCCAGGTCCAGGTCGGTCTCGGCGCCGTCTTCGGTGACGAACACCTCGCCGTGCTGAAACGGACTCATCGTTCCCGGATCGACGTTGATGTACGGATCCAGCTTGATGTTGGTGACTTTGATGCCGCGGGATTCGAGGATTGCGGCGAGGGAGGCGGCGGCTATCCCCTTCCCCAGAGAGGAAACTACACCGCCGGTAACAAAGACATATTTGGTCATCTCAGATTCGAGAGATGGGATAACGGATGTTACAGCAAAAAGGGGAGGCGCTCAATGTAATTCCAGGAAATCCTTGCTCGCCGCTGCCGCCCCAAGCACCTGCGAGGCCGCGGCGTTGCGTCAGGATCGGCTCAGTTGAGAGTGGCGGCGATTTGCCGGATCTGCTCCGGCGTATGCTCGCCCGCGAGCGGCGTTCCCGGAATCAAGTATTTGCCCATGGCGAGCGACCCGATCACCACCGGCTCGAAGCCGATCTCGCGCACCAGGCTAGACGCCACGGCCAGAGCGTTCGCATCGTCGCCCGCGATCGGCATCCCGGTACGCTCACCCTGGCGCCGCGCAAGCTCCGGCAGCTTGGCGTAACTGATCGCATTGAAGGCGCGGACGAGGCGCGCCCCCGGCAGCAGCTCCGCCGAGGCCAGGCCCGCACCCTTTTCCCGCGCCCACGTCGCAATCTCGCCGTCGCGCCCGGGTATGGGGTTACAGGCATCGAGCACGACCTTGCCTTTGATGGCCTCGGCCAAATCGCGCCCGAGTTGGCGCAGGGCGGAATAAGGCACGGCGAAAAAAAGCACCTCGCCGAACACGGCTGCCTCTTTCGTCGTGCCGGCGCGCGCCCCTGCCCCGAGGTTTGCCGCCAGTGCCTTATCGTGCTCGAGGTCGAGCGACGAGAACATGACTTCGTGCCCGGCTTTCACCCAAAGCCCGCCGACCGCCCCCCCGAGTCTGCCCGAACCGATGATCCCGATTTTTATTTTTCCGGTCGCGTCGCCCGCGGCGCGTGCCGCGAACGGCAGACCGCCCAGTGCCAAAGTTGCCGCGGCAGCTCCGGCGACCCGGAGAAATCCGCGGCGGTTTTGCTTCATGGCGTCATTCGCTTTCATCACAAGTCTCCCGAAAATAATGGTGCGTGAACCAACCGGCAATGCAAATCGATACCGCAGGCATTCACATCAGACGATCTTGCACTGGATCAGAACATCTTCGTTGAAGCTGTAGATCGCGCATAGGCGATGGTAGCCGTCCGCCACTACCACTTTGCCGTTCTGTTGATCCCGCAAAAGAAGCAGCGGCGAAAGATGCTTTCCCTCAAGAATTTTCTTCTTGTCCTTCTCGACGTGTGAATTGCTCACGCCCAATAATGAAAGTTGAGAAGCCCTAAAAATGTCCTTGGCTTTGAATTGCACGATCATAGCGCTTCTGAACTTGCGCATGATTTCAGAGACCCTGTCCTCGCTGTAGATAATCCTGAGATAGGATTCCGCGGCAGGGTAGTCGTGCTCCTCCACATCTGCAAGCCACTTGATTTCTTTCACCCCCGCTTTAGCCATTCTTGGTTCTCGCTAGCCTTGCCATCAACTTGACACCAACAAATGTTGGGGCTGCGGTTGAATTATCCGCTCCCGGACCGATACGGCACGTCGCACTTCCCGCTTCGAGCGGGAGTGTTGGCCACTCGCCACGAAGGACTGGAACTCCTGCTCGGTTGCACCACCGCATGTCAGCCGTCGGTGAAACCGCTTCTGGTTAAGCGATATGAGTCGTCACCGGGGAGTAACTCAAGCCACCCGCTCTCAATGGCAAATTGCAAGCCGGCTTTGAAATCCTCTGGGCGGTAGCCTCTCTGCGGCCAAAGGGTGAGAAAACTATTGCGGTGCAGAACTTCGCCCGCGAGCAAACCAAAGTGCCAGACGAAAATTGCCAGTATCTCGCGTGCGCATTTCTCTGGTGTTGGTAGCTTTGCCATCGGATACTCCAATTCCAGGCGGCAATCGGCACTTGCTCCCGCTGCGGAA
>Ga0315281_10007748_pt1 | contig 15067 bp, 12 predicted proteins | sample YL17G07_0_MG_FD_204540 | JGI IMG/M metagenome (GOLD analysis project Ga0315281, IMG submission 204540) | Sediment microbial communities from Yellowstone Lake, YNP, Wyoming, USA - YL17G07_0 | ecosystem: Environmental > Aquatic > Freshwater > Lake > Sediment | place: USA: Wyoming | collected...
CAACCTGTTTACGAGGCTCTTGTGCGGATGGCCCAGACATTCTCCATGCGATACCCCCTTGTAGACGGGCAGGGCAACTTTGGCTCGGTGGACGGGGACTCCCCCGCCGCCATGCGGTACACCGAAGCGCGGCTGGCCCGCATCTCCGACGAGATGCTCGCCGACCTGGAAAAGGACACGGTCAACTTCATCCCCAACTACGACGAGGCAGAGACCGAGCCTGTTGTGCTTCCGGCTCGCGCGCCCAATCTGCTCATAAACGGGTCGGGCGGCATAGCCGTCGGCATGACCACCAACATCCCCCCGCACAACCTCGGCGAGGTTATAAACGGGTTGATACACCTTATAGACAACCCGCAGGTCACAATAGACGAGCTTATGGGGTTCATCCCAGGGCCGGACTTCCCGACCTATGGCGAGATTCACGGGACCGCCGGGATACGCTCCGCCTATCACACCGGCAGAGGGCTTATCATCATGCGCGCCAAGGCCCACATCGAGCCTATGGAAAAAGGCGACCGGGAGCGGATCGTCATCACCGAGATACCGTACCAGGTCAACAAGGCCAGGCTCGTCGAGAAGATCGCCTACCTTGTGCGCGACAAGAAGGTTATGGGCATATCCGACCTGCGGGACGAATCCGACCGGCAGGGGATGCGCGTGGTCGTCGAGCTAAAACGCGATGCGATGGCGCAGATCGTGTTGAACCAGCTTTTCAAACACACGCAGATGCAGGAGACCTTCGGCGTCATCCTGCTCGCCCTTGTGGACGGCCAGCCCAGGCAGTTGACCCTCAAAGACATCCTGCGCCATTTCATCGGGCACAGGCTGGAGATAGTCACCCGCCGGACCCTTTTTGAGCTTCGCAAGGCTTCGGAACGGGCGCACATACTGGAAGGCTACGCCCTGGCCCTCGACCATCTGGACCAGGTCATTGCGCTCATACGCAAGTCCGCCTCCCCGGAGGAGGCGCGAAACGGGCTTATGCAAAGCTGGGCGTTCTCCGAAGCGCAGGCCAAGGCGATACTGGAATTACGGCTCCAGCGGCTGACCGGGCTTGAACGCCAAAGAATCGCCGACGAACTGGCCGAGACGAACAAGACCATCGAACGGCTCGTTTACATCCGCGACCACGACGAGGAAAAACTGCTCGTCATCAAGGGCGAGCTCACCGAGATAAAGGCCAAGTACGGCAACGAGCGGCGCACAAGGCTTGTCCCGCTGGAGAACGAGGTGGATATCGAAGACCTCATCGCCAGAGAGGACATGGTCGTGGCGATTTCCACCCAGGGTTACATCAAACGCACGCCGCTGGACCTGTACAAGGCGCAAAAACGCGGCGGCAAGGGCGTACGCGGCATAAGCATGAAGGACGAAGACGATTTAAAAGAGCTATTCGTCGCATCCACCCACGACAACCTGCTGTTCTTCACCAACACCGGCAGGGTGTTCCGCACGAAGGTTTACGAAGCGCCGGAGTCCTCCCGCGCAGGCCGGGGCAAGGCCATGGTCAACCTTATCCAACTCCAGCCAAACGAAAAGGTGCAGACAGTTTTCCCCGTGTCGGGTTTTGAACCGGGGACATTCCTTGTCACCGCCACCCGCAAAGGCTTCATCAAGAAAACGGACATGGAGGCGTTCTCCCGCATCCATGCAGGCGGCATCATCGCCATATATCTCGAAGAAGGCGACGACGTTATAGCCGTCACCGTAACCGACGGGAACAAAAACATACTCGTAGCCACACAGCAAGGCATGTCCATCACGTTCCCCGAAAGCGGCCTGCGGCCCATAGGCAGGGACACCCGTGGCGTGCGCGCCATCAGGCTTGACGAGGGCGACACCGTCGTTGGCATGGTCGCGCTACCCGCCGATGACGACGTGGACGAGACAGTGTTCACGCTCAAAGAAGACGGGAACGGCAAAAGGTCGGAGACCAGCCGGTACCCCGTTCAGGCACGAGGCGGCAAAGGCGTCATAGATATAAAATGCGACGACCAGTCCGGCGGCGTTGTCGGCATAAAGCTGGTGAAGGACGCCCACGACCTGATCGTGATGAGCAAAGACGGCGTGGCCATACGCATGAACGCAAGCGGCGTTTCCGTCATCGGCAGGAACACCAAAGGTGTGCGGGTGATAAACCTCGGCGATGGCGACAGGGTCGTGTCCGTGGGCGTGATGGACGCCCAGGAAAACGAGCCGGAACAGGAAGGGGACGTTTCCCCGGACGAGACGAGGGAGGAGCCCGGCGAGCAAGGTGATACGGCTCAGTAAGCTTGCGTCAGCCTGCGCGGTCATCCTTTTACTGGCGGCCTGCGCCGACCATGTGGCGGACCTGTTCGACGACGCTGAAAAGCTGTGGCTGGCCGGAAGGCATACGGAGGCCGTCTCCAAATTGCGCGTCATAGTGGAGGAATATCCCAACTCCGCCTACACCAGCCGGGCGCTCATCAAGCTCGGGGAGATACACGACCTCGACCTCAACGAGCCGGATAAGGCGATAGATTTCCTGGCCCGCGCCGCCGAAAAAGAGGGCAAAAGCGACCTGGCGCTCATAGCCCAGCAAAAACTGGCCGGTATCTACGAGCAGTCCTTCAAGAATTACGACCTTGCCATCATGCAGTACCAGCGGATCATGAACGAGTACAAAGGCAAGGTGGACGAGGAAGAATACATGAGCAAGATGTCCGAGGCGTACTTCAAAAAAGGCGATTACGCCCAGGTCATCCTCGAAAGCCAGGAGCTACTTAGCAAGCGCCCCAACGGCGCCCGCGCCGTGGACGCCCGCTACCAGATAGCCAACGCCAAGTTCATCATGGGCGACGCGAAAAACGCGCTGGAGCTTTTCAGGAAAATCCTGCAGGACTACCCCAAGAGCAAGTACGAGTACGACGTGCGCCTGGGCGTGGCCATCTGCCTTGAGGAAATGGAACAGCTTCCCAAAGCCCTCGAAGAGTACAACGACCTTAAAAAAAGATACTCCGACAAAGCGCTCATAGACAAGAAAATCGAATCCGTCAAAAAAAGATTATCAAAGAAATCCACCAAGTAGGGCCATGCTCGACATAAGGCTTATCAGGGAAACTCCAGACGCTGTAAAAGCCGTCCTGTCCCGCAGGGGCGGGGCCGATTACGGGATAGATTCCGTCATATCGCTGGACGCTGGGCGGCGGGACATCCAACGGGTCAACGAAGACCTCCTGCGGCAACGCAACGAAATGAGCAAAACAATCGGCGAACTCAAAAAGGCCGGCCAGGATACGCAAACCCTTCAGGCCCAGATGCGTTCGGCGGGCGATGTCATAAAGGCCAACGAGACAAAACTTGGCGAGCTGGAAAATGACTTGCGGCAAAGGCTGTTGCTCATGCCCAACCTGCCCCACCCCGCCACACCGGATGGAAAATCCGAAGCCGACAACGTGGAAATACGAGGTTGGGGCGCGATACCCGCGATACCGTCCCCCAAATCCCATGTGGAGCTTGGCGAAGAGCTTGGGATACTGGATTTCAAAAGGGCGGCCAAGTTATCAGGCGCAAGGTTCGCCCTGTACCGCGGGGCGGGGGCCTTGCTGGAGCGGGCGCTCATAAACTTCATGCTTGACCTGCACACGCGGGAACGGGGGTATACCGAGGTTTTGCCCCCGTTTATGGTGACATCCGAAACCATGACCGGCACCGGCCAATTGCCCAAGTTCGCCGCCGACCTGTTCAAACTGGAGGGCGCGGACCTGTGGCTGATACCCACAGCGGAGGTGCCATTGACTAACATCCACGCAGGCGAAATACTGGAAAACGAAAACCTGCCGGTTAAGACCGTGGCGCATACCCCATGTTTCCGCTCAGAGGCCGGATCATACGGCAAAGACACAACGGGCCTCATCCGCCAGCATCAGTTCAACAAGGTGGAGCTTGTCAAGCTCGTCCGCCCCGAAGACAGCGAGGCGGAACTGGAAAGCCTTACGGCGGACGCGGAAGAAGTCCTCAAACGGCTTGGACTGGCATACCGCGTGCTGGCGCTATGCGCCGCCGACCTCGGCTTCTCGTCGGCCCGCACATACGACCTGGAGGCCTGGATACCCAGTCAGAATAAATACCGGGAGATATCGTCCTGCTCCATGTTCACCGATTTCCAGGCAAGACGCATGAATTTGCGGTTCCGGCGCGACAAGAAAGCCAAACCCGAATTCGTCCATACCATCAACGGCTCCGGCCTTGCCGTGGGCCGCACGGTCGTCGCCATTCTGGAAAACTACCAAAACCCTGACGGTTCCGTCACCATCCCCTCGGCCCTCCGTCCATACATGGGTGGGCTGGAAACCATCCGCAAACCCTGAAACAGTTTTATCGCTAAAGGTTTCTGGAAAAGCCCCCCTTTATGCCGGATTCCGAAGTTTACAGGGAGAGGACGGAGCGTAGCTACGTTAAGAATCCCGAAATAAACAAAGGGATCAGCCCCGCTAAAGCCCTTTGAATTTCGGAATTCGGGCTTAACCCCGCAATGTAACAATTCATAGCATGTGCGCTATTGATGTTTTTCGCCAGCGCATGTTAGACTGAAAATGGGTTGGGGCGCGCAAAAGGGGATTCATCTTTTTTCCCAAAAACGAAACGATATTTTGAGCGCCACCAATCTGCAATCAAAACAGTCCGCTTCCACAGATAATTTGAGAATGAATATGTTCAAGGCGGGAATGGATATAACTTTGGAAAGAAATCGTCTTTCCACCCATGCCCTGTTGCGAGGATGGAAGGCTGGGGTTTACCTTCTCATGGAAATGCCCGATCTGCGCTGGAAACAAAACGACCCTACTCCCATGGTGGGCAGAGTGTCCACAGGTGGGAATTATTATGGGTTTACGACAAAGTACATGGGTGTTTTGCCGGAAATAAACCTGGTGATCCTCGAATATCCAGAAGACATAATCGAAAACATCCTCCGCACGACCGAACGGTTCGCCGTAACCATTCCCGTGACGCTCACCGCCAGGCATAAGGAGAAAGAATCCACATATCAGTCAGTGATGACCGAGCTGAGCGAAGGCGGGTGCCTTTTGAGGTCGTCCCGCAAATTCCACGACAACGAAACCTATACACTATCGGGCGCCTTTCCCGCTGGCGAGAGCTTTTCGGGCATATTGATGACGGCCCTATCGTCCAAAGGGTTGCAGACGCCCAAAGGGTCGCAGGATATGTTTGAGATCAGGTGCCGGTTCGACTCCATCCCGCCCGAAGACGAGCAGGCGCTGTTGAGGTTTATCGGCATGGTCAAAACCGTGTACGGTAGCTGACGGGGACGGCGCGATGGCGACGATCAAACACGAGGTTGGCATACCGGTAGGCGAGCCGTGCCAGATACAAATGGATCAGGCCAAGTATCCCTCGTTCTTCCGGGGCTACAGCTATCCCAAATACATATTGCTTGACGGGCCCATGTCGCGTGGCGCGTCCGTGGTGTCCGTGAGCGGAACGCCTTATGTGGTCAGGTTTATCCACGAGGGCATGGTGTACGGATACGATTCGATGCTCATGAAACAGTACACCTCCCCCATACACCTGTGGGTGATGCGCTATCCGGACGAGATACAGACGGTAAACCTGCGCAAAAGCCTGCGGGTAAACACTTTCATACCCGCCACTTTCGCAAGCGCCCAAGGTGGCATAACTGGCGCGTTTGTGGACATAAGCGAGGGAGGCGGGCTATTTAGCGCCACAAGCGCGGCGATGATACAGCCCGGACAGATGGCGCAGATGGACATGACGCTTCCCAACGGCGAAAAGGTCGCGGGGCTTGAATGCAAGATATGCTCCGTAAAGCCCAATGACGGCAAGGTTTTGCTCGGGATAAATTTCAACCAGCAGGACACGGAGAACATCCAGAAGATAAAATCGTTCTACCTTCTGCTGATGATTGGCGCGTAAGGGCTGGGCGTGAGGTTTTTGTAGTTTTCCCGTGGTCGTCTAACCACGGTTCCTCTCCCCTCCCTGGGGGCGCGGGCGACCCGCCCGCAAGCGTTTTATCGGGGCTAAACGCCCCGGTGAAACGCCAGGGATATTCGTCTCTCAAATCAGGGCGGGTTGGGCGGGTTTGAAACCCGTCCCTGCGAAACCACGCGTTCCTTCCGTCTGAACGCCGCCATCGAGGCGTCGTTCAGACGTTGCGGGCGGGTCGCCCGCGCCCCCCAGGCGAAGACGGCGAGCAAAAGACCGCCGTTTGCCGTGGGTTTTTCACCGCGTCATTTGGAGTGGTTGACAACCCCCACGCCGGGTTAAGCGGAGCCTTCTCCGGCGGTTTTGGGGCATTTGCAATCCGCCGCCGTCCGTGGGGTGTTTTCCCATATCCACCCTTGTTTTTTGAAACATGACTTTCATCATATCCAATAGCGCCGGGGCTTGGATATAAATGGGTCGTTCTGGCGCCGCTATGGGGGACTATGTTCAGTTATTTTCATGTCACCGGTGTTAAAAGGCGCCACCAGGGGGGTCGCTAAAAGTCTAATCTTTTGGGAAAGGGATAGCTATTATGGCGCGGGATGATTCCACAGGAGACAAACCGGTCTCGTACTGGCAAGTGTTTTGCGATGATATACATCTGCTTTTTTTCCTTCATGCGGCGATTTTCTTTATAAGCTTCACAGTGTGGGGACTCGTTGAGCTGGCCGCCGCACCGTGGACCATTGTAGTTAAATAAGGGGGGGGATGATATGAGCGTAACGCCACCTGAGAAACACTGGTGGGACCAACCAATCCACACAAAAGAGAAAATATGGCTCATGACCGCGTTCGCCTGGAGCATAGTGTTAACGGTCGCCATGCCGGCCTTTCACATATGGGGCGAGCATAACGCGTCTACCAAGTACTCAAAAGTGACCAACGCGGATTATGACATACTCACAGACAGGTTCATTGCGAAGTACAAGGTTGGCGAGGAGAAGTACAAGAATGGCACGAATGAGGGTAGCATACCGATAGTCGCGGCTCCGCCGGGAAGCGACATATACCTTCGCGGGAAACAGTGGGGCTGGGACCCTATCCTGAAGCTTAAAGCCGGGGCAAAGTACCAGTTGCATCTCTCCTCGGTTGACGTCAACCATGGTTTTTCCGTGTTCCCGATAAACATGAATTTCCAGGTCGTTCCGGGGTGGGATAACCTTCTTACGCTGACCCCTACCAAGGCCGGCATGTACACGATTATCTGTAACGAGTTTTGCGGGCTCGGGCATCACACCATGATCGGTAAGATCTATGTTGAATAAGGGGGGGGAAGAAGGAAATGAGTAAATTCAGGACGTGTCCCACGACGGGCTTTAAAGTACATGCCCCGGCGGAGACACTTATTCAGATAAACGCTGTTACAGCCATCGTGTTTTTGATGGTTGGCGGCATTTTGGGCCTGATGATGGTCTTGACCAGGTGGCAGGCCGTCCATTTGCTTGACGCGGAGTGGTTTTACAGGCTCCTGACGTTGCACGGCATCGCCATGCTGGTCGCGTGGATAATATTTTTCGAGATGGCGGTGCTGTATTTCGCTTCGGCTGTGGTGTTAAGCTCACGGCTTGCGGCGCCATGGGCCGGGTGGTTGCAGTATGTCCTCATGCTGGTTGGCGCGGCGATAGTGACCGTGCAGATACTTCTGGGCAACGCCGACGTCATGTTCACTTCCTACGTCCCGCTTAAGGCAAGCCACTGGTACTATCTTGGCATCATCCTCTTCGCGGTCGGCGCCATAGTCGGTTGCATCGTGTTCTTCGCCACGCTTGTTGTGGCCAAACACGAGAAGACCTACCAGGGTTCCCTGCCGTTGGTCACATTCGGCGCGGCGGCGGCGGCGATAATCGCCATAACGACGCTGGCGCACGGCGCGATCGTGTTCATTCCCACCTGGTTGTGGGCGGCCGGGCTTATCCCGATGATGGACCCGGAGTCTTACCGTCTTATTTTCTGGGGTTTCGGCCACTCCTCGCAACAGATCAACGTCTGCGCGATGGTCGCCATATGGTACATGCTGGGTACCCTTACCGTCGGCGCCAAGCCGGTGAACGAGAAGGTTTCCCGCGTGGCGTTCGTAATGTACATACTGTTCATAAACATAGCCTCGGAGCACCATGAGCTGGTTGACCCCGGTTTGTCTGCGGCCCACAAGACCTGGAACACTGGCTATTTCATGCACCTTGCCGTCCTGGCCAGCATGATCCACGCCTACTCAGTGCCTGCGCAGATAGAGGTGGCTTTACGCAAGAAGGGCTACACCAAGGGGACGTTTGAGTGGCTTAAAAAGGCGCCGTGGGGCAACCCCGGTTTCTCCGCGCTCGTGCTGTCGCTTATCGGTTTCGGCTTCCTCGGCGGCATAATGGGCGTTGTTTACGGCACAGAGCAGTTGAACATTATCAACCACAACACCCTCAGGATACCGGGCCATTTCCACGCTACCGTGGTTGCGGGAACGACGCTTGCGTTCATGGGAGTGACCTATTACGTCCTGCCGCTGATGTTCAGGCGGGAAGTGATTTTCCCTGGTCTCGCCAAGCTACAGCCCTATGTGTTCGGGATTGGCATAATGACCTTCTCCACCTCGATGATGTTCGCTGGCGGCTTCGGGGTTTCCCGCAGGCAGTGGGACATGACTGGCGTAGAGGCTCCATTCCAGGTCAACTTCGACGCTATTGTTGACATGACGATGGCTGTCGTGGGCGTCTCCGGCGTGCTTGCCGTCGTCGGTGGGGCCATGTTTGTTTTGTTGGCCGTGGGCACACTGCTCATCGGCAAGAAGATCAACGCCTGATCCGTATAGGGAGGATATTTAAATGGCTCACGACAACAACCCAGATCATGAGGCGCATGGCACGTTTGTCATCATCATGATATTCTTTGCGACGTTTGTTATATACTACCTGCTCAACTGGAAGTTCCTTGGAGAGGTTTGGAAGACCGGTTAGCATCTCTTACCTGATTCGGGGCCGGGTCCGTTTCGCGCGGATCCGGCCCCGTTATTTTAAGGCTGTCGTGTTAGAAATAAAAAGATGCAGGGTAGGGGCGCCGGCCTTTTTCTGTCTTCTTTTCCTTTCCCTGTCGCCATCTTTCATTTTCGCAGGCTCGGCGGACGAGCCAACGGCTCTTTCCCAACTCTCCATAGGCTCATACGTCCGCAACTACCGCCTTATAGACCACAATGGGGATTACATTCCCTTCTATAAGTTCAAGGGCGGGCCTGTGCTTGTCAGCTTCATGTATATTGATTGCAAGGGGCCGTGCCATCTGATCAACCAGAGCCTCAAGAACCTGCTTAAAAGCCTTCGCCCCGATGTCGCGTCAAAAACAACCATTCTTTCCATGAGCCTCGATTCGCAGAACGACCCCCCAGCGCGGCTCCGGGAGTATGGTTTTGAATTTTCCGGCGGGGTGAAAAACTGGGTGTTCGCCACAGCCAACGTGGACACCCTCACGTCTATGGTCACCGACCTGGGTTTCACTTACAAAAAAACCAAAACCGGGATTGACCACCTTAACCGCCTTACGCTCGTGGGGCCGGAAGGCAAGGTTCTGACGCATTTTTACGGCGTGGACTATAATCCCAAGACCGTGGAGAAGGCCCTTGCGGACGCCATCGCTGGCCGGGGCGTGACGGCGGCGGTAACCGACGCGTTTAACACGCTGATGCTTTTCTGCTCGACGTACGATCCTGTGACGGACACTTATAAGGTGAATAAGTTTTTACTCATATCCATCGGTGTGCAATACCTGCTTGTGATGGGAACCCTCATTTATTTTTTTCGCGCGAAGCTGTTCAGGCTCACATCGTACCTCCTCCCCCACAACCGGTAAGAGCGCCGCCGCATAATGAGCCTGGGAAGTTTCTTCAATGGTGGAACAGTGTTTCCGGGCAATTCCGGTTTTTTCGGCGAACATTTTCCTTCCCATGAATCCATTCATGCGCCACGCCATCTGACAAATCAAAACGCCATCGGAGCGTGGAATGACGCGCTTCGGGCCTTCGCGCCTCATTGGTTTACGACTTTTATCATAACTATTGTCACGACTATCACATATCATCTGTCAATTTGACTGTCAGGGAGAAAATGGCGCAACCTGAAAACCCAAGGGCATTCCGCAAGGCCGTTCCGGCCATCCTGCGGCCGGGGAATATGCTTTTGCTGTATTTCCAGGAATTCCTCAACAAGATATTCCATCCTTCGCTCAACCCGCTTTACATACTAGGCTCCATAACGTTCTTTTTGTTGTGGATCATCATCGGCACGGGTTTGTACCTCTACCTGTTTTACGACATAAGCGCGACACGCGCATACACATCCATCCAGGACGTCACGGAGAACCAGAAGTATTATGGAGGCGTCATGCGGTCGTTCCACCGCTACGCCTCCGACGCGTTTGTGTTTGCGATACTGCTTCACATCGTCCAAGTGTTTTTTTCCGACAGGTTCCGGAAGAACAGGTGGGTGGCGTGGGTGTCCGGCGCGGCTGTCCTTATCCCTGTGTGGCTGGACGGGGTGACGGGATATTTCCTTGTGTGGGACGAGAAGGGGCGGATGGTGGCCCAGATCATGTCGAGGATCATGGACGCCCTTCCGGTGGGGACGGAGCCGATGTCCAGGAACTTCCTCACTGCGGATTCGGTTCATTTCCTGCTTCTCTTTGTCATAACGTACCTTCACATATCAATACCGTTCCTGTTTCTGGCGCTGTTATGGATACACTGCATGAGGGTATCGCGCCCGAACGTCAATCCGCCTGCGGTGGTTGGGTGGACGGTATTCGCCTCGCTTTTGGCGTTATCCCTGATAAAACCGGCCGTCAGCATGGGACCGGCCGATTTGACCAAGCTGTTGGGCGAGATCCAGATGGACTGGTTTTATTTTGCGCCCTTTTATATCATCAGCCACCTTGGCGTCACGCCACAGGCCGCCTGGCTGGGCGGGGCGGCGTCGCTGTTGCTGTTTACCGCTATGCCCTGGCTTATTCCCGACCCCAAAAAGGTTGCAGGGGAGAAGCCGGGCCGCAACGCCATACCTCGGGGAAGGTTGGAGCTGGACATAGACAAGTGCGTTGGGTGCATGCTGTGCCTTGCGGCATGCCCTTTCGAGGCTGTTGACATCATATCCCGTCCCGGCGCCCCTGTGGCAGATGAGGTGGTGGGAATAGTCTATGACAGGTGCGCGCAGTGCGGCTTTTGCGTCACCTCCTGCGATTATTCCGCCATCTCCATGGCCGGCATGACGAATACGGATTATCAGAAGAAAATAGAGGACGCCATTTCTTCTGCGATATCCAACGGCAGGCCCCGGATAATGACGTTCATCTGTGAGAGAAGCCTGGAGGTGGAAAAGATCACATCCGACGACGGGATGACGCTGGCCGCCCACCCTAGCGCGGCGGTTTTGATTACACCGTGCATCGGCGTGGTTAGCCCAGCCATGGTAGGGCACAGCATGAGAGCCGGGGCGCAAGGCGTGGTTGTGGTGGGGTGCAGGCCCCTTGATTGCCATTACAGGGAGACGAGGCGAAAGGCGAGCAAAGACCAGGCCACTCAGTTTCTTGTGGAGGAAATAAAGGATCCCAACCTCAAGGTGTTTCTCCTCTCCACGTTCGACGCCCCTACTTTGATACAGGAGATAGGCGAGTTCATGGATCAGGTAAAAAACGCCCCTTCACAGGCCGGGGGAGATAAGCGATGAGCGGGGAAAAGGGAAGAATGGGCGAAAAACCCAGGCTGTCACCGTTGGCCATGCTGGTGTTGGCGATCCCGGCGGTTATCGTAGGCGTGTTTTCCACATGGCCTTCGCACACTTTCACCGACCCGGGCATGATGGGCATAATCATCTCTTTCAAGAAGGTGACGGATAAGGCCCATACATGCGACGAACGCGAGCTTGCGGAGTTTCATGCGGCGGCGGCGAAAAGGCTCAAGCACATGCGGCGCGCCAATATGGAGTGCGGGAGCAGGGAGCGTGTGCCGCTGGGCCTTGCGATATGGGTGGACGACGTTCAAATGGCCGACATAAAACTCCCTCCGTCCGGGATACACAAGGACAGCGCGTGTTACATTTACGAAAAGTTTCTATTCCCCGCAGGCGAACGCAGGGTTAAAATCGCCATGAGAAGTTCAAGAGGCGCAAAGGATGGGGAATTTGATTACAAATTCGAGACAGTCGTCAAAGGAGGGAGCAGGAGCGCGATCGTCGTCAGCTTCGACTCCGGGACAAACGTTTTCAAAATTCTCTAATGCGTTGCGCCACGCCACGCTGGCGTTGTCGCTGGCCCTGGGGCCGGCCTGCGCGGCCAACACCGTCAAGAGCGTGGACGTTACCGGGTTCACCCTCGAAGGCTTCAAGCTCGGGATGACCGTTGAAGCGGCCGCCAAGGCTGTGCCCGGCGCCAAGATTGACGAGGTCAAGGCCAGGGACGGCGCGTCGCTTGGCTTTAAGGGGCTTTCCGGCAAAGTGTCGTTGCGGTTTACCTCGCGCGAACTTGGGAGCAGGCTGTATTTCATCCAGAGGCTGGAGTATTTTTCCGAACCGCCCGACACGCGCAAGCTTTACGCCGGCCTGATGAAGCGATATGGGGAACCCGACTACAGCGGCAGGGACATGTGGAGGGTGCACGCGTCGTGGGGGAAGCCTGTGGGCAATGCCAAGCATCTGATCTTCGAGGCGCGGATAGCCGGGACCGGCATGCTCCCGATGACCATCACGTTGCAGGACCCGATGCTGGGATCGGAAAATCAGAAGATGGCGGTCAAGCATCACCTGTGATTTGTACCCCTCACCTGGCGTTCTTAGGCCCCTTGACAAGGGGGCGGCGAACGATAGTGAGCGGGGGTTTCTTGAACCAAAACCCCCGTTCGCTGAAAGCTCACTGCCCCCTTGTCAAGGGGCCATAAGAACGCCAGGTCGGGGTATTCCTGCTCAACTAATAACGGCCTTTGCCCTCATCCTCTTCCTCGCCTCCCCCGCTTTCTCCGCCACGATAAACGTCACGGCCAACGCGCCGGACGAGTTAGGAGCCAACGGCAGTTGTTCCCTGCGCGAGGCGATACAGAACATAAATGACGGGGTCACCACCTTTACCGATTGCGCCCCCACCGGCGCCTACGGAACCAGCGACACTATAAACATCCCGGCGGGGACGTACACAACAACCCTTGCCGGTTCCGAATTCTTAAACGCCAATGGCAGTTACGACATTATGAACAGCGTCTCCATCGTGGGCGCTGGCGCATCAACCACCACCATAAATGGCGGCGGGCTGGACCGGGTGTTTTTTATATACCAGTACACGACGGGCGGCCTGGTTGTCTCCATCTCCGGTGTCACAGTCACCGGCGGCGTCCCGGCGAACGGATACGGCGGCGGCATTTATAACTACGGCACGCTCAATGTCACCAACTCAACCATCAGCGGCAACACTGCGGGCTACGGCGGCGGCGGCGGCATTTATAACATCGGCGGCACGCTCACCGTCACCAGCTCCACCATCACCGGCAACACGGCAAGCGGCGAATGGGGTTGCGGCGGCGGCATTTATATCGGCGCCACCACCACTTACCCCTACGACCTCATCACCAACTCAACCATCAGCGGCAACACGGCGACCGACGGCGGCGGCATGTACAACTATAGTAACTCGCTCAGGCTCACCAACTCCACCATAAGCGGCAACACGGCGTCCAGCGGCTGGGGCGGCGGCATGTACAACCATCGTTGCTACCCCACCGTCCTCAGTTCCACCATCAGCGCTAACAGCGGGGGCGGCATTTGTAACTTCCAATACATGCTAGGCACGTCCGGGACTTATATTGCCAACAGTATCGTGGCCAACCAGACTTCAGGCGCAGATTGCTCCGGCGGCAACATCACCTCCTATGGTTTTAATCTGGAAAGCGGCGCCTCCTGCAATTTCACATTTAGGTCAGGGGGCGGCGGTTCGGGCGATTTGCAAAACACCAATCCTAAGCTTGGCCCATTAGCCGACAACGGCGGGCCGACGCAGACAATGGCGTTGCTATCCGGTTCCCCGGCAATAGACAATGGATACACCACCGCGCCCACCGACCAGCGGGGAATAGCGCGTCCACAGGGCGCGAGAGCTGACATTGGCGCGTTCGAGTATGCCGCCCCGCCACTGCCCACCCCTCCCCCCGCCGCCACGCTTGTATCGCCATCAGGCGCGATAACCACCACCACGCCAACGTACACATGGAACGCAGTCGCCGGGGCGACCTCCTATCAGCTCTGGGTTAAGAATTCCGCCGGAGTGGCCAGAATAAATGCAAACTACACGTCAACCGACGCTGGATGTCCCGCTGGGACTGGAATTTGTTCCATCACTCCCGCGACGGCTCTTGTTGCAGGCGCCCACAATTGGTGGGTAAAAGCATACAACGCCGCTGGGTGGGGCCCGTTTAGCGCGGCAAAGGCGTTCACCACGGTTCTTCCAAAGGCCGCCACGCTTGTATCGCCATCAGGCGTGATAACCACACCCACACCAACGTACACTTGGAACGCAGTTCCCGGTGCGGCAAAGTATGCGCTTCTGGTTAAAAATCCCGGAACGACGCAAAGGATTAGCGTGTTGTACACGTCAGCGCAGGCTGGGTGCGCCAGTGGCGTGGGAACGTGTTCGATAACGCCTGCAACGGCTCTAGTCAATGGAACCGGCTCCTGGCTTATCCACACTTGGAATCCGATTGGCTACGGGCCATGGAGCGCGGCGAAGGCATTTACCAAGCGGTAGTCCTACTTCTTGCCCTCTTCCTTGATGGGAGATGGTAGAGGCGCAACGCAATTTTGCACGCTACAAACGCGCCCGGTCTTTTTACAAAGGCTGGGCCGTTTTTTATTTAGCCGGGCAGTTCATCCATCGCTGGATTTCACCATCACAGGGCCGGACGCACGGGGTTACAGCAGACGACCCTGCTGTATGGGAAATAATTTCGGGGAAACTCCTGCGTTCAGGGCAATCGCATTAAAATTTTCCCAGTCCGGCGGGGTGTTTTTCACCCCGCCGTCTTTGCCTGGGAGCGCGGGCGACTCGCCCGCAACGTCTGAACGCCGCC
>Ga0315281_10007750_pt1 | contig 15064 bp, 4 predicted proteins | sample YL17G07_0_MG_FD_204540 | JGI IMG/M metagenome (GOLD analysis project Ga0315281, IMG submission 204540) | Sediment microbial communities from Yellowstone Lake, YNP, Wyoming, USA - YL17G07_0 | ecosystem: Environmental > Aquatic > Freshwater > Lake > Sediment | place: USA: Wyoming | collected...
CATACGGCGAACCATAAGTTTCAAGCCGGGTAAAATTGGGTAACTGTTCCCGCCCCGGTGCAAACCGTGGTTTGTCGATGCGGAAATGGTGGGTATCACCATGCACCAGCAGAACAGGTTTACCGAAACTGCTTGTCTCACTTTCAAGGGCTGCCAAAAATTCATTGAATCCACTGCGGTCTTTATGCGTGGGTGGCAGTTCGAAATAGGGGTTGGCCTGGATGCTTAGCACAATCCCCTTCAGCCCCTCTTGCCGCGCCAATTCAAACGCCTGTTTCATCCATGCCAGATTGGCGGCGTTGCGCTCGCGATATTCCGCGTCCATCTCTTTGGTACGGCCAAAATTGTTGTTGCTGCCGGGAATATTCAGTCCGATGAATAGCACACCACCATGGATCCAACGCACGTTCTCACGAAACTGCGCATAACGAGGGTCCGCGCTTTGGCGCTCCAATTTCAGTGTGGCCTGACCTAAGCTGAAATCACCCTGGAAAAATAGTTCGCGCAGCTTTGCCAAACGTTCGCGCGGATCAAATCCGCCATTGCTGATACGGTGGCAATCGGTCCAGTCGTTATCGCCAGGCACATAGATAAAAGGGCGCCTGGAAGCCTGGAACATCAGCTTGCGGTCTTGGAAGGTGGCATCGTCGCATAACGCCCCACCATTCTTGAAATCCCCTACATGAACAACAAAGGCCAGATTTTCCTTGTTCATGGCTTTTACCATATCGCGGAATCGGTCCTCTTCCCAAACGCTATAAGGGGTATCACCAGTGACAGCGAATTCAAACCGAGTGGCTTTTACACCTTGCTTCGAGGTCACCTCGGCAAAGACAGGAAAACTCAAAGCCTGCAAGGAAACCAGCAGCAAGAGGGAGTAGAAAAATATCGGTACCTGAATCCTGCCCAGTAACCTCAAATGCCACGGGAAGATCAATGGCCCTGGGGTCCGGATTCAAGTTCAGGGGAATACGGGGTAACACAATTACGTCCCGCTCTCTTGGATGCGTAGAGGGCCATATCCGCACCATGAATCATTTGTTCGTAATTGGGCATTTCCGGCATCGCTTGGGAAAGACCAATGCTGATACTCACAGGAATGGGTGTTTCCTTGAACATGATCGGCGTTTCCGCGACAGCCTTCCTGATACGTTCTGCCAATATTTTCGCGCCTTCCATATCAGTAGAGGGGAGCAGAATTGCAAACTCCTCTCCTCCATAGCGGCCAAGCACATCGGTGGCTCGCAACAACTGCCCCACACGTTGCGAAACACCAACCAAAACATCATCGCCACCCAGATGACCGTAGGTATCATTCACTTTCTTGAAGAAATCAAGGTCAAAAATAATGAAGGAAAAGTCGCCACCATAACGCTGGCTCCGTTCAAACTCGGTAGACAACGTCTGCTCCAGGTAACGCCGGTTGTAGATACCGGTCAATCCATCCCGATTGCTGCTCTCGCTTAAAGAATCCAGTGCCTGCTTGAGCAGGGACTGGGACATGCCAACGTCGGTAGCATCAAACAAGGTCACACAGACCGACTCTACTTCTCCCTGCGCATTCTTTACCGGAAGAAAAGTACAGTTCTGGTACATGAAATCCACTCCGCCGGTAATCGGGCGGTTATGGGGGAAACGGAACAGATAAGGCCGTTGTTCCCAGGAGGTGAAAGCAAAATTTTTGAGGATGAAAACACTATTGATTTTCTTGCTCAACCAGGCTTTAGGAAGCTCAGGGAAGCATTCGAATAAATTCTTTCCCACCACATCGGTTGCGCTATGCCCGCTGTAGTTGATCATGAAATTATTCCACAAGGTAATTTCCATCTCGCGGTTAACCACGAAAATTCCCACATCCACCCATTTAACGATGAAGTCTGGCAGGTAAATATCTTTTTCAGAATCGGTCATTGTGAAATCAGGCTCTTAAAAAGATGCGATTAACTCATCAAGAATGCCACGTATCTTGTCGATGGATTCTTCCGGCATCAGCATGATGATGTGGGAAACGAAATTGCGGCTTTCCAAACTAAAGTTAACTTCCAGCAACAGGGCGTGAGTCCAACTGAGAATGTCCGGGTTAATCAAAGTACTGCTTGGCACATTTTCGGCCATCAAAGAAGGCGCCGCATAGCGCAGCTCACCCGTGCTTCCTTCAGCTATGCCCTTGAGTTGTTCAGTCACCCCCCCAAGGCAAGCTCCCACCAGGACATTGCTTACGTCCAGCAGAAGTTCGCGTTCGGCCGATTTGTCCAGCCCTTCATCGTAGCCCATCAGGTCGGCCAGTTCAGTACAGCCATCAGTGCCATAGATGACAATTGCTTCTCCGTGCAAATACCCCTGAAATGATTGGCGTACGGCAGTGACATCCTTGTTGTGCCCGACCAGATCGCTGATGGTGTCAGACACTTGGGCGACACCCAGAACGTTGATGCGTGGCACGGAAATATTGACAAAGGTATCGAGAAAAGTGGCGAGCCACGCCCCAGCATGGCCCATGGCGATATTAGTGAGTTCCTGTAGCGCGTCGCGCTGGTCAGGGGTGAGAGGGGCGACACTCATAACACCCCCTGAACTCCATATTTTTTTAGCACGGCTTCTATGACTTCAGCGGTCACCGGTTTCTTGACGAAAGCAATGGCCCCAAGTTTTTTTACCCGTTCCTGCGCCAAGGGCTGAATGTCGGCGGAAACAACAATGACAAAACTGTTGAGGTCCTCTTTCTGCAAGGCTTCCAGAACCTGGAAGCCATCCATCTCCGGCATGGTGAGGTCGAGGAACATGACATCGGCTTTGCCGGCGCGATAGGCCACCATCGCTTCCTTTCCATTGGCGGCCTGGGTAATCTCAACATCCCAGCTTGTTGGCAGCGCCTTGATCAGCATTTTCCGCGCCATGGCGGAATCGTCAACTACAAGAATGGGTGTGGTCATGTTTGTTGTAATAAGCCCGAAAAGACTCGCGCTGGTTTAAATCTTGGATAGTAAAACCGAGTGTTGTCGTAGAACCACTACATCGGTTGATTCTGACATAAACTTGAACCAGAATCCATGGTTTGCCCTACAGTAAAAATAATGCTTGAGGATATGCAACATTCAAATATAGAATCAAGTAGTTTCAAATTAATTCTAACGTCTCATATCAATAACCATAACGAGATAGCTATCAATTTTACGCCGTCAATTGACCGCATAAGGGGTTAGCATTAGCTTCCAAACTGTATTTCCACCGTTACTGATTGAGTTGCACCAGCATTTACGGCTGGTTCAGCAGGTCGTTGACGCAGCTTTCTCAGACAGTTCAGCCAACAAACTAACCAAACTCACGGCCGACTACTGGCGTTGGCATGACGAGGGCGGCATACAACGCCCCGCGCAATTGCATACCCCGCAACTCCAGGCAGACTGGGAACAGCTCGGGAAATTGCATGAACAATTTCTCCAGGCCGCCACTGCAGCCCTCAAGGCCGCAGCCAAAGGAGACAAGGCGCGTGCCAGAGATCAACTCAACGAAATGTTCGAACACTCCGGGGAACTCACCCAACTGGTGGTCGGCGCAAGCTTGCATGAACTGACGGCGGCCTTCCTGGCCCGCGAGCAGGATTTTGCGGCACGTTACGAGCGCGATTTACTGGAAGCCGCCCATATTGGCCGCTTCGCTGTCCGCCTGAGCGACAACATCCTGATTGATGCAGATGATAACTTCCTGGCGTTCCTTGGGTTCGACCGTACTCAGTTTCTAGGCATCAACGCAGACCGCGTGTTCGATGGCAAGACTTTCCAACGGTTAATCAAAGCCGCCACCAGCGAAGTGCCAAACGCACGTACCCAGCTCAAACTAAAAAATAACCAGGGTCGACGCGTCACGTTGGAAGTCATTGCGCACATTGAGGAAAAGGGCGGAGGCGAAATTCTCCGCTGTCTGGCTGCCAATATCTCCCAGAACGAAGCTGATGCTCAGCAACGGCGTCTGCTCTCCACTGCGATTGAGGTTTCCAACCATGTGGTGATGATCACCAATGCGCGTCAGGAAATCGTCTACGTCAATCCGGCCTTTACTCGTCTCACAGGCTACGATGTATCCGAAGCGCTGGGCAAAAATCCACGCTTCCTACAGGGCCGCGAAACCAATCAGGCGACCCGCATCGCACTGCGTGAAGCGCTTGCGGAAGGCCGCAATGTGCACGTGGAAGTCTTGAATTACACCAAGGAGGGACTGCGTTACTGGGTCGACCTTTCCATCGTTCCCGTCACCGATGACAGCGGCGAGATCACCCATTTCATTGCTGTGGAACACGACATCACCGAACGTAAGGCCGCAGAGCTGGAAATTGTACGCATCGCCTTGAGCGATCATCTGACTGGGCTCTCCAATAGGCATGCTGCCGAGGAACGGCTGGCCACCGAATGGCAGAGGGCACGCCGCGGTAGCGGCAGCTTTGCTCTTGCGCTGCTGGATATCGACCGCTTCAAGTTGGTCAACGATCAGTACGGTCATCACATTGGGGATCTGGCGTTAAAGCACGTTGCCGATACCATTGCGCGCAACCTGCGCGGGGGTGACTGGGTTGCGCGCTGGGGTGGCGAAGAATTCCTGCTGTGCCTGCATGACATGGATAGCCGTGGCGCCCACATCGGCGCCGAGCGTATTCGCAAGCAGATCAAATCCAACCCGCTCAAGATTCCACTTGGCGAGCTGCCCTTGACCGTCAGCATTGGCGTCTCGCTTTACAGCCCCGAGCACGAGGACATTGACGCCATGCTGGCACAATCCGACTCGTTGTTATATGAAGCGAAGCATGGCGGCCGAGACAAGGTCTTAAGCTCCGGCAGTACTGGCCGCAAGGGTAGCGTCATCTGGGAAGGCTCCCAAGTGCAGGGTGCGTTGCACGATGGGCGCGTAGTGCCGGTGTTTCAAACCATCGTCAACCTTCGCAGCGGAGCCATCGTTGCTGACGAAGCCTTGGCCCGCATCCGGGCAAAAGATAACTCCCTGATTCCCGCGATCAACTTCATCCAGGCAGCGGAAGCGCTGCACCTTGTCACTTCTATCGATAAGACCATTTCCTCCGGAGCCATCGATCGCAACGCCCGCGGCTTGAAAAACGGGACCATCGACGCCGGCCGCGCTCATTTCATTAATTTGTCGCATCAGTTCCTGGCCAATGGTGAGCAGGTTGAAGCACTGCTGGAAACAGCACGAACTTTCCAATCTGCTTGCGCCATAAACGACACCCCCGCCAAACCGATGGTCATCGAGATCACCGAACGGCAAGGGGGCGACATCATGACGCTGAAAAAAAACCTGCAACCGCTTACCGATTTCGGCTTCCAACTGGCTCTGGACGATTTCGGCAGCGGCTATTCTTCATTCCTCTATCTGGCTGAATTGCCGGTGGATTACCTCAAGATTGAAGGCTGGATGGTCAGCCGCATTAACCGCAGCAAACGTGTGAGACAACTGGTGGAAACCCTGGTGAGCACAGCCCAGAAATTCAAGATCACCACCATCGCCGAATGTGTGGAAGACGCTCAAACTGCGCAGGTTTTGTGCGACATGGGGGTGGACTGGGCGCAGGGTTATTACTTCGCCATGCCTTTACCGGAAGAGGTAGATCGTCCAGCATAAGGCGTAGATACTGAGACTTGAACTGGCTGGCTTATACCATCCCAGTATGGCACTGGACTGCTGAGTTTATGCTGCCATGATCGAACTTTGACCGCTTATCGGATTCCAAACCCCAGTCTTCCACTGCATGCACTCTGGGGAATGGAAGGCCTCGAAACAGCGCTAACCCAACCGAATCACATCCGCACCCAACACCGCCGGTGCCTGCAGTACCTGCGCCGACACCCCAAACTGGGCACTGCCCATGACGCCTTGCGCAGCACTCAGCCCGACGTTGGTCAGGTTGTTGTTGATGCCGTACTGGTAAGCCAGGTCACCGCCCAGCGCATCAGCGTCACTGCCACCCAAATACATGGTCAACAGCGCATTGGAAAGGCTCCAACTGGTCAAGCCTGGGTTAACGGTGAGGGCTTGATCGAAGCTGTTCACCAGCCCGGCGAAGTTGAACTTCTCCACTTTGTTGTCCAGTAATGGATCGGCCCCACCCGGTGCAAAGTCTGCCGAGGCTGCTTCGATCATCTGCAGGGTCAACACACTATGGTTGGTGGTGGCGCTATACCAGTTCTGCATCATGATGCTCTCGCTTGCCCCGGTATCCAGAATCAGATCATTACCGGATTTACGGAAGGCCAGGTCCTGGTTGCGGATGCCGCCACCCAAGGAGAGGGTGTTGTCCGCTCCGGTGCTGGCGACCACGGTGTCTACGCCATCACCACGGTTGAAGGCGAGGATGTCGAAGCCGGTGCTGGTGGTAATGGTGTCATTGCCTGCGCCACCGATGAAGAGTTCGTTGCCTGCGGCGCCGGTGATGCTGTCGTTACCGGTACCGCCATTGAACAGGTTGTTGCCGACGGTGTCCTTCAAGATGTCGTTACCGGCTGCTCCCTGCAGGATGTCATTACCCGTACCGCCCGTCAGGGTGTTCACCCCACTATTACCGGTGAGCATATTGTTGAGGGTGTTATCGGTGCCGTTGATGGCAGCCGTGCCGGTCAGGGTGAGGTTCTCGACGTTGGCGGCCAGGGTGAGGGTGACGCTACTCTGGACGGTGTCGGTGCCTGCACTGGCAGCTTCGGTAACGACGTCAGTGGCAATATCTACCACGTAGGTGTCGTTGCCGGTGCCGCCGACCATGGAATCTGCGCCTGCGCCACCGTTCAGGGTGTCATTGCCTGCACCACCGGTGAGGGTGTTGACGGCGCCGTTGCCGATGAGCACGTTATCGAGGGTATTGCCGGTGCCGTTGATGACGGTGGTGCCGGTGAGGGTGAGGTTCTCGACGTTGGCAGCCAGGGTGAGGGTAACGGCTGAGTTGATGGTGTCGATCCCTTCGTTGGTGTTCTCGGTCACCACGTCAGTGGCGATGTTGACTATGTAGGTGTCGTTGCCGGTGCCACCCAGCATGGTGTCATTACCTGTGCCGCCGTCAATGGTGTCGTCGCCTGCGCCACCGGTTAAGGTGTTGTTGGCGCTGTTTCCAGTGAGGACGTTGTTGTCGGCGTTACCGGTACCGTTGATGGCAGCGGTACCGGTCAGAGTGAGGTTCTCGACGTTGGCGGCGAGCGTATAAGTCACGCTGCTTTGTACCAGGTCGGTGCCTTCGCCTGCGGTTTCGGTGATGATATCACCGACGTTGTCTACCACGTAGGTGTCGTTGCCCAGGCCACCGATCATTGTATCGGCACCGGTGCCACCACTCAGGGTGTTGTTGGCGCTGTTGCCGGTGAGGATGTTGTTGAGAGTGTTGCCAGTCCCGTTGATGGCGTTGGCGCCAGTCAGGGTGAGGTTCTCGACGTTGACTGCCAGAGTAGCGGTAACACTGCTCTGGACCGTATCGGTACCTGCGCCGGCCGCTTCGGTCACGACATCACCGGTGTTGTCCACGATGTAGATGTCGTTGCCGGTGCCGCCGACCAGGCTGTCTGCGCCTGCTCCACCGTTCAGGGTGTCGTTGCCAGCACCACCGGTGAGAGTGTTGACGGCGCTGTTACCGATGAGCACGTTATCCAGGGTGTTGCCGGTGCCGTTGATGGCGGTGGTGCCGGTCAGGGTCAGATTCTCGACGTTGTTGCCCAAGGTGTAGGTGATGCTGCTCTGGACTGTATCGATACCTTCATTGGCGTTTTCTACTACGGTATCGCCTGTGCCGATGACGTAGGTATCATTCCCTGCGCCGCCAGTCAATACGTTGGCTGCGCTGTTGCCGGTGAGCACGTTATTGCCAGCGTTGCCGGTGCCGTTGATGGCGGTGGTACCGGTCAAGGTCAGGTTTTCCACATTGGCGGTCAGGGTGGTGGTGACGCTGCTTTGTACCAAGTCAATGCCTTCGCCTGCATTCTCGGTGACGACGTCACCCGCGTTGTCTACCACATAGATGTCATCACCCGCTCCACCGAGCATCGTGTCTGCGCCAGTGCCACCGCTCAGGGTGTTGTTGGCGCTGTTGCCGCTGATATTGTTGTTGAGGGTGTTGCCGGTGCCGTTGATCGCAGCTGTGCCGGTCAGGGTGAGGTTCTCGACATTAGCGGCAAGTGTGTAGGTGATCGACGATTGAACGGTGTCGGTTCCTTCATTGGCGTTCTCGGTTACGACATCGGTGGCGCTGTCTACCACGTAGTTGTCATTGCCGGTGCCGCCAACCAATGTGTCGTTACCGGTGCCGCCGTCGAGGATGTCGTTGCCTGCGCTCCCGGTGAGGGAGTCGTTGCCAGCTAGGCCAAGCATGATGTCGTCAGCGGCAGTACCGACGATGGTGTCGTTGCCGGCAGTGCCGGTGATGGTCTTGGAATTCACAGTCAGCGAGAACACGTCGGAAGCCATAAGGCCACCGAGGTCAATCGCTGTTACTTTGACGCTGAGCGTGCCCACATTGCCATCTGCTGGGGTACCGCTGAAGGTGCGCGTTAAGGCATCAAAGGTAAGCCAACTGGGTAAGGCAGTACCATCTGCCAGGGTGACGCTGTAGGCCAGCACATCACCCACATCGATATCGGTGAAGGCATTGGCAGCGACCTGGTAGGTGTAGCTTGAACCGGAAAAGGCGCTCTGATCTGCAATCGGAGTGACCAAGATTGGTGTGTCGTTGACGTTTTCCACGATCAGATCGAACACATCCGATGCACTTGCCCCTGCCAGGTCGGTAGCGGTTACTGCAATGCCAATACTGCCTACCTGGTCGTTGCCTGGTGTGCCTGAGAGGGTACGGGTCACATTATCGAAGCTGAGCCAGTCTGGCAGGTCGGAGCCATCAGCCAGGGTGGCGCTGTAGCTCAGGTTATCTCCGGCATCCACATCGATAAACAGGTCTGCGGCAACGGTCAAGCTGAAGGCTTGATCTTCGGTTGCTGCTTGGTCTGCCATTGCGCTGGTTAGCGTGGGGGCATCGTTGACCGGCAGGATGTCCAGGTCCACCGTTGCCCAGGAAGTGCCGCCGTTACCGTCGGATACCGCGTACTCGAATGAGGCTGGGCCGTTGTAGTGAGTGCTGGGGGTGAAGGTAACATTGCTGAAGGCATCGATCGCGACACTGCCGTTGACTGCATTGCGTACGTTGACGACAGTCAAGGTATCGGCCGTGGGGTCGATGTCGAGGGCGTTCTGTAGCAGGGTGCTGGGGGTGAATAGCATTTCCCCATCTTCATCCAGCGTGTAGTACTCATCCTGGACAATGGGCGCGTCGTTGACGTTGGTGACTGTCAGACCGAACACGTCCGATGAGCTCGCCCCGGCCAAGTCGGTGGCAGTGACTTTGATGCTGACCGCGCCTACGTCACCATTTTCTGGTGTACCGCTGAAGGTGAGGGTTACGTCATCGAAGTTGAGCCAGTCTGGTAGTGTGGAGCCATCAGCCAGCGTGGCGCTGTAGGCAATATAGTCGCCTTCATCCACATCGCTAAACGCATCGCTTGGCAACGTGAAGCTGAACGGTGCATCTTCGTTGGTAGTTTGATCGGAAATCGGAGTGCCGAGGGTAGGTGCATCGTTGACGTTGTCTACCGTTACCGCAAATGTTTGAGCCGCGCTCAAGCCTTTGCGGTCTGTTGCAGTGATCTTTATGTCGACTGTCCCCACATCGCCGTTCGCAGGCGTACCGCTCAGTGTTTGTGTCAGCGGGTTGAAGGCCAGCCATGCAGGAAGCGCGCTGTCGTCGTCCAGGGCGGCAGTATACGCAAGCGTGTCGCCCACATCCGCGTCTGAAAACGCATTGGCTGGCAGCCGGAAGGTGAACATACTATCTTCCGTGGCCAGCTGTTCAAGAATAGGCACTACCGCGACCGGGGCTGCGACGATCATGCTATCGATATCGCTTGTGCCACCTCCTGCAAACTCCACCTGTTCGATCTTGCCCCCGTTGAAGTAGTCCCATATCGTCAACTGGTCCACTCCCCCGTTGAGACTCAGAATGACGTTATCAAGGTCGCGCGTTACCGTGAGGTTGGACTCGAACACTCCCGCGCCCATCCGCACCGTATCGACATTACCCAGCGTTGGATCGTAATCCCCAACATCATCCTGACCAGAACCAAATCCGAACAGGTAAACGTCGTTGCCTTCATCGCCGTACAGGGTGTCGTTGCCGGCACCGCCGTCGAGGGTATCGTTGCCCGCCAGGCCATTGAGGGTATCATCCCCGCCCAAGCCATTGATCACGTTATTTCTGGCAGTACCATTCATGGTATCCGCCCCGGCCGTACCCACGATCACTGTCGGCACGGGCACAACCCCAATCTGCGCCAGCAGTGCAGTCTCGCCCCACACCGTACCGTCAAATTCCACCTGCTCGATCTTGCCCCCGTTGAAATAGTCCCATATCGTCAACTGGTCCGCGCCCTCGTTGAGGCTCAGAATGATGTTATCAAGGTCGCGCGTTACCGTGACATCGGACGTGAGCACACCTGCGCCCATGCGCACCGTGTCCACATTGCCCACCGTTGAATCGTAGTCTCCGACATCATCCTGCCCAGAACCAAATCCGAACAGGTAAACGTCATTGCCTTCATCGCCGTACACGGTGTCGTTGCCCGCACCGCCGTCGAGGGTATCATTGCCAGCCAGGCCATTGAGGGTGTCATCCCCGCCCAGGCCGTTGATCACGTTATTTCTGGCAGTGCCATTCAGGGTATCCGCCCCGGCCGTACCCACGATCAATGTCGGCACAGGCACAGCCCCAATCTGCGCCAACAGCGCAGTCTCGTCCCACACCGTACCGTCAAATTCCACCCGCTCGATCTTGCCCCCGTTGAAGTAGTCCCATATCGTCAACTGGTCCGCACCCTCGTTGAGACTCAGAATGATGTTATCAAGGTCGCGCGTTACCGTGACGTCGGACGTGAGCACACCCGCTCCCATGCGTACCGTGTCCACATTGCCCACCGTCGAATCGTAGTCACCAGCATCATCCTGCCCTGAACCAAACCCGAACAGGTAAACGTCGTTGCCTTCATCGCCGTACACGGTGTCGTTGCCCGCACCGCCGTCGAGGGTATCGTTGCCTGCCAGACCATTCAGGACGTCATCCCCGCTCAGTCCAAAGATGGTGTCATTTCCGACGTCACCGTCGAGAATGTCATCCCCGGATGTTCCTGCAAGAGCCTGCCCTATAGACGTCACTGTGATAGCGAAAGTGTCTTCAGCCATCGCTCCCGCACTGTCAGTGACTTTCACCACGAGGCTCAAAGTACCCAGGTCACCGTTCAGCGGGGTACCGCTGAAGGTATGGGTGGTGGCATTAAAGCTGATCCATGAAGGCAGTGCCGTGCCGTCCATTTGCGTTGCCGAGTAGGCCAACGTATCGCCGGCATCCACATCAGCGAAAGTATTGATCGGCACCGTGAAACTGAAGACGCCGTTTTCCATAACGGCTTGGTTGGCGATGGCGTTTGCCAGTGTTGGAGCATCATTGACGTTGGCGATTGCCACAGTCGCAGCACTATCCTTGCTCTCAAACTTGCCATGCCCGTCGTTGTAACTGGCATTTACTCGCAATTGCTTACCAACCTCGGCTTCAGTCAGCGTGAAGCTGCTGGTAGTGGCGCCACCGATGGCGTTCCAGCTATTACCATCGTTCGAGGATTGCCATTGGTAACCGATGGTGCCGAGACCATCCGTATCCGCCAGCGTATTGGTTGCGGTTAGTGTCTGGTTCTGCATGGCAATGCCACTTACTGTCACATCGCCAGTTGGGGCGTCATTGACGTTGACGATTACCTCAGTCGCAGCACTTGCCTTGCTCTCAACCATGCCATGCCCATCAGTGTAACTGGCGACCGCCCGTACTTGCTTTCCAATCTCGGCTTCGGTCAGCGTGAAGCTGCTGGCCGTGGCGCCAACTATGGCGTTCCAGGTGCTGCCATCGGCCGAGGATTGCCATTGGTAGCCGATATTTCCCAGACCATCCGCATCGGCCAGAGTATTGGTTGCGGTAAGGGTTCGGGTCTGAGCGGCGGTGCCGCTCACCGTGACTGAGCCCGTGGGTGCCTTGTTAAGCAGCTGAGCAATGTCAACTCCCTGCCAAACGGTGCCGCTAGCGAATACCACTTTTTCCACTGCATACTGGCCGGGCGAAAGTTCGGCGAAGCTGATGCTGTCATTAGCGGAAATGGCAAGTTTTACCAGACCACCGGCGCGGCTTGCGGTCACGTTTGAGGCCAAGATACCCGGCCCGAAAACAATCTGATCGTTGCCGCTGCTGTCCGCGATAGTGTCCGCACCACCACCAAGTAAAACTTTATAGGTGTCGTTGCCTGCGCCACCGTCCAGCAAATCGATGCCCGCGCCGCCGGTCAGGTTGTCGTCACCCGCCAGCCCCAGCAAAATCACAGCGGCTTCACTGGTTGCAGCATTGAGATGATCATCCTCCGCACTGCCGGTAAGCGTCAGATTAGCCGTCCATGGCCGTCCATCGGCATCATAGCGCTGGGCGTAAGTATCTTCGGTACCATCTCCGGCAACGGATGTCCACGTCACCACATACCCCCCATCGGGCATTGCAGTAACAGCGGGCGTGCTCTGATTATTGGCGGTAGTCGTATTGACCCGGATCACATCGCCAATTGCGCTACCATCCACCGCACGACGCAGATAAAGATCAGCTCCGCTAGCTGAGTAGACCGTCCACGTCACAACATAGCTCCCGTCGATCAACGCTGTAATCACGGGGGCTACTTGCAGGGAATTATAGGCACCTATTCCAGTTGAAAGAGTATTGAGCTTGAGCTCGCCGCCTACAGCGTTACCCTCAGACGTGTAGCGCTGGGAATACACGTCCCAACTGCTACTGCTATTTAGGGCAAGCCAAGCCACTACGTAGCCACCATCGGCCAAGGCGGTAACTGAAGATTCCGCGCCATACACGGTGGTATTAACCTTGATCTCGCCGCCTACTTTGTTGCCATTGGCGGCGTAGCGCTGTGCATATATACTAGCCGTCGTTGATGAAGTGCCACTTGACCACGTCACTACATAACCGCCATCGGTCAATAGAGTCACCTCTGGGTTGAATTGGTAGTTGGCAGTAGTTGAGTTAACCCGGAACTCGGCACCGAAGGAACTGCCGTTTGCTGCATAGCGCTGGGCATAGACACCATAGCCACTTCCATCCTGGATATCGGACTGCCACGTCACCAGAAAACCGCCATCTGCCAATGCAATACCAGTGGGATCATCTTGTGTGTTAGGGGTGTAAGTATTGACCCGGAACTCGCTGCCTGCTGTATGACCGCCTGCTGTGTAACGTTGGGCATAAATACCCCGGCTACTGCCATCCTGATCCCAGGAGTACCACACCACTACGTAACCCCCATCGGTCAAACCGGTTACAGAGGGTAGCTCTTGCTGGCTGGTAGTGTAGGTATTAACCCTGAACTCACCGCCCACCGCGTTGCCGTCCGCAGCATAGCGCTGAGCGTAGATATCGGCATCTGAGCCGCCTGCGATACGATCCATCCACGCCACCACGTAACCACCATTAGCCAGTGCTGCGACAGAAGGAAAAAATTGATCGCGAGGGATCGTGGTATTGACGCGGAACTCACCCTTGCCTGTGTTTGAAGGGCTCAATCCGATGTCGCCGTCCGCAAAGCGTATGGTCTGGATGCCATAAAGGGTGTCGGTGCCATCGTCGCCGTTGGCGAGATTGATATCGCGCACAGTAAGGCTGCCATTGGCTTTCGCCGAAAACTCATAATCCGCCTGATTGCCGGTATAAATCGCGGTGTCGGTGCCCAGCCCGCCGTACAGGGTGTCGTTGCCCGTCCCGCCTTGCAGCACATCATGGCCTGCTCCGCTCTTCAGTATGTCGTCGCCGCCTTGGCCGGCAAGAACAGCACGCCCTGTGCCGGTGGTATTAAACCGGTCATTGCCATCGCCACCTATTGCCGCTTCGAGTTTGGTGTGGAACAAGTCCAGCGTCACCCCTGCCGTCCCAGTCACCACGGCAATATCAAAACCATCGCCGCCGTTGATGTTGGCCTGCAAGTCTGTCGCATCGATCAGCAGGGTGTCGTCTCCGGCGCCGCCGTTAAGCACATCCGATCCCTTGCCGCCGGACAGCCAGTCATCTCCCGCGCCGCCGGTGAGCGTGTCATTGCCGTCACCGCCGTTAAGCAAGGCAGCCAGGCGGCTGCCTGCGGCCAGGGTATCCGCGCCTGCGCCGCCATATGCCCCATCCAGCCCCTGGCTGCCCAGGTCAAGGTTCAACGAGCCACTCTGGGAGAGTCCATACACCAGCCCGCCGCTCTGGGTCATGCGCACCATATTGCCTTCCACCGTGGCTTTCCAGCCATCGGCTTCATACCCCAGCCCCACATCCGCCGCCCAGCCATTACTGCCATCAGTCTTCGTGTAAGTGGTGAAACCGGTGATGTGGTTACCGCCGCTGGCCCAGTCGGTTTGGGCGGCGGTGAGATTGAGGCTGGTGATGCCGGCTTGCGCGAGAGTCTTGAGTTCGCCCGCATCGGTCACGCCGTCACCGTTGGCGTCCTGCCACACACGCATTTGCCCGAACAGGTCGTCGCTGACATCAATCTTGTTGTCGTGGTTGGTGTCAAAGACGCTTTTCAACGCATCCAGGTCAGTGTCGTCGGGTGCTGCGGTCCACAGGGCAAACGAGAGTTCGTCGGACTGGTCGATTTTGCCGTTGCCGTCTTTGTCGATGGCGAGGAAGGCGTCATCCGCCCCCACCCAGCCGACATTGCTGCGAAAGCCGTTGCCCTTCACATCGAAGTAGGCGCGGCTGTCTTCCTTGTTGATGAGCTCAACGCCGTCGCCGTCGAGATCCAGGGCAATGGGCAAAAACCAGGAGTTGGAGTAAGTGCTGCTGCTGTAATAGAAAAGGGTGCTGGAGCCGCTATCCCAAGCGTTGAAGCTGGGAAGGAAGTTGGGCTCGAAGTTTGGCGCGGGCGTGGTGATGGTATATTTTGGCTGGGGGATGCCGTCG
>Ga0315281_10007751_pt1 | contig 15063 bp, 13 predicted proteins | sample YL17G07_0_MG_FD_204540 | JGI IMG/M metagenome (GOLD analysis project Ga0315281, IMG submission 204540) | Sediment microbial communities from Yellowstone Lake, YNP, Wyoming, USA - YL17G07_0 | ecosystem: Environmental > Aquatic > Freshwater > Lake > Sediment | place: USA: Wyoming | collected...
TGGCATCGGAGGAGGGGGACGTTGTATTACAGGAGTCAGAAGCGGATCGGTTATTGATTGGCCCATGCTAGTTTGGAGTTTACGCGGTAAAGTTTCCCTACCAATCATTGTCGAAGGAGGAGCATCAGATCACATAGCCGTAACCCTTCTTCTGGGAGCTAGCGGAATAAGTACATCAAGAGTAATCGCCGGCGGAACGATAGAATCACCTGGAGGAATGCTTTATTGTCTGGACAAAAACGGAAAACTTTTTAAACCCTATGGCGGTGAGGCATCAGCAAGAACAAAGTACTTGGAAAATAAAGTGCTCCCCTTTGACATACCTTCTTTTGTTGAGGGAGAAACGTCAAAGGCAAAGCTTAACTATGTAAAACACGCTCTTCCCACCTTGACTTACAATCTACATTTATTAAATGAAGATGCAATTCTATCGATGGTTTTCAGAAACGTCAGCACAATTGAGCAATTACACGCAATTAATCCATCTCCCTTAAAAAGAGGTACCGGATTTGATCTCCTTCAAAGAAACGCACATTGAAATTCATTACATCTTATTTAAAACCTAAATCTGCCTCTTGTATCGATAGAATTTATCAAAATATAATGAAGTCATGGGTATTCTAAAACGTCTTGGCGCATTTTTTTTGGATATATTGGAGGTTATAGTCTTTGCGGTAGGCATTTTCTTCTTCGTATATCTTCTTATAATGCGCCCCCATAAAATAAAGGGTGAGTCTATGGTGCCTAACTACCCCGATGGAGAATATTTACTCACCGAAAAAGTAACTTATTATAAATCGGACCCCAAAAGAGGTGATGTTGTTGTTTTTAAGCCTCCCGTCTCCGAGGATGAATTTATTAAAAGAATAATTGGACTCCCTGGAGATACAATTTCTTTGCGCGGTGGGAAAGTTTATATTAATGGAAAAATGCTAAATGAAAACTACCTTAACTCAAGTTTATTTACCGAGGCCCACCCATATTTAAATGAAGGAATAGACGTAAAAATCGCAGACGGAGATTATATTGTTATGGGTGACAACAGACCCAGCTCTTATGATTCAAGAAGTTGGGGGGCTATAAAGAAAAAGGACATTACAGGACGCGCATGGCTAATATACTGGCCTCCGAAAAACGCTGGAGTGGTAATAAGACCTGATTATAAATAATCTTAAGAAATAACAGCTTTATACACCTTGTTAAGTCTATCTTCAGTTTCTTCCAGCCCACCTTTAAAGACCAAAACTATCCTCGTTTCCCTTCTTGATCTTACGAGTTTTACCTGAGTTTTATTTGTGTCATCAGATATTCCCTTATTCAAATTTTGCTCCATTTCCTCCTGCATCTTATCTAATTCCTCCGATACAATTCGTAATTGGTCCTTTCTTACTCCAGTTCTTTCATTTGACTGCTTGGATTTCGCCTTCATCCTTCTCGCTAACTCCTCAGCTCTTCTTACCGATCCGCTCTCTCTTAAAATTATCTTATAAGCTTCAACCACCAATCCTTGATCATCAATTGCAGCTAAGGCTCGCGCATGGCCTTCAGAAATCAACCCTGATAAAAGACCGTCTTTTAGGGCATCTGGAAGTGACAGTAAACGTACAGAATTGGATACATAAGCGACAGATTTTCCGATTCGGACAGCTATCTCACTTGTCGTCAAACCAAACTCATTCATTAATCTTTCAAACCCCTTAGCTCTATCAAGGGCGTTTAAATCTACCCTTTGCACATTTTCTACTAGAGCCATTTCAAGCATGCCTCTTGGGGAAGTTTCTCTAATTATTGCAGGAACATGTGTCAAACCTGCTAGTTTTGCGGCACGCCATCTCCTCTCTCCGGCAATCAACTGAAAGCCGGCCGGTGTCTTGGCAACAACCAAAGGCTCCAAAATACCATGTTCTCGAATAGAATCAACCAAATCAACCAAGCTTTCCGGAGTAATCGAACCTCGAGGTTGAAGTGGGTTCGCTTGTAACTCACTAACTGCTAGTTGTACTACTTCTTCAGCCATATAATTATTTATCCTCTATAACCGAAATAAACTGCTTACCCAATTTCTTTCCAAATTTCACAATTCCTTTTGAAACCGCATAAAGCGTATGGTCTCTGCCAACCTTAACACCCTTCCCCGCGGCAAATTTGGTACCTCTTTGTCTTAATAGAATCATTCCTGGTGCAACCTTTTCCCCGCTAGAAACTTTAACACCCAACCTTTTACCTACTGGTCTATGATGTTGTGATGTTTTCCCGCCTGCTTTTTTCTTAGACATACCTTAGGGTTAATATAATCTACCTTTTCACGGATGTCAAGATACTAGAAAGATATCTAATGATATATATTGTTGTGGATATTTAAGGCTCCACTCAGGAAAACTTTTCAACAACTACCCTGGAGAAAACTGGTCTAAAACCAGTGTGTTTTCTATATCGTGATTTTGCCTTATATTTATAAACGTCAAGTTTCTTTCCTTTCTCCTCATCCTTAACAATTTTTATTGCAACTTTAGAAGTAGCTAAAAGAGGTTTACCAACGTTTACCTTTTCTCCATCAACCATAAGTAATATGTCAGCTTGTACTTTCTTATCTGAAATTTTATCAACCAAAAGTTCGTCTCCCTCATTTACCCTATATTGATGTCCTTTAATTTTGATTACTGCATACTTCATGTCAGTTATTTTACCTTTATATAACTTCAATCTCAAGAAGGTACCCTTTTTCCTGTACCCAAAGCAATACCCAAAGCCGTCATTGTTGCCAAAAGTGAAGAGCCTCCTGCTGAAATAAGGGGAAATGGCACTCCCGTTATCGGCAAAAGACCCATATTCATTCCCACATGAATAAACATTTGTGTAAAAAGCGTAGCAAATAGGCCACATAAGTAAGCACGCGCTTGTGGACTTTTCGCCCTAGTAATATATAACGTAATTCTCCAAAGTATCAAAAAAAATCCGATTATAACTAACGTTGCTCCTAAAAATCCAAGTTCTTCAGAAATTGACGCAAAAATAAAATCGGTTTTCTTTTCGGGCAAAAATGATAATTGCGTTTGTACTCCCTTCCCTAACCCCCTTCCAAACAAACCACCGGAGCCGACAGAAATGACTGACTGGATACTATTGTAACCTTTCCCCAAAGGGTCGGAAAAGGGATTAAGGAACGAGTATATTCTTGCCTTTTGGTAGGGTGCAAGAATTAACCATAATAACGGAGTAATTAACAAGAGAAAAATGGCAAGATAAAAAAAATATTTCTTTTTAAGGCTTGATGCCAGAAATACTCCCAAAAAACCAACCGCCGTCAATAAGGCAATTCCCAATGATGGTTGAATTAATACTAGTATAAGCGGCAATAGGGAAAGCAAAATTGCCTTAATGAATCTTTTGAACGTTATATTCTCCTTATAAATATAATTTGCCAAAAATATAAGAAAAAAAGGTTTTGCAATTTCGGCAGACTGAACACTCAATTTACCTAAAGGAATCCAACGAATTACCCCCCTTGTCACCTGACCAATAATTAAAGTGAATAAGAGAAGTAATACCCCGACAAAATAAAAATGATTGGAGAATAATGAAAGGACATCAAAATCTATTTTTGAAAAAACATAAAAAGAAATTATCGAAATGATTACAAATATTAAATACGAAGGGAATACGCTGGGTGCGATTGATTTTAACACTATAAACGATAACACAAGAAAAAAACCTATTACTATAACAAGGATAAAATCCAACCTACTCTCTTTTAACATCGTATTTATTCCTCAAGAAGCCCTTTCCACTTTAAAACTACCAATACTCATATTGCGAATCTGTGCTTTATTTTTCAACCACTGGGTATATTTCTTATTCTTCGGAAGCCAATTGTTCTGCACATCTATAATTTGAGTAAGATTAAGACCCATACTTTTCCTTTCTTCTTGTACCTTTCTTACAAGTTCTCTTACTTTTGCTTCGTCCTCAAGTTCGGGGGTAATTTTTGTATTAAGTTCAACTTTTTCCTTGCCTTTTAAAAATATTAGAACTTTAATATTTAATTCCTCTTTTGCTATTTCTAAAACCCCGGGGTCAAGCTTTATTTCATCAGGACAATATATTGTTACATCTGACAGGGGTTGCTGGACCGGTATTTTTGCTTCTTTCCTCGCAGCGTGAACCCTTTCAACAATTTCTCTCACTTGCTCCATCTGTACAATCAGTTCTTTATCTTTATCATTTAAACCCTCACTTTGGGGCCAATCAGCCAAATGAACCGATTCTTCTTTAGTTAAATTTATATAGATAGTGTCGGCTATAAACGGGGCAAAGGGTGCCATAAGTTTGGATAATATCACTAAAACTTTATGACTAGTCTCATAAAAGGCACTTTTATCATCATTATTCTCTCCCGCCGGGCCAACTCTTTCTCTAGAGCGTCTTATGTACCAGGTAGAAAAGTTTTGAGTAAAATCTTCGATACCCAAAGCCGCATTATATATCTGATAAGAGTCTATATATGCTGTTACATCGATAGTTAATTGATTAATTTTCAACAAGACCCATCTGTCGAGAGTTGATAAATTTTTTGTACTTATGCCCCCAGGTGACCACCCGTCAATGCTGGCATAAGAAACAAAGAAGTTATAAACATTCCAAAGCGTCAATAAAAATCTACGATTGACATCTTTAACTAAATTTGGAGAGAATCTAAAACTATTTCCTGGAGATATAACAGAGTAGAAGTACCAACGCATTGCATCAGTTCCTACATCATTAATCACTGCCCAAGGATCCACAACGTTACCCTTTGATTTGCTCATCTTATTACCTTTTTCATCCAAAACATGACCCAAACAAATGACATTTTTATAAGGTGTTCCTTTTCCTAATAAGGTCGAGACAGCTTGCAAAGTATAAAACCAACCACGGGTTTGGTCGACCGCTTCGGAAATAAAATCAGCCGGGAAATTTTTATCGAATTCTTTTTTATTTTCGAAAGGATAATGCCACTGACCAAAAGGCATGGAACCTGAATCAAACCAACAATCAATAACAAAATTAAGTCTTTTTGCCTCTCCCCCACACTCACATTTTAATTTAATTTCATCAATGAAGGGTTTATGAAGATCAATTTTGCTCAGATCCTTTCCTGAAAGGTTCGATAATTCTTTAACACCACCGATGACAGTTACCTTATCGCACTTAGTACATTTCCAAACAGGGAAAGGGGTACCCCAATAACGGCTACGAGTTAGAGCCCAATCTCGATTTCCCAAAAGCCATTCACCCATACGACCTTCTTTGATATGGGCTGGAATCCAATTTACCTCATTATTATTTCTGATTAAATTTTCTTTGACAGCTGTGGTCTTAAGAAACCAGGAAGTTAAGGCGTAATAAAGAAGTGGACTGCCACAACGCCAACAGAAAGGGTATGTATGCAAAATTTTCTCCTGCCTTAGTAAAATGTTTCTTTCTATAAGATCTTCAATAATTTCTAAATCAAATTTTTTAACAAATTTTCCTTGCCATTTACCTACTTCAGAAATAAACTCTCCCTTTTCATTCACCAGATGTTCTCTCGGTAAATCAAATTTTTTTCCCAGCTCAAAATCGTCTTCTCCATACATCACGGCAGTATGAACTATTCCAGTACCCTCCTCCATAGAAACAAAGTCAGCTGGAACAACATAATAAGCTTTTTTTTCATATTTAACAAAATCGTATAGAGGCTCGTACTCCCAATTGACAAGCTCTTTCCCTTTATATTTATTAACAATTTCTCCTTTAATTCCTACCGCTTCAACTCTTCTGTCAGCAAAAATCAAATTTTCTTTATCAACCTTTACTTCAACATAAGTTGCACTTGCATCAACAGCTAAAGCCACATTTCCCAAAAGTGTCCATGGAGTCGTCGTCCAAGCAACTAGGTAGGTATTATTTTTCCCTTTAACTTTAAATTTAATAAAAATGGATGGATCAGAAACATTATCTTTATATCCCAAAGCAAGTTCGTGCGAAGAAAGGGAAGTACCACACCTAGTACAATAGGGAACAACTTTATAATCTTCATACAAAAGCCCCTTCTCCCAAATTTCTTTAAGTATCCACCAACAAGTCTCTATATAAGCATTGCTCATGGTCTCATAGGCGTTTTTTGTGTCAATCCAAAAACCTATTCTTTTGGACATTCTTTCCCATTCTTCAACATACTTGAATACACTTGCACGACAAAGTTGATTAAATTTATTAATTCCGTACTTTTCTATCTGTGGTTTTCCCGATATCTCAAGTTGTTTTTCAACTTCTATTTCAACAGGTAACCCATGACAATCCCACCCAGCTCTTCTTTCACAGTAAAAACCCTGCATAGTTTTGTAGCGTGGAATTAAATCTTTAAAAACGCGTGCCTCCACGTGATGAACACCGGGTCTACCATTAGCAGTCGGAGGTCCCTCATAAAAGACAAATTTTTTACCGGACTTATTTTTTTTGAGACTTTTTTCGAAAATTTTATTTTTTTGCCAAAATTTTAGAATCTTTTCCTCAAGTATAGGAAAATTTACTTTCGGATCAACTGGATCAAAAAACGACTTTCTCATGAGGCAATTTTACTACAACCGATAACCATAATACCACACTCTATAATCTATACAAAAGTTATGGGTTGGAGCCAAAAAGCCACAGGTTACTGTCTGTATAAGTTTTACTTACACTCAAACGACAAAATTATGAAGAACGTTTCTAGTGAATCTTACGAAGAAAGGCCGGTATTTCAAACTTTTCTCCAAACACATCCTCTTCCGGCGCCATATCTCCCTCTCCAACAGAGTATTCCTCTCTTTCCCCATTTTCGTCTTCCTTTTCATCATCTTTAGGTTTTTCACTGACAACCCCCTGAACGATAGGCTTATCTGTTCCCCTGGACATCTGCGCTATCCTTGCCCTTGTTTGATCAAATCCTGTTGCAATTACAGTAATTCTCACTTGATCAACCAGTTCATCTCTTATTACAGCTCCAAAAATAACATTTGCATCGGGGTCAGCCGCGGAAGAAATAATTCTTGCTGCCTCATCAACCTCAAACATAGTTAAATCGCTTCCCCCCGCAATGTTAAAAAGCACACCCCTTGCGCCTTCAATTGAAAGATCAAGAAGAGGTGAAGAAATAGCGGCACGAGCAGCCATCTGGGCTCGATTTTCTCCAACTCCTGTACCGATTCCCAAAAGAGCCGTCCCGGCCGAAGACATTATTGCCTTAACGTCTGCAAAATCCACATTCACAAGACCCGGAGTCGTTATTATTTCAGCAATGCCATGCACCGCCTGACCCAAAACTGAATCCACAACCTTGAATGCTTCAAGAAGTGTCATTTTTCTATCAATTACATCCATCAATCTCTGATTCGGAATAACAATTAAAGTATCAACAACCTCATTAAGTTTTTCCGTTCCTTCCTCAGCTACAACCATCCGTCTTGTACCTTCAAAGGCAAAGGGCTTTGTTACAATTGCAACTGTCAAAGCTCCCGATTCTTTTGCTAACTTGGCAATTACTGGAGTTGCTCCTGAACCCGTTCCTCCTCCCATACCTGCTGTAATAAATACCATATCCGTATCAATCATTAATTCCTTTAACTTTTCTGTAGATTCTTCTGCAGCCTGTTCTCCCAAACTTGGATTTCCACCAACCCCGAGGCCTTTTGTTATTTTTTCCCCAATTTGAAGCTTGGTCGGAACTTTGTTCGCAAGAAGAACTTGGGCATCTGTATTAACCGCAATAAATTCCACACCTGTTACGTCTCCACTGTCTATCATTGAAGAAACAGCGTTTCCTCCACCACCACCCACGCCAACAACTTTTATTTTTGCAATTCTTGCTGAATCCGGTTTAACTAATGCCATTTTCTCTTGTAGCAGGATTTTAACTTGGGCAAAGCCAAAAGGCAAGTAAACAAAACTTAAATAACTTATTTAAACAAATTATTTAACTTTACTTACTCTCAGGGCAGAAGGTCTTTGATCATTCCAACAAACTTTCCCATTAAACCTTTCGTCGGTAGTTTTATCCTTTTTGCAAAAGATGTCAATACCTCTTGAGAGGGATTTTTTATCCCATATATTATAAGTCCGGCAACTGTAGCGTAGGCGGGGTCAATTATATCATCAACCAAACCGGATAACCCCTGCGGTTTTCCTATTCTTGCAGGAAGAAGTGTTGATCTTTTAGCTGATTCCAAACACCCTACTGTTAATGCCCCACCGCCGGTAATTATCACCCCTGAAGGAACTCTGTTTGATAACCCCTCCTTCTCCAGCTCAAGGCGTACCATCGTAAATATTTCATTCAGTCTGGGTTTTATTATTCCTTCTGTAAGAGTTTTTTTGGATATTTTTCTTAACTCCGGTAAATCTATATCGGATAAATCAAGTTCATCCATTTCATCCTTCTTGGCTTTTTTATCGATTGCGGACAACAAAAGCTTTATCCTCTCCGCTGACTCAAGTGAAACCCTTAAACCAATTGCCAGATCGTTAGTAACATTTTTTGCACCGACAGGAATTACCGACGAGTAAGTCGGGGAACCTTCAGTAAAAACACATATCGAGGTAGTCCCTCCCCCAATATCAACCAGCACACAACCCAATTCCTTTTCGGTTTCTGAAAGAACCGCATCGGATGAAGCAATAGCAGAATATACAAAGTCGTTTATTTCCACACCAACTTCTTTCACTGCTTTGCGAAGATTTTTCATTGCAGCACTCGACGCAGTAACAATATGTGTCTCAACTTCCAAACGAATACCGCTCATTCCAACAGGGTCTTTTACTCCACCCTCTCCATCAACAATATATTCTTTGGGAATAACATGAACAACCTCCCTTGATTGGGGAACCGAGATAGCCGCAGCTGCATCATTTACCCTCTCTACATCCTCAACAATAATTTCTCCATTTGGATCCGAAACAGCAACGACGCCGTGAGAATTTTGTGAATGAATATGGGCACCCCCCAACGAAATGAATGCGTTTTCAAGATTATATCCCGCCATCCTCTCAGCAGCTTCAACCGAAGAAATCGTAGCTTCTACCGCCTCATCAATGTTTACAATCTGTCCTTTTTTAATACCCTTGGATTCACAGGACGCCGCACCCACTATACTTACAGATATACCTAACCCAGCTTCATCCGTTGCAACTTGTGCCAGAAGTGTCGATATTTTCGCAGATCCCAACTCTATACCACCTACAATCTTTGATTTATTCATATAACTTATTTTTGGCTACCTTATTATCGGGTTTTTATATCTTAAGTCAATCTCCTTCGCCTTAACAATTTTAGATTCTTCCGTCTGTTGATTCAACCGGGAAAGTATCAGCTTCAAACCACCCAAAATAACATCCCTATCTCCCTCCAAAGGAAACATAACTTTAACATCATTAGAAAATTGAACTTGCATATAGTCATCCTCCAATAAACCTTCCTTAATCTGATAAAAATAATAAATTCCATAAATTAAATCCAGTGCGAAATGCTGCTTTTTACTTACATATTCTCCCAAGTAAGGTAAGTTGTTTTTAATCTTGACCACAGGGACATTTGTTCCTGCGGCATAAGCAATCACTCTACCCTCCTTATCTATTAACACCAACTTATCCATGGTATCGTTTCTCATAGCATATTTAGCTTTATTTAATATTAAATCCAGTCTTAAAATTTTCGGAATTTTATATGAGGCAGAATAGCTCTCAACGGCTCTATCGCTGTCAATAATATTTTTTAAATCTTTTTTTGCTTCCCTAACATTTTTTCCCAAGACTCCCTCATATTTTTTAGTAAATTCCCCATCACATCTACCATATTGGGAAAAACATTCTATTTTATCCACAATTAAAATTCGTGGAAAAAGCAATAACGGCAATAGTACTAAAAAGGCAAATAGAAGATACCAACCTACTTTTATGTTCTTCACTACAAAAATCCTTCTATAACATTAATAATTTTAACGGAAGCCTCAACATCCAGACTTTTTTTATCCTTAACCTTATCAACCATATCTTTCCAATTCCTTTCAACATAAAATACTTTTTGTAAAAGAGTTTTTTCAGTAAGATTATCCTGTTTGATAATTTCTGCGATACCGTTTTCTTTAGCTATTAATGCGTTTTCCATCTGTTCATTTAAATAAGACCACGGTATTGGTATTAGAATGCTGGGTCTTTTTGAAATCATAATTTCCGAAACGGTATTAGCTCCGGCTCTCGATATAATAATATCTGCTTCTTTATAGATATTATCTATATGCATCGGGTCCATCATCGAATATATTTCATACTTTCCGAACAGTTTTTTATTCAATTCGTTTTTTATACGCAAATATTTTTGATAATCATGGCCTCCCGTAATATGAATAACTTTGTATTTGGTCAAAAGCCTATTCAATATTTTTCCAATATAACTATTTATTACTCGTGAGCCCCTTGATCCGCATGTAATACAAATAACCGCAGGACTACCAATTTCTTCCTTGCTCTCTATTTCACAAATCTGAGTCATAACAGGATTTCCTGTAATTACAGTTTTATCTCTGTCAAAATATTTTCTGCTCGTTTCTCTTGATATACATATCCTCTTAGCAAAAATTCCCGAAACCCTATTTGCAAGCCCAGCGGTAGCCGTCTGGTCATGTATAACAATCGGAATTTTTAATAACCAAGAAACAATTACCACAGGTAGCGCCGAGTATCCACCAAACGATAGAACAACATTAGGTTTTATCTTTTTTACAAGAATGAAAGCATGAATAAAACCAAAGGGGATCCTAAGAAGCGACGGAATTGTCCAAAGGCTAAATTTTCTTTGCAGACGACCGCTTATAATATGTTCTGTTTTAACCCCAAGTTCTGGAAAAATACTAAATTCCGGACCTATTAGCCTGCTTCCCTCAATTAAATATTTTGAACCTATCCAATTAATCCGTACGCTTTTCCCCTCTGCATTTCTTCTTATTAATTCTTCGATAACAGCTAAGGCGGTTGTTACCGCATGCCCTCCAGTTAATAATATATTTTTATTTTGCTGGTTTTTCATAACAAATATGCTTCGAGATATTTAGAAGTATACCAGTTGCAAAAAGTACTGTTACAAGGCTCGAACCTCCATAAGATATAAACGGCAAAGGAATACCTGTTAAAGGAACTGCTGCTACCATTGACCCCAAGTTCAACAAAATTTGGCTGCCAATCCAAACGGTTAGTCCCAGACTTAACACCTGCGCAAACTTATCCGGTGAGTATTTTACTATTCTTATTGCTCTTAATATAAAAAATATAAAGGCAATAATTATTACCAGTGCACCTATAAATCCTATTTCTTCCGCAATAACAGCAAATATTGAATCCGTAGCCGCCTCTGGTAAAAAAAGGTATTTTTGCCGGGACTGCCCCAAGCCAACACCTAATAGTCCACCCGACCCTAAAGCTAGAAGAACCTGCCTAATATGATAACTCTTACCCAACGGGTCCTGTGTAGTCTGTAAAAAAGTAAGAAGCCTATCTCTTCTATAACTTGATCCCAGAATTAGAGCAGCTACCCCAAGAATTCCTGCAAAACAAGCACCAATAAAACGAAAAAAATCGACATCCGAAAAAAATATTTGGGCCACAGCTGCCACAACGACAACAATCGTCGTACCCAAATCGGGTTCCAACATTATAAGTCCCGCTACCAACAATACCGGAATAAAAAAAATAGAAGAGGGTTTTTTTGTTGAGATTAATTTAGCCATATAAATAATTAACCCAAATTTAACGACTTCCGACGGTTGGAAAAAAACAGGACCTACTGATATCCATCGCCTGGCTCCCAATATTTTAATACCAATGCCCGGAATTAAAACTGCAACAAGAAGAAGAACACTTACAACATAAACGGGGGATGCAATCTTCTGCCAAAATTTATAATTAATCTGTAAAGTAAACAGTAAAACCGCGATTCCCAAACCCGCCCACACCAACTGCTCCTTAACAAAATGGAATTTATCGTTAAAAATATTTATTGCCTGCGGAGCTGAAGCATCAGCTACGGCCACTAGTCCTATAAATACCAACCCCAAAGTTAAAAAAAATAATTTTTTGTCAATGGCGCCTTTTTGATTTCTTAATCTAGCTCTATTCACAAATTAATTATAGCAAGATCCAAGAAAACTCCGAATTTATTATCCCGCAGATAGGCCACCTTACTTAAATTGTCGCCAGCCAGAGACCGAAGATAGCCATTATTATACCTGCAAGCCATGCACGCATTACAATCTTTGGCTCCTCCCAACCCATAGCTAAAAATGTATGGTGAATGGGTGCCAAAGGAAAAATTGCTTTTTTTAAAAATTTACGACCCAATATTTGTATTGCCGATGATGAGATTTCAATAACAAATATTCCCCCTATAACAACAAGAGCAATAATCCTCCCGGTTAAAAGTCCTATTACCGCTAACATTGCCCCGAATGATGATGCTCCCGCGTCCCCCAGAAAAATTCTAGCCGGCCAAACATTAAAATATAAATAGGCAATTAATGCGCCAAGCCATAATGCAATAAGGATAGATAAAGGTGTATCTAAACCCCCGGCGGAAATAATACCAAAAGCAATCAAACATATAACTAAAAGACCACAAGAAAGCCCGTCCAATCCGTCAGTTATATTAAATGCATTGGTAAAGGAAACAATTGTAAAAGCCGAAAAAGGAACATACCAAATACCCATATCCAATGTTTTTCCCAAAAGAGGGATATACAATATATGTACGCCAAGATCGTGGTATATTAAATATCCTATAAAAAATGCCAGTATCCACTGAAGAAAAAATTTTTGTGCTCTCGAAAGACCAAAGGCAAGCCCCAAAACGCCTCTTGTTGGCTTACCAAAGGTCTTTACCAAGTCATCAATTAGGCCCAATAAGCCAAACAATATAAACGTTGAAAATATAATCGTTAACTCTCCCTTTAGGGCATACGACGTTTCGATAAATACACCCATACGCTTCGCAATGGGAAATATTACTGCAAAAAGAATAGTTACTATAAAAATAAGAAGTACGCCACCTCCTACAGGGGTGCCTGCCTTTTTATCATGCAACTTATCGAAAAGTGGGACCTTTCCATTCTTGGGGGCCTCCTTTCTTCTTGTTAGGTGCAATTTATAAAGAAGATCAATAAAAGGAATAACAAAAACGCTTGAGACAAAAAAGGAAAATATCACAAGCCCCAAAACTAAGGGCAAAAAACTTGATTCATTCATTCGTTATTCTCCCATTATAAACATATATCAAAGCCGCGACAATCTATCTGCCACTTTATCCAGTTTAATTGACCGTGATCCTTTTATTAATACCGCCGACTCTTTATTAATTAACGGAAAAAGCACTTTGTATACTTTATTGTACGACTCAACCCAAAATACATTCTCCCTTCCCAACTTTTTCTCAGCCTCTTTAACCAATACTTTCGAGGCTTTTCCTACACCGATTAAATAATTTATTCCATACAAAGAAAGGTTTATCCCTATTTGCTTATGGAACATATCTTCATATTTACCCAATTCCAGCATATCCCCCAAAACTGCAATTTTTTTTCTTTGCTTACCTAGGACCTTAAAAGCCAGCAAAGATTTTTCTAGAGCCAGTGGGTTACTATTATAAGAATCATCAACAATTAAAGCACCAGAGCTATGCTTAAAAATATTCATACGATGCTCTTCCGGTTTAACATCCAATAAACCCTTTAATAAACGGTCATCTTTTACCCCCAATACATACCCGGTAGCTACCGCAGCTAGGGCATTTTTAACAAACTGTTCACCCGCTTGCGGAATAAGAACATTATAAGTCCTATCCTTAATTATCAGTTTAAAGTTTGTGCCCCTGGTGCTTAATTGAACATTGCTTGCATTAACGTCTCCCCCATCACCAAAAAATAATATTTTTGATTTAATCTTTTTTGTCAATTTATAGGTTGCCTTATCTTCCCTATTCAATACTGCATACCCCTCCTTAGAAAGGGCTATAACCAACTTACTCTTTTCATCAAACACATTTTCAAAACTTTCCAAAAATTGGGTGTGTGTGTAATAAATATTAGTTACGACCCCCACATCAGGCTTTACCAACCAAAGATAAAAATCCATTTCTCCCAAAAACTCGACACCCATCTCTAAAACTAAATATTTTGTATTCGGCATACATCTTAAGATGGTGCTCGGGATATTGTAAACCGGATCAATATTTGCCCTGCTCCAAACCACTCGTCCATCCTGTTTTAATATCGATGCAATCATCTCCTTGGTAATGGTCTTCCCCGCGCTTCCAGTTACTGCAATTACCTTAAGACCAAATAGCCTCTTTAAAATAATCAGATAATATTTTGCAACCCTTCTTTTAACCGGATGGATAAAACAGCGCAGAATAAATTGCCATACACTATCCCCTCTCTGGATTTTGGTGTGTTCTTCTGGTAATTTTGTAAACCACCAATTTTGAATTATTAAATATAATTTACTCATATTAACAGCCGATGGCCCCACTATTATTTATTAGATGGCAATAAATTTACAGCTTCTTTGAATTGATTTCCTCTCTCTTTATAATTTTTAAACATATCAAAGCTAGCCGCAGCAGGAGAAAGAAGAACAACCCCCCCTTTGGGAGTAATTTCCGAAGCCTTCCTAATAACTTCCTTCATATTTTTAGAATCCATGTCAACTATTTTTCCTTTAAAATCTGCCAGTTTAAGAGACTTAATTATCTTTTGAGCTATTTGACCTACTACTATCACGCTGGCTACATTCTCTTTTAAACTTACCTCTTTACCAAGTTTAAAATACTCTAGCCCCCTGTCGTATCCGCCAAGTATCAATGTAATTTGATCATTAAAAGAATTTATGGCGGCCTTCAGAGATGTTTGGTTTGTCGATATGGAATCGTTAACATACCTTATTCCCCGTACCTCTCTCACAAATTCTAATCTATGTTCAAGCGGCTTAAAACCATTGACAGCCTCCTGAATAACATTCAAGTCTACA
>Ga0315281_10007752_pt1 | contig 15062 bp, 13 predicted proteins | sample YL17G07_0_MG_FD_204540 | JGI IMG/M metagenome (GOLD analysis project Ga0315281, IMG submission 204540) | Sediment microbial communities from Yellowstone Lake, YNP, Wyoming, USA - YL17G07_0 | ecosystem: Environmental > Aquatic > Freshwater > Lake > Sediment | place: USA: Wyoming | collected...
TGATCGGCGACGTGAGATCGTACCTCCACAGCACGCAAAAGCGTCCGGACGTCGTCCGCAACTTCTTCCAAGCAGAGCACGTTCGCTATGCCGCAATGTAAACTATATCATGCTCCCCGTAATAAGATGGCAGCGGCTCGCATTCTCGCTCTATTGCTGCTGTTGTGGGCAGTGGCAAATGTGACATATGCCTTAGTCAGCTTGTACAAGGGCTGTAATTGGGAAGTATTTACTCCCGTTATCGTGAACGTATTTGTGGGAATCGCTTGCTCGTACGTGCTTTATAGAGGGCGTGTATAAGTACCGCTCGGGCGATGCTGCCTTGCACTTCCTGATGAGAAGTGGGGTCAGAGCGTGAATAGTGAATAAGGCTTGACGCAAAGGGCAGGGCGCAGCATGTCAGCCTGATCGAGTTGCTCCTCGCCAAGAGTGAGAACCGCCCTATTCACTATTCACGCTCTGACCCCAGCTTATTCCTGGGTGGACCTTCTTGCGGTTCAGGCCCTCACTCCAGGTTGGCGTGACCGCGCCAGAGGTCCTTCGCGGCCCAGCCCTTTCGTTCAGCGATCAGGAGGGAGACGGCGTCGCTGAAGACATAGAGACTCTGGTCGAACAAGCTCGTCATGAGCTGTTTGGAAGGGATTTCCCCGGGCAGATTGAGCTTGGTGGCGACCGGTATGCGCACAAAGATCGTCGTGAAAGGCGCCAGGGAACTGTTCGGGTTCGAGCCCAGGTGGGCAATCCTGGCGCCATACTTGGCGGCCAGCCGTGCGATGGCCACGGGCACGACCGACTCGCCGGACCCGGAGCCGATGACGAGAAGGTCCCGGTCGGTGATCGGCGGCTCGTTGATATCGCCGACACAGTGGGTCTTGACGCCCAACTGTTGGAACCGCTTGGCCATGGCCTCGAGCGCGAGCATGACGCGTCCGACTCCGATGAAGAAGACCTGCTCAGCTTCCAGAAGCGCTTTGATGAAGGCCTCAACCTGCGCTTCATCCACTCCATCGAGCGCTTGGCCGATTTCTCCTAAGATCAAACGATAATTCTCGCCAAAGGTTTTCATGCCTGGGCCTCACAAGACATCCTCTGTCTGATTCTCACGTCGTGCGCCGTACTCGGCGCACTCTTGTTGTTTTCTTCACCCTGCTATTCCGTCACCCATTGCCGCCAGTGCGCCACGCTCTGGCGAAGGTTGTCGATGAAATGGTCCTCTTGCGGAAAGAAGGCGGAGGTCCTCAGCTCGAAGGCCAGGAGAATTTCCTCCGCGCCGGACTCGTGGATCGCGCGAACCACCTCCTCGCCGCGCACAATCCCCCTGGCATTGTTCTCGGCGGTGAACGGCCAGTGGCGGCTGGCGGAGGTGTCGGTCTGCTGGCAGTCAATCACGTCGCAGCGCGCTCCATATCGTCGAATCCAGGCCAGGTGGTCCCGTTCCTCGACCGTGCCGGCCATATTGCGGTGCCCCAGATCCAGACAGATCCGCATCGGGATTGCCATGTCCGAGCAACGCGCGAGCATCTCGTCGTTCTCGGCGAATGTGGCGCAGGTCTCGCGCGGCACGCTTGTGGCCTCGTACGCGAGGGCCTCCAGTCCTCTCTCCGCTCCATATTCAGCCAGCCGATGGTAGGCGGCGACGGCGTCATCAAGGACTTTCCGCCGCAGTTCCGCGTCTCCATGACACCGACAGGTCAGGATGGCAAAGCAGGCGCCGAAGCTTTTTCCGCCCAGATATGCCGTCTGGCGAATGGCGCGGCGGAAGAACTTCTCCGCTTCCCGCCGGCAGGCCGCTTCCGGATGGCCCAGGTAGTGCTGGTGGCCATGATTTCCTGCGAAGCAGCACCGGATCGTGACGCCACGTTTTCCGCAGGCGTTCAAAGTCCGGTCACACAGGCGCCTCTGGACGTCCCAGGACCAGTACGGATCGATCAGGTCGACATTGAACATCACGCGCCGGACGCCCATTTCGGCGCAAAGGCGCGTCCACTCTTCCGGCTCATCGCAGCGGTTGGTGAAGCAGTTGCAGTTGAATCCCAGAAAGATGCGGGCCATGGCATTCTCTCAGTTGCCGCTGGAGGGGCGAACGATGATCTTGATGCCGCGTCGCGACTCGGCTTCGTCAAAGGCCGCATGAATCGCTTCGAGCGGAAACGTGGCCGTGATCAGCAGGTCCGGATCGATGACGCGCTCGGACAGCAGCCGCAGCGCCTCGCGGTTGCCTTCCGGAAGGGACGAGGAAGCCCCTCCGATGAAGAACTCCTTGTAATGCAGCGCGTTGGCGTCCAGCGTGATCATTCGGTCGTCCTTCGGCAGGCCGCCGAAGAAATTGACTCTTCCCCGCGGGGCCACCAGGCGGATGCCGGCTTCCTGCGCCTCCCGCGAGGGCGCGCAGACGAAGACGACGTCCGCTCCTTCGCCGTCCGTCTCATCCATGACCGCCTTGTCGAGATCCTCGTCGGAGGAGGCGATGATCCGGTCGATCAGGACCTTGCTGCGGGCCATCTCCAGCCGAGCCCGACTCCGTTGGGTCAGAAGGATCCGCCGCGCCCCGTAATGCCGGGCAAGCATAGCCTGGATGATCCCCGCCGGCCCCGCCCCGATGATCAACACCGCATCCCCTTCCCTCACCGCAGCGTTGCGCTGACCGTTGAGACAGCAAGCGACGATCTCCGACAGCGCCGCCTGATCGAAGCTGAGCGAAGCGGGAATTGGGTTCACGAACCCGAGCCGGAAGACGTTCTCCGGGACCGCCAGGTACTCGGCAAAGCCGCCGTTGACTTTGTATCCCATTGGAGGAAACGGATGCGTGCAGACGTTGAGATGGCCTTGCAAGCACATCCGGCAGCGCCCGCAGCCGATGCCGGGCGCTACGCAGACGCGATCGCCTTCCCGAACGCCCGTCACTCCCGGCGACACGGCCTCGACGACACCGGCGACCTCGTGTCCGACAATGACGGGATAGGCGGCGCGGTGATCGCCTTTTCGATAAATTCGCAGGTCCGTCCCGCACAGGCCGCACGCCATGACCCGCACGAGAATGGAGCCGGCCGGCACAGCAGGGCGCGGCACGTCCTCCAGGCGCAGGTCTCCCCGCGCGTACACCACGGCGGCCTTCATCGTGCCATTCAACGTCACGTGTCTTCGTCCTCCTTAGATACGGACAAGCACCTTGCAGTAATAGAACCGGCGCTCCAGCATCTGTCGGATCACCGCCGGAGCGTCTGCCAACGCGACTTCGCGCGTGATCAGCGCGGAAAGAGCCTCCTGGTTCGTCACGATCATTCGTTGAAGACGCGGCTCCTCTCCGCGAAGGTCATATCCCCAACAGCCTCGAATCGTAAGCTCCTTGCGCATGAAGCGCTCCATAAGGGGCAGCGGGAGCGCGGTGTCCTGCGTATCACGTCCGACCACCGCCACGGTTCCCTGGCGGCAGGCGGCTTCGATAGCATGATGGAGCGCCAGGCGCGAGCCGGCCGCCTCGAACACAACGTCAAAGGGCCTCAGGTCGGACGGGGTCCATTGCCGCGCGTCGATCACTTCCTCCGCACCGCACCGCCGCGCCAGGTCGAGGCTCTCCGGCCGCACGTCCGCCACCGCCACACGTCGCGCGCCGAAAGCCTTCAACCAGAGCGCAATGACCAAGCCGATCGGTCCCGCGCCCAGGACCATCGCGGCGCCTCCGGAGATGAACCCCGACCGCTGGACGGCGTGGAGGCCGACGGCCAGCGGTTCGACCAGCGCCCCCAATCGCAGGTCCACCGCATCCGGCAAACGAAAGAGGTTTTCCTCCGGAACGCTGCAAAGCTCCGCGAAGCCGCCGTCGTTTCGAGAGCCGAGGAACTGATACTGCCGGCAGTGGAACGGACCGACTTGACAGCCCTCGCAGCGGCCGCACGGCACGATCGGGAGCACCGCCACGCGCTCCCCGCCCTTGAAGCGACCGGATTCCCGCGCGCAGGTTTCCACTTCGCCGCAGAACTCGTGTCCGAGGACCATCGGGTGGCGATACGATCCCGCCTCGCCAAACCGCGGCAGGTCCGACCCGCATATCCCCGCGAACCGCACTCGCACACGCGCCCAGCCGCGGCCTGTCGGCGGCTCCGGCCAGGCCGTCTCGTAACGGTAGTCTTGAGGAGCGTGAAGGACAAGCGCTTTCATTCTGTGATTTATGATATCATGCGTTGTGCCCTGTGTCAAGACTATGAAACAATATTTATGTTTGGTATTGTTTGATTTATGGGGACGGTCGCGGCACAATGCCAGGCCCCGCGACCGGAAAAGGAAACACGGATGAGCTGCTTGCTGAACGAAGCCCGACAGAACAGCGTGTATGAATTGGTGCGCCAACGGGGCAGCGTCCGCGTGACGGAGCTGGAAGAACTCCTTCACGTCAGCGACATGACCATCCGGCGGGACTTGGGCGACCTGGCCAGGAAAGGTCTGATCCGGCGCGTGCACGGCGGAGCGATGCTGGTCGAAGGAGCGCGGACGGAACAGACGTTCGTGGCGCGCCAAGTGGAGGAGTTGGAGCGCAAGGCGGCGATTGCGCGACTGGCGGCGACCCTCCTCAAGGGCGGGGAGACGATCTATCTCGACGCCGGCACCACCTGCCACGAACTGGCCAAACGGCTCACGAACGACATGGACCTGAAGGTCGTGACCGACAGCCTGGCGATCCTGCGCGAACTGCTGAACCGCAAGAACCTGGAGGTCACGATCCTGGGCGGCACCCTGGAGAAGGATGAAAACGCGCTGGGAGGCCCTCTGGCGCAGGCGAACGCCGAGAAGCTCGCGGTGGACTGCTGCTTCTTCTCCGCCCGCGGGTTCACTCGAGACCGGATCACCAATCCGGGCATGATCGGCACAACGATTAAGAAGACGATGATTCGGCACGCGTCCAAAGTCATTCTCTTGGCCGATTCGACCAAGTTCAACCAGCGGGGGTTCATCGAGATATGCCGCTGGAAGGAGGTCGACGTCCTGGTGACCGATTCCGGGGTGACGCGCCGGGCCCTGAAGCCGATCGCCGCCCGCCGCGTCGAGATACACATCGCGGCGCTTGGCAAAACAGGAGCACAGACATGACGTCGGGCCTTGCCGGAGTCAAGTAAGTGCCCGCCGAAGCAGAATTCCGAAAAAATAATTGTCCAAAGTCACTAGCCCAAGCCCAATAGCCACTTAGCGATTTCTTAGCGAGCCGCCTAAACTTGACAATACTAGCTGTGGTGCCTTATACTCTACCCCTGCCTAGATGTTGTGGAAAGCCGCACAAATGCAGATACAGCGCTTTTCAGCGGGCAGAGACGCAATGAAGCAGGCCGGACAAGGGGATTCATGCCATGCGCTGTCCTTACTGCCGTGAGAACCGCGATAAGGTCGTGGACTCGCGCGCGTCAGGGGATGCGGCTACGATCCGCAGGCGGCGGGAGTGTCTGGCGTGCGGCCGGCGCTTCACGACGTATGAAAAAATCGAGGTCCACCCGATCCGGGTGATCAAGAAGGACGGGCGTCGCGTCGAGTTCGACCGCGAAAAGATCATGATCGGCCTCATCCGCGCCTGCGAGAAGCGGCCGGTCTCGACGGAGACGCTCGAAAGGGTGGTCTCGGAAATCGAACAGGAGGTGTATTCGCACTACGACAAGGAGGTCACGTCGCGCCAGGTCGGACAGTTGGTGATGAAGAAGTTGCGGTCGCTGGATCAGGTGGCGTACGTGCGGTTCGCATCCGTGTATCGCGAGTTCAAGGACGTGAGCGAGTTCGTCGAGGAAGTGAAGCCGATGCTCGATCGAGATCGCTGAGGGCGGGATCATCATGGCCAAATTCATTTTCGCAGAATCCGAAATGGGGAAATCATAATGCGCGTCAATATCATCCGGCAGGTCCGCAAGCGTTCGGGGCAGCTCGTTCCGTTTAATCAGGAGAAGATCGCCAACGCGATTTTCAAGGCGGCGCAGGCGATGGGCGGCGAAGACCGGCAGATGGCCGACGAACTCGCCGAGGTCGTGACGATGTTCCTGGAGAAGCAGTACGGCCCGACCGGCAGTCCGACGATCGAAGAGATCCAGGACATGGTCGAGAAGGTGCTGATCGAGACGGGGCACGCGAAGACGGCGAAGGCGTACATCCTCTACCGCGAGCGGCGCGCGCGGGTCCGTGAGACGGTGAAGGTCCGCAAGCAGATCGCCGGCCGCAACAACCCGACGGACCTCTCGCTGCTGGTGGACCCGACGACGCGCGACGAGATCCGGTCGTGGAACAAGGGGCTGATCGCGCTGGCGCTCGAGAAGGAGGCGGACGTGCCGGCGCAGGTGGCCTCGGAGATCGCCTCGTCCGTCGAGGGCCGCATCCTAACCAGCGGCATGAAGCGCATCAGCACCAGCCTCATCCGCGAGCTGGTGGACAACGAGCTGTTCGAGCGCGGCCTGTGCGCCAGCCTCGAAAAGCAGCTCTCCATCGGCATGCCGATCTTCGACCTCGAGCAGGTCATCTTCTCGAAGAGCAACGAGAACTCCAACATCGCCTCGAACAACCCCGAGGCAATCAACCTCACCATCGCCGAGAACACGCTCAAGCAGTACGCGCTCAAGAAAATCTTCAGCAAGGACGTCGCCGAGGCGCACCTGCAGGGCATGGTCCACCTGCACGACCTGGGCTATCCGACGCGCGTGTACTGCTCCTCGCATTCGCTCGAGTACCTGAAGAAGTACGGCCTGTCGCTGCTGAACCTGGACACGCATTCGGCCCCGGCGAAGCACGCGCGCACGCTCACCGGCCACCTGAACACCTTCCTCGCCTCGATGCAGGCGTTCTATGCCGGCGCGCTCGGCGTCGGCTACATCAACATTCTCTACGCGCCGTACCTCGAGGGTCTCGACGACAAGACGATGCGCCAGGAAGCCCAGCACCTGATCTTCAGCGGATCGCAGAGCGCCTTCTCGCGCGGCGGCCAGACGCTGTTCCTCGACTTCAACGTCCACACCGGCGTCCCGCGCTACATGCGCGACATCCCGGCGATCGGGCCGGGCGGCGGGGAGACCGGCCGCACCTACGGCGACTACGAGGAGACCGCGATGCGCTTCGCCCGCGCGCTCCTCGACGTGTGGCGCACCGGCGACTCGAACGGCCACGTCTTCGCCTTCCCGAAGTGCGACCTCCACGTCAACGCCGACAGCTTCTCCGACCCGCGGCAGCTCGAGCTCCTCAAGTACGCCTGCCAGGCCGCCAGCGAAAACGGCACGCCGTACTTCGTCTTCGACCGCGACGAGGTCACGCTCTCGGCCTGCTGCCGGCTGCGCACGACCATCGAGGACAACTACATGCTCCGCCACCTCGAGAGCATGCGCTTCTGCGGGTTCCAGAACATCACCGTCAACCTGCCGCAGGCGGCGTACCGCGCCGGACCCGGCAACCTCGAGGGCCTCTTCCGCGAGATTGACCGCGCCATGGAGATCGCCTTCAAGGCGCACTACCAGAAGAAGAACTTCATCTCGCGCCTCCTGTCCGAGCCGCACATGCCGCTCTGGCAGATCGGCAAGACGGCCGCGGACGGCCGCCCGTACGTGGACCTCGACAAGTGCACTTACATCGTCGGCCTGATCGGCCTGAACGAGTGCCTGCAGCACCTCACCGGGCAGGAGCTCCACGAGAGCGACGCGGTCTTCAAGCTCGGGCTGAAGATCGTGACGTACATGCACTTCCGCTGCAAGGAGGAAGGGAAGAAGAGCGGGCTGAAGTTCGCGCTCGAGGAATCGCCCGCGGAAAGCGCGGCGCGGCGGCTGGCGAAGATTGACCTGCGCCGCTACCCGCAGGCGGAGAAGGTCGTCCGCGGCAACGTCGCCGACGACGAGATGTATTACACCAACTCGATCCACCTGCGCGCCGACGCGCCGGTGGACCTCATCACGCGCATCCGGATGCAGAGCAAGTTCCACCCGCTCATCGAGAGCGGCGCCATCATCCACGCCTTCATCGGCGAGGAGCGGCCCTCGGCGGCCAGCGTCCTCGCGCTCGTCCGCAAGACCTTCGAGAACACCCAGGCGGCGCAGCTCACGCTCTCGCCGGAGTTCACCATCTGCAATTCCTGTCAGCGCGTCACGCCGCAACTGACCGACCACTGCGCCTACTGCAGCTCGACCGACGTAGTCGGCATGACCCGCATCGTCGGCTACTACAGCCGCGTCAACAACTGGAACAAGAGCAAGCTCGGCGAGTTGAAGGACCGCCATCGCGGCAACTACCGCCTCGGCGGCGCCCCGATCGAGGCCCGGATGCCGGCCGCAACGGGCGTGCTCCAGGCCGCGCGCACCTGAAATTTGATTTCAACACGTTTGATTTCAACACGGAGACGCGCTGAGAAATTTTTCCAGGACTCTAAAACCGACTTTTTCTCCGTGTTCCTCCGCGTCCTCCGCGCCTCCGTGTTGAAAACGGCCTTCTTGAGAAAGGACGGACCTCATGACCCGGATTTCGATCTTCGGCAAGACGGAATGCGCCAAGTGCAAGACGACCAAGCACAAGCTCTCGCGCCTCTTTCCCGGCGGCCTGGACCACAAGGTCGAGGTCGTCTTCCACGACATGGAGACGCTGGACGGGCGCGCCGAGGGCGCGTTCTACGACGTGAACAAGATTCCGCTGACCGTGGTCGAGCAGGAAGGCCGGGAACTGGGGCGCTGGGACGGCGACGTGCCGGACTCCCAGGACATCCACCGGCTCATCCTCGGAGAACGAGCGAATGCTGCCGCCGATTAGAGGATTCATCGAGAGCACGCTGCTCGACTGGGAAGGCAAAGTCGCGGCCGTGGTTTTCCTGCCCGGCTGCAACTTCCGGTGCGGCTATTGCCACGCCCGCCACCTGGTCGAGCCGATGCCCATTGACGAGTCCATCCCGCTCGAGGCCGTCCTGGCCGCCTTCCTGCGGCAGCGCGGCTGGCTCGACGGCGTGGTCATCAGCGGCGGAGAGCCCACGCTGCATCCGGGGCTCCTCGACTTCATCCGGCAGTTCCGCGCCAAGGGCATCGCCGTCAAACTCGACACGAACGGCAGCCGGCCCGACGTGCTCGAACGGCTCCTCGCGCTGGGCGCGCTCGACTACGTGGCGATGGACGTCAAGGGGCCGCTCGACGGGAAGTATGCCGAGATCGCGCGCGCGCCGGTGGACCTCGACGCGATCCGGCGGAGCATCGAGCTCTTGATCCGCGGCGAGACGCCCTGCGAATTCCGGACCACCGTATGCCCGAACACGCTCGACGCCGAGGAGATCGAGCGCACCGCGCTGGCCGTCCGCGGCGCGCGCGCCTATTACCTGCAGGCGTTCCGCCCGGTGAACTGTCTCGACCGCAGCCTCGAAAATGCGCGGCCGTACAATCCGGACCAGATGCGCGAGTTCTGCCGGCGGGCGGCCCGGCACGTGCAGCGGTGCGCCGTTCGCGGCGACCAGGCCAGCGAGCTGGCGGCCGCCGGGGCGGCGGCCAGGTAGCAGAAGGGCGACGGCGGAATCCGTCTTCATCCTTCCGGCGTGCACCAGGGCTTGACAATTTCCGGCGCATTGTTATCTTATGCGCTTCTCGCGGCTGTCAACCTTGCAAAGGTTAGCGCGTACCTTCGCAGGGTTGACCTGACGAAAGAAGGAATCGTGGCTGAGATTATCCCGTTTCGCGGCTACCGGTACGACACGCGCGTCACCGATGATCTCGGGAAGCTGATCGCGCCGCCGTACGACGTGATTGACGCGGCTCTGCGCGATACGCTCTTCCGCGTCTCGCCCTGCAACATCGCGCACATCACACGCGCGGACCGCGTCGAGAACGCGCCCGGCGGCCCGTACGCCGCCGCCGGCGAGCTCTGGGCGCAATGGCGCCGGCAGGGCATCGTCAAGCAGGATGACCCGCCGTGCCTCTACGTCTATGAGCAGTTCTTCGTGGTCCACGGGCGGCGCTTCTCGCGGACGGCGCTGGTCGGCGCCGTCCGGCTGGAAAAGTTCGGCGGCGGCGTGCTGCCGCACGAGCACACCCTCGCCGCGCCGCGCATGGACCGGCTGGATCTGGCGCGCGCCACGCGCGCGCAGCTCGGACAGGTCTTCGGGCTGTACAACGATCCGGCCGGCGCGGTCGTCCGCCTCCTCGACCCGATCAAGAAGGGCCGGCCGATCGCCCAGGCCGCCGACCGGCAGGACCTGCTCCATCGCCTCTGGATCGTCTCCGATCCGCAGGTCATCGCCGCTCTTCAGAAAGCGCTGCGCGACAAGGAAATCCTCATCGCCGACGGACATCACCGGTACGAGACCTCGCTCGCGTACAGCGAGGAACACCCGGAACTGGAATCCGCGAAGTTCCGCATGATGTCCCTCGTGGACGCCTCCAGCGCCGGACTCGTCATCCTCCCGATCCATCGTCTCGTGAAAGAGTTGAAGGATTTCCAGCCGGAGGGCTTCGCCGCCGGCCTGCGCCACGCCTTCGAGGTCAAACTTTATCCGGGCGACACCCCGGCGGTCCGCTCCGCCGTGCTCGATGCCATCCGCGAGTTGAAGGACGATGGCCGGCATGCCTTCGGCCTCTATCTCGGCGACAAGAACCACCGCGTGCTCGTCCTGCGCCGCGAGGACCTGATGGACGCGCGGCAGGACCATTCGCAGGCGTGGCGGCGGCTCGACGTGAGCATCCTGCACCGGCTGATCCTGGAAGAGCACATGGGCATCACGCCCGAACGCCTCGAGGCGGAGGCGAACGTGGAGTACGTTCAGGATTTCCCGCACGCGATTCAGGAAGCCGCCGACCGCGTCGGCGCCGGCGAGTGCCAGGCGCTCTTCCTCATGAACTCAACGAGCGTCGCCGAGGTCCAGGCCGTCGCCGCCCAGCGCGAACGCATGCCCCAGAAAAGCACGTTCTTCTATCCCAAGATTTACACCGGCATGGTGTTCTATTCCATGGATGCGTAGCCGGGAAGTCAGAACTGCGAATGATGAATGATGAAGTACTTCATCACTCATCACTCATACTTCTTAGTTTTCTGTAAATCGGAGGCAGCCATGAAGCTGTTCATACCCGGCCCCATCTGGTGCCGCGAAGAAGTCCTGCGCGAATTCTGCCATCAGCCGATGGCCCACCGCGGCAAGCCGTTCACCGAGCTTTACACCGGCATCCTTCAGAAGCTCAAGAAAGTCCTGGGCACGAAGGGCGACGTGCATTTCTCCACCAGCTCCGGCTCCGGCGTCTGGGAATTGGCCATCCGCAACTGCGTGCGGAAGCGCGCCCTCGTCTGCGCCTGCGGCGAATTCAGCTCCAAATGGGGCGACGTCTGCGAGATGAACGGACGCGAGACCGTCCGCATCTCCGTCCCGCTCGGCAAGGCCATCCGCGGGCCGATGATCGCCGACGCCCTGAAGAAAAACGACGTGGACGCCGTGCTCTTCTGCCACAACGAGACCTCCACCGGAGTCACCAACCCGATCGAGGAGGCCGCCGAAGTCATGCGCGATCACCCGGACGTGATGTTCCTCGTCGACGCGGTCAGCGGCATGGCGGGAATCCCGATTGACGTGGACAAAACAGGCGTGGACCTGTGCCTGGCGAGCGTGCAGAAGGCGTTCGGTCTGCCGCCGGGCGCCGCCATCTTCACCGCCTCCGAGCGCGCCTACGCCCGCGCCGCCGAAATCCCGCACCGCGGCTATTACTTCGACCTGCTCGCCATCCGCAAGAGCGCGGAGAAGGGCCAGACGCTCGTCACCCCGTCCGAGCCGCACCTCTTCGCGCTGAACTTCCAGCTCGACGCCATGCTCGCCGAGGGCATGGACAACCGTTTCGCGCGGCATCGCCAGATGGCCGACGTCGTCCGCGCGTGGGCCCGCAAAAACTTCGCCCTCTTCGCCGAGCCCGGCTTCGAGTCCAACACCGTCACCTGCATCTCCAACACCCGCAACGCCGACATCGGCGCCCTCAACAAAAAACTCGTCAAGCGGCACGACTGCATCATCTCCGACGGCTACGGCGAACTGAAGGGCAAGACCTTCCGCATCGCCCACATGGGCGACATGCAGGTCAGCGACATGCGCGAACTCCTGCGGTGGATTGACGAGATCGTCGGGATCGCGTGATTGAAGCGCGCTCGTATAATGCCCGTAGTTGCCGGAACGGCGCGCCATTGCGTAGAATGAGTCTCGGTTCCGGCGTGCGAGCGTTCGCCTGCCTTCCGGGTGGCAGCCTTGTGCGAAGGAAAATCGCGTGAGCCGTCGCGACCGTTTGATCGCCCGCATGCATGCGTCGCCGCATGATATTCGTTTTTCCGAGGTTGAGGCACTGTTGCGAACGGAAGGTTACGTGCTTTTCAATCGGCGCGGCAGTCATTGTTCCTATCACCGTTCAGACGGCCGATTGTTGACCATCGTTCATCCGCACGGCGGGCGCAGCACCTGCCACCCTGCTGACATTCGGAGACTCTTGGAGGTCCTGGGATTATGATGGAAACCATGCACGAGTATCGAGGCTACGTGTTCTGCATTCAGTATGAACCGCGAGAGCCGGTTTATTCGGTTCAATTCCCCGACATTCCGGAAATTATCACGAGTGGCGACACGTTGGCTGAAGCGTTCCGGAATGCCTGCGAGGCGCTGGACCTGCACCTGGAGAGCCTGCAAAAACTCGCGAAACGCCTTCCGGCGCGAAAACACCGGCTGGTTCTGCAGCCATAGCAAGACTGCGCAAGCGCTGCTGCGGTGGATTGACGAGATCGTCGGCATCGCGCAACAAGTGATGTATTATGTCTCCGGAATACGCCAACTTGGCATTCGCGGCGATGTAGGAGCGTAGGACGGCGTTGATCCGCGTCTGATAACCGCGCCCGGGTCGCCGGAACCATTGAAGCACTTCCTGGTCGAGCCGGAGAGTGACGCTTTGCTTCTTCGCCGGCATCCTCAGTTTGGCCCTGCGCCAGAAATCAGGCCCCAGTTTGGCAATGTCGGAGAAGTCTATCCCGGCGTCCGATTCACTGGCCAGAAAGTCCCAATCGGTTGCCGGGTTCTTTCTTGAATATTTCCCCTTCATGCTTTTCCGCCTTCTGCGTTGGCCCAGTTCTGACCGCGCAAGCGCGCCAGCGCAATCATCGAGGCGCTCAAGGCCATCTGCAAGCGACAGAAGAACGCGAATACCGCGTGACGAGACCCGCGGGCTTCTTCAAGCGAGTCCCTTGCATGAAAAGTCTGAAGCGACGCGTCGCCTCACGCTCCGAGGATGGCTTCCATCTCCTCGCGTTGCGCGTCCATAATGTACCGGATGCCGGAGATCTTGGCTGCCTCTTCGGTCAGGGCGATGACCTCTTCCCGTTTCACGGTGTCCAGTCGGAAGCTGCGCGCCCCGGCCATGAATTGAGTCAGGCCGGTCCGGAGCTTGTCCACGAGGGTGTAGATGGCAACGGCGCCAAGAGGGATGTCGTCGATGCGCTTGCCGTATTTTTCCTTCAAGTCGGCGAACGTGACGAAGATCTGGGCCGGGTCTTGGCCGTACTTGGCGACGGTCGGCGGCAACTTCTCCCAGTTCCGGGCGCTGTCCGGCGCGCCGCGAAAAACGGCCTCGATGTTGGAGCCGACAAACCCGGGGATCATCAGCGCGCGACCCATGCAGACGGCCTTGAAGTACGGCGCTCCCAGGGCAAGGACCTTGAAGATGTGGTCTTCCGTTGAAAACCCGCCGGCCATCGCCAGGTCGGGCACCCATTCGCCCCGAGCAGCCAGTTTCTGCGCGCATTCGTAGGCCATGCACTGCAGGTAGAAGGTCGGCACGCCCCATTCCTGCATCATGCGCCACGGACTCATGCCCGTCCCGCCGCCGGAACCGTCAATCGTCACGAGGTCCACGCGCGCCTCCGAAGACCACTTGATGGCCATCGCCAGCTCGCGCGGGCCGTAGGCGCCGGTCTTGAGCGTGACGCGCTTCACTCCGAGCTTGCGCCGGAGCGATTCGACGGTGCGAAGAAACTCGCCTTTTTCGATGAAACCGAGTCGAGAGTGCCGCTCGAACTCCCGGATCGCGCCGTTCTTGTAAGCGGCTTGGACGGCTGAGTTGGACGGATTCGGGGTGACGATGTAGCCGCGTTTCTGGAGGTTCAGCGCCCGATCCAGCTCCGGCACTTTGATCTCGCCGCCGATGCACTTCGCGCCCTGGCCCCATTTCAACTCCACGGCCTCGACGCCCAGCTCGCCGACCACGTAGCGCGGCACGTCGAGCCGCATGTCCTCCACGTTGCTCTGGACGATGATGTCGCCCCTGTCCTCCTGCCATGCCTTGTAGAGCTTGATGCGGCGCTCCATCTCCGGCGAACGGCGCACTTTGCCGTTCGAGTCCACTTCCAGGGCCGGGTCAATACCGCACACGTTCTCGCCCACAACGACCGTGATGCCGGAAATGGCTGCGCCGATGGCGAAGCTGGGCCAGTGCTTTCGGGCGATGTCCGTGGACCCCAAGGCGCCCGTGAAGAGCGGCATCCGCATCCGGATCGGATGGGTGTGGCCATAGACCGCCGTCGTATCCACTTCCGGGAAGATGGCCTTGTCGGGATTCGCTTCGTCTATGGCCTTCGCGCCGAGAGCGTATCCCATGATGTTCAAATGGGAATAGTCAACGGGGTACCTCTTGTCGCATCCGGCCGTCATGCTTCCAAAAGGCCCGGGGTAGATCACTTCCCGCCCCCGGAAGGATGCCTTGAAGACATCGCAGTTCCCGGCGCAGTTGTCCATGCATCGCGTGCAGATCCCCGAGCTAGGAGCTACGTCGCGAGAGCGATTTCTGGTTTCCAGCGCGTCATTTCCGCCCGGCTGCTGAAGATTCATCTCTACCCTCCTTGACTGGGATTTCCCATTTGACCGTCCTCCAAAGGACAGTCGCCTTGCAAACACGAGATTGTACTCTTGAATTGTCCGCCGTCAAGTACTTTCTCGGTTAAATAGGGTTAAATAGGGACAGGCCCGAATGGCGCTAACTTAGGGCCGTAACTGTTGTTTCACTTGTGACTTACGCTTTGTGACGCCGCGGGTCGTGGCATCGAGAAACTGACGCGAGAGGCGCCGCATCTGCTCC
>Ga0315281_10007753_pt1 | contig 15060 bp, 13 predicted proteins | sample YL17G07_0_MG_FD_204540 | JGI IMG/M metagenome (GOLD analysis project Ga0315281, IMG submission 204540) | Sediment microbial communities from Yellowstone Lake, YNP, Wyoming, USA - YL17G07_0 | ecosystem: Environmental > Aquatic > Freshwater > Lake > Sediment | place: USA: Wyoming | collected...
ATCGCTTACATCACCTCCTCCATGCGGGCCGACGCCGGGGTGGTCATCTCCGCCTCCCACAATCCTTACCAGGACAACGGCATTAAAATCTTCAAGGGCGACGGTTTCAAACTGCCCGATGAGATCGAGGCCCACATCGAAGTCCTGATGACCAATCCGGGCGTGGAGGAAACCCGCCCCACGGCCATGGAGATCGGCCAGGCATTTCGCATCGACGACGCCCGGGGCCGCTACATTTCTTTTCTGAAAGGCACCTTCCCCAAAGAACTGGAACTGGACGGGCTGAAAATCGTGGTGGACTGCGCCCACGGCGCCACTTACCGGGTGGCCCCCGAGGTCTTGAGCGAACTGGGGGCCGAGATCATTCCCATCGGGGTGCGGCCCAACGGCAAGAACATCAACCACAAATGCGGCGCCACCCACCCTGAGACCATGGCCACTCTGGTGAAACGGGAAAAGGCCGACTTGGGCATCGCCTTCGACGGCGACGGCGACCGGGTCATCATGGTGGACCACCAGGGCAAGATCGTGGACGGCGACCACATCCTGGGCATCTGCGCCCTGGACCTGCAACGCCGGGAGCGCTTGCATCGCAAGACCGTGGTGGGCACGGTGATGTCCAACCTGGGGTTGGAGGTGGCCTTGAAGGAACATGGCATCCGGTTGCTCCGGGCCCCGGTGGGGGACCGCTACGTCTTGGAGGCCATGCTCAAGGGGGGCTACAACCTGGGGGGCGAGCAGTCCGGCCACCTGGTGTTCCTGAACCACACCACCACCGGCGACGGCATCCTCACGGCCTTGCGGTTGCTGGCGGTGATGGTGCGGGAGGACAAACCCCTGGCGGAGCTGGCCGGCTTCATGGAGACCTATCCCCAGGTCTTGCTCAACATCAGGGTGAAGGAACAAAAGGATTTGAAAAGTCTGCCGGCGGCCCGCCAGGCAATGGCGGAGGCCGAGAGGCGTCTCGGTCCCCGGGGCCGGCTCCTGGTGCGCTACTCCGGCACCGAGCCCAAGTTGCGGATCATGGCCGAGGGCGAGAACCAGGGGCTCATCGACCAGGTGGCCCTGGAACTGGCCCAGGCCCTGGAAATCCAGTTGAATTGAGAATAGCTTTCAGCTTGCCGCGGTCAGCTTTCAGCCCAAACCAAAAGTTGTCAGGAATGTTGGCCGCGTCGCCTTTTGGCTGACTGCTGATAGCTGATAGCTGACTGTTAATTATTCGACCCTCGCCGCCACCGGTTATACCGCAACCTGATTGAGAGGGGACATGTATGCTGGTAGTGATGGATGTGGGCAACACCAACACGGTCATCGGGGTCTACGACCAGGACCAGCTTCTGAGCGACTGGCGCATCCGCACCGAAAAAGAGGCCACCATCGACGAGCTGGGCATCTTGATGCGCAATCTCTTCCAGGCCCAGGGGCTGACCCTGACGCCCGGCCTCGACCTCATCATCTCCTGCGTGGTGCCCCCCATGAACAACACCCTGGAAGGCTTCGCCCAGCGTTACCTGAAGGTGCGGCCCCTGTGGGTGGGCCCGGGCATCAAGACCGGCATGCCCATTTGCTATGACAATCCCCGGGAAGTGGGCGCCGACCGCATCGTCAATGCGGTGGCCGCCTTCGAGCAGGTGCACGGCGCGGTGGTGGTGGTGGACTTCGGCACCGCCACCACCTTTGACGTGGTCTCCCGCCAGGGGGAATACCTGGGCGGGGTCATCGCCCCGGGGGTGATGATTTCCTGCGAGGCTTTGTTTCTCAAGGCCTCGAAACTGCCCCGGGTGGAGATCTTCGCCAAGCCCAAGAGCATCATCGCCAAGGACACCATCAGCAGCATGAACGCCGGGATCATTTACGGCTATGCCGGTCTGGTGGACGGCATCGTGGCCCGCATGAAGGACGCCCTGGGCCGCGACCAGACGCGGGTCATCGCCACCGGCGGTTTGGCCTGTCTCATCGCTTCGGAAACCAAGAGCATCGACACGGTGGACGACTACCTAACCTTGAAGGGCTTGAAGATTATTTACGAGCGCAACCGCCCCCGCCAGGAACGGGGCAAGGGGGCGGCGTGAACTCCCCGGAGGCCGGCATCGGCCGCCGCTACCTGGCGGAGACCCGCTACCGCCGCCGCGACCTGGGGGCGCCGGGCGGGACCTATCCCCGGGGGCCCCTGTACAAGGAGTACCCCCAGGCGGCCCCCCGCCTCAGCCTGAAGCCCCCGGCCGCACGAACCACCGCGGACCTGTGGCAGTGCCTGGCCCGGCGGCGTTCGGCGCGCCACTACCGGGAGCGTCCCCTGACTCAGGAAGAGCTGGCCAACCTGTTGTGGGCCACCCAGGGGATCACCGCCGCGGCCGGCAATTTTCTCTTGCGGGCCGCGCCTTCCGCCGGGGCCCTCTATCCGGTGGAAACCTATCTGGCGGTGCACCGGGTGGAGGGACTGACCCCCGGCATCTGGCACTTTCAGGTGCCGGCCGCCTCCCTGGAGCTCATTGCCCCCGGGGACTGCCGCCGGGAGCTGGTGGCCGCGGGACTGGACCAAGAATTTCTGGGCACCGCCGGCGCGGTGTTTCTCTGGACCGGGGTGCTCAACCGCAGCATGTGGAAATACCGGGAGCGGGCCATCCGCTACCTGTTTCTGGACGCGGGGCACATCTGCCAGAACCTGATGCTGGCGGCCACCGCCCTGGGACTGGGGGTCTGCCCGGTGGGGGCCTTCTTTGACGAAGAAGTGGAAGCCCTCCTGAAGGTGGACGGCAAGGAGGAGGTGGCTTTATACCTGGCCGCGGTGGGGCCTTTGGCCTGAGGGCCAGGCAGGTGAGCAGGTTGCAGGGGCTTCGGAGGCCGCGGTGGGGCCGGGTGGCAAACCCGCACCCACCTTTCCCCAGCCCCCAAATTTAATAAAGGAGATAAACATGGCTCAATGGGCAGTAACCATCATCTTATCCGTCTGCTTGGCCCTGGGCGGCGGGGCCCAGGTCCTGGCCGGCGATGTCTCTGAAAAGGTGAAGGCGGCCACTGATAGGGCCGCCCAGGACTATCTGAAGTCCGGACTCATCCTGGCCGGAGAAGGCCGGGATGCCGAAGCCGTGAAATCCTTCCGCCAGGCCGTCGCCACTAAACCTGGTTGGGCCGAAGCTCACAGCCTCCTGGGCAGCGCCCTGGCCCGGGACGGCAAATACGCCGAAGCCGAAGCAGAATTGCGCAAGGCCGTCCAGTTGAAGCCCGACTACGCCGAGGGCTGGTATTACCTGGGGCAATTTTATCAGGATCGGGCCAAGGAAAAAGAGGCCCAGGAGGCCTTCCGGAAGGCCCAGCAGCTGGCGCGCTGAGGGGCGTCCGCCTCTAAAAAGAAGATATCACCACAGTGACCCAGAGGACCCAGGGAGATGTTCCCCCTGGGTTCTTGGTGTCTTGGGGTTTTTCATCCCCTGGTTTCCGTTTTTGCCGGGAACATCTTAATGTCTTGTGCCATACTGGATTTGATCATTTAATCCTAATGGTACGTCATAAACAGAGTATTGACCCAACCATGATGAAATCCCCCCAGCCCCAGTGGTGTTCGGCACGATATTTGATATGCTCATTTATTGTCCGGCATGGGAAGGTAATCCAGTTTTAAGTAGGGCGGGCCCCGCCCACCATTATTGGCAGCCGATTAATCCATTAATTTTAGGGCGGGCACGGCCCGCCCTACCTTTGATTCCTTGGGTCCATCTCTGGTCTTTTGCTGCAAGCCGGCCGCTGACCGCGATTTCTCAGGGACTTGCCTGACTGCCCCGGAAATTCTTCCAAAGCCTACTTGGTGAGGCTTCTCCTTTTGCTATCGATTTTTTCCTGGAAGATGAGATACGAGAGTTCCCCGGCGGACACCGGGTCCAGCTCCTTGAGGATCAGATACTCCCGGAAGGCGTCCACGTTGTTCCCCACGCCCAGGCTGGATACCCCGAGGTTATAGCGGGCGTTGACGTTGCCTGGATCGGCTTCCAGGACCTTGCGGAATTCCTCCCGGGCTTCCGCATAGTTGCCTTCGCTGGCCAGAGCCACCCCCAGGTTGTTGCGGGCCGCGCCCTCGACTTCGGCGCCGGGATTGGCCTGGAGCGATTCCTTGAAAGCCTGGGCCGCGTTCCCCCACTCGCCCTTCTTAATAAAATCCAGGCCCTGCCGGTTGTACTCCCCTCCCAGGGCGCTGCGGGCCGCGGAGAAGTCGGGCTTGAATTTCAGGGTCCGCTGGAGGTCCTTGATGGCCTGGTCCGTGTCCCCCCGTTCGCCCTTGAGCCGGCCCAGCTCATACTGGGCTTCGGCGTAGTCGGGCTTGAGCTTGAGCGCCTGTTGGAAGGCCTTGACGGCCTCCTTGTCCTTGCCCAGGATGGCGTACTGCAAGCCCAGGTTGTAGTAGGCCTGGGGATCTTGCGGGTTCTCCTTCACCGCCTGTTTCAATTGTCTCAGGGAAGGTGCCCGGTCCCGGGCCCAACCCGGACCCAGCGACAACGCCAGCAGCAGGCAGACCGAGGTAATGATTGCTCCAAGCCGGCCAGTCATCCTGTTTCTCCTTAAATCAGGAGGTCATTGGTAAGAGATCACCGTCCAGGCATCCAGGGCCGCGCACATCAAGAACCAGAAGGCCCCCTGCACCAGCCAGGCGCGGCGCCGCCGGTGCGGCGTGGTCAGCACCCTGGATTCCAGGGCCTTTGCAAAATTATACATCACCGCGGCTTCCAGGGCAAAGGGCAAGAAGCCCAGGTAGCCCAGGACCGGCATTTCGAAGATTTTGCAAAAATTTAGCACTGGCAGGGTATAGAGCCATTTGGCGGTGGCCAGGGAATTCCAAAATTCCCACCAGAGCCCGCAAATCAGCCCGGCGGTCAGTAGGCAGAGGTGCTGCCGGCGCTCGCCTTTAAGGAACCGGGCGATGAGGGAGTCGCCGCCCAACAGGGCGCTGAAGGGGTCCAGCAGAAAGAAAAACGCCACCCAGACCAGGGGGAAGGCGTAGCGGGGAAAAGCCAGGGGCAGCACCAGAGAGGCCGTCCCCAACAACAGGGACAGGGGCTGCCAGGCCAGGCCCGCCCTCAGGGGCCGGCCCCGGACGCCACCCCAGGCCCCCAGGGTCTCCAAGACCTGGGCGGTGAGGAGAATCCCCGGCAGCACCGTGGCGAAGGCCAGGACATAGCCGGGCCAGCGCAGCCACCAGGCGGCGGTCAGACCCACGTAAGCCCAATTTTTCAGGACCAGATTGGCGGCTTCGAAAATGAACCACACCGTGACGGACCAGAGGCCCAGGCGCAGGAAGGCCCCGGGCCGGTGCCGGAGCCAGGCTCTCCCCTGGAGGCGGCCAAGCAGGCCATCCAAAAACAGGATGTAGGGATACCAGGCAAAAAAATAGAGGTTCTGCAGGATATAGGCATTGCCTGCGGCCACCCCCCACAGCCCCGCGCCCCAGAGCGCCAACGCCAGCAAGATTTCTGCCGAGGCCGGGAATTGGAAATGGAATCTGTTAACCATGCCCTTATACCTGACAGAAAAATTGTAATCTGATTATGCCCTTTACTCCGAGCGGAGGTCTGGGTTAATAAGTCAATCCCTTTTGCCGGATAAACTGATCCACCAGGGCGTAAATCTCGGGGTTGCCGTTGAAGGAGACTGGCCGGATGTTGCCGCGGAAATCCTCTAGCCGGGCCTCAAAGTCCGGGATGATCTCGGGCCGGGGGCGGAAGCCGGTGCAATATCGGCCGTACCCCAACCGCTCCAGGTAAAAGGCGTTCAGATACTGCTCGAAGGCGTTTTTGATGGGAAAGGAGATCACCGGCTTGCCGTAGTGCAGGGCCTCGGAGATCAGGGTGTGGCTGCCGCCGCACACCACGTAGCGGCAGGAAGACAGGTCCTCCAGAAAACCGCTTTCGGAGTTTTTCTTGAAATGCAGGTTCCCCTGGGTGCCCTCGGTGTCGAAACCGTAGACCAACACCGGGGAAGGGATGGCGCTGAGGAAAGGGAAAAACCGCTGGAAGGTGGCGTAGCCCTGGTAGGCCACCACGTGGTCCCCGTCCCGGGGCTGTCGGGCCAGCACGCTGTCCCGCAGGAGCGGCGGCAAGACCCTAACCCGCACCCCGGGCTGCACCGGCGGCCGGAAAAAAGAGACGGCCAGGTAGTCCGTGGCCTGGCTGAACATGGCGGACACGGCCCAGCGAGTGGCGAGATAACTGGGGAACTGCGGCCAGGGGACCTGGTGCCGGCAGCAGGTAATGACGTGCTGGTGGTCCACGGACAGGCAGGGCAGCCCCACCTGGCGGGCCACCTGGGGGACAAAGTATTCGTAGTCGGTCATGGTGACCTCGGGCTGAAAGCGGTCCATGACCTGAAGGAGCCGGCGCTTGATCCTTCCTGCCTGGCTCTTCACCCTGAGACCGGCCCACAGGGTGGCGGCCACGTCCACCCGGTGGGCCTTGATGGGGGTCTGGGGGTTGGGGCAGTCTTCCACCGGAAACTCGGCCCCCAGGATGGCGGCCCCGGTGCCGTGGCTGATGAACAGGAAGTCGTGTTGGGCAAAGTGCCGGGCGATGGTCAGGGCCCGAATGGCGTGGCCGTGGCCGGTGCCGTGCACTCCATAGAGAATTCTGGCCATATTGTTCTTGAAATGTAAACCAGGGAAGGCCTAAGGTCAACCGCGGACCGCGGGCGGCAAAAAATCGGCCCCGGAGTTGAGAGCGAAGCCGGCAGCCGCGGCGCGGCTTTGAGAAAGGTTGCGCCCATGTGGACGGGGTTCCGGCTCCGGCGGCAAACCGGGCTAACGGGGGAAGATAACCTGCCGCACCCTGCCGCCCCAGGTGACGCGGTACGAGATGCCCCGCCAGGAAATGGTGTCGGTGCACCAGGTCTTGAGGTAACTCCAGCAGGTTATGGCAATGGCGCCGTAGAACGCGGCCAGCCAGGGCCCCAGGGGAATCCTCTGGGGGACCAGAGTCCGATACCAGGCCCCAATACTCGTGAGCAAAACCAGAAAACCGGCGCTCGTCAGGGCCGCCGGGGCGGAGACCAGGCCCACCAGCCCCCCCAGGCAGCCCAGGGCCGCCACCAGCACCGGCAGCAGCAGCAGGCAGACCGCCAGGCTGAAGCCCAGCCAGTAGCCGGGCAGGCAGTATTTCAGGTACAACAATTGCCGGGTCAGCCAATCCACCCAGCCGTCCACCGTCTGGCCGGCCAGGTTGGTGGTCAGCACCGCGGTGGCCACGGACTTCACCCGGATGCCCGCCCGCAGCAGATGCACCCCCATGGACAGGTCGTCCACCACGTTTTCAGACCACAGACGCCTGATGCCGCCGGCCTCGAAGGCCGACCGCCAGATGGCGGTGGCCCCGCCCCAGGGTTGGACGATGCGGGCGAAGCCGAGCAGCAGGTGCAAGACCAGGACTATCTGCAGCATCCCCAGGGTTGCCAGGCGGTAGTCGCCGGCGATGATGCGATGAAACCCCGTGGTCAAGACGGCTTCCCCGGTGCTCAGAGGCCGGATCAGGTCCCGGAGAAAATGGCGGGGGGCCTGGTGAGTGCTGTCGCAAAACACCAGGACGTCCACGGAGTCGTCCAGAGCCGCGAGCCCGGCCAGAATATTGTGATTTTTCTGGGAGCAAGTCGTGGCTGGACCGCTGATGATGTGGCGGACCTGCCGGCCACCGGCGAGCAAGTCCTGCACCATGAGGGTGGCCGGGTCCTCCAGGTCCCGGGTCACCAGGACCGTCTCAAAGTCGGGATAATTCTGGGTCAGCAAGGACTTCAGGCAAATCTTCATCTCCGGGGAGTTCCCGGTGAGAGGCACAATGATGGCGGCCCGGGGAAACGCCTCCAGGGCTTCGCCCTCTGCAGGCCGGCCGCCGGAGGGCTGGCCGGGGAAGCTGCGGCGCACGTGGGCCCGGCTGTGCCAAAAGAAGCCCAGAAAGAGCATAAGCTCCAGGGCCATGGATGCCAGAATCACTGCTTCAATCATCGTAGGTGTCAAAACCCGGCGGAAACCCGCGGCAGAGCAAATAGCTGGCCGGCCTCATGGATCACGGTGGCCAGCTTGGTGCGCAGTTCATTGAGTTCTGCTTCGCCCTGGTCTTCCCACCCGGGGCGGCCCTGATGGGAATCCACGTGCACCGTGAAGCCCACCAGTCCCGCCTTTTCCAGCTCCTGGATGACGTCGGTTAGAGGCCGGTGCTCCCCTTTTTCCCGGTAGCAGCCTTCACACTGCAGGTTGCACTTGAAGGTGGGCTCCAGCCAGGTGATGGCGTTATCCGCCAGATTCCAGGGTAGCCGGTAATAATTCTCGGGAGTCAACGGCTTGGGTTCCATGGCTTCTCGCGGTTAGCAGGCCGGACGATGACCCTTCCCTAAAAGAAAGGCCGGGTCCCTTGACCCAGCCTCATGGATTTCCAAAACTGAAACAAAGGGTCATGATCTGCGGCGCTTTGGGTTGCCGTTCCAAAACTTGACCACGCCCTGAAGAGTCTTTCAGTGGCCTTGGGTATTCGGGCCGGCGCAGTGCCGACTGTAAACCAAATAACAAATCCCTTTCTCCCCTGTCAAGCAAATAAACCGCCGCGGTCCCGGGCCGGGACGTCCCGCAGGCGCTGGCAAGCGGGATGCTGCAACTCGAAATTTGCCTGAATTTTGGTAGGGGCGGTTCGCGAACCGCCCCTACGGTATATCCAGCTAATTTTTTAGCATGCGACCTAGTGTTGTGTTTCGCTAGTACCTTTACTAATTTTTTGCCTGAAATCTCCCCCTCCCCTGGTGGGAGGGGGTTGGGGGGAGGGGGAAGATGTAGGAATCATTAAAGATATTCACCCCCACCCTGACCCTCCCCCATCAAGGGGGAGGGAAAAAAACAATTTTTTAATGGAAGGTATTCCTGAAACATACTACTAGCCGCAACGCCACCAGTGCCAGACCAGGCCCAGGAGGGGCGCCAGGGCCAGGGCTTCGGCCAGTTCCCGGGGCAGGTGGCCGCTTCCCAGCAGGTAAAGGGCGGCCCCGGCCAGCACCGCGGCCCCCAACTGCTTCATGGGCCGCATCGGCAACAGGCCCAGACGTCTCTGGGCATAGGAGACGGTGAGGAGCGCCACTGCGCCCTTGGTCAGAACGACGGCCAGGGCCGCGCCCGTGAGCGGCGTCAGGGGGATGACCAGGGAGCACCAGAGGAGATTGAAGGCCAGGCCGCCAAGGTAGAAAATCAGGAGCAGCCTTTCCAGATGCATGCTGATCATCAGGAAAGCAGCCAAATTGTGGAGGAAGGCGAAGGCCACCGTCACCACCAGGTATTTTTGCAGCAGCACCGCCTCCTGGTACTGGGAGCCGTAAATCAGGGGGATGAGCCGGTCGCTTTCGACAAACAGCACGAACATCACCGGCAGGGCGGCGGCCAGCAGCCAGCGCGCCGTGTTCTGGGCCAGGCGGGGCACCTGGGACCGGTCCGTCTGCCAGAGATGGACGAACAAGGGGTACATGATGCTTTGCAGCAGCAGGTTGGAAACCAGCCCGGAGACGCCGTCCACCATCTGCCAGGTGACGCTGTACTGGGCCACGCCGTGGGCCCCGGCGTAACGCTGCAGGAAGAAAAGGTTGGCCTTGTTGTAAATAATGGCCGCCACCTCGATGAGGGCAAACACCAGGCCCAGGCGCAGGGTGCCCGCCAGGCCATTTAGGGAAGGGCGCTGGAAACGGAAGCGGCCCCAGTAAAGGACCAGCGCCGCGCCGCCCCCGAGATTCGCCAGGGATTCGATGAGCTTGAAGGCGGCCACCAGCAGGGGCGGGGCCCCCAGAATCAGGGTGATGAGGCCGTAGCCGAAACCCAGCCCCGCGGCCAGGGCCTTGATCTTCCCCTGGAGGTCCTGGCGGCCCTGCACCTGCAGGGACACGAAGAAGGTGTTGGCCAGGGCCTCCAGTCCCACCCCCGCCGTCAGCAGCAGCATCAGGCGCTTCAGGGGCGGATTGTAGCCCTGCCACTGGATGAATCCCACCACCCCGCCCAGCGCCAGGAACAGCAGGGTCCCTTTCAGCAGGGTGACCTGGCTCAAGGCCACCCCGGGGTCCCGGTCCTTTTGGGTGAGCAGCGTTACCAGGGGCAGGTTGAGGCCGAACTCCGCCACCAGGACCAGGATGCTCCCCAGCCCCAGGGCCAGCATGAACTCGCCGTAGGTGGTGGCGCTGACCCGGGCCAGGTAGATGAAGAACACGGCCTGGCAGGCGTCCCGCACCCAGCGGGCGCTCAGTAGGTAGGCGAACTTCTGGAGAATGCGCAGGGGGGGCGCGGCGGCGCCGGAGGCACTCTCCCCCGCTTGGGGGTCAGCGTGGCCGCCGGGACTGGGTGGTTCCAATGGGCCGATGTTCCTGCTCCTTGGTCCTGGGTTGCCCTATACTTACTGTCGGCGTCTACTTTATACCAGATATTATGGAAGGCAATGGGGAAAATGCAGGACGCCGCGGCAGGTCGGGAGCCCCCCAGCCACCCGCCATGAGAACCGCAACATTTAAGTTAAACTCCTGCTCGAAAAAGTTTTTGGGGGCACAGGCGGGACGCCTGTGCAGCACAGGATAAGGCGACATCTGCACTCACAACGAAGCCTGAAAAAAAAATAAAGATGGCGGGCACGGCGGCCCGCCCCACCATTAAAAGGTTTTTGGGGGGGGGCGGCCGTCTCTGGCCGCCCACGGCAGCAACTACCTGAAACAGACTTTTCAGAAGTCCTGACTTACGATGGCTTGATACCCGAAGGGGGAGCAAGCAGACTCGCATGCTGAGGAACAGCCATGAGCGGCTGTTTGACATTTCGCTCCACGAAATAGGGACCTGATATCATGCCTTAGGGGGCCCTTTGGAAAAGTCTTAACTTCCTCAGGCCATCCGCACCGCCAGGGACAGGCCGTCGTGCTCCGGGGAATGGTTGGGCAGAAACCCCAGGAGGTGCACGGTGCGAAACTCCCGGCGGCGGAAGATTTCCTGGTTGAAAGCCGCGGCCCCGGCGAACCCCACGTTGTCGGCCACCAGGAGGCCTCCCACCTTCAGCAGGCGCTGGCAGTGGTCCAGGGCCGGCAGGTAGGACTCCTTGTCGATATCCAGGAAGATCAAGTCGAAGGGGCCCGCCAGGGCCGCCATCAGCGTCAGGGCCTCGCCCACCCTGAGCTCCACTCGCTCGCCCAGGCCCGCCCGGGCGAAGTTGGCCCGGGCCCGGGCCGCCATACTCTCATCCTGCTCCAGGGTGAGGACCCGGCCGCCCGCGGCTTCAGAGCCGCGGCCCAGGTAGATGGCGGAGTACCCGGTGGCGGTGCCCAGCTCCAGGATCCGCCCCGCGCCGGTGGCCCGGGCCAGGATAAAGAGCAGTTCTCCCACCACCGGCCCCACGATGGGGATGCGTTCCTGCTCCGCCTCCCGTTCCAACTCCCTGAGCAAATCATCTCCCGAGGGCACAAACCCCCGGAAATACCCCTCCAGATCGGACATCATGGCGGACATGGCCCCTCCTCCGGTTGCGGCGGCAACGGTTAGAAATGCTCGAAAAAAAAAATTGTTTGGTGTAATATTATGACAATAAACGCCCGAAAGGGGAAAGGCAAGGAGCCCGTCCCGTCTTTTCCCGGGGGCTCCGGCCCCAGAGACCAGCATTGCCCAGGCTGTCCCGGAAAATACCAGTCCGGCGGCGGCCGCGGACGCTGCCAGGTGTCGGCGTCTCGGCGGCCCCGCGCCGCCCTAACTCCTTCAAACCGCGGCTTCTGAAGACCACCGCAATGCCCTTGGAGGGCGGCTTAAAGACTAACTTATGGAAAAAACCAGGTCTCAACCCGGCAAGTTCCTTTCCCGGTTGCTGAGCTCCACTCCGGAGCAGGCCAAGGACACCGGCATGGCCATGGTCCTGATCTGCCTGCTTTTGGGACACTTCGGCAAGTTTCCCCAGTTTCTGCCCCTGAGCATCGCCCTGCTGCTGCTCACCATGGCCTGGCCGGCCGCTTTTAAACCCCTGGCCTGGCTCTGGTTCGGTCTCTCGCACCTGCTGGGAAATGTGGTCTCCAGGATCATTCTCACCCTGATCTTTTTTCTGCTGGTCACCCCCATCGGCCTCATCCGGCGGTGTTTCAAGGCCGATTCTTTGCAGTTGAAAAAGTGGAAAAAAGGCCGGGGCTCGGTGTTCGTGGAAAGGGAGGGCGTCATCACCGGCCAAGACCTGGCGAATCCGTATTGAGCAGGGACATGATTTATTATGAACAGCCGCTCCATAATCCCCCTAAATCCCCCTTTAGGAAAGGGGGACTTTTAGCCCCCTTTATTTAGGGGAGCCGGGTGGATTTTGAGAGGTTAAGTATATCTTAGCAAGGAGTAATTATGGATTTTATCCGTGATTTATGGGGCTTCCTGAGGGTCCGGAAAAAATACTGGCTGCTGCCCATCATTCTGACCCTGCTCTTCTTCGGGGCCCTGATGGTCTTCGCCAGCGGCTCGGCCATCGCCCCCTTCATTTACACCATCTTTTAGAGGAACTGGCTTTGTCTGAAGCGATTCTAGGTCTCTCCGCCTTTTATCACGACAGCGCCGCCGCCCTCCTGGTGGACGGCCGGATCTGTGCTGCGGCCCAGGAGGAGCGCTTCACCCGCAAGAAGCACGACGCCTCCTTCCCGGCCAACGCCCTGGCCTACGTTTTGGGCGAGTCGGGCCTCAGGGTATCGGACCTGAGCGCGGTGGCCTTTTACGACAAACCCTACCTCAAGTTCGAGCGCCTGCTGGAGACCTACCACGGCTTTGCCCCCCGGGGTCTGCGTTCCTTTCTCATGGCCATGCCGGTGTGGATCAAGGAGAAGCTCCTGATGCGCTCGCTGCTTAAGGAGGAGCTGGCCAAACACGGGGGCGGCAGCCCGCCGTTCCTGTTCCCGGAGCACCACCTGTCCCACGCCGCCAGCGCCTTCTACCCCTCGCCCTTTGAGACAGCCGCCATCCTCACGGTGGACGGGGTGGGGGAGTGGGCCACCTCCACCATCGGCTTCGGACAGGGGCGGGACCTCACTATCCTGCGGGAGCTGCAATTCCCCCATTCCCTGGGGCTGCTCTACTCCGCCTTCACCTACTACTGCGGCTTCAAGGTCAACAGCGGCGAATACAAGCTCATGGGCCTGGCCCCCTACGGCAACCCCGACTCCGAGCAGACCCGGCGCTGGAAGGAGCTCATCCTGGAGGAGCTGGTGGACCTCCGGGAAGACGGCTCCCTGCTGCTGAACATGGATTATTTCAACTACGCCACCGGCCTCACCATGTGCGTGGACGACAAGTGGACCTCCCTCTTTGGGGTGCCGCCCCGGCCCCGGGAAGGTTTGCTGGACCAGCGGTACATGAACCTGGCCCTGGCCATCCAGCAGGTCACCGAAGACATCGTGCTGCGGCTGGCCGACACCGCCAAGAAACTCACCGGGGCCGACTACCTGGTGATGGCCGGCGGGGTGGCCCTGAACTGCGTGGCCAACGGCAAGCTGTTGCGCCGGGGCACCTTCAAGGACATCTGGATTCAGCCCGCCGCCGGGGACGCCGGCGGCGCCCTGGGCGCGGCCCTGGCCGCCTGGCACATCGCCCAGGGCCAGGAGCGCCAGCTTCCCAATCCGGCCATGGACCACATGCAGGGCTCCTATCTCGGCCCCGAATTCGGGGCCGACGAGGTCCTGCGGGTGGCCCGGCGCCACCGGGCCCCCTATCAGCACTATGCCGATTTCGAGGCCCTCATCCGGGAGGTGGCGGCGCTGCTAACCCAGGGCATGGTGGTGGGCTGGTTCCAGGGGCGCATGGAATGGGGCCCCCGGGCCCTGGGGAACCGGTCCATCCTGGGGGACCCACGCCACCCGGAGATGCAGAAACGCCTCAATCTGAAGATCAAGTACCGGGAGGGCTTCCGGCCCTTCGCCCCCTCGGTGCTCATGGAAGAGTTGCCCAACTACTTCGAGCTGGAGCGGCCTTCCCCCTACATGCTCCTGGTGGCCCCGGTGCGGCAGGAGCGGCGTAACCCCCTGCCGCCGGGCTATGAGAACCTGGAGCTCTTTGAGCGGCTCTACCACCTGCGCTCCGAGGTGCCGGCCATCACCCACGTGGACTACTCGGCCCGCATCCAGACGGTGCACCGGGAGACCAACGAGAGATATTGGCGTCTGATCCGGGCTTTCAAGGAGTTGACCGGCTGCGGCCTCATCGTCAACACCAGCTTCAACGTCCGGGGCGAGCCCATCGTCTGCACCCCGGAAGACGCCTACCAGTGCTTCATGCGCACCGAAATGGACTACCTGGTCCTGGGGGACTATCTCTTCGACAAGCAGGACCAGCCGGCCTGGCAGGAGACCAGGGACTGGCGCCGCGAGTACGAGCTGGATTGAGGCGCGCTCCTTAATCTCTCCCCTGCACGAGCCGGGGCCGGTCCCAGGGGGCCGGCCCTGATATTTTGCTGGGGGGCGCGATCCGCACCGCCCCCCCCCGGCTCACCCTCCCCCCAGGCCCGTAAGGACGGGTTCATACTAATTGTATGTCATAAATAGAGTATTGATACCAAGGAGCATTCAAGAGGCTATTTTCGTAGGGGCGCAATTTATTGCGCCCTAAAAGAGGGCGTGATAAATCACGCTTCTACAAATGTTGCCCTTTGGTTGCAAATCAGCATGACAAAACCATGATGAAATCCCCCCCAGCCCCCCTTTTCCAAAGGGGGGAGCTAAAGGGGGGGCCTTTAAAGTCCCCCTTTGAAAAAGGGGGATTTAGGGGGATTTGTTAAGCTTTACGTGGGGATACCATCGGCTTCAAATGCTCTAAGTTTGACGTCAAATTAATATCACAACCCGCCCCGACGATTTCCCGGGCAAAGCACCCGGCGCTCCGGGCCCTTAAAACCAGCAGGCGGAAAAATCCATTGACGGCCACCGGCGCCGGCGCTATATTCTTAAAAATTATTCGCTTATTGCCATTGCTCCTAAAATTAGCTATAATTTACTAAAATAATTAGCTAAATGGGGCAAATATTATGCAACAGGAAAGTCTGAGTCTCCTGGCATTTCAAAAAAGGTTTAGGACCG
>Ga0315281_10007754_pt1 | contig 15058 bp, 16 predicted proteins | sample YL17G07_0_MG_FD_204540 | JGI IMG/M metagenome (GOLD analysis project Ga0315281, IMG submission 204540) | Sediment microbial communities from Yellowstone Lake, YNP, Wyoming, USA - YL17G07_0 | ecosystem: Environmental > Aquatic > Freshwater > Lake > Sediment | place: USA: Wyoming | collected...
CGCCGCGATTCTGGCCGAGGACGGCCTGGCGTCGTTGAAGGCGCCGGTGTGCCGGGTGGCGGTGCCCGATGTGCCGATTCCCTTCAGCCCTCCTTTGGAGGCAGAGCTGACCGTGACCGCGGAGAAAATCGCCGCCGGCGTGCTGCGCGTGCTCGACCGCTGACTTGATTCGTCTCGGCGCAGGCGTCTTGTAAGGAAGGACTAATGTGCCGTTCTGCTAATAACGGGCATATCTTTCGCGTTGAATTTCGGTATCTTTCGAACTGGAGATACCGCAATGGCGATGGGACGCCCGAAGGCCGAACTGGTGCTGACACAGCTGGAACGCGAGCAGCTGCAATCGATGGCGCGCCCGCGCTCGATTCCGGCGGCGCTGGTGGCAAGAGCGCGCTAGCATAGAATTAACAGATCCACCAAACGGTGGCGCCGGCGACCTGCGGTGTCATAACCACCCTACGGCGCGAAACCGGTGCGGCGCGGCACCTCGAGACGGACCCGGAGCCGCGTCAATCCGCGCGGATATTATTCTCGCGAATGAGCTGGCCCCAACGTTCGTAATCGCGGCGGACGATCTCGCCGAACCGTTCCGAGGGAATACCTGTCGTCTCAAAACCCATTTCGCGAAAGCGGCTAGACAGATCGGGCGACAATATGGCCGCGCGCACGTCGGCCGCGATCTGGTCGACGACCGCCTTGGGCGTCGCAGCCGGCGCGAAGATGCCGTGCCATCCTTCGACTCTGAGTCCGGGATAGACGGTATCCATCGGGGGCACGTTCGGCAGGCTCTCCAACGGCTTGGCGCCGGTCACCATGAGCGCGCGCACCTTGCCGGCTCGCACAAACGGGATCAGGGGACCCGTGGTGCCGAAAAACAAGTTCACCTCTCCTGCGAGCAGCGCCTGCAGCGCCGGACCCTCGCCCTTGTACGGCACGTGCGTCACGTCGATATTGGCGGCGCGCTTCACCAACTCGGCGTACAGGTGCTGGCCAGAACCGTTGCCGGGGCTGGCGTAGTTCAGGCGGCCTGGGTTCTTTTTGGCGAGTGCGACCAGGTCGCCGATGGTGGACACGCCGGTTTCCAAACTCGCCGCCAGCACGTAATGGACATCCGTGGTCTGAACCACCGCGACCAGATCGCGGGCGAGATCATAGGGCGTGCGCTGGAGCTGCGGAGTGGCCACGATCAGGCTCCACGCATTGATCACCAGGGTATGGCCGTCGGGCGCGCTCTTGGCGACGTAGTCGACGCCAATGGTGCTGACCGCGCCCGCGCGGTTCTCGACAATGACCGGCTGGCGCCAGGTGTCGTGCAGCCTGGCGGCGATCAGCCGGGCCGCCGTGTCGAGCGCGCCGCCGGGCGGAAACGGCACCACCAGGCGAACCGGCTTGCTCGGAAAATCGGCGGCAGCCACCGCCATGGCACCCGCGGCGAGCATCAGTGAAACAAACAGTCTTTTCGCGATACGACCCATGCTTTCTCCTCCATCGTGCCTGCTTCTGCGCCGCGTGCGCCCGACCGGCCCTGGCTGACGCAATGCTTTCAGCGTCGCAGTCTGTCGAGGAATAATATAAGTGTCCTACCTAGCGTTGATTTCAAGGTTTGTTGACGCGCTCGTTGTCACGTTTAGTGCGCTGGCCTGCGGGAGTATCTCAAAGCAGTTCCTCCGGCGTCTCCGCCACTCGATCATAAATCGTAACGGGTCCCGCGGCACCGAGTCGAGCGCTCTCTCCGGAGTCTTTGAATGCATCATCTACGTCGTCGCAGACGACGACGTCTACCACGAAAGCAAGCTCCCGCAGACTTGTCGCATCGCTCTCCGCATGGTGAACGTTCGGCTAAGACAGCGCAACGAAGCGCCTTTGATCAAGCTATCACCCAATTTGCTTTGTCCCTAACTACGCCAGGGTTTAGAAAAAGTCAAGTGCGGTTCGGGAATCGTTGGTTCGGCTTGTCTAACTGACCTTGCATACCCAGCGCCGGTAACGGTCGATCTTAATGCACAGAGCAGCCGCGTCCTTGCCCTGGGCGAGATACCCCAGGTGCTGGCGTGAACATTTTGGCTGACCCGATTTCTTGTCCGGCCACAACGGAAACGGTGCCTGCGCCCCCCATAGATGTTAGCAGCCGTACTGGTAGCTCCTGAACCCCGTCTATTTACAGGTGCCGAAACCCGCAGAAGGCTACTTCAATCGAATCTCAACCCGCCGATTTCTTGCGTCAGGCACACCCTTCTTGGTAGGTACAAGTGGATCCCGACTACCGCGACCTACCGTAGATACACGCCTAGTATCAATTCCTTTAGCTCTAAGCATATCTACTACACTAATTGCACGTTGACGCGAAAGTTCATCGTTAAAAGCATCGGTGCCGACTGCATCGGCATGCCCAATTATGATTAGCTCAGGAGCTGGCAATTCCTTGAGGTCGCTCAGCATAACCTGCACAAGCTTTCCTGATTCGGGTGTTAGTTGTGTACCGCCAAAAGCAAATAACAACAGATAGGATTTAGGTCTTGCAGGAAGTGCATCGAACAACTCTTTATAGCGTAGCTTGACGGCTGCCTCATCCGCCCTCTCGCTCTTCAAGTCGGCTCGATGTTGGCTTCGCGGATGATCTTGATATATTTCGCAATTTCGCGTGCGACGAGTTGCGCAAGTTCGTCTGCCGAGCCCGCAACGACCACCATCCCCTGCTCGGTAAGCGGATTTTTCATGTCGGGCTCGTTCATGATGCGCACGATCTCGGTATTGAGCTTCATGGCAATGTCGCGCGAGGTGCCGGCCGGAGCGAAGATGCCGAACCAGCCGATCATTTCATAGCCGCTCAGCCCGGCCTCGGAAATGGTCGGCACATCCGGCAAGAGCAAGTTGCGCTGCAAGCTCGTTACACCAAGCGCCCGCGCTTTACCTGCGCGGATGTCGCCAAGGTGCAGGAATATGGTGGACATCAGCGCGTCAATCCGACCGCCCAACAAGTCCTGCCTGGCCGGTGGCGAACCCTTGTAGGGAATGTGGTTCATGTGGACATTGCCCATATGCTCAAGCACGGCCATGCCGATGTGCCCGAGCGACCCGTTTCCCTGGGAGCCGTAGTTCAAGGAACCGGATTTTGCGTGTGCAAGCTCCAGCAGTTCGCGCATGTTCTTCGCGGGTACCGAGGGGTGCACTACCAGCACGAACGGCGCCGTCACGAGTAGGGATATCGGAACAAAGTCCTTGATCGGATCGTAGGGCAGCTTACGGAACAACCCAGAATTCGCCCCGTGCGACTGCATGGTTCCGAGGAGCAGCGTGTAGCCATCGGGGGCCGCCTTTGCCACGAACTCGGAGGCGATGATCTGACTGGCGCCGGGTTTATTGCTCGGCACCACCGTCTGAGCCCATTTTTCCTGCAGGCGCAGCCCTAACCGCCGCATCAAGATATCGGGACCGCTGCCGGGCTCGTTCGGAATCACGAAATTGATTGGCTTGCTCGGGTAGCTGGCGGCTTGCGACTGGGCCTGTGCTGCAGCCGGCTGACCGAACGCACAGGCTGCGGCGAAGCATGCGGCAATCCATACGCACCGTCGCCACCGAGGTTGGTTTATGGCATTTCCGAATCGAAACATGTCTATTTCCCTCCTACGAGATTGGTTCGTTCGCGCCGTCCCCAGAGCTCTGAGTCAGGAACTGCGCCACTTCCACGGCGGCACTGGGCAAGTTTGTATCTCCGCCGTGGTCAAACTGGCTATACGTTACGTGACTGCGGGAAGCATGACTTGATCCGCCGTGTCCACCCTTGGGGTAGGCAGTGGTCGGCAGGCATAGCGCCAGCGACAGCAATAGAGCAGGGATGAACCGCATCGTCGTTCCCCCTCCAGAAGGAAGCATCCAGTATTGGCTGATAATGGCCCTGGCGTGTGATCTACGTTACGAACTGGGTCTGACTGCCTTAGAACAGCCCGAATCAGCCAGCCATCCCGAACGTCTCTCTCCGGCCAACAGCGGACCTACGAGCCTAACCTCCAATTCGCTCCGAAGGAGTCATTCGATCACCCGATCGGCGCGCACGAGAAAGGATTGCGGGAACTTGATGCCCATCGCCTTGGCGGTCTTCAGGTTCAGCACCAGATCAAACTTGGTCGGCTGCTCGATCGGTAGGTCGCCGGGTTTTGCGCCCTTGAAGATCTTGTCCACGTAGCCGGCGGCGCGGCGGAAATTGTCTCGGAGGGAGGGCCCATACGACATCAGTCCGCCCGCTTCCACGTCCTCGTCAGTTGGGAACATTGTTGGCATCTTGGCGCGCAATGCGCGATCGATGATCGTCCGGGACTGGCTGAGGAGGAGAGGGCCTTGCGCCATAATGTAGGCTTGGGCACCGAGTGCGGCACTACGTTTTAAGGCGGGCTCAATGTCCGCGGATTGCCGAAGCTCGATCGGGGTGACCCGAATTTTCAGGTCCACCGCTGCATCCTCAATTTCCTGCGATTGCGTAAGGTTGCTGGCGATGCCCGGCTCAAACAACACCGCAACATGGGTAACATGCGGGAACGCTTCTTTCAGTAGTTGCAGTCGCTTGGCGCCAAGGTCACGCGCCAGACTCGTCAGACCTGTGGCGTTACCGCCGGGGCGTTGCAGGTTCGCCACGATCCTATTTCCCAAGGGGTCTTGGATTATGGTGAACACAATCGGTATGGTCTTCGTCCTTTGAGCGAACAAGCGCAGGCCCGAGTCCGCAGGAGTCAGAAGCAGATCCGGCCGAGTTGCAACTAGTTCGGCAACCAGTCCCGGCCCGGCCTGCGCGACACCGTTAGCGCTGCGAGCGTCGATCACGTAATCGCGCCCTTCGACCCAGCGCAGCTCCAACATGCCTTCGCGAAACGCGGCGAGCCGGGAGCTGTTGAGATTGCCGCCACTGTAATAACCTATCCGCCGCACCCGCTTTTGCTGTTGCGCGAGCGCCGGAAGCGAGAGCACCGCAAGGCCGGCGGCGGCAATCATGAAATCTCTACGTCGGACTTGGCTCATTACTCCCCCCCAGGACGAACCGGCAGTGGAGTCTACGCTCGAACGGCTGCTCAAGAGAACGGGCTACTTCCGCTTAGGGTCGGGTGCTGTCCCCCGGCACTTCCGGTTACCTGCCGCTGGCCGTATTTTCAGTGGAGGGAGGGTGTCAGGGCCCGCAGTCGGGCCATGACCGGACGTAAGCCGCGCGGCCTCAAACGGCCCGTGCGCCCATTTCCCAGGAATGATTGTTGCGGGGGACCGAACTCAGGTCACTACGACATTAACGTCATGGAAGAATGGTCTCGAGCCGATGCGCGGAGTACCATCGCCGGTTGGGGTAAGACGCTCCTTCGGCTCGGGCGGAAGGCGTCGACCGCGGAAGTCGAGGGAGTGTTGGACGCACCATGGCAAACCTGAACGCACTACTGTCTCGGCGCTCGCTGTTTATGGCAGCCTGGGTATTGCTGCTCGCGAGCGTTTTCGTCCCGGCCCCTTCGAGCCTGTTTCCGGTGGATGCCGCGGGCCTTTCGGGCATCCAGTGGCTCGGCGAGGACCTCTTGGGCGGCAAGGGCGGAATCTCCGGGCGGTGGGTCGTCGGCAAGGTGGTCCACTGGAGCCGGGCGCAACCCGGTGCCGAGGCCGTCCTCGGATTCGGGCAAGTGGCGATTCTCACGCTGGCCTTCTTCGCCAACATCGCGTTCCTGTTTTGCGCATTCCTGAACGATTCGCTGCGGGTCTCGCTCGCTTGCAGGATCTTTCTGGTGGCTGCGGTCGGAATCGGCGCATGCGTCGCGGTGTCCTTACCGGTCTTCGCCGGCCTGCCCGCCTACTGGCTGTGGCTTGCCTCGCTCGCCGTGCTGGCGTGGGCCTTCATCGCTTTCGAAGGCATCGGAACATCAAGGAAGGCCGCTTTCGCGAGGCGGGTGAAATCGGACACCGGCGATATGCCACTGGTGATCTGGATGTGGCTGGGATTCACCTGCTTCTGGCTGGCGATCACCTACCTGGGTGCATCGCGCATCGCAGAGACGACGAGCACGGACACGAAGAAGGGCGTTTCGGCCGCGAAGGCGCTCGAGAGCTATTTCACCGACCCGGCCAGCCTCATCTCACCGGACCGGGCCTTGAAATGGAGCGCGGCGCTGGCGGCCTTCGAGAAGGAAACGTCAAATCAGGTCGCGGTGGCGATCTATCCCCGGTCGCCAACCGGGTCAATCGAGGACTTCACAATCGCCTTGGCGGAGCGGTCCCGACTGGGCCGCAAGGGCCTAGACAACGGGGCGATCCTCTTCGTGTTCATGGAAGAACACAGCGCGCGCCTGGAGGTCGGCTACGGGCTCGAGGGCGTACTGACGGACGTTGCCGCGCACCGCATCCTCGAGCAGCGCCTGAAGCCGGCATTCGCCCGTGGTGCATACGCGGAAGGAATCGACGCGACGCTGGGCACCGTGCTCGAAACTGTGCAGGACGCCTACCGGCAAGGCCTGGTGCCGGGCAAGCTCGCGATTCTATGGCAGCAAGTCCGCGTGGCCTCGCCCAAGCTCCTGCAACAGGCCTTTCCGGCGCTAACGGGGCTCGATTTCTTGGCGCGGCTGGTGATCTCGTTCTTCGGTGGCGTGTTCGCGACGATTGCCTGCTACGTCCTGCGCGAGGTCGTCCGGACGCTCTACTACCTGGGGCGCTTGGCGAGAAACACCGTCGCACTAATCCCGGGCGGCGCCGGAATTGAGCGCGTCAGCTTCAATGCCATCCTGGAGAAGCTGAAGCTGCTGGGATTCTCGCTAGAGGTGATCATCGGCTCGGCGGGATTTGCTTTGGCTGCGATCGCCGGTGTCGCGGGCATCGTCATCATCGCCGCAGGAGGGGGATTCGGCGGGGCGGGCGCGATAGTGCGCTGGTAGGGCGCGATGTTGGGTGAGAAAAACTCGTAGGCAACGACCCTGATTACATACGGGCTTTGGCCTGCGCCCCGCGTTTAATACGGTCCTGACTCGGAATCCGCCGGTTATCTTGACGTGATTTGGGTTTCGGCCGCAAGCCGCTACGCCGTCGCGAATTCGCGAGCGGCGAATCAGGGTCGCGTGCTGCCCGTCAGCACTCCATGAAAGCAGACGGTCGCCAGGATTTCAGTAGACCGAGGGTGTGGCAGGCTCAGATCGGCCAATTGCAGCCACTGGAAAGGCCCTCAGAAAACAAGAACCCCGCCGAAGCGGGGTCCGCGGGAACGCTGCCGAGGTTACATCTTCTTGCGAGGGCTCCAACCAAGCGTATCAACGGCTTCAAGCGCCGTTTCTGTGCCCCGGCACAACCTCACCAGGACCGCCCGCCAGCGTCTGCTGAAACCAGGCGCTGATGTTTCCCATCTCCAGTTCGATGCTCATACTAGCCAGCATGTTGTGCGAGTGCAGCGCGAGGAGCGCATTGATGCTGGCGTCGCGCTGCACCGCGCGATTCAGTCGGCCGGAGAAGGCGTGGTTGAGCCGATCGATATCGGAGAAAAATCCGTCCAGCCCGTCCAGTCCCACGGGTTCGCCACGCAGGAAGTGACCCAAAAGGTGCATTGAGACGATGCGATACACCATTTCCGTCCCGGTGGCGAAGGGCATATGCATATGCGCCAACGGCCGCATGCGCCCCAGTATCGGACATGCGCCGGTTGCAAGGATCAGCCCCATCAAGGCGCGCAGGGCAGTCTGAGTATCGGTGCGCTTGCGTGCTTCGTATTGCGGGGTCACTACGTGCACATCAATCCGGTCTATCGAAGACAACGCGGAAAATTTCTCCACAAGTGGCACTAGATCGGCGGCTGCCGGGCAACGCGCGCCCGGAGCGTTGAGCAGCGGGCAATGCGGACATTTATCCGCCTCGAGGCGCGTCCACTCGGGCAGGTCACCGCCCGCAGGGGGACGATCGAATTCCACATCGAAGCGGTGTCCGGCCCCGGACTCGAGCCGGAAAAGATAGATGACTTTCTTGCTCAATGCACTAATCAATCAAAGTACGCCGTCTCGGATAATAGCAGAGCGGTGGCATCCACTCGCAGCGGCAACAAACTTCAAGGCGGAGAAGGACGCGCGCGACAAAGACGCCCTATTGCACTTGGCGCGAAGGGCTGCTCCGGGTCGGGTGCTGTCCGTCAACGCTTCCGGATAGCAGACACTCGGCAGGATTTCAGTAGGCTGGGGTTGCCACGGGAAGCAAACGGCCAATAACGAACCATCGTGGACGGGTCCTGTCTTGACTGTTTGCCCGCCTGATGAAGTTGGCTCATTGCTGTTACGAAAGACGTGATAACCTGAACTCGAGGTCAGCTCCATAGCCGATCCAGTCATAAGGTCTCAGGTTGAATGGCAGATTTCGGGAAACGGGACCGTCCGAAGTGGGTCGAACTCGGGCATATGACTGTCCGCTTTGCGGGAGTCCATCTGCAGCCAGTGCAACGACTCACCCCGCGACAACGCGACTGCGAAGCAGGTGCCCCCGTTCGCGTATCACGGGGGCTTACGGATACAAAGCCACTCTAAGAGGGAATGAACAGCAACTCAGGCGGCTGGGATTATGCGGAACACGAATGCTGGTGCTTCCGCAAGCGATGGAAAAATCAGCAGACAGGCACGCCCTCACTCAATCTTGATGCCGCGCTGCCTGATGATGTTGCCCCAGCGCTCGGTATCGCGCCGGATGGTGGCGGCGAACTGCTCGGGGCTGCCGCCTACAGTCGTCATGCCGACATTGCCCAGCTTCTCTCGCACCTCCGGGATGGCAAGCGCCGCATTGAATTCGCCGTTCAGCCGGGCGACGATCTCGCGCGGCGTGCCGCTGCGCACGATCAGGCCGAACCACGTCGCCGTCACTGCGTCCGGATAGCCCTGTTCGACGAACGTCGGCACCTTCGGCACGAGCGGGGAACGCTCCCTGCTCGCGATGCCGATGCCTCGCAGGCGCCCTGCCTTGATCTGCGAGACCACTGCGGGCGGCGCGTTCATGCCCGCGACCAGCCGTCCGCCGAGCACCTCGGTGACGAGGGCCGCATCGCCCTTGTACGGGATGTGCAGGAACGAAACCCCCGCGAGGCTGCCGAGGAGTTCCATGGTCAGATGCGTGTTGGTGGCGACGCCGGAGGATCCGAAATTGGCCTCGCCCGGCCTCGTCTTCGCCAGATTCACGTAGCCCGCGAAGTTCCGGACCGGCGAGTCGGCCCTCACGCTCAGGATCGGCGAGATGTCCACCAGATGAACGAGCGCGGTGAAGTCCTTCACCGAGTCGTAGGGCAGCGAGGCAAATATGGCCGGATTCGTCGCGTGCGGTACGGCCACGAGCTGGAGGAGGTAACCATCGGAGGGCTGGTTGCGCAGGTACTCGGTCGCAATGCGCTCGTTCGCGCCGGGCTTGGGATCGACCAGCACCGGCTGGCCCACCCGCTGCGACACGCGCTCGGCGAGCGTGCGGGCGAGAAAGTCGGTGGGGCCGCCGCCCGCGTACGACAGCATGATGGTGATCGGCCGGGTCGGATAGGTCTGTGCCGAAACCTCGCCGGCAAACGTGCCGGCGACCCACAGCAGAACGGCGGCTGCGATCGAGGGTGCCGCGAATGCCGAATGAAACCGCATGTTTCTCCTCCGCTGTTTGGACGGTTTCGCGCCGATTCAGCGCTCGCCCAGGTCCCAGGCTGCGAATCCACAGCCGACGTACCACTCGGGGTAGGGATAGTACCCGAGCAGTTCAAACCCTTTTCCCTGCGCGGCACCGTGGGCCATCAACCAGTTGCGCATTTCGGCCGCACCGTTGCCGGCTGCATCCAGGCGCCGCTCGAAAAACCCGAGGAGTCCTTCCCGATCGGCGGAGCGAAACTGTTCGAAGCATTCGCGATCGAAGGCCTCGTCGATCCTGCCCATGTCGTGCTCGCCGATGGAGTGGCTGGCGCCGCCGGTGGCGAGTATCGCCACGCGCAGATTTCCGGGATAGCGCTCGACGGCAGCGCGGATGAGATCTCCCCAGGCAAGACAGCGGCGCAGGCTGGGCATCGGCGGCTCGATGGTGTTGACGATGATCGGCACCAGCGGGGGCAGGGGATCGATACACATTTTCCAGAGCGGGATCGCGAATCCGTGGTCGAGCTCCAGATGGTGCGACAGCGAGGGCTCGAATCCCTCGTCCAGCGCGGTGCGCGCAAGATGCAGGGCGAAATCTGGATGCCCGGCGATGGACTTGTAGGGCAGGTGCTGCAGCCAGGGTTCCGGCGGTCCCTGGTGCGTCTCACCCACCCCGATGCAAATGCTTGGGAGATTGTCGAGGAAAAAATTGACCCAGTGATCGGGCGACACTACGACCAGCACATCCGGCTTCGCCTGGACAACGCGCCGTGCCAGTTCGGAAAATGTCTTGGAAATGGCATCGCGCCGGGCGGCATCGACCGCCTCCCAGGCGCGTGCCATGAGCGGCGCATGGCTCGATGCAAAGACACCGACGAGGCTAGCCACGGGCGATCTCGTTCGGCGCAGCGGGCTGGGTCTTGCGGATCCGTTCGAGAAACCATGCCTCGGATTTTCCGATGGCAACGAAATAGAAGCGCAGCAGGTAGGGATTGACGAGTCGGGCCAGTGCCGTGACGTCCTCCTGGACCACCGCGAGCCGGACCTCGGGCTTCAGCGGATAGCGATCGAGCACCCGGTCCCGGTCTGCGCGATATTGATCTGCTGCGGCGGGTGCCTGAAGGTCGAAAAATAGCTTGCTCAGCCAATAGTCTCGCATCACGGCCGGTCGCGCGTCAGCGGCACGAACCGCACCGGGATGGTGCGGCGTGTCGTTGTCGAGCCATCGCCCTTCTTCTCGATCACCAGGAGCTCCTGCACGTCGAATCGACCGCCGACGGGAATCACGAGGCGCCCGCCCGGCTTGAGCTGGTCGATGAGCGGTTGCGGCACTTCCGCCGGCGCCGCGGTAACCAGGATGCCGTCGAACGGGGCGTGCTCTTTCCAGCCGTTGTAACCATCGCCGATGCGCGTGGTCACGTTGCGGTAGCCGAGCGCAGACAGGGTCGCGGCCGCTTTCCTGCCGAGTGCATCGACGATTTCGATGGTGTACACGGTCGCGACGATCTCGGCGAGGACGGCGGCCTGATAGCCCGATCCTGTGCCGACCTCGAGCACGACATGGCCGGGCTTGGGATCCAGCAGTTCGGTCATCAGCGCCACGATGTACGGCTGGGAGATGGTCTGCCCGTCGCCGATCGGCAGCGGCCTGTTATCGTAGGCGGACGCTGCCTGCGCGATCGGGACAAAGCGGTGGCGCTGCACCTTGCGCATCGCCGCCATGACCCGCTCTGTGAACGCGGGACGCCCGGTCTCAAATCCGGTTTCCCGCGCCATGGCCGAGATCTCCACGGCCATGCGCTCGCGCTCGGCGGCATAACGGTCCTGGCCGATCGATTCTCCGGCCATCGTTACCGCTGCCGCCAACGCCAATTTGGCAACCCGGCGAAGCATCGCGCAAGCATTGCCTGAGTGACTGATGAATGTCCGATTTGAGAACCCGGGGACCCGGTCCCCTGGTTCAAGCGCCTATTATTGCACGACGATCAAGTCTGCAAGTCGTTTCGGATCGGCAAGAAGCTCGGCGCTCGGGCCCGAAAAGACGACGCAGCCCCGGTTGAGCACCATCGCACGCTCGGTCACCTCCAGTGCCAGCCGCGCGGACTGCTCGACCAGCACGACGGTCAGGGACTCTTCGCGGATGAGCCGCTGCATTGCCAGGAGCAGTGCATCGACGATGATGGGCGCAAGGCCCTCGAGCGGCTCGTCCATGAGCAGCAGCGCGGGGTTGCCCATCAGGGCACGGCCGATCGCCAGCATCTGCTGCTCGCCGCCTGAAATCTGGTTGCCCATGTGGGTGCGGCGTTCGGCAAGGCTCGGAAAGAGCTCATAGACGCGCTCCAGGGTCCACGGTCCGGTGCGCTCGGCGACGGTCAGATTTTCTTCCACCGTCAACGACGGGAAAATGTAACGTCCCTGAGGTACGAAGCCCATTCCCAGCCGCGCGCGCTCGTACACGGGCAACTTCGACACCGGTTTGCCGCGATACTCGATAGCCCCGCTGTGCAGCGTCGTGTGTCCCATGATGGTGCCCAGCAGCGTCGTCTTGCCCACGCCGTTTCGCCCAAGCACGGCGAGCGAGCCGCGCTCCGGCAGCGCAAGGGCAATGTCCTCCAGCACCACCGTCGCGCCGTATCCGGCGCGCACACCGCTCAAGCGCAACAGATCAGGCATGCCGCTCACCGAGATAGACTTCGCGCACCCTGGCGTCAGCGGCTATTTCCGCCGGAGTGCCCTCGACAAGGACCGTACCCTGGGTAAGCACCGTGATGCGTTGGGCAAACCGGAACACCACGTCCATGTCGTGCTCGATGATGAGAATGGCGATGTCCCTGGGGAGCGAGTCGAGCACCTCGAGGATACGATGCGACTCCATGGTCGGCACCCCTGCAGCCGGCTCGTCGAGCAGAAGCACGCGCGGCTTGAGTCCGAGCGCGATCGCGATCTCCACCAGGCGCTGCTTTCCATAGGGAAGGCCGGCAACCGCAAGCCGGGCGTCTTGCGCCAGTCCCAGGGTATCGAGCAGCGCCATGCTCTCGTCCAGAACCTCGCGGTAGCTGTTCGCGGGCCGGAACATTCGCCAGGCGACGCCCTCGCGCTCGGCCACGGCGAAGGCGACGTTGTCGACCACTGAAACGTTGGGAAACAGCGTATTGATCTGGAAGGTGCGGCCCAGGCCGCGTTTTACCCGCTCCGCCTGTCCGAGCGCAGTGATGTCCTCGCCGCCGATTAGAATCTGGCCGCTTGTGGGCGAAAGCCGGCCGGTGACCATGTTGACGAAGGTGGTTTTGCCGGCGCCGTTGGGCCCGATCAGGGCATGCCGGGCGCCGGGCTCAAGGCGAAAGTTGATCTGGTCGGCCACCGTGAGCGCGCCGAAGCTCTTGCACAGACTCCTCGTCTCCAGGGCAGGGCTCATGCCGATTTTCTCCGCAGTCGGGCGATGACGGAATCGATAATCCCGAGGATGCCGCCGCGGGCGAACATGACCACCAGCACCAGCATGGCGCCGATGCCGAAGTACCAGTATTCGGGAAATTGCTTGGCGAGGTAATCCTGCGCCACTTGATAGGCGAGCGGCCCCACAAATGCGCCATAAATGCGTCCGACGCCGCCCAGGATCAGCATCACCATCAATTCACCGGAAAGCTCGAAGCCGAGTACCTTGAGTCCGACGAACTGCGTCGTCTGCGTGAGCAACGCGCCCGCCAGGCCGGCCAGGGCCGCGGAGATCGTGTACGAAACGACCAGTCGCTGATAGACCGGCGCGCCCACGGCATGCATGCGCAAGTTGTTCTCGCGCACGCCGGTGAGCGAGGCCCCGAAGGGTGAGTAGACGAGCCGCCGCACCAGCCACCAGCACAGGAACAGGACCACCAGGCAGTAGACGTAGGCAGTCTTGCCGAGGAAATCGAATTTGAACAGCCCCAGGATGGGCTGCACCGTGAATCCGCCGAGCCCGTCGGCGCCTCCGGTCCAGCTCGTCGCCTTGTTGGCGACCTCCAGGCAAAGGGACGTAATGGCAAGGGTGAGCATCAGCAGCGCCAGGCCGCGGGTGCGGAGGATGATGAGTCCGGTAATCAATCCCAACAGCCCGGCGGCAAGCGTGCCTGCCAGAAGGCCGAGCAGCGGCTCGCCGGTGATGCGCGCGGCGAAAATACCGGCCGCATAGGCACCGGTACCGAAATAGGCGCTGTGGCCGAGGGTGATGATCCCGCCGTAGCCGAGGATCAGATCGAGCGACAGCGCAAAAATGATCATCGTCAGCACGTAGCTGCCCAGCGGCAGGTACGACGGCGCCGCGAAATAGCACAGCACCGCGAGCACCCAGGGCAACCACTCGATTGCCCGAGTCCGCGAATCGGCGATATATCCGCCGGCGTGAGTCACGCGGCCGCCTTTCCGAACAGTCCCTCGGGCCGCCACAGCAGCACGGCGATGGTCGCGAAGAATATGAAAAATGCGCCGAATTCAGGTACCCAGTACTTGCAGGCGGTGTCGCCCACGCCGATCAGCAGCGCCGAGACGAACGGGCCGCGCAGGCTGCCCAGTCCCCCCACCGCAACCACTATCAGGAAGAACACCAGATGCTCGAACGGATAAGTCGGCTGAATGGCGATGATCTCGGCCCCGAGCGCGCCGCCGAGGGCGGCGAGCCCGCTGCCCAGCGCAAAGGTGAGCGTGAACAGCCGCGAGGTGTTGATGCCCACCGATTGCGCCATGGCGCGGTAATCCACCGCCGCACGCACCATCGCCCCCCAGCGGGTGCGTTCAACACCGAACCATAGCAGGCCCACGATTGCAACGCTGAAGACGATCAGGAACACGCGGTAGGTCGGGAAGTCGCGGCCGAGGAAATCCAGTTGCCCCTTCAGGTATTCGGGAATGAAAACAGGCTGCGGAAGGGTGCCGTAGACAAGGCGCGCGACCGCCACCGACATGAAAATCAGGCCGATGGTGAACAGCACCTGCTCCAGCTCGCCGGCCGTGTACAGGCGGGAATAAAGCAGCCGCTCGAGCACCATGCTGCCCAGCGCGACGGCGATAAAAGCGGCGGCGAGCGCCAGGGGAAAGGGCACACCGTAGCTGTTCATGGCCGAGAGCATCACGTAGCCGCCAGCCATGGCGAAAACGCCGTGCGCGAGGTTGACGAAGCCCATCAGTCCCATGGTGACCGACAGGCCGACCGAGATTACGTACAGGATCATGCCGTAAGCAAGGCCGTGGAAGGCGACGCTCACCAGCGACGCTAGGAAATCCTGCATGTGCCCGATTCCGGTTCCAGACAAACAAAAGCCCCCGCGGCACGCCGTGTCGCGCGGGGGCTCCTGTTCCTGGTCACTTCGGCTTGTTGAACTCCTTCCAGGGGTCCTTGTACTGCGTGGCGACCGTTTCCAGTTCCACGTTGGCCAACTGGCCACCGACCTTGCGGACCTCGCGGAGGTATTCGTTCTGCATGATGTCGCGGGTCTCGGGGTCGATCT
>Ga0315281_10007755_pt1 | contig 15055 bp, 13 predicted proteins | sample YL17G07_0_MG_FD_204540 | JGI IMG/M metagenome (GOLD analysis project Ga0315281, IMG submission 204540) | Sediment microbial communities from Yellowstone Lake, YNP, Wyoming, USA - YL17G07_0 | ecosystem: Environmental > Aquatic > Freshwater > Lake > Sediment | place: USA: Wyoming | collected...
GTTCGAATCGCCGCGCGTCCGCCTGAATCCTTCCACTCGACATCTGGAATCCGGCCATCTACGGCGCCGGTGGAATCGACGTACCGCACCTCGTACGACCTGTCTGCTTCGGCACGACCGGAGTCCGCCAGCAGTGCAAACCGCCTGGGCAGAACGTCAACCGATTCACTGAGTTCGTAGCAGCCGACATAAATCGATGTCGTCGCCGGCTCCGTGACTGGCGCGAACGCGCGCTCAGCGGCGGCGCGGCTCCGCGCACTTGCCGCACCCGCACCCGCAGCTCGAGCGTCCCCCGTGCCACCGCTCGCGACCGCGGCGGTTTTGCCGATCTGCACCCCGATCTGCACGGCTGCCCCCGCCGCGACAATGCCGACGCTGTCCGCCGGGACAGCGCGGGCGGCGGCTTGCACGGGCGCGCTGGGATTGCCTGCTGCCGCGATTACGGAGACCGGTGCTGCTGGAGCGGCGGCGCGCTCTGCCCTGAATGCCATCGGCGCGCTGGCTGGTTTCGCCCTCCGTAGATCAGCTAGCTGGGCTGGCTTCGCCGCGGCCGGGATCGGAGCCGCCTGATCTACCGGTCCGCGCACGCTCATCAAGGTCCCTGCTGCGATGACCAGGGTCGCGGCGATTGCTGAACCTACCGTGGTGGCCGTGCTCCACCGGCGCGGCGACTTTCGCGCTCCAAACGCCGGCAACACTCCGCCCGGCATCACGTCGAGCGCAGAAACGATGCGTGACGATGCGGCAACGAGTCCCCGCGCTTCGGCGACCATCGCGCTGCACGACGCGCACGTGGTCACATGTGCTTCAACGCGCGACGCTTCGTCTTGCGACAATTCGCCGTCGAGCCAGCCGTGAACGACTCCTTCATCAAGATGCTGCATGATTTCCTCTTCCATCCTTGGATACTCCCTGCAAGGCCTCGTACGCCTCGACGAGCCGCCGCCTCGCTCGCGCAAGTGTTGTGCCGACCGATGCCACCGACAGCGACAACGCCTCGGCGATTTCCGTGTAGTTCAATCCCTCTTCGCGCATCAGCAGCGCTTCTCTGTCACGTTCCCCCAACGCATCGAGCGCGCGCCGCGCAGCCGCCGCATCCTCCGCCCGCTCGAGCGTCAACAACTGCGGCGCCACCGGTTGCTCGGCCTTGGCCTCGAGCGCGAGCAGCTCGAGATGCCGGCGACGACGCGCGTCCTTCTTCGCTTCGTCGCGCACCAGGTTTGTCGCAACGGCAAACAGCCACGATCGTTCGCTCACGATATCGCCCTGGCGCGCGGCCCTGAGAAACGTTTCCTGCGCCACCTCTTCGGCCCAGTCGCGATCCCCCAGCCGTCTCGTCAGGTAGCGCACGAGCGGCTGGTTGAATTCGCGAAAGAGTTTATCAAGGTCGGTCACAGCAAGTTCACCACTCTCTGGAAATACGATCAAGTTCAGCAGCGCTCAGCGTATCGACGCCCGAGCCAATTCGCACCGAAATTACGACGCCCCGCCCAACCACCGTAATCTGCTCCCCAAGACCGAATACTGGGGAGAGCTCCGGAAGTCGCTTCGCCAGATCGAAATAGGCCTTCGAGTACGCCTTGATCGTTACAACTCTCGTCGTACCCGCTGGCCGGGCATCGATCCACACGCCCGAGTCGAGATGGAACGTCCGCCCACCGACCCTCTTCTCCTTTGCGTCCGGCGCGCGCCGATCATCCAAGCCGCCCAGGGAGTCAGCGATGGCCATAGTGGACACGTTGCGTTGCGCAGCGGCCAGACGGGCTGATTCGAACTGCGCGTCGCGTGGTGCGGCCTTAGCCATCGGAACTCCGGCGTTACCTGCACCGCTGTTGAGCGTTCCGATTTGTCCACCGCGCACGGCGCTCCCAGCCGGGGCCGCAGCCGCGAAGGTCATTGGTTGCTCCCGTACGAAGTACGACGTGAACTCCGTCGGAATGCTGAAGCGCTCGCCGAGCGTGCGGATCTCGGCGTCGAGCTCCGGCGCGCCGCCGCGGCGACGACGCTCCGCGCTCAGAAAGCCGATACGCTGCGATGCCCAGAGGCGCGCCACAAAGGGATTCTCGGACGCGCGGTCCGGGAACTGTGCCGTCGTCGTCCATTGAACCGCGCGGCCGTTCTGCCGTCCATCGACGACGATCCGCGTCGAGCCGTCGCCGGTGTAGCGCGCGAAGACCACCAGATCCTGGCCGGCAAAGAGATCCGAGCCGGCCGCCGGAAGCATCTTCGACAGCGATACCGCGCCCTCCGCGCGCACGTGAACGTCCGTCAGTACTGGATCCACCAGCCGACCCGCAACAAGCCCGACCGCACGCTCGACCGACTCATCTGGGCGAACGAACTGCGACGTTCCCCTTCCTTCGAGCGCGAGTTGCTCGAGCAGGGTCACGTTGACGTCCGCGCCGAGGCCAAACGTGAAGAGCCTTCCAGCCTGCCCGGAGTGCAACGAGGGATCGGAACTGCTGCCGCTCTGACGGGCGATCTCGATGAGGCGTTCCGGGTTCCTCTCACCAACCGTCGGCTCGCCATCCGTTATCAAAAGTACCAGCGCCAACCGGTCAGGCTCCGTTCGCCCGCGCGCTGTTTCGCGCAGCGCACCTTCGATGTTCGTCGACCCCACCGCCTCGAGACCATCCAGATACTTGTGCGCTGCCTGAAGGTTCTCGGGCGTTGCTCTTACAAAGTCGTCGCGGAACGTATGAACGTCGGTGGAAAAGTCGATCAGCCGAAAGCGATCACGCGGATCGAGCGTCTCGAGCAACTGTTGCCCCGCCGCCCGTGCCTGTTTCATTTTCGCGCCCGCCATCGAACCCGACACGTCGAGCACGAGCGTAATGTCACGCGGCGTGACCGACGCATTCTGGCCCCCATTTGGCGGCGACAGCGTGACCATCACGAAGCCAGGCTCGCGCCCCGGTGCGTTGGTCAGCACAGAGATCGCGGCGGTATTGGCGCGCGCGACCGGAATGAGCAGCGTCGCGTCCCGCGCATCCCCACGAACTGCGACTTCAGTCTCCGATCCGCGATCGCGCGTGTCGAGTTCGTGGGTCGGCGAGTACGCTCGGCCCAGGCCAGAATGCGCCGGATACGTCAGCGTCAAATGAACCGCGGACGAAAGTTGTCCCGAGACCTGCGGAACCGGCCCGGAGGCACGGCCCCCAAAATAGTCCACTCGCAGAGCGTCACCTTCTCGTTGCGCCACTGACTGGAAGCGAACGACCACGCGTTTTTCTTCGCCGGGCGCGATCGGAAAGATGCGCGCGCGCAGCATTCCCTGCCCCATCCATTCCACGAGCGCCGGATCGCGCTGCTTGCGCACGATCTCTTCGTACATGCGGCGCGCTTCATCCGCGCCAAACGTCTCGCCGGACACGAGCTCGCCATTGATCTCGAGCTGCAGATCCTGAAAGGCGGCGTTCTTGGGAAGCGGGAACACATAGTCGGCCTCGCCGACGGTGTTGCCACGATTCACGAACCGCTCGTCGACCTCGTAGCGGAGCACCCGATCCACCAGGTGAACTCGCACATTCGTGCTCGTTCTGACGATCGACGCCGGACCGTCGGGGCACGGCAGGAACGGCCGCACCCCAATCGGCGGCAGCGGCCTTGGCCGCGGCCCGTCGCACGTCCTCGGCAGCAGAATGCCCTGCGCCGACATTGATGTAACGCCGCCAAACCCGGCAAGGGTGGCGAGCACGAGCACACATTGAATTCGCATATTGTCTCCAGTCGCGGTTGACATAGGAGACGGCGGAGTCGGTCAAACTTGCACACGGTGGGTTGCCGATAGACCCGACGGCGACCCGAAACCCTCAGATCGTGCTTTTACGGAAGAGTCGCCTTGTAGATCTCGGCAACCCTCTTTGCCGCCCGGCCGATCGCGTCAACTCGGGATCCAGCCGCAGCGGCGCGCATCTCGATCGACACCCACCCTGAATACCCACTGGTACGCAACGCCGTAGCAGCCGACTCATTTGCTCCGGCATTCGCGATCTCGGCCAATCCCGGCTCGCTCACATGAAAGTGCCCTATCAGGGGCCCGGCCAGCGTCACCGCCCCTGCGGGGTCTTCGGCATTCGTCAGTATCGCCCCCATGTCTCCCTGTATTCTCACCCCTCGGCTCCCAATCATCTCGACCAACGCGAGCGCTTCAGGCGTCGTGTTTATGAAGTCGCAATCGTACGACGGCGGATTCGGCTCGATGCAGACGACGCACCTGTGCGACATCGCCACCGCACCGATTTCCCGAAAGAATTCGGACGCGATCCCTGTTGCTTCGTCAAGCTTCATGGCGCCACGTTTTCGGTTCTTCGGCGATCCAAAGACCAGGGCCCCCGCGCCGAGGCCAGACGCCATCTCGATCAGCGCCATCATGTACTCGCGCAGCGCCCGCCGGCTGACCTGGTTGCCAAACAGCTGAAGATCCGGCCGGCCGAAGAGCAGCGACTGCAGCGCCGCAATCTTGAGGCCGCGCTTCTCCCACGCCGCCTTGTACTCCGCGATTTCTCGCTTCGTGGCTTCGATCGGCGATTCCCATCGCTTTGTCGGTGCAATCTCAACGCCCGTGAATCCCGCGGCACGCAGCACCACCGCGACTGCATCGTCTTCCGCGGGCTCCCAGGCGATGTTCGACGCCGCCAGTCCGCGAATGCCCCCGGATTTCTTTGTCACGCAGCTCGCTCGTGATCCACGAACAGCCGAATTCCTTCAAGCTCAGCCGTGGCATTCTCGAGATAGTGTCCCAACCCCCCAAACAGCTCGGCATGGCGAGTGCGAACATCGTACCTGGCGGGCCGATCGACGATGTGATTCGTGAACTCGCGTCCGAATGCAACACGCGCGACATCGGCAACCGAAACCGGCTCAGTCGGCAAATGGACGACATGAAGATGCTTCGCCAGCGCTACCTGTAGATCGCCCCACAGCCGATGTAATCCATAGAACTGAAAGACGCCGCGCGAGTCGATTTTCTCTATCTCATGGTCGCGCAGGAAATCGTGGATGATGTTCTTCTTGATCCCGGCGCCGTAGAGCCCAGGCAAACGCGCGACGACCGCGTCGAATCGGTTGGCGAACACCTGCTCAAGGTGGTAGCGATTCTTTCCGTACGGGCTCAGTCCGGTCGTGATCACGGGAGTGGTTTCGTCAACGTCGAGCGGTGTGATGAATACATCGACGCTCGAGATAAGAATCGCGCGACTCGCCTTCACGGTCCCGAGCGCCCGAATCAATCGGTCGATGCCAGCACGGTCCGCCTCCGGGTTGGCATTTGCGATCCACTTCTCGGCACGCACACCGGCGCAGAGGAGCAGGTCGAATTCTTCGCCACCGATCGACTCGATGTTCGCCGAGTTATACGTCTCGTCGAGCTTGGTCTGTCGGGCGAGATTCGATCCGACGAACCCGGTCTGGCCGATCAGGCAGGTTCGCATCAGCGCCTATTTCGGCTCGGCCTGGCCGGTGGCGAGGCCCTCCTCAAACGATACCCGCGTCGTCCGGTCTGGATCAAATGCTCCCCGAACCGCTTTTGCCAGCGTCCGCAGCACCGCCATGTTGCCGCTCAGCCCGTGAATCTTCGTCGGCGCCTTGCCTATCGGATAGGAGCGGGTCACCGGCGTCTCGATGACCTTGAAGCCGAGTCGGGCCGCCCTGATCGCGAGATAGTAGTGCAACTCGTAGCCCATGAACACTTCGCGCAGCGGGCTGACCCGTAGATCGGTGAGGAGTTTTCTGCTGTAGGCGCGGAATCCGTTGGTCGTATCGGTGTAACGGCGCCGTGCCGCGAGACTGATCAAGGGCGCGTGAATCAGTTTGACACCGATGCGTCGTGCGAGGGGCGTGTTCACCTCGCGTCCGCCTGGCAGGTACCGCGATCCCTGCACGTGGTCATATCCCTGATCGAGCAAGTCCAAAAAGCGCGGGATCGCTCCCACGTCATCCTTGCCGTTGCCGTCGATCACGACCATCCCCTCGTACCCTTCTTCGATGACGAAGCCGATCGCCATCCGCATTTGTGCGCTCAGGCGTCCCGCGTCGCGTTTGACGAGCAGCGTCCGCACCCGAAAGTCGTCGAGGCTATCGGCCGGGAGCGAGCGGTCCGAGCTCCCGCCGTCGGCGATGATGATGTCCGCCTGATCAGCAAAGTGTGACATTCTGGCGAGTTGACCGCGCACGCGATTGCCCTCGTCGATGCAGAACACGACGACGGCGTAGGGATGCGCCTTCGGCTCGAGGTAAAAGCGTTCATGCGAGGGCACGCCCGGACGGCGCGCCAGCCGCGCCCAATGCCTCATCGGCTCGCCGCTCGATTCGGGGCCGATGGCGACTCGGGGGGAAGTTCCGTGGCCGACGTGCTGTTGACGACGTTGCGACGGCCCTCCCGGAGAAGGACCGAACTGGTGTGCTCCTCTTGCACATAGTACGCCGGGCGGATTCTCGTCCGCCGCGCCACGCTTGCGATATAGGCCGCGATGGCCGCGAGCACGACGGTCACGATCAGGAATTGCACGGAGAGGACGAACAGCAACGAATCGATCTCACGGGCCCGCGCCGGGTTCACCCGACCGGCCGCGAACTGCCAGCCGCTCAACGCCGCAAGCACGGTCGCCACGAACACCGCCAGCCAACTCACAAAACGCAACGGCTGCGTCGAGTAGTCAATCGTCAGCGACCGCGCGAGATTGAAGGCGTCGGCAGTCGGCCGCACCGACGCGCGCGAGTTGCGATTGATCGGCGAATACGGCAATGCCTCCTTTCGAAAGCCGACGTACGACGTCAGTACGCGTAGATAGCTCTCGGGATCGCGGATCTTGGTGACCGCGTTGACGACCTGCCGCGTCATGCAGCGAAACTGGGTCGAATCGCGCGGCAGCCCCCCCCCGATCACGCCGTTCACATATCCATAGAAGACGGCAGCTCCCAACCGGTACCAGAGTGGCTCGTTCTTTCGATGAAGCCGGACGCCATAGACAAGGTCTGCGTCAGCTCGCACCCGGTCGAAGAACTGCGGAATGAGTGCTGGCGGATCCATGTTCGGAAGCATCACGATCACGTAATCCCCGATCGCCGCGTCGAGGCCGGCGGCAATTGCGGTCTCCTCACCGAAGTGGCGCGACAGTCGCAGAAAGCGAACGAAGTCATACCGCGCAAGCAGTGCCTCGACGCGGCCCCGCGTGTCGTCGTCCGTGCCGTCGTCAACGAGGATGATCTCGTAGTGTGAAACAATCGCCCGCAGTTGGGCGATTGTTTCTTCGACAAACGCCTCGACCGCGTCGCCGCCTTCCCCTTCGAGCGGAGCTACGATCGTGATGAGGGCTTCGACGGGCATAGTGGACGTTAACTGCTAGCCGCCTTTCGATCTAGCGAGCCAGCTCCAACTCCACGTCATACGCCGAGTCAATCTTCGCTCCTAAAACAGAGATCAGCCCGGGAATCTCCGCCGACTCACGAAAGAGAATTGGCCGACTGTCATCCTGCTCGCTCCGCGGCATAACCGCCTTGATCTCCCACAGGGAGTCCATGTATTTCGCGCCGGCGATGCTCGGCAGAAATCGGGCAGCATCACGGACCATGTGTGGAAATCGGGTCGTGGTCCCGCCGAGTACCTCCCGCTCGTCGAGAGGCGCGGCCTCCGGAACGTCGTTCCAGGCGCTATGCGGCGTGTAGCGAACATGGCTCAGCGTGCACAGGCCGGGACGCGCCGGATACGGCATCAGTGAGAAGAACGGTCCGTCCATCACGGTCACACCGATACCGTCCAGTTCCGGTGGTGATTCGACCAGCGCAAGCTCGGTCAGCTCACGTTTGAGTGGAATGATGGCGGCGCCGGAATTGGCAAGGATCGTGTTCAGGCTCGCGTAGGTGCAGTTGAACACCCGGTTCGCCGTCGCGCATCGAGACTCTGCGCCGCTCACCCACTCGACCGCGTTTCGAGTACCGTCACGCGTGACCCGTTGAGCCGTGGCTCCGACCCGAACGTGCACCCGCGTCCGCTCGAGGTCGGCTTCGATCGCTGTCCGCAGTGCGATAGCGTCGAACGCGCACTCGGTGACCAGCACAACATCCTCGATTCGCGACGAATCGAACAGCTTCCTTATGCGCCCCGGAGCGGGTGTAGCCGGCGCCCCAACTCGTCGGCAGAATTGCGCGAACTGCGCGGCGGTCGTCTTTGACCCCTCACGGGCGATGGCGTAGTAGTGGTCGAACGACTCAAAGACCGCGGCGCGATAGTCGGCGCGGAACCGGTCGTAGTTCATCCGCGACCGGATTGAAGTCAGGATGCTCCGCGGGTAGTGATAGCCGTTGTGGACCCGGGCCTGATTGGCGAGCGAGGCCCGCATCAGCAACGCCAACTCGCGCTCGAGGAGCAGGACGGACTCGCCGGCCTCGCGCATCGAGATCGCCAGACGGGCGCCATAGAACCCACCCCCGACGACTATGGCGTCGAAGTGCTCCGACGGGTTTGTCATCCCGCGCCGAGCGCGGCATGCGCATCCAAGTGCATGGAGGCCAATTCTAGCATTGAACTCCGGACGGTGATTCCTTACTATAAGTAAGGAATCATGCGAGGGGCCGAAATGAGCGAGTCAACAATGACAACCAAGGGGCAAATCACCATTCCGAAGGCCGTTCGGGACCGCCTGCGCCTTGAACCCGGCGACAAGGTCTACTTCGACGTCACCGACGACGGGTCGGTCCGCCTCGCCGCTCGCAACCTGCCCATGGAACGCCTGTTTGGACTGCTGAGGGAGCAGACTCCCCGGGAGGGATAGTGATCGCCCTCGATACCGATACCGTCTTGCGGCTGCTCCTCGGTGACGACAAGGCGCAGTCCGCGGCCGCGCAGCGCCTCTGGCTCCGGGCCCGAAAAGACCGGACCTCGCTGTTCATTTCCGACGTCGTGCTCGTGGACATCGCTTGGGCGCTCGAGTCCCGCCACAAACTCAATCGGAACCAGATCGCTGACATCCTCGAGCAGATCTTCGCCACCGAGCTCGTCGTGGTCGCAAGTGCCTCCGGGCTCGATCGCGCGCTCGCCTCGTACCGAACCGGCCGAGCGGCATTCGCCGACTATCTCATTCGTGAACACGCCCGCCTTGCCGGTGCGGCGGAAGTCGTGACTTTCGATCGTGCGATGGAAGGTGAGCCGGGGTTCAGAGTCCTCCCAACCCCGTCGCCCTGAGCGCCGCCGGCCCTACTATTCTTTTCCGTATGACAGATCTGGCCCTCGAAACGCTCGCAATCAACACCGTCCGCACCCTTTCGATGGATGGGGTGCAGGCCGCCGAATCCGGGCATCCGGGCACGCCGATGGCGCTGGCGCCGCTCGGCTTCGCGCTGTTCACCAAGCACATGAAGCACGACCCCGCCGACCCCGCGTGGCCTAACCGCGACCGGTTCGTGCTCTCGTGCGGCCACGCCTCGATGCTGCTCTACTCCTGCCTTTACTTGAGTGGGTATGACCTCACACTCGACGATCTCAAGCAGTTCCGTCAGTGGGAGAGCCGCACCCCAGGGCATCCCGAGCTCGGCTACACTCCCGGTGTCGAGACGACCACCGGGCCACTCGGCCAGGGAATTGGGAATGCGGTTGGAATGGCCGTTGCCGAAGCCCACCTCGCCGCCGCATTCAACAAGGACGGCCATGCTGTCGTCGATCACTACACCTGGTTTATCTGCAGCGACGGCGACTTGATGGAGGGTATTTCGCACGAAGCGGCGTCGTTTGCCGGCCATCAGAAGCTCGGCAAGCTCATCGGCTTTTACGACGACAACAAGATCACGATCGACGGCAGCACCGATCTCACGTTCAATGACGATACCGCGAAACGATTCGAGGCGTATGGCTGGCAGGTGCTGCACGTCAGCGACGTCAACGATCTCGCGCAAATCGACCGTGCCGTGACCGCAGCCAAGGCCGACACCAACCGTCCGACACTTGTCGTGACAAGAACGCACATCGGCTTCGGGAGCCCGAACAGGCAAGACACCGCCAAGGCGCACGGCGAGCCCCTCGGCAAGGACGAGATTCTGCTTACGAAAAAGAACCTCGGGTGGCTCTCGACGGAGCCTTTCTTCGTCCCCGAGCCTGCGCTCGGGCTCTGGCGCATGACAAAGGAAAGAGGCGCCAAGGTACACGCTGATTGGCGCACAAAGTGGGGCGCGTACAAGACCAGGTTCGCCGATGACGCGAAGGAACTCGACCGCCGGCTGTCTGGCAAACGGAAGGCCGATTGGGCCAAGGGCCTTCCAGTGTTCACGAAGGAAAACGGATCCGTCGCCAGTCGCGCATCGTTCGGCACCTCGCTCAACGCGACCGCCGATGCCCTCCCGGAACTGCTCGGCGGCTCTGCCGATCTCACGCCGTCAAACAACACCTCGGTAAAGACATGGACTGACTTTCAGCCCATGGAACGCACCGGTCGCTACATGCACTACGGCATTCGCGAGCATGGCATGGGCGCGATCATGAACGGCATGGCCGTGCACGGTGGCGTGCTGCCGTACAGTGGGACCTTTCTGATCTTCTCCGACTACATGCGTCCCGCAATCCGGCTTGCGGCGTTCATGAAGCAGCACGTCATCTACATCTTCACCCACGATTCGATCGGTTTGGGTGAGGATGGGCCGACCCATCAGCCAATCGAGCAGCTTTCAGCGTTGCGGGCGATTCCGAATCTGGTGGTATTGCGGCCCGGCGATTCTGCCGAGACTGCGGTCGCCTGGAAGACAGCGGTAGAGCACGAGCACGGTCCCGTAGCGCTGGTGTTGACGCGGCAGAAGCTCGCCTTTGTCGATCGGAGCGCCGGATCAGGCTACGGGGCGGCGAACGGGTTGGCGCAGGGCGCCTACGTGCTCAAGGATCCGCCGAAGGGCACGAAGGTGAAGGTCGTTCTGATGTCGTCGGGTTCCGAAGTCGGACTGATCGTTGGCGCGGCGAGCAAGCTCGCCGAGGCCGGAATTCCGGCGAGAGTCGTGAGCATGCCGAGCATGGAGCTGTTCGAGCGGCAATCGGACTCATACCGCGCCTCGGTTCTGCCCGAGGGCATTCCGAGAGTGGCGATCGAGGCCGCGCATCCGATGTCGTGGTACAAGTGGGTCGGCGGAAACGGCGTCGTGCTCGGGCTACCACGCTTCGGGGCAAGCGCCAAATACGAGAAGATCTATGAGGAACTGGGGATGACCGTCGACAAGGTCGTCGCCGCAGCAAAGGGATTGGCGACGGCCTGATTCGGTGTCCGCAACCCCGCTCACGATGTCTAGGTCGGCACTAGACAGATGGGGTTGCAAGGTGCTTCCTGAAGTACACCGCAACCTGGTCGCCCCGTCGTTCAGCGTTGAGCCGCCTTGCGGTTGTTTTCGCGGCCCGCCGTTCCGCGCGCGAGGTGCGAGGCGCATCCGACATCGCGATCCCTTGGCGATACCGCTCTGACCAGAGGATTTGCGACTCGGTGGAGTCAAAGTCCAGCCGCGCGACCGCCAGTCCGACACTCGCCCCCAGTTGGCTGATGCTGTCCAGCGAATGGAGCACGAGATGGCGCGGCGCGTCGACCTGGAACCAGTGTTCCCGATAATGCTCCCATGCGTACGAGGACACGGTTGGAACCCGTATCAGGCACCACCCCTCATCGGCCAGGAGTCTCGCCACCGCCCGGATCGTGGACTGCTGATCGGCGATGTGTTCGAGCGAATGGTGAAACATGATATAGTCGAACTGACCGTCGATGTCTTCGATGGTCGAACGGATCATGCGCACTGACGCTGGTGTCTCAACAACGCTCGGAAGAAACGGGTCAACTCCAGTCAGATTCCGGTACCCTGCCTCCGCCAGTTGGCGCAACAAGATGCCCGTGCCGCAGCCGACATCGAGAATTCTTGTCGTTCGGGTCGGACGCGGAATCTCGAGCCACGTCGCGCCATTCGGGGCAAGAACCCGCTTCGCGATAAAACGGATCGGCGAAACTGGAGACATCGCGAGCCAGTTTCTCACCTTGCGGATCTTCATCATTGCTGCGCCGCGAGCGGTAGCGGAAAAGGCGTAATACGTCGATGGATAGTACCGCGTCATATCGACCGTCAGGTCGCGCCGCTGGAGTGCTTTACACTGCGCGCACTCCGCGTAGTCGAACGAGTCACGTGTGCCGAGCATCATTTCCCGGACGACATAGGTACGTGACGCGATTCCCCCGCAGAGACGGCACCGATCGCTTGCCACGCCTGGACCTGTTGAATCCGTCACGCAGGGGGGCCGGAGTTGAACGGCGCCTGGCCTGTTGTTGTCTCCGGGGATAATCCAACTGCACGACGGAGCTTCGCCTGGAACGCTGGAACACCCCAGTTCGATGCATGGCGAACCAGTCGGTCCGGGTCGAAGCTAAGCCGTTCAAACACCTTCACTGCCTCGACGACCGCATCCGCCGTCTGCTCGTCAAAGAACACTGCCGTCGCGTTACCGGGGTCGGCGCCCGTGCCGTTGGCCGGAATCATCGTTTCCTGTATTCCGCCCTTGCCGTACGCAATCACGGGCGTTCCCGAGGCATTGGCCTCGAGTGGGATGAGTCCGTATTCCAGAAATGGTGTGAAGATGACCGCCCGTGCGCGCGCATATTCTTTCGCCAACGCCACATCATCGACCGCGCCCAGGAAAGTGACATTCGGCCCCGCGAGCGCGCGCAGTCTGGCTTCCTCGGGCCCCTTGCCGATGATGCGCAACGGCAGCCCAAGCCGCGTAAATGCCTCGACCGCGTAGTCGAGACGCTTCCAGTGCTCGAGGCGCGACACAATGAGAAACGCGTCGCCGCGATCGGCACGCGGGCCGAACGCCGATAGATCGATCGGACAATGGAGCACCGTGGATTCGCGCGCGTAGTATTGGCGAATGTACCCCTGCGTCATCGCCGAGATCGCAATGAATTCGTCGGTATGCGCAACCGCCCGCAGCTCGTGCGCGCGAAGGTACGGAAGCAGTGGCTTGAACAACCGGCCGACAAGTCTGCGCCCGAAGTATTCATCGAAATGCCAGATTGCCCGCGTTGGCATGTAGCAGTAACAGACGTGCCGGCCGTCTGGCGCACGGACATATCTCGCGATCGTCGCGGCTGAACTCAGGACCAGGTCGTAGCCTCGGAGGTCGATACGCTCCATCGCATACGTCGCGATCGGGAACAGGAGCCTGAACGCCGCGGGGCTTTGTACGAACGGATTCATCCAGGTGGTACGAACGTTTTTGCTGTTCGCGAAATACGGGATCGCCTGGCTCCGATTCAGGGACAGCGCGTAGACATCCGCCGTCGGAAAAGCTTCACACATGTACTGGAAGACGCGATCCGAGCCCCCGACCGTGCACAGATAGTCATGGACAAGCGCGATGCGCACGATCAGCTCGCTGCCACTTCGTGAAACACCGACGCGATTTGCGACGCCGTGCTCGCCCACAGATAGCGGGCGATCTGCTGCTTGCCGGCGCCCCGGAGCCGCGTCCGCACCGCCTCGTCGGCGAGGGTCCTCTCGATGACGGCGCTCATGTCGTCGACCGAGTATGGGTCGAAATACGCGGCCGCTTCGCCGCACACTTCGGGAATCGAGCCTGCTGTTGATGCGGCCACCGGAATCCCCGTCGCCATCGCCTCGAGCGGCGGCATGCCGAAGCCCTCGTACAACGACGGAAACACCAGCAGGTCAGAATGGGCGTAATACGCACGGAGCACGTCGTCCGATACTTCTCCGGTGAAAAAAACTCGCTCGCCCAATCGCTCGGCAGCGACGGCGACCGCCCGGTCCGGTGTGATGAAGCCTTCCCGCTTTCCCACGATCGCCAGCGTGTGCGGAATTCGGTCCTTCAGCACCTCGAACGCCAACAGCAGGCGGCCGAGATTCTTGTGCGGCTTGACGTTGCCGACAAAAAGCAGATATGGTGCGGCGATCGGGCGCGGTGCATCGGACGGCGCGCTCCAACTGTGGCTGAGACCCGGGTAGATGACCATCATTCGTTCCGGTTCGAGCCCCGTGAGGCGGGTTACTTCGGTGGCGGTGAATCGCGAATCGCAGATCACGCGTGCCGCTCTCCGCTTGACGTTGGCGAACATCAGCTTCGCGTAGCCCTGCTTCAGCCGACTGTTGAAGAGGTCTGGCAACGCGAGGTGGCAGGCATCGTGCACGGTGACGACGAGGCGCCCCCGAGACACCACCGGGGCATTGTAGTTGGGAGACCAGAGGATGTCGGTATTCCGCGGAACTCTGGCCGGAACTTCCAGGAGCTCGGAAGCCGAGTAGATCGGTGCCAGGCACGGCCGATGGTCGCTCACGCCGGGGACCGGGTCGCCTCCAAGCAACGTCAACCGAAAGTCAGTGGTGTGCTCATCGGCCAGGTGGCGGACCACATGGCGCAGGTACACACCGATGCCGGAACTCCGGCACATCCGGTAGTCGATAGCGACTGCCTGTGGCAACGTCCTGTGGGCGAAAAGTGGATTTCCGGTCAACCGGGGAGTATATGCCTCGACCCCCGAAACGGCGCCGGATCGATTGTATCTTACGTGCGAACTCTAACAACGCATGGAGGGTCGGAGGTTGAAAACTGCGCTCGTCACCGGAATTACCGGCCAGGATGGCTCGTACCTGGCCGAACTCCTCCTCTCGAAGGACTACGTGGTGCACGGAATCGTGCGACGCGCCTCGAGCTTCAACACGGGGCGCATCGATCATCTGCGGCGTGAAGAACATGATCCTGCGGCGCGACTCTTTCTACACTACGGCGACTTGGCGGACGCCACTGCCCTTCGGCGAGTCCTCGAGGCCGTGTGCCCGGATGAGGTCTATAACCTCGGAGGACAGTCGCATGTCCGAGTGTCGTTCGATGAGCCTGAGTACACGGCTGACGTTGTTGCGCTTGGAACGCTTCGCCTCCTTGAGGCAGTCCGTGACTACGCGCAACGGACATCTCGGACGGTCAAGTTCTACCAGGCAGGGTCATCGGAGATGTTTGGCGCCGCGCCACCGCCACAGGATGAGCGAACGCGGTTTCACCCAAGGAGCCCTTACGCCGTTGCGAAAGTGG
>Ga0315281_10007757_pt1 | contig 15054 bp, 18 predicted proteins | sample YL17G07_0_MG_FD_204540 | JGI IMG/M metagenome (GOLD analysis project Ga0315281, IMG submission 204540) | Sediment microbial communities from Yellowstone Lake, YNP, Wyoming, USA - YL17G07_0 | ecosystem: Environmental > Aquatic > Freshwater > Lake > Sediment | place: USA: Wyoming | collected...
AGGTAGGGGGTATTGGTGTGCTGCGTCAGGTACGGCCGGTCGACGTAGTCGTTGCGGATCAGCTCGTGGGCGAGGGCGAGCGCGAACGCGAGGTCGGTGGCAGGCCGGATCGGCAGCCAGTCGTCCGCGAACGGGCCTGCGCCGCGAAGGCGCGGGTCGAGCACGACGACCTTCAGCCCGCGCTCCCGGGCCTCGAGCAGCTGGCGGTTCCAGCTGATCCAGCAAAGCTTGTTTCCGCCGGCGTTCGTGATGTTCCAGCCCCAGGAGAGCAGGTACCGCGTGTGCCGGAAGTCCGGGTGGAGAACGCCCTCGACGCCGACCGTGAACTCGGCGGCGCGGTAGCCCGCATCCGAGCAGTAGGCGCCGTGGCCGAGCTTGGTCGCGCCGAGCGCCTTCGGCAGCGCGGTGTCGTAGCACTCCTTGCTCTTGCTGCGGCCCTTCTGCCAGAGGATCAGCTCGGGATCCTTGCTCCGCACCTCCTTGATCTTGTCGGCCACGATCCCCAGCGCCTCGTCCCAGGACGCCTGGCGCCACGTGCCGGGGCCGCCCTTCGCGTTTGTGCGAACGAGCGGGGTCTTGACCCGGTTCGGGTCGTAGAGGGAGATGATCTGCGCCATCCCCTTCGGGCACAGCGTGCCGAGGTTGCGCGGATGGGCGGGGTTGCCCTCGAACTTCACCACCCGCCCGTCGATACGGCGGGCGAGCATGCCGCAGTCCTGCTTGCCGATCCAGCAGGCGGTAGGAACCCATTCCTCGACCGGCGCGGCGGCCGCACTCTGGTCGGCTCCGCGCCCGACGGAGGCGAGGCGACTGGCTCCCGCCAGGGCCCCCGCTCCCGCACCCACCCCGACGAGGAACGTCTTCCGACCGAATTTCGGCATAGCAACCTCCCGCCGCACCGTAGGGATGTGGGGTCTGCTCGAGGAGTCTCGTGAGCAGGCTCGATCGGTGCAATAGGGGAATTCCCGAAGTCCCGCGCGGGAAACTACGGACCTCCACGCGGTTGGAGCGATCCACGAGCCCGGATTCGGCTAGGTTCCCGCCGATGAAGATCCGGCTCGTCCCGCGCACGACCGAGTTCTACGATCTGTTCGCCAGCGCGGGCACGAACGCGCTCGAGGCGGCGCGGCTCGCCGAGATCCGCTTCCGCGACTACCCGAACTCGTCGGTCACCCAAGCTGACGTGAAGGCGATCGAGACCGCCGGCGACACGATCACGCGCGACCTCATTCTCCTGCTCAACACGCAGTACATCACCCCGTTCGACCGGGAGGACATCTACGAGCTTGCGACCGAGATCGACGACGTCGTGGACTACATCGAGGAGGCGACCGCCCTGCTCGCGCTGTACGGGATCGAGTCCACGACGCGCTTTGCCGTCGAGCAATGCGGGATCATCGTCGCCGCGGTCGGGCACATGGCCGCCGCGCTCGGGAGCCTGAAGGGGATGCGCGGCGTCCAGGAGCACCTGATCGAGCTCAAGAGGCTCGAGGACGACGGCGACCGGATCGCACACGACGCGATCGCCGCGCTCTTCCGCGACGACCGGATCGACCCGCTGATCGTGATCCGCTGGAAGGACATCTACGAGGCGCTCGAGAAGGCTCTCGACGCCTGCGAGTCGGCTGCGCACGTGCTGACGAACATCGTCGTCAAGAACGCCTAGGCGTGGACGAGCTGACGCTCGTCCTGGTGGTCGCAGTCGCGCTCTTCTTCGACTTCACGAACGGCTTCCACGACACAGCGAACTCGATCGCCACGAGCGTCTCGACGCGCGCGCTCTCACCGCGCGCCGCCGTCCTGACGTCCGCCGTGCTCAACTTCGCCGGCGCCTTCGTCTCGATCAAGGTCGCGGCGACCGTGGCCAAGGGGATCGTGGACCCCGGCGTGATCACGCTCGACATCGTCCTCGCCGGGCTCGTCGGCGCGATCACCTGGAACCTGATCACCTGGTACCTCGGCCTCCCCTCGAGCTCGAGCCACGCCCTGATCGGCGGCGTCGCAGGATCGGCGATCGGGGCGGCCGGCTTCCACGTGATCCAGTGGCACGGCCTGAAGGAGAAGGTGCTGATCCCCTCGTTGATCGCCCCATTCCTCGGCGTCGCGTTCGCCGCGGTGCTCATGCTAGGGCTCATGTGGCTGGTCCGGCGGCGGGCGCCGGGAGCGGTCAACCGCGTCTTCCGCCGCCTCCAGCTCGTCTCCGGCGGCTTCGTCGCCTTCACGCACGGCACGAACGACGCGCAAAAGACGATGGGGATCATCACGCTCGCGCTCGTGGCCTCCGGCCACCTGCAGAGCGACCACTTCGAGGTGCCGCTCTGGGTGATCATCAGCGCCGCGGGCGCCATGGCGGCCGGCACCTACGCCGGAGGCTGGCGGATCATCAAGACGCTCGGCCAGCGCATCGCCAAGCTCGACCCGCCGCAGGGCTTCGCCGCCCAGACCGCGTGTGCGTCGATCCTCTGGGGCACGGCGCACTTTGGCTTCCCCGTCTCGACGACGCACACGATCTCCGGGTCGGTGCTCGGTGCGGGCGCCAGCCGCCGCTTCTCGGCGGTGCGCTGGGGCGTCGCCGGCAACATCCTCGTCGCCTGGCTGATCACGCTGCCCTGCGCCGGCCTCGTCGGCGCGGCGATGGAGCTCGTCACGCGGCTCCCGGGCGGCGACGCGATCGTGTTCGTGCTCGTCGGGCTGATCGCGACCGCCGCCTTCGGGGCGCGCCGCCGGGAGACGCGCCGGCTGGCGCCGGCCGGCGCCGGGGCTAGATGATTGAACGCGACGGGGCGCCCAGGTCGGGCGCCCCGCGTCGCATCGGACTCCGGCGGTGGGTTCTAGCCGAAGGCCCTCTTCAGCGCCTGCGAGTACTGGTAGCGCGCCTTCTTCAGCTGCGGATCGGTCAGCGAGATGAAGCCCGCCTTCTTCGCAATCGCCTTCTCGCTGTTGAAGATGTAGCCGATGAAGGCCGCCACCTCGGGCCGCTTGAAGCTCGGGAGCTTCGCGTAGATGAAGAGCGGCCTCGCGAGCGGCTTGTACGTCGCCTTCTGCACCGTCTCGATGCTCGGCGCGATGCAGCCCTTGCCCCCGTCCACCTTGACGAGGTTGAGCTTGTCGGCGTTCTCCTCGTAGTAGGAGAAGCCGAAGTAGCCGAGGCCGCCCTTCTCCCCCTCGACACCCTGGACGATGATGTTGTCGTTCTCCGTCGCCAGGTAGTCGGGGCGGCTGCTCTTGGCCTTGCCGTTGATCTTCTCGGTGAAGAAGTCGAACGTGCCCGAATCGGTGCCCGGGCCGAAGAGCTTCAGCGGCACGTCCGGGAAGCCGGAGCGCACGTCCTTCCAGTTCGAGATCTTGGAGCTGGGCTCCCAGATCTTCTTCAGCTCGGCCGTCGTCAGGCAGTCGACCCACGTGTTCTGCTTGTTGACGACCACCGAGATGCCGTCGTTCGCGACCGTGAAGGCGATCCACTTGACGCCGTTGTCACGGCAGAGGATGGCCTCGGAGTTCTTCATGGGCCGCGAGGCGTCGGAGAGGTCGGTCTCGCCGCGGCAGAAGCGCTCGAAGCCGCCGCCGGTGCCCGAGATGCCGACCGTCACTCGGACGCCCGTGTTCTTCTTCTGGAAGCCCTCTGCCGCGGCGATCGTGTAGGGGCCGACGGTGCTGGACCCGTCCGCGGTGATCGTGCCGCCGAGCGCTCTTACGCCCGCAGTCGCTGAAGCGGCGAGCACGACGGCCCCAATGACCGCCAGCGCGATGATCTTCTTCATGTGTTCCTCCCCTGTTCGCTTTTCAGCATTTCGAGAGGAATTGTCGAGGCGCCGCCAGCACGCATGGGCTGAAAGACGGTGAACATGTGGTGGCGAAGTCGTGAACGGCCGTAGCCGCCGGTCCAGGCCCAGGCCGCCCTCGGCGAGCCTCTGCCTGCGAGCCTAGTGCGAGGCGTCGGAGAACTCGCGGAACTCGCCGGTGACGAGGTACGCGGTCTGCTCGCCGATGTCCACGGTGTGATCGCCGATCCGCTCGAGGCAGCGCGAGACGATGATCATCCGCAGGCCCCACTCCCGCTGCGCCTCGTCACCGCCGAGCTTGAGCAGGTGCCTGACGACGCGCCGGTTCGCAATGTCGATCAGATCGTCCAGCTCGAGTAGCGACTCGGCGCGCTCCCGGTCGCGATCCCGCAGCGAGGCGAGGGCGACGCGGATCATCTCCTCCGCCCGCTGGCCCATCTCACGGAACCCCTCCAGGAGTGCCGCGTCCGGCGGCAGGCCCTGCGTCAGCTTCGTCAGCTTCGCGACCGTCGTGCAGAGGTCGCCCATGCGCTCGAGGTGGAGGTTCGAGTGCAGGATCGCGAGCACGAGCCGCAGGTCGGTCGCCACAGGCGTCTGCCGCGCGAGCAGGAACTCGACGTCCTGCTCGACGGTCAGGTACATCTCGTCGATGTCGTCGTCGAACGCGATCACCTCGCCGGCGAGCTCGGCGTCCTGCGCGCAGACAGCCTCGCAGGCGCCACGAACCGAGCGGAGGACGAGCTCGCCCTCCCGCTGGAGATGCGCCTCGAGCTCGTCGAGCGCTTCCTGGAACGAGATCCTCATGGTCATCCGAACCGCCCCGTCACGTAGTCCTCCGTCCGCTTGTCCGCCGGCGTCGTGAAGATCTTCGACGTCACGTCGTACTCGATCAGGACCCCGGTTCGCCGCCCGTCGTCGGCGACCTCCACGCTGAAGAAGGCGGTCATGTCCGCCACCCGAGCGGCCTGCTGCATGTTGTGAGTCACGATCACGATCGTGTAATCGCGCTTGAGCTCGTGCATCAGGTCCTCGATGCGCGTCGTCGAGATCGGGTCGAGCGCCGAGGCCGGCTCGTCCATCAGGATCACATCGGGCTCGACGGCGAGCGCCCGCGCGATGCAGAGACGCTGCTGCTGCCCGCCGGAGAGGCTGAGCGCGCTCTCCTTCAGGCGGTCCCTCACCTCGTCCCACAGCGCGGCCCGTTGGAGCGCGCCCTCGACACGCGCGTCGAGGCCGTCCTTCATCCCGAGCACACGCGGGCCGAAGGCCACGTTGTCGTAGATCGACTTCGGGAACGGATTCGGCTTCTGGAAGACCATGCCGATCCGCCGCCGCACCTCCACCGGGTCGACGTCTTCGCCGTACAGGTCCTTGCCGTGGTAGAGCACGTCGCCCCCCACGGTCGCGCCCGGGACGAGGTCGTTCATCCGGTTGAAGCAACGGATCAAGGTGCTCTTGCCACAGCCGGACGGGCCGATGAAGGCCGTGATCGAGTTCTTGCGGACGTCGAGCGAGACGTCGCGGATCGCGACGTTGCCGCTGTACGCGACCGCCAGGTCCTTGACCTCGAAGACGGCCTCGCGACTCGCGAAGCCCTCGGCGTCGTGGTGCTGGGCGATCTGGGCCAAGGCGGCGTGGTCGATCATAGTCATGGTCACCAACTTCGTCGGTAGCGGTTGCGGAGCCAGATCGCGAACGCGTTCATCACGACGAGGATGCCGAGGAGGACGATGATCGCGGCGGCGGCAAGGGACTTGAACTCCCCCGCCGGCAGCCCGACCCAGGAGTAAATCTGGATCGGCAGCGCGGTGAAGGGGCCGAGGAGCGTCGGATCGAACGCGATGTAGGTCACCGCTCCGATCATGATCAGCGGCGCCGTCTCGCCGATCGCCCGCGAGAGCGCGAGAATGGAGCCCGTCGCGATGCCGGGAATCGCAGCCGGCAGAACCTGGCGCGAGACGACCTGCCACTGCGTCGCGCCGAGCGCGTAGCCGCCCTGCCGGATCGTGTCGGGAACCGCCCGGATCGCCTCGCGCGCCGCGATGATCACCGTCGGCAGCACGAGCAGCGTCAGGATCAGCGCTCCCGCGAGCAGCACGCGCCCGAGTCCCGCGCCGCGGACGAGGAACGCCAGGCCGAGGATGCCGTAGACGATCGAAGGCACGGCCGCGAGGTTCTGGATGTTCACCTCGAGCAGCCGGTTGTACCACCGGCTCTTGTTCGCGTACTCCTCGAGGTAGATCGCCGTGCCGACGCCGACCGGGACCGCGAAGAGCATGAGCAGGCCACCCAGGTAGACCGTGGCGATGATCGCCGGCCGCGCGCCCGCGTCCTCCGGTGTAGAAGACGGGACGCTCGAGAGCAGCTTCCAGTCGAGATACGGCAGCCCGCCGCGGAGGACGTCGACCAGCAGCGCCCCGAGCATGAGGAAGCTCACAGCGAGCGAGAGGAGCAGCAGCGACCTGAAGATCCCGCCCTTCAGCGCGCGGCTCATTCGTACACCTCGCGATACTTGCGCACGAGCCGGATCGAGACGACGTTCATCGCAAGCGTCATCACGAAGAGCGTCGCGCCCACGGCGAAGATCGTCTTGTACTCGAGCGAGCCGACAGGGACGTCGCCGGCGCCCGTCGCGGCGATGAACGCGGTCATCGTCTCGATCGCCCGCCGGGGGTCGAGAGTCAGGGTGGGCTGCTGCCCCGCCGCGATCAACACGATCATCGTCTCGCCGATCGCGCGGGAGATCGCGAGCACGAACGAAGCGATGATCCCGGAGACGGCGGCGGGGACGACGATCCGCGTCGCCACCTGCATCCTCGTCGAGCCGAGCGCGTAGGCGCCGTCACGGAGGTCGCGCGGAACGCTGCCCATCGCGTCCTCCGACAGCGACGCGACCGTCGGGACGAGCATCACGCCCATCACGAGGCCTGCCGAGAGCGCGTTGAAGATCTCGACGTGGATTCCGATGCTGCGCAGGAGCGGGGTCATGAAGGTCAAAGCGAAGTAGCCGAAGACGACGGTGGGGACGCCGGCGAGCAGCTCGAGGGCCGGCTTGAGGAAGCCCCGCGCCCGGGTGCCGGCGTACTCGCTCAGATAGATCGCGGAGCCCAGGCCGAGCGGGATCGCGACCAGCGCGCCGATCGCGGTGACGAGCAGCGACCCGCCGATCAGCGGCAGCACGCCGAAGTGCGCCGGCTCGAAGAGCGGCGACCAGTTCGTCCCCGTCAGGAAGTCGACGACGCTGACCTCCCGGAAGAACTCGAAGGCCGGCACGAACAGCGCGAGCACGATGCCGACGGTCGTCGCGACCGAGATTAGCGCGCAGACTGCAAGGACGCCCTTGACGACGTCCTCGCCGACCCGCCTGCGCCGCGCGCGAAGCGGGAGCTCCGCGCCCGCGGTGACGCCGGGCGAGGCCATCTACCCCTGGGCCTCCTTCAGGGCCGCCTCGTACGACGCGCGCGCCTTCAGCGCCTGCTCGCCGGTCAGCGGGACGAACTGGGCGGCCTCCGCGATCTCCGACTCGTGGTCGAGGATGTAGCCGATGAACGCCTCGACTTCGGTCCGCGTGAACGACTCCTTCTTCGCGTAGATGAAGAGCGGGCGCGAGAGCGGCCTGTAGGTGCCGTTCTGCGCCGTCTCGACGCTCGGCGCGACGCAGCCGTCGCCGGCGTCGATCTCGAGCGCCTTCAGCGTGCCCTGGTTCTGCTCGTAGTAGGACAGGCCGAAGTAGCCGAGGCCGCCCTTCTCGCCCGAGACGCCGGTGACCGTGACGTTGTCGTTCTCGGTCGCCGAGTAGTCGGAGCGGCTGGCGCCCTCCTTGCCGACGATCGCTCCGGTGAAGTAGTCGAAGGTGCCCGAGTCGGTGCCGGGGCCGAAGAGCGAGAGCTTCTCGTCCGGGAACGACGGATCGACGTCCTTCCAGCTCCTCACCTTCGAGCCCGGCTCCCAGATCCTCTTCAGCTGGCCGACGGTAAGGCACGTCGCCCAGTCGTTGTCGGCGTTCACCACGACGGTGAGCGCGTCGTTCGCGATGTGGAACTCGACGTAGTCGATCCCCCGTGCTTCGCAGGCCTGCAGCTCCTCGTCCTTGATCGGACGCGAGGCGTTGGAGAGGTCTGTCTCGCCGCGGCAGAAGCGCTCGAAGCCGCCGCCTGTGCCGGACACGCCGACGGTGACCTGGACATGCGGCTGGACGCCGCGGAACCGCTCGGCGGCGACGGTGGCGTACGGGCCGACCGTGCTCGAGCCGTCCGCCTGGATCCGGCCCGAGAGCTGCTCGCCGGCGGTGGCCGTGCCGGCCGGGATGGTCTCGTGTGCCGCCGTCCCGCCCCCGCCCGGGCGACCGCAGCCGGCCGCGAGGAGGGAAAGCGCCAGGAGCGCCGCAGCGAAGCCGAGCCGGACTCTCGTCGTCATGGCGGAAGCGTGCCCTCGGGGGCAGCCGCCGTGGGCTCCGGTGTGGTGAACGAATGGTGAAAGAGTGGTGAAACCACGCTACGGCGGAGGGAGCTCGCAGCGGATCTCGAGCCCCCGGCCACGCCCTCCGCGCGCATCGACGCCGCCGCCGGCGGCGGTGACGACGTGCTTGACGATCGCCAGGCCGAGCCCCGTGCCGCGCGAGGCGCGCGAGCGGTCGGCCCGGTAGAAGCGCTCGAACAGGCGCGGCAGCTCCGCCTCGTCGACTCCCGCGCCGTCGTCGCGACCAGTGAGCACGACGGCCTCCTGCGTGCGCTCGACCGAGAGCGCGAACTCTGCCCCTGCGCCCGCGTAGCGGATGGCGTTCTCGGCGAGGTTGTGGGCGATCACCTTCAGCATGCGCGGCCGGACCGCTGCCTCCACGTCCGGGTCGCCTTCGGCCCGGAGGCGTACTCCGGCGCGCGCGGCGCGCTCCTCCAGCTCGCCCACGACCTCCTCGAGCACCGGCAGCACGCGCGTCGCGCCGATCGAGACGACTCGCGCGCCCGACTCCAGCTCGCTGAGGAAGAGCACCTCGTCGATCAGCTCGCGCACCTGCTCGACCTCGCCGCGGGCCTGCTCGATCAGCGCCATCACGTCCTCGCCGGGGAGCTGCGCGGTCTCGAGCAGAGTCAGCAGCCGGGCGAGCGGCGTCCGCAGCTCGTGCGAGACGGCGGCGGTGAAGCCCGAGCGCAGCTCCTCGTAGGCCGCCAGGTCGCCGGCGGCGCTGAGGTAGACGAGCCGCTCGTTCCGCCCCGCGGCGTCGTACGGCACGACGAAGGGCGTCACGCCACGCTCGCCGCGCAGTAGAGCGTCCGGCAGCGGTTCCCCCTCGCGCACTCCCTCGACGCCTTGCCGCGCACGCCTGCTCGCGGCGACGACGACCCCCGCCTCGTCGAGGATGACGACGGCCTCCCGGCTCTCCTCGACGAGCGCGCGGCCGCGAGCCGTCTCGATCGCCGCTTCGCTCACGTCCTACAGGTTCTCACAGAACGCCATGCCCGACGCCGAGCGCGCACGTCTTCACCATCTCTTCACCGGACAGTAACCGCTTCGCGGCCCGCGCTCGCCGCACCCGGGTACATCATGTGGGCAGGATGGCGAAGGTTCTCATCGTCGAGGACGACGACATCATCGCCAGGGGCATGGCCCGGCACCTGGCCGCGGCCGGCTTCGACCCCATCGCCGTCCCGAACGGCGAAGCCGGCCTGGCGCGGCTCCGCTTCGAGCGACCGGATGTCTGCGTGCTCGACCTGATGCTCCCCGGCCTCGACGGCTGGCGCCTGATCGAGCAGGCGCGCGGAGAGGGGATCGGCACCCCGATCGTCGTCGTCTCCGCCCGCGGCACCGAGCACGACCGCGTGCACGCGCTCGAGATCGGCGCCGACGACTACCTCGTGAAGCCGTTCTCGATGAAGGAGCTCGTGGCCCGCGTCACCGCCGTGTCCCGCCGCGGCACCCAGGCCGCCGAGTCGCGTCGCGGCGAGGAGATCGAGGTCGAGGAGCTGCGCCTCGACCCGCGCAACGTCCAGGCCTACGTCGCCGGAGAGAGCCTCGAGCTGACGCCGACCGAGTTCCGCCTGCTGTACACGCTCGCTCAGGACGCAGGGCGCGTGCTGACGCGAGACGAGCTGCTCCAGCGGGTCTGGGGCCGGCGGGCCGCACACCGCGACCGGACCGTGGACGTGTTCGTGCACAAGCTGCGCGAAAAGGTGGACACGCGGGCACCGCGCCACACGTTCATCCAGACGCGCTACGGCGTCGGCTACAAGCTCGAAGCCGTTCCCAAGCAGCCGGCGTAGCGACCCTCAGCGCGGCAGCGGCGCGCCCCGCTCGGCCAGCATGTCGGCGCGCTCCCGCGAGACCTCGAAGGTCCCGTGGCGGCAGGTCAGGTGCGTGCCCGGGCCGCCGCTCACATCGCCGAGGTGGCGCGAGCAGAGACCGGCTCCGCAGCTGAGGCAGAGGCCGACGGCCTGGGCTGACTTGCCCTGCTTGGCGCACTCGTAGCAACGCATGAGCGCCTCCTTTGTCGAACCCATGAAAGCGCGGCACGCGCCGGGGGACATCCGGTCCGACGCTGATTCCTTACAGAAGCTTTCGCCTTCGCTGATGCATCCGCCACGGCCTCCTCACGAATCGGATCGTTACTGAGGCTCGGTACTCGAACAGGAGGCAACGATGAAGGCCAAGCTGATCATCTCTCTGCTCGTCGCGGCGCTGGCGCTCGCGGCGACGGCCCTGGCGGCGGACGCGATCAAGGGCACGCCGGGCAACGACACGCTCGTCGGCACGCCGGCGGCCGACGCGATCTACGGCCTCGCCGGCGACGACACGCTCTCGGGCGGCGACGGCAACGACGCGATCCACGGCGGCAGGGGCGACGACGTCGGCAACGGGGACGCCGGCAACGACCGCCTGTGGGGCGGCGCAGGCGCCGACAAGCTCTACGGCGGCGCCGGCAACGACCGGCTGCACGCGCTCGCGGCCGACAAGGCGCTCGACGTGCTCGACTGCGGCGAGGGCAAGGACGTCGCGTACGTGCGCGCGGGCGAGGAAGTCCAGCTCGTCTCGTGCGAGCGGGTGATCACCGTCACCGCCTCGTCGAGCGACGAGAGCTCCTAGAGCTTCCCGCCGACGAGCGCGGAGGGCTCCGCAGCGGCCGCGGGGCCCTTCGTCACGTCAAGAGCTCTAGGCTGCTCGTTCGGGAACCAGCAGCTCGGCCGCGCAGGTCTCGCAGATCCCGTGCGAGACGAGCGGCTCCTCCTCGGGCCCGTTCCAGCGCTCGTGGATCCGGGCAAGCTCCTCGTCGGACGGATCGGGCGGCTGCGTGACCCCGCACCAGGCCCAGACCTTCGTGACGACCGGCACGCCGGAGAGTGTGAACCCCGGGGAGGACGGAGCTAGGCGACGATCTTGCGGTGGATCTCCTCGGTCAGCCGCTCGATCTGCTCGGTCAGCTTCGTGTTCGCCTCGATCAGGTCGTTGTGCTGCTGCGCGAGCTCCTCGCGGTGCTTTGCGTCGGCCTCGGCGTGCCCCTTGTCGCGCTCGGCCTGGCGGGTCTGCGCGAGCAGGATCAGCGGCGCCGCGTACGCCGCCTGGAGCGAGAAGGCGAGGTTGAGCAGGATGAACGGGTAGGGATCCCAGCGGAAGCCGAGGGCGAGCGCGTTGAGCACGATCCAGACGGCGACGAGCGCCGACTGGCCGATGATGTACCGCGGCGTTCCGAAGAAGCGCGCGGCCTTCTCGGCGGCGCGGCCGAAGGGGTCGTCGCCGTACGCGGTCTGCAGGTACTCGTGCTCGCGGTGGTGGCGGAGCGGATCGCTCATGGGCGTAGAGTGGCAGGCACGGTGGACGCCTATCGCACCCCCGACGAGCGCTTCGAGGGCCTGCCGGGCTTTCCGTTCGCGCCGCACTACGTCGAGCAGGACGGCCTGCGCCTGCACTACCTCGACGAGGGCGCCGGCGACCCGGTCCTCCTGCTCCACGGCGAGCCGACGTGGTCGTACCTCTACCGCAAGGTGATCCCCCCGGTCGCCGCCGTCGCGCGCGCCGTCGCGCCCGACTACTTCGGCTTCGGCCGCTCCGACAAGCCGCTGCGGCTCGAGGACTACTCCTACGACTTCCACTACGGCTCGATCGAGCGGCTCGTCGAGCAACTCGACCTGCGCAGGCTGACGGTCGTCGTCCAGGACTGGGGCGGCCCGATCGGGCTGCGGCTCGCGGTCGAGCGCCCCGAGCGCGTCGACCGCCTCGTGATCATGAACACCGGCATCGGCGCCGGCCGCGCGCCGTCACCGGAGTGGCTCCGCTTCCGCGAGTTCGTCCGCCGCGTCGGCACCGACCTGGTTCCCGGGCAGCTGATCCGGATCACGTGCCCCGGCGGCCTCGAGGACGAGATCGCCGACGCCTACGACGCGCCCTGGCCGGTGCCCGAGTCGAAGGCCGGCATCCTCGCCTTCCCCGAGCACGTCCCGACCGAGCTCGAGCACCCGTCGACGGCGAAGATGCTCGAAGTGCGCGACGCGCTGGCGCGCTGGGAGAAGCCCGCGCTCGTCCTCTTCGGCGACTCCGACCCGATCTTCTCGCCCCGCGTCGCCGAGCACTTCGTCGAACGGATCCCCGGCGCGATCGGCCCCGAGCTGGTGCAGGGCGCCGGTCACTTCCTGCAGGAGGACGCGGGCGAGGAGGTCGGCGCCCGGATCGCTGCGTTCGTCGCGGAGTAGCTGGTAGAATCGTTAACCGTGTTGACGGTTAACGAAGTTGAGCTTGCGAACCGCCTGCGCCCCGTGCTGCTCTCGCTCGCGCGCGAGTTGCGGCGCGAGGTGCACTCGCTCGGCGTCACCGGCGGCCAGGTGACGCTCCTGATCGGGATCGGCAGGAACCCGGGGCGGAGCCAGCGCGAGCTGGCCGAGCGGGAGCGGATCTCGGGCGCGGCGGCCTCGGCGCACGTCGACCGGCTCGAGCGGGCAGCACTCGTGCGCCGCGTCCGCTCCGAGTCCGACCGGCGCCGGATCGGCCTCGAGATCACGCCGAAGGGGCAGCGCGTGCTCGAGACCGTGCGCAAGCGCCGCACCGCCTGGCTCGCCGAACGCCTCGAGGCACTGTCCCCGGAGCAGCGCGACACGATCGACCGCGCGCTCGAGCCGCTGCGGGCGCTGCTGTGAACGCCGCCGTCGACGCCCTCAACGAGCGCACGTTCGCGAGCCTGCGCCGGCATCGCAACTACCGCCTCTTCTTCACGGGCCAGGTGATCTCGGTCACCGGCACGTGGATGCAGAACGTCGCCCTCGCGTGGCTCGTCGTCGAGCTGACACACTCGCCCGTCGCCGTCGGCGGTCTCGCCTTCGCTCGCTTCCTCCCCTTCACCGTCTTCGGCCTCTTCGCCGGCGTCGTCGCCGACCGGATCGACAACCGGCGGCTCGTGATCGGCACGCAGGCCGCCTCGATGGCCGTCTCGGCGCTGCTCACCGTCCTCGTGCTGACCGGGAACGCCGAGCTCTGGGTCGTCTACGTGCTCGCCGCGCTCACCGGCAGCGCACTCGTCTTCGACGCGCCCGGCCGCCACGCGCTCACCTTCCAGATGGTCGGCCGGGACGAGCTGACGAACGCCGTCGCACTGAACGCGAGCCTCTTCAACGCCTCGCGCGTCGTCGGCCCCGCGGCCGCCGGCGTGATCATCGCGGCGGTCGGCGTCGGCGCGTGCTTCCTCGTCAACACCGTCAGCTTCCTCGCCGTGCTGGCCTCACTGCTCGCGATGCGCGCGGGCGAGCTGTTCCCCGTCGCGCGGGCGGAGGAGCGGCCGTCGATCCTCGCGGGCACGCGCGAGGGGATCTCCTACGCGTGGCGCACGCCGCAGGTGAGGCTCGTGCTCGCGATGGTCACCGTCGTCAGCACCGTCGGCTTCAACTTCCACGTCATCCTGCCGCTGCTCGCCTCGCAGACGCTCAAGACCGGGCCCGAGGTGTTCGGCATCCTCTCCGCCACCTTCGGCGCGGGCGCGGTCGTCGGCGCCCTGCTCACCGCGGGCTTCGGGCGCGCGAGCTGGAAGATCCTCGTCGGCGGCACCGCCGGCTTCAGCGTCGCGCTGCTCGCGCTCGCGCCGCTCACCGCCGTCTGGGCCTGCGCGGCCCTCCTCTTCGCCGTCGGTGTGTTCTTCACGCTCTGGACGTCGAATGCGAACGCGATCCTCCAGCTGCAGGCGCCCGACCACCTGCGCGGGCGCGTGATCGGCCTCTACCTCTTCGCCTTCGCCGGCCTCGCGCCGATCGGCGGCCTGCTCGCCGGCTGGCTCTGCGACGCCGGCGGTACCCAGCTCTCGTTCCTCGTCGCGGGCTCCGCCGGCCTCACGATGGCCGCGCTCACCGCGACGCGGCTGCGCGGCCTGAGATTCCCCCACGTGGGGGGATGAGCCGCCCCCCGGTACGGGCCGATAGGGAGAGTACTGCGGCGTTTGACGAGGGCGTTTGACGAAGGAACGGGAGGAAGCAGGATGTCGTATCCGATGACCGACGAGACAGGCCCGACACTGGGCGCGGTATCGCTCGGGCTCGTCTCGGAGCCGCCTCTGAGCCCCGTCGCGGTCGGTGCGCGCCCGTCGGTGATCGAGTTGCCGGTGTCGCCCACACGCGCGCCCGAGCAGCCGCCCGAGCAGGAGCCCGTGCACGTCCCCGAGCCGGAGGCCGCCTGGGCGGTCGAGGACGCCGACGCCGGCCCGCGCCGGGTCGTCGTTCGACTCCTCGGCGGCGATCACGTCGAGCTCGACGAGGCGCGCAGCCGCGAGGAGGCGTTCGCGGTGGCCCGCGAGATCGTGCACCGGATCGCCGCCGCCGAGGCGGACGGCGAGTGGCCGGAGCTCGAGGGCCGGCTGGTCCGCCCCGGAGCGATCGTCTCGGTGGACGTGCTCCGGACCGAGCACTAGAGCTCGTCGTCCTGATCGCGGTTGCCGCGGGCCCAGCGTGCGCGCAGGGGGGAAGGCGGCGAGTCCTACTACGGTCTCGAAATAACCTCGCCGCCGTTGTCACACCAGCCCAACACCAAGGGTCAGACCCCGAGGCGTGTCTGCGCGCGCCATGTCCAGGGGTCTGACCCTTAGCGGTGCTGGAGCAAATGGGGCGTGTTACGCCGGCTCGGTCTCGACGAGCCAGAGCGGGCCGTCGCCGCACTCGACGCGGGACGCGCCTTCAGCCTCGGCAAGGCTGGTGCGCACGAGTCGGACTCGCTCGCCGTCCAGCTCTGCGATCGGGCCCCGCAGCCCGGCGCGGAACGCGAAGGCAACCGACCACGCCCGCGCCTGCGTATGGATCTCGCGCGCCGGCCG
>Ga0315281_10007759_pt1 | contig 15051 bp, 14 predicted proteins | sample YL17G07_0_MG_FD_204540 | JGI IMG/M metagenome (GOLD analysis project Ga0315281, IMG submission 204540) | Sediment microbial communities from Yellowstone Lake, YNP, Wyoming, USA - YL17G07_0 | ecosystem: Environmental > Aquatic > Freshwater > Lake > Sediment | place: USA: Wyoming | collected...
ACCGAAAAGCAACGCCTGCTACAAAGCTATAGAAGCAGCATTAAAAGACATCTCTACCGAAGAGACCATGGAGGTACCTGATCATTTAAAAGACAGCCATTATCCTGGTGCTAAAAAATTAGGGCATGGGAAAGACTATAAATATCCACATGATTATGGCGGTTATGTTGAACAGGACTATCTGAAAAAGAAGAAGAAATACGTGGAATAGGTCTTCACAAAGTTAGATATCTATTCGAAGCTTATGAATCTTTTAGGGTCTATCTTCCTTGCTATCTTTGAGGGGAGTAAACCTGCTGACAACGTAATTAGAAACAGCATCCCAGTTACTAACGATAGATAAAGGTATGGTATTTTGAAATGTATTTCCCATCCGAAGGAAATTTTATTGACTACATGGATAAAGATTATGCTCATAAGTGGCCCCATGATAGTTCCTAAAAATATACCTGTTATACCTACTATTCCAGCAGAAAGAATGAGCGTACGCTCTATCTGTTTCCAGCTTCCTCCTAAATATCTGACGATACTAATCTCCCTTTTACGTTCAAAGACAAGGGCCAACAATGTGTTTATCACCCCTATTAATGAGACAATGATCGATATAAGTTCAATAGCATACGTAATGGCAAAGCTTTTGTTAAAGATGTTGAGAACCTTTTCCCGCAGCTCCTGATTATTCATAATATCAAGAGAATATTCAGGTATAAGCCTTTCTTTCAGCCTATAAATCAATCCGTCAATATCAACACCTTTTTTAACATAAACACTAAATTGTGTTGCATCATCTAATCCCCAATATTTTTTTAACCATTTCCTGTCAATATATATAAAGCCCGATGTTGTAGAATAGCTTGAAGAGACATCGTTTATTATAAATGTCTCTTTCCCATTCGGCGTATTGAGTTCGATTGTGTCGCCTTTCTTGACCCCGTATTTTATGCTCAGATAATCTGATATTCCAGCTACTTTTTTATTATCCTCCATCTCCCTTAATATCCCATCGTATTCCCTGTCAAAATATCTTCTGACAGAGTACTTTCTCTTGACCTCAACATCTGCAAAACCTGCTATCACCTTTTTACCGAATAACTCGAGTTGTAACGCCCTGAATTTATCTACCCCTTCTACCTCGGGAAAACTTTTTACAATCGAAATTACCTTCTCTGATAGGGGATAAAAACAATAATTTGATTTACATGAAAAGGGTTTGATATAAACATCTGCATTTATATTTTTATCTATCCATACCTTCAGAGAGTTTCTAAGAGAAAATATGAGTGTTAATAAAGCAATAATGAGAGCACTACTTATAGCAACGCTTATTAAGGCAACAGAAAACCTATAGATATTTCCTTTCATATCCCCTAAGGTAATCTTTCCTATTGCCTTGAATATCTTTTCTGCAGGTTTTTTTATCATCTTCAAAATTATGGAAAGATAAAAAGGAGAGATCAATGTGAAACCTACAATGATAAAAAGGATTCCCAGATAAGCCAGAAATGGAAACTCAAATGGGGTGTAGCGATAATCTATGTAAGATAAAATTGCGCCGGACACAACACAAAAAAAACCTAATAGAGAAAACCCTTTTTGATGCCGCTCAGGAGTAAAGGCATCTGTATATTTTCAAAAACTGAGATGTTTGGTAGCAGGTTAAAAAACTGAAATATGAAGCCTATCTTTTTTCTTCTATAAAGTGTAAGTTGTTTATCTGTATATAATGATATATCTTCTCCATCAACGATAATCCTGCCCATGTCGGGCAAGTCCATACCTCCGATGAGGTTTAATAGAGTAGATTTTCCAGAGCCTGAACTTCCCGTAACCGAGATAAATTCTCCCCTCTCCACTATTAGGTTTATCCCCTTTAGAACCCTTGTATTTCCGTAAGATTTTTCAACGTTTTTGAGTCGTATCATGTGTACCTCTAATACCCGGTCATTTCGACATAAGCCCTTCCTTTTTCTGTTCCTTCTACTTTACCTGTCCCTTCCCAATAATAATTTCCTGTTGAGTTATCTGCCAAAACTTCCTGGTCTTCTATAAGAGGGGTAATCCTCAGCATGAGATTTTCAGATGGAATCTTTATTTCCCACTGTGAAGGATATCGTGCTCCAGTTTTCTTTGATTTGTAGTGAGATGAAACGTTAACCCTGAAATCATCTCTTAAAAGATGTCTGTATTTGCCATCCTGGTTAATGAAGGTACCTGATGAATATTTATCAATCGAACCATCTTTATTCCTGAGCAAATAGAGCATTACTTCCCGTTTGTCATCAAGCTGTATGGCAAACCAGTCCCACCCTTTTTGATTTTCCCCCAATCCTCTCGACGATATTTCTCTATCAAACCAGCTTGTCCCTTTTACATTGAATATTTTATCACCGACTTTTAACCGCCCTTCTGTTTTCAGGTGTGAGTAAGAGAAGTATACGGAAGCTATAAGAGGTGACTCTTCTGACTTCCTTGAATATCCCTTTTTTCCGTTTAATACAATAGGTTTAGTCGGGATCAACAACAAATCTATTGCATCATCTTCATCCGAAGCCTCAATATGCATTCTCTCTAAGGTTCCTTCTAACACATTCTTTCCGATCCAGACTTTCAACCGATTGTCTTTCGCTCCTGCAAAGTCAAATGATCCAGCATCTGCTTTATCATGAAAGTAGAATGTATTTCCTGCAACATCTGAAATTGCAAAGTGCGAAATATAGATATTGTTTACTCCGAATTGTGATGTGTATTTTCTTTTCTGGACACCTGCAACAAAAAAGGTAAGCTCATAACCGAATTCTTGTTTCTTATCATCGAATAGATGTCCTGTAAAATACCACCATTGTATTTTGAAATCTTCTTTGTAATAAAAATCTCCTGGAAACTTCACTTCATAATCCGGTGTAAGATCAAGATAGTCCTGTGCGTAAGTACGAGAGTATAGTAATGAGGACATCAACCAAAAAAGAACACAAAACTTTTTCAATTCTACCTCGCGCCAAAAGCTCATGGGGTATTGGACTGATTGCTTGCTGGTTGAATTATATAACCAAAACACCTTAATATAAAATTGGTATCATGAAGACGGATACCGACGAAAAGAAACTGCCTACGATACATGATAGCAAAAAACTCTCTTGAACTACTTGAGTTTAACAAACTTCTTAAGCTGATCTCTATTTTTGCCAACAGTGACGCCTCTAAAAAATCTTTATTAGATATTTGGCCCTTTGACAACAAAATGGATATTGAGAGAAGGCTTGGCCAAATTCGTGAAATTCGGAAGATGTCCCATGAAGGAAGTCCGCTCAGGGTATCCCGTTTTTCAGATATATCGCACCTCGTTGTGAAGATAAGGCCTGAAGGGGCTGTTCTTGAGTCATATGAACTTTCAGAATTTATGCCTGTTTTAAGTATTGCATTTACCATATCTTCACAGCTTGGGGAAAGAGATGATTCCCCCTTTTTGAAGGAACTCACGAATCATCTCTCAGGATTTCCTGATATTCTGGATATTCTCAAAAAGTCAATCGACAGTGAAGGGAATATCCTCGACAGTGCCTCGTTTACGCTCTCTGACTTGAGAACACAGATAAGAAAGATCGAGGGGAGAATACGCAAGAAACTCGAGGAGGTAGTTAGAGATGAGAAACTATCTTCTTTTTTACAGGACGATTTTGTCACAACACGGTCAGGCAGGTGGGTTATACCGGTCAGGATGGATTCAAAGGGAAAAGTACCAGGTATAGTTCACGATGTTTCAAAGTCAGGTGAGACAGCATTTATCGAACCCCTCAGTATCATAAACCTTGCTAATGAATTGGAAAATCTCGTTGCTGATCAAAAGGCTGAGGAGATTCGTATTCTAAGAGGAATTTGTTCGAGGATAAGGAATGTAGCTGATGATATTAAAGCCGAGTTTGAAACTATCGTATATCTTGATGTCTTGAATTGTATTTCAGGGTTTGCTGACCAACTTCAGATGGAGATACCGCAAATAAATAATTCAAATGTGATTAATCTTGTAGGAGCAAGACATCCACTTCTTCAGCTTTCACTCCAGAAGATGGGTAGTACGCATCAGCTCGTCCCACTCGATGTCCAATTAAGTGGTAATGCTACAGTGATGATCATAACAGGCGCTAATGCAGGAGGGAAGACCATCACAATAAAGACAATAGGACTGCTACTGCTTATGGTTTCATCAGGCATGCCAATACCTGCTGACTCTTCATCAAGTTTTCCATTCATTCACAATCTTCTTGTTGATATCGGTGATGAACAATCAATAGAAAACAACCTTTCTACATTCTCAGCTCATATATCAAATATTTCAGAAATTCTCAAAGCAACTGATTCAAAGACAGTTGTCCTTATTGATGAACTTGGAACAGGTACCGACCCTGAAGAAGGGGCTGCCCTTGCATGTGCCATTTTAAACGAGTTAAGAAAAAGCGGTGCTTTTGTTTTTGCTACCACACATCTATCTGATATAAAGGGGTTTGTGCATAAAACAGATGGCATGATCAACGCCTCAATGGAATTTGACCAGAAGACGCTAACTCCGCTCTACAAATTAAGGGTGGGAGAGCCCGGCCAGTCACATGCCCTTGAAATAGCAAAAAGATACGGTCTGCCTGGTAGTTTAATAGATGATGCAAAAAGTTTACTGGGTACTATAAAGGTTGAGTTCGATAATATGATAGTTGATCTGAACGAGAAAAGGACGCAGTATGGGAGTGCACTGGATGAACTCCATAGACAGCAATTGGAAATAAAGGGAAAAAACAAACTGCTCGTAGAAATGCTATCTGAGGCAGAGGGCAAACAAAAAGAGATACTTGCAAAGGCATACAAGGAGGCTTCTGATATTATTTCAGATACCAAAAGACAGTTGTATGCTTTTCTCGATGAAATAAAGAAAAAAGATAAGGGCGAAAGACGCAAGATTATAAAACAGGTGGAGGCTCAACAAGAATGTGTTGCTGAAAGGCTCAGAGCATATGATTTTGAAGACAAACGTACTCCTTCGATAGATGAAATAAAAAAGGGAGATATTGTATTTGTCAGATCTCTTGGCTATGACGCATCAGTCATAGAGGTAAATCGTAAAAATAGTCGTCTAAAGGTAGTGGCTCGAAATATGGAGATCGAAGTTTCAGTATCCGATATAGGTTTTAAGAAAGGGAAATCTGTACCCGTCAAAAAGGATACTGCTCAAGATGAAAAAATTGAAGTCATCGTCCTAACGAGTACGAACCTCATAGGATTGAGGGTTGATGAGGCATTGTCAAGGCTCGAACACTTTCTTAATCATGCCTCATTATCAGAGCTAAATGAAGTGACTATTATTCACGGTATTGGCAAAGGGTTGTTATCTAAGGCAGTACATGAGCATTTGAATGGACATCCCCTTATAAGGCAATTCAGAATCGGAACACCAGAGGAGGGAGGAAATGGGGTAACTGTTGTAACACTGAAATAGAATATTTATATATCTATCAGTAGCGATTGAACTAATCTCTCTGGATATAAAGAGGGATAATGTTTTATATCCAACCGATTTAATCACTTTAAACTTTGAAAATTCCCTTTGATATGCCTCTCCTATTGCTTCACGCCCGACATTTTTTTCTTCCTTACCGATACCGATCGCTGAGGCATTCAGAGATTCTCCTAATCCTGTTCGAGAATGTTAAAGAAAATAAATGCCGTAAGTACTTTTGCAGATTTTTGATATAATTAAAAAATGTATTTTGAAATACTTAATTGATCCAGAGAAATTTATTGTGAATCCATCCGACATCATTCCACTCATCCTTTACCTTAATCCACGCACCTTTTTTCTTGAGTACTCTGAACGAATCGTATCTTCTGGCCGGTTCTAAAAATTTTTTATCATAAATTGTTCCTGGCCCTGTTCTAACATTAACTATCTCTGATTTTACAACAGCACAATGATACTGACCACCGGTAACTGACGATTTATGTATCCAGTTAACGTCACCATCAACATCTCTCACGGCATACCAAGAACCTGATGTAGATACGCCCACCTTCTTAAGTGGCATATATTTATGGACCTGCCAGATCTTCTCATATTGTGTCCCCGGTCCACTGTGCAAATTTACTGTTGAGACTTTTACGCATAGTGCATGGGAATAAATAGGAGCAATCAATAAAAAGGAAACAACAATATACGTGATGATAAGCATCAATTTCATGCTTCACCTCCCTAAAAGTATTTAATCATCATCTAACAACTTTATTTTTTAGATAATTACGCTCTTTTATATTAAATATCTTCTGGTCTTTTCAAAACAGATAAAGATGCAATCGGGAAGGAGGCGATATATCAAAGCCCCAAAATATAGGTCGATCATTAAGGAGTGAATTTATTTTCATACTGTTTTTTATCAAAATAAATTTTATTTGTCAATTAAATGGCTCAAAAGAAAAATAAAAACCGAAAAAGCTGGCAAGTTCTGTATGATTGCGATATAATGTGAAAAAATTTCGTGCACAACTCCGGGATATCTTGATAAACCTAATGATGTTCTAACAGTTTTAGCTCTGTTATAACTTCTTCTCAAGCAATCATAGGAGGTTTTAATGAAGAGCAGAAAGATATTTGTTTTAATTACAGGATCAGTTATTCTGCTTCTGCTATGTAGCAGTGCATTAATCAATATCTACACCGATTGGCTTTTTTCTAATGAACTGCAGTATAAAAGTATTTTTATAAAAGTTCTCTCTACCAAACTATTTCTCGGTCTAATATACGGTCTTCTTTCCCTTGCCTTCATCATGATAAACATTATCATTGCAAACACGACTCATTTCGCTCCGGTTGAACTTTTCTTTGATGGACAAACAAAAGTGTCTTTGAATATTACATTGCTGGCGAAGTGGATAAAACCTTTAACAGTTATTCTTGGAATTGCGGTAAGTTTTTATGCTGGTGTTTTTGGAAGCTCTCTCTGGAATGAATTTCTGCTCTTTCAAAATCGCATGAATGTGGGGTTTAATGATCCGATTTTCGGGAAAAATATCGGGTTTTATCTTTTTAGTATTCCCTGGTTTGAATCCATTAAAAGTTTCATAAGCCTCATTATCTTCATAACAACCTTTCTTGTGTCATTCAATTACATTCTCAGAGGTGGCATAACTTTACAAGAGAGAAATATCTCCATCGACAAAAGGGTTAGAATACACGTCGGAGTTCTTGCTGGATTGTTCATCATCAGCATAGCCTTTGGTTTCTACCTCGATCAGTTTCAACTCCTCTTCTCCCCGCATGGCATCATATTTGGCGCTGGATACACTGATATAAATGCGAGACTTTTTGTCTTACGTGTCCTCATTGTCCTGACGATCCTGAGTGGTGTTCTTTTTATTATTGGCATATTCAAGGGTTCATGGAAAGTAATGTTTGCCCCATTAGGGTTTACAACTTTTATATATGTAGTAGGCTTTTTGATATATCCTGCCTTGCTTCAGAATCTCAAGGTTACACCAAATGAACTCGATCTCGAGAGACCATTTATTGAACACCATATTAAATTCACTAAATTTGGGTATGACCTTGACAGAATACAGGTCAGTCCCTTTGATGTTTCGTACAATCTGACAGCGCAGGGTGTCGAAAGAAACGATGCTACGATTAAGAATATCAGGCTGTGGGATGACACTCCCATTCTGAGAACATACAGTCAGCTCCAGCAGATAAGAACATATTACAGTTTTAAGGATGTAGATAATGACCGGTACACTATCAATGGTGAGTACATGCAGGTAATCATGTCTCCGAGGGAACTCTCTTACGATAATCTTCCCAGCAGATCCTGGATCAACGAAAAGATTGTGTTTACTCATGGGTTCGGCATTTCTATGGGGCCTGTCAGCAGGATCTCGAAAGAGGGTCTGCCTGAATTTATTATCAAAGATATCCCTCCAGTTTCTTCTTCGGATTTAACGATAACAAGGCCGGAGATATATTTTGGTGAACTCTCCAGCGATTATGTCGTTGTAAAGACGAAAGCGCCTGAATTCAATTATCCGACATCGGAAGGAAACGTTTACAGCTCTTACGAAGGAAAAGGTGGCGTAGAATTTTCATCTGCCTTAAGAAAAGCTGTGTTCGCAGTTAAATTCAAGACAGAGAAAATCCTTCTTTCATCTGATATTACCCCTAAAAGCAGGATTTTGTATTACAGAAACATCATAGAAAGGGCACGTAAGATCGTCCCCTTCCTTATCTATGATCAAGATCCATATATTGTTGTCTCTAAAGATGGCAGGTTATTCTGGATTATTGATGCATATACCGTATCAAACAGGGTTCCCTACTCGAAACCGCTTAATAAAAATATCAATTATATGAGAAATTCCGTTAAAGTTGTCGTTGATGCTTATAACGGCACTGTTGATTTTTATGTCAGTGATCCCAATGACGTGATCATGAAAGTATATGGTACTATTTTCCCTAAGCTCTTTCGGCCTATGTCAGAAATGGACGATGACTTAAGGAAGCATATCAGATATCCGAAAGGTTTTCTTCAGATTCAGGCAACGATGTTCTCTACGTATCATATGACCGACCCAAAGATTTTTTATAACAAGGAGGATTTGTGGGAGATCCCTGCTTACGGTGAAAAGGCTATTGAACCCTACTACACTATCATGAAACTTCCAGAAGAAAAGAAAGAAGAATATATCCTGCTGTTACCATATACTCCTTCCAAAAGAGATAATCTTGCAGCCTGGCTTGCAGGAAGATGTGACGAGCCTCATTACGGAAATCTTATTGTGTATACATTTCCCAGGGATAGACTCGTATTCGGCCCGAGACAGATCGATGCCCGCATTGATCAGGATTCATACATATCACAACAGTTAACACTATGGGGGCAACATGGTTCACAGGTCATACGAGGAAGTCTCCTTATAATCCCAATCGAGAGTTCTCTTTTATACGTTCAACCATTGTATCTGGCTGCTGAAGATAAGGGTGGATTGCCTGAGCTCAGAAGAGTTATTCTCGCCTTTGAAAATAACGTAGTTATGGAAGAAAATCTTGAGCTTGGTCTCAAACGGCTATTCGGGGGAAGAATTACCCCGGCTTTTAGAGGCAAGGAATCAATAGATGATAGGGCCTCTTTTAATGAACTTGCAAAGGAGGCCGTGCAGACATATGAAAGGCTCAATGAACTATTAAGGCAAGGGAATTGGGCAGGTTATGGAGAAGAAATGAAAAAACTTGGACAGATTCTGAAAAAAATGGCGAGATGAACACGATAAGCCTGCCTGAGAAGATTTTTTAATGGATTAAAATATTATGGAGGGTGATATGTCCAGTCTTAAAGACCGTATGATCAGAGCTGCTAAATTAGATATTCATCTCTACGAAGAAGTTGAAGCTGATACAGGTGCCCTGGGGCAAGCTATGATTGTTGTTATCTTTTCCAGCCTGGCTGCAGGGATCGGAACATTTCGATACGCGGGTTTAAGCGGAATGCTCTTAGGAGCAATAGGAGCACTTGTAGGGTGGTATATATGGGCATATTTAACCTACTTTATTGGTACAAAGCTTCTTCCGGAGCAACAGACCAGCGCTACGCCCGGAGAGTTGTTACGTACTATTGGCTTTTCTAGCTCACCAGGAATAATTCGTGTGTTAGGCATTATTCCTTGGATCTCAGGATTTGTAATGTTCGGCGCATCCGTATGGATGCTCGTAGCCATGATCATTGCTGTTAGACAGGCCCTGGATTATAAAAGTACGCTTCGCGCCGTAGGAGTTTGCATAATCGGCTGGATCATTCAGTTTCTCTTCCTCGCAATCTTGTTCTCTCTTTTTGGAAAAGGTATAAGCCCACATTTTTACAACAGGCTTTAAAACTTCTCTCTTAAGTCTTTAAGATATCGTACTCCTGTTCTGCATCCTTTTCTAAATAGTTCTGATTCATTAAAAACCTCAGACATTATAGTAAAACCCTCTTTGAAATTTTTTAATAGTTCCATATTCTTTTTAGGAACATCGAAATCGCTAATATACTTCTCCAATGCCCTTAATAAATCTTGGAAAAACCTATTTGGAGAGATTGGAATGTTAATAGTATTTTTACTTTTTAATATTATGAGGTGTTTATCATCGTTATATGTAATTTCCCAGCCAACAAATTTATGATCAATTTCGAAAACCTTTGGCATGTGTGTATGCATGAGTCCATGTCTGTATACATTATAGATCAAATCGCTTATGTGTTTATATCTTGAGTTAACCTTTCCCATGTAATCTTTCATAAAATTTATAGCATTTTTTGATACATCAGTACCTTTATATAGTGTTCCTAAGAATGTTATTGTTGGAAAGATTATCCTTATTAAACTAAAGAAACCCTTACCAACTCCGGTTCTGTAAGAATCTTCTTGGTATGCTTCAATTGCTGGTGGAAACTCGTTTTTAATTGATTCCATTAAGTAATATGTAAGATAATTCTTAGCTCCTTCAAATGTCATTTGTTTTTTCCACTCATCCGAACTCTGAAAGATTCTAAAATTGTTAATACTTACATCGTATGCATATACCTTATTCATAACTCTCAATTACCATATGCAATGTACAATAAAAAAGGATGGATAGGCTGGTTGTCCGGACCTGCAATACAAACCGGGATTAAAGATCAAAGGCATAATCTTTTTAAGATACGCTTGCCTACCTTCTTAAAAAAACCCTGTAAAAAAGTACTACTGACAGATTGCGAAACTTTGTAGGCCAAATGAACTGGTGTATTTACCACTTCCTTTACTAATGGATGCCGGGGCATGAGACGCTTTGCCCCCTCCTTTATCTCAGACGGAGCGTTCAGGAGTGCAAGGCGAACTATATCCTGTCCATAGCCCATAATCTCAGTTCGTGTGCAGTTTAAGCAGACATTTCGGGATTCGAGATACTCGCGTGTCCTGCACTGGGTTCTCAAATATCGCCGGGCGGTTTTGTACATATCATTATTCCAAACCTCGTAAAACATCTTGTCTGCTAACGAGCCAAAATCCTCTGCTTCTGCCATGATGCCACAACATGGTGAAACAGATCCGTTTGCATTAATAGTGCTTATCAGATAATGCCAATCACACCCTTTATAAAACTGGCTGGCAAGAGTTTCTATCCTTCCATGGATACCCTGCTGAAGTCTGTCAACCGACTGAGAGTCAATTCCTTGAGTTTTTTTCTTGTAGATCTCCATTACATATTTGTCTACCGATGAGAGCCAGTGAGAATGGGTTTCCACATTTACGTATGGGGGGGCAGGCCGGAGATCAACCCCTATCCTATTGGCAAACTCCTTTGCTTCCGTCAACTCCTTCTCGTTAAAGGAAAAAACGAGAAACTGCCAATCTATGTGGGGTTTTGATGCGCCAAGTTTTTTTTTGGCCTTTGCAAACCTCTCCATGTTCGAAAGAGCGAGCTTAATATCTCCCTTGACCCGATACTTACTATACGATTCTTGCGTCATTCCATCGATAGAAGCAGTAAGAATATCTAACCCGTTTTCTATGAGAGCATCAATAGTATCATCTGATATCGGCATAGATAGGTGAGAACTGACCGCGACATCCACTCCATAGCCTTTGAGAAGTCTCACCATGTCAACAATATATTTATTCAAGAAGGGTTCGCCCCAGTTAAACAATGAGACTTTGAAAAGATATCGTCCAATTTCATCGATTATTCGCTGGAACAGTTCCATGCTCATGAGTGTACGTTCACGGATCGGAGGTGAAAGATAATTAATGCAAAAAGGACACTTCAGTTGGCACACAGAAGAAGGATCTAAAACAAGACTAACCGGGTAGCTCCAAACTTCCTCAGCTCCGGTATATTGTTCAAGCAACGCAAGAAGCAAATTTTCGTACTTATCTTTCGGAGTTGGCCAAGCACGTTCATGTAGCACTGCTCTCGATTCCTTCTTTTCCATGCTTCAATTATTATTATTGAAAATAGCTGGAAAATGCAAACTTATGATAGCTTGCTCTAATGTCAATACTTACATATATCTAAAGGAAGATTCGCTCAGAACATAAGCCAAACAAGAAAATAGAGTGTATTGTTGTCGGAGGCATCCCTGCCAAACCCGTCATAATTTGAATGAGCACCATTGAACTTATCATAGATTATATACTGAAAGGTAAGTTTAGCCTTATGCCATGGCATATAATCTATTTCCATAATGAAACCATTGCTATTTGGACTGCCTGTTCTGCTACCGTTGACTTGCTCAGAAGAATAGAGTAAAGCATCTTTGTCACCTGTTGTGGAAAAATAACCTATTGATCCACCGATTGCACCAGAATTACTCATATCCATGGAATCAGAATGGCTCCCTATAAAACCAAAATGACCTCTATAATAGTAATTTAAATTCATCTTAAATGTATTAAGGGAGTTGGAGTGATTAGCCGTATTCCCTTTGGTAAAACTGGCATCCCAGTCCTGCTTTTCATGAATCCATGAACTCTGGGCTGAAAGGATATGTTTTTTACCGATATATTGATATTGAGCATCAAAGGCGATATCGGCAAACTTATCGGATGGTCCACTATTATTGCCCTCAGGAAAAATATTAGCGGTCATACCATAAGTGCCAGCGGATAAGGAGTGCTCCTTCCACTGATGTTGTAAAGCCAGACGCCAGTAAGGGGCAATATCATCCACCACCATTTCAGTCTTCGTACCAGCACCTAATGGTTTAGCAATACCGTTCTTAGCAGTGTGGTAAGCGGTTATTTCCCCATAGATTAAGTTATTCCAAAAGACATATGCACCAATGCCCCCTACTTGCTGGTCTAAAGCCCCATCGATTATTGTTCCCGCAGATGGGCCTGGAGCAAAATCAGACTTTGCAGATGGGAATCCCCATATTGGCGTACTATTCCAAATATCTTGAACAGTTGGACTGTTATTGATTGTAAGACCATAAATTATATTTTTACCCCAAAGAGTGGTGTTGTCTGCATAACGGATATCTGTCATGTCTAAGAGAAATGTATTGCCAATGCCATCGAAAGTACCCTGTACAAATGCCCCTATTTTAGAGATAATCCTGCCTCCATAGAAAATGCTTAATTCCTGAGGTAAATTTAAAATATTATTACCCGAGGAAGTAATATGAGTAGCCCAATTATCTTCTACAAATCCGGAAGGCTGTGCTTTATCAGTATGTGTAAAAGATAGTTGAGCCATCCCTGATAGTGGTGGAGGAAACTCATATGGTTTACTACTTTTGCTTAACACATATCCACTCAATTTGAAGGTTCGACCGAGTGGTGTCAGCTCTGGAAAGACGGTATGACAGGTAGTACATTCCATACCTGTTTGACGTTGAAAACTCGGCACTGCATAAGCATTTGTTGATAATAAAAACAACAATAACCCAATCACTTCTGTTATAAGAACTATTTTTTTGAGATTTTGCTTAGGCATATCTTAACCTCCTGCAAGTCTTCGATTTTGAATAAGTCTAAGGACTAATGCCTTATTATAGGACAAAATGAATGCCAACATACAACTCTTTGTTTCTATTGTAATTTAGATTTGGTAAAATGATTTAGGGCAGGTCAGGGTGATAGAGGATCCGCTCTATTTTTGTGTTGAGAGAGTTCTTTACGGGGTATTTACAATATTTCGTGTTTGAGAAGGGCAAATATTTTTTTCTTGAGAGCTGGTATTTGTTTTCTAACTGTTTTCCACACTATTTCAATATCTACGCCAAAATATTCGTGAATAACTTTGTTCCTCATGCCTGCCATTTTCTTCCAGGGGATAGACGGGTTTTTGTCTCTGACAGCTTTCGGTAATTGTTTTGAAGCTTCCCCGATAACTTCAATGCTTCTTATTACTGCATTTATGGTTTTTTTATCCTTAAGAAAATCCTCATATGTCATCCCTTCTATAAAAGTTGCAACTTCATTGATGGCATCATAAATATCTTGCAGGTAGTCTCTATATTCTCTTTTCTTCATAGGTATACAACTTCCTCAAGGATACGCTTCCCTATGTATGGTTTCAACGCTTGCCTGGTAACAAGGTCAACCTTGATTCCGAGTATCTGTTCAAGATATTCTTCCAAGTCGAGAAACTCAAAAAAATCCACAGCCCTTTTGAACTCGACAAGAATATCAACATCGCTTTTCTTTTTTGGTTTCCCCCTGACATAGGAGCCGAAAACTCCAATGGTTTTGACTTTATATTTTGATGCAAGAATTTCCCTATGTGTTGTTAGTGTTTTTTTAATTTCTTCGATGTCTTTCATGTTTTATTCCTATGGGATTTTTAACTCCTAAAAATTATATCTTATGATTGAAGTGAATATAAAGTGACCCACTCGATTACGCGAAGAGCCATAAAAGTAAAATGTATAATTTAGGTGTGACCCCAATATCTTTAGAATAGTATCTATAAGATAGGATTCCATCCATTTTTCCCACACATCCTCATCACGTTGGTATGTCCTATCAATTTTATATCGGTCTTGATGCATAAGAAATGAACTTATCGGAATAGGATGAACAGTTGGTGCTTCTTTATAGACTGTTTTCATGGATGTTAGATTACAAGCCTCCCACCCCTATCTTGGTGTTTCATTTGAGGGCTTCTTTATTACGTCTACTTTATCCCTTAAATGAATAACTTCTGCTTCAACTAATATATCAGCAACACTCTTTAATGTCTCTTGGGCGGTTTCTTTGGTCATTTCCTTCTTTTCTACTTTGTTAGCGAGGTTATCGAGTCCTTGTTTCACGTTGTTTATATCAGATTTTAAATCAGACATTGTCTCATTCGTCTCTTGCTGTTTCTGCTCTGTTTTTACAACTCGATTCTGTAAAACTTCTGCTTTTTTTATCATCTCACTAAGCGCTTGTTTGATAGTGTAACATCAATTCTGTAAATTGAAATTAGGGTATAATCCTCAAGGGTTGTAACAAATCTCTCAAAGAGAGAAAAGGAGGATCATACCCATGAAGAAGAGTTTATCAAAGAAAGCGAAAAAA
>Ga0315281_10007761_pt1 | contig 15046 bp, 12 predicted proteins | sample YL17G07_0_MG_FD_204540 | JGI IMG/M metagenome (GOLD analysis project Ga0315281, IMG submission 204540) | Sediment microbial communities from Yellowstone Lake, YNP, Wyoming, USA - YL17G07_0 | ecosystem: Environmental > Aquatic > Freshwater > Lake > Sediment | place: USA: Wyoming | collected...
AGGGCCTTCACCGTCGCCGCGCGGGTTGCGCCGTCGAGCAATGCCTGTTCACCGAAGGCCTCCGAGGGACCGAGCGTCGCCAGAGCCTGTGACTTCTTCGAACCGGCGGACTGGGAGACTTCCACCTTGCCGGACGTGATGACGAAGAAGGCGACCGCCTGTTCGCCTTCTTTCACGATCGTCTCGCCCTTCTTGTAGGTGCGCTCCACGACTCCTCGCCCCAGGCGGCTCAGATCCTTGTTGGCGAACTGCGAGAACAGTTGTACGTTTCGAAGCGCATCTTCATGCGGCACTTGGGCGACCTCCTGCTACGGCGCTCGCACATCAGCGTGCGGGTGCGCCTATTCTACGTTCGCCGCGCGCCGTCTGCAATACAAACGAGCGTCTTGTACGCGGTTCCGGGGACGGCCGCCCGCTGGGAGCGGCCCCGACCGGCCGACGGAAGGCCCGCGCCGCACCCCGCCCGCTCCTTGTCAATGACCGGACCGAGCACGCCGCCGGCGGCAGGCGGCGCGGGTATACTGGCGCTCGGAGGGCGCATGTCGAAGGTTTCGGCACTGCAGACGGTCATCCGCGCCGGCACTCTGGCAGCGCTGGCCGCGCTCAGCTGGATCAGTCGACCCCTGATGCGGCGACGACGGACGGCCGCCCGGGCCGCGCTCGCGGCTCTGGTGTTCCTGGCGGTGCTTCCGTCCGTGTTCCCGTACGACCACCTCCTGCCCGGACAACTCCTGTTCGGTGCAAGCGAAGCGGAGGAGTCGATGCACGCGTCGCACTGCCACGTGAGCCCCGCGACGTGCAGCGATGCACCGATCACGTCGGGGCCCGGACAACTCCTGTTCGGCACGCCGATGGTCGTCGTCCCGTCGATGCTCGCCGTGCTGCTGATGCTGACGATCCCGGCGCTCGCCGGCATCACGCGACGGCCGGAGATCCGTCCGCCTCTGCTCGCCGCGCACTGATCGCGAGCGAGCCGCCCTGCGTCCGCAGATGGGCACAGCGGCCGATGATTCGCATGACTGGAGGCGGTATCCTCCCAGGAGGTATCGCCGGTGATCAAGCGCCACGTCGCATATGGCCGGCGGCGCGGCCCGGATCAGGAGAAACTGATGAGGCTGACCAGCACGGGGCTGGCGCTGTTGGCCGGCACGGTTGCCGCATTCGCGGCCGTATCGGTGGCATCGGCGCATGCCCATTACAAGAGCTCTGCACCTGCCAAGGGAGAGGTCCTTGCGGCCGCGCCCTCGCAGGCGGCGGTCGTGTTCACGCAGGCGATACAGAAGGTCGCCGGAACGTACAGCGTGTCGGTCGAGAACGCCGGCGGCGTGAGCGTGACGACGGGACCCGCCATAGTCGCCGAGAACGACCGCACCCGCATGAGCGCCCCGCTTCAGGCGGGCCTCGCGGCAGGACGTTATGTCGTGCACTGGACGAACGTCTCCGACGACGACAGCGACCCGGGCGAGGGCGCGTTCTCGTTCTACGTCCAGAAGCAACCCAGCGCGGACGACCTGGCGAGCGACCAGCAGCTGGAATCCATCGGTGCCGAACCCGAGACCACGGCCGCAGCGGACACACCGGCGGCTGGCGGCACCGCATCGAGCGCGACCGCGGCAGCACCAACACGCATTTCGGTGACGCCGGCGGCCGCCTCGAAGTCAAGCGATGGGGGTAACGGCAACACCACCCTCTACGTTGTCATCGGTGTGATCGTCGCGGCGGCCGTGCTGGCCGCCGGGGGCTTCGCCTACGCTCGACGCGGCGGCGCGCGGCGGTAGATGAGGGAACACACATGAACTTGCGGCGGCGCGGCGGGTTGGTAGCGTGAGCGTGTTGAACGAGCGAACACGCCGCCACCTCGCCGCGATCGCCATCGTCCTGACGCTTGCGGCGATGGCCGTGGCTCCGCGCCCGGCGTACGCCCACGCCTCGCTGGTCCGGTCCAGTCCGGCGAACAACGAGACGCTGCGCCGGGCGCCTGCGCGCATCGTGCTGAACTTCAGCGAGGCGATCGAGCGCCGGCTGACCGAGATCAAGGTGCTGGACAAGGACAACCAGCGCCAGGACGACGGCGTCACCGCGTTCGACGACAAGGACCCGACGTTTGTGTCGGTGGGCGTCCACTCGCTGTCGCCGGGGCTCTACTACGTGAATTGGAGCAACGTCTCGGCGGTGGACGGCCACGACTACAACGGCCGCTACCCGTTCATCGTGCTTAATGCCGACGGCACATTCCCTGCCGGTGTCTCGCTCGACACCACGGGCGGGCAGACAAGCGGCGGTGGCCAGTTGCTGCCCAGCAACTTCGACTCGGCGCTGAAGTGGATCGCGCTGCTCTCGCTGGCGATCGCCGGGGGCGCGGCGTTCATGCTGGTGGCGGGCATCCGGCCGGGCGCGGTGTTCCTCGAAGACGAGGATTACAACAAGCTGACCGACGCGGCTGAACGCTGGGTCGTGAACATGGGGCACGTGCTGCTGCCTGCGGCGTTCATCGCATCGGGCTTCCTCGTACTGCTGTCGATCAACCGCTTCGGGACGAACATCAGCCTGATCGACTACCTGACGACGGTGCGCACGGGGCAGTACCGGCTCGCGCAGCTGCTGCTCTTCGTCGTCGCGCTGGTGGGCGCCGATGCGCTCTTCCTCGGCCGCACGGCGCGCCAGCGCGACATCGGGCTCGGTGTACTGCTGCTCGGCGTCGTCGGCGCGATGTTCACGTACTCGATGGTGAGCCACAGCGCGTCGGGCACGGGCAAGTTCTGGTCCGTCGCGTCCGATTTCGCCCACCTGGCCGCGGCTGCGGGCTGGCTGGGTGCGCTCGTGATGCTCATCCCGCTCGTCCGCTGGAGCCGCCGCGAGATGCAGGGTGCGCAGCGATTCCTGCTGCTGGCCAACATCCTCGACCGCTTCTCGATCATCGCCGGGCTGAGCGTCTTCGTGATCCTCGCCACGGGCGCGTTCAACGGGCTCGCCGAGATCCCGACGGCGAGCGCGATGATCGATACGACGTACGGCAAGGTGCTGCTGGCCAAGCTGGCGCTGCTGGCGCCGTTGCTGGCAGTGGCCGGACTCAACGCCTACGTCCTCAAGCCGCGGCTCGTCGCGGCGATCGATGGCGCCTACCAGGAGGGCGGCACGGGGACGCCGGAGCAGCGAGCGGTGTGGCAGCGGCAGGTGGAATCGCTGCAGCGCCTGCTGCCGCGCACGATCATCGTCGAAGTGACGCTGATCATCGCGGTGTTCGCGGCGGTCGGCGTGTTGAGCCAGACGGCCACCGCCAAGGGCGAGGTGGCCCAGCAGAAGGCCGGGCAGACCGGCTCGGCGAAGTTCAACCAGACAGCGGCACAGGGCGACCTCAGCCTGACGCTGGAGGTGTCGCCGAATCGCGTCGGGATCAACCAGTACAACCTGACGATCCAGAAGCCGGACGGCACCCCAAGCACGACGGTGACGCAGGCGCGCCTGCGCTTCAGCTACGACGACGTGCAGAACGCCGTGGCGCCGTCGGAGATCATCCTGACGCGATTCGCCGACGGCGACTGGCGCGGCGCCGGCGCCTACTTCACGCAGCCGGGCAACTGGCGCGTGCAGACCGACGTCCGCCGCTCCGACGCCGACGACGTCTCGCACCTGTTCGTGCTGCCCGTCGGGCGCGCCGCAGCGGTGGCGAAGAGCGATAAGGGCACGGCGTACGAACTGCCCTTCACCTACTTCAGCTGGAACGAGGTCGGCGGCTTCGCCGTCGTGCTCGCCGGCGCGGTGATCATCTTCTACCGCCGGCAGCTGCGCTGGCTGAAGCAGCCGGGCTACCGCGTCAGCATGGGCGTGGCGACGCTGCTGATGCTGGGCGGCGCCGTGCTGATCTTCGCCGTGCACACGCACAGCGCCGTCGCGGACCCGACCGTGGGTAACCCGATCAAGCCGACGGCGGCGTCCGTGGCGAAGGGCAAGGACCTATTCCAGCAGAACTGCATCGTCTGCCACGGCATCGACGGCCGCGGCGACGGGCCGGGAGCAGCAAGCCTGAGCCCGGCGCCGACCGACTTCCGGCAGCACATGCCGCTGCACATCGACCCGCAGTTCTTCGACTTCATCGCCAACGGCTATCCGAGCTCGGCGATGCCGAAGTTCAAGGGCACGTTCTCCGACGAAGACATCTGGAACATGGTCAACTTCCTTCGCTCCGCCTTCTCCGAAGCGCCGTCGCAGTAGCGGGACGCGCGCGGCGGTCCGAAGCCGGCTGCCATTTACATCTGCTCACGCTGACCCTAGACTTGTCGTACCGCCGCGCAGCGCCGGTTGCAGCAGTCTCGAAGGAAACGTCATGGCCAAGGACACAGAGGTTCAGCGCCGTCTCGCGATCGCCCGCGTGCCGATCCGCAAGCAGGATCCCGAGCTGCGCAAGAAGAACTGGGACGAGGTCTTCCTCGGCTTCGACATCGAGGCGGCGCAACTCGAGGCGAGCCGCTGCATCCAGTGCCCGACCGCGCCGTGCCAGCAGGCCTGCCCGGTGCACAACGACATCCCCGGCGCGTTCAAGCTGCTGGAGATCGGCGATGCGAATGGCGCCGCCAACACGTTCCGCGAGACGAGCAACCTGCCGGAGCTGTGCGGCCGCCTCTGCCCGCAGGAGCGGCTGTGCGAGGGCGAGTGCGTGGTGGCATTCGCCATTCGGCCCGACAGCCACCAGGAGCCGCCTGTCTCGATCGGCAAGCTCGAGGCGTTCGTGACGGACTACCAGCGCAAGAACCTGGGGGTGCCGCTGCCGCTGCTGCCGGAGCCGAGCGGCTACAAGGTGGCGGTGGTGGGCGCGGGGCCGGCGGGCATCGCCGTGGCCGAAGAGCTGGCCAAGCTGGGGCACTCCGCCACGATGTACGACGCCTGGCCGGAGCCCGGCGGCGTGCTGCTGTACGGCATCCCGAACTTCAAGCTGAGCAAGGACGTGCTGCAGGACAAGCTGAAGTACCTGGACAAGCTGGGCGTCGGCTTCGTCGGCAACACGTGGGTCGGCAAGGACGTGACGGTCGACGGGCTGTTCGAACAGGGGTTCCAAGCGGTCTTCGTCGGCACGGGCGCCGGCCTGGGCGGCCTGCTCGCGATCCCCGGCGAGGAGTACGCGAACATCTACGCCGCGACGGAGTTCCTCGTGCGGGGCAACCTGGCGCCGGAGCGGCTGCCGGAACACATGCGCGAGCCGCTGCAGATGGGCAAGGACGTCGTCGTCATCGGCGGCGGCGACACGTCGATGGACTGCGTGCGCACGGCGGTGCGTCTCGGCGCGGAGAACGTCACCTGCATCTACCGCCGCACGGAGACCGAGATGCTGGGCCGCACGGAGGAGCGCGAACACGCGCGGCAGGAGGGCGTGATCTTCCAGTTCCTGACGATCCCGCTGCGCTTCCTCGGCAACGCGGAGGGGCGGGTGACCGGCGTCGAATGCCAGCAGATGGCGCTGGGCGAGCCGGACGAGTCGGGGCGCCGCCGGCCGATCCCGATCCCTCACTCGGAGTTCGTCATCCCGGCCGACAGCGTGGCCGTCGCCATCGGCTACAACGCCGACCCGATCATCAAGGACGCCGTACCGGGCATGGACACGAACCGCTGGAACCTCGTGGAGGTGCACCCGGAGACGTTCATGACGAGCCGGCCGGGCGTCTTCGCCGGCGGCGACAACGTCAACGGCGCGGACCTCGTCGTGACGGCGCTGGCCGACGGGCGACGCGCGGCGGGCGCGATCCACGACTACCTGGCGTCGCTGCCACTGCGCGACCTGCGCTGAGCCGCGGCATCGACGTGACGCCCGGGTCCCGAAACCGATTGCGCGCGACAAGGAGAATGGCCCGGGCGTTTTGCCCGGGCCATTCCCGATTCTGTTGCCAGGCCTGCTGCCCGGCTGCAACCCCCGGAGGGCCTGCTAGCAGGTAGCCCCCGAGGTGCTGCGGACGTTGGTTGGCGCGCAGGCCTCACAACTATGGTCTTGCATCCGCATCACCTCCTTTCCTGCGGGGGAGGATAGCAGCCTCGATCCGAAGCCGTCAACCGGGACGCCGTCAACTGATCAGGAAACTGAGCGATAGCGGGCGGCCTGCCGGCAGCGTCCGACGGGACATCACCGTCGGTTCATCGCGGCGTGCTTTGACGGCACCCGCTTGACGGGCGGACCGGCTGTCGTATCATCAACCCGCTTCTCTCTTCGTCAGGAGGAGCGGGCGGTCCGCTCGCCGGCGGAGGCGCGGCCCAAAGGTTCAGGATGCCATCGGTCAGCAGAAGTCGCTCTAGCTTGATAACGACATGAGCCAAGAAGACGGGCTCTGGGTAGCAGGCGAGGCTTACGAGCCCTACGTCGGCAGGTGGAGCCGGCTCGTCGCGCCTGAGTTCGTCCGCTGGCTGGCTCCGGCAGCCGGGAAAGACTGGGTTGACGTCGGTTGCGGGACAGGTGAGCTGAGCGGAGCTATTCTCGGGACGGCCGCCCCGCGCTCCATTCGGGGGGTCGATCCGTCCGACGGGTTCATCGCCTTCGCGAAGGACCGCTTCCACGACGATCGGATTACATTCACGACGGGCCACGCGCAAGATCTGCCGTTCGAGGATGGTAGTGCAGATCTTGTCGTCTCCGGACTCGTACTCAACTTCGTAGCCGACCCCGCCGCTGCAGTCGCGGAGTGTGTGCGCGTAACGCGAACGGGTGGAACCGTCGCCGCGTACGTTTGGGACTACGCAGGCGAGATGCAGATGATGCGGTACTTCTGGGACGCCGCAGGAGAGTTGGATTCGGCGGCGAAAGATCTCGATGAAGGCAGACGCTGCTCGATCTGCCGGGCCGATGCGCTCAGAGAACTGTTCTCCGGCGGGCGCCTTCAGCGGGTGGAAGCCCGGGCAATCGACATCCGAACGGTGTTCGCCGATTTCGACGACTACTGGTCACCGTTCCTCGGTGGGCAGGCGCCGGCGCCGCATTACGCGATGTCGTTGAGCGAGCCGCAACGAAACGAATTGCGTGACCTCATCCGAGAGAGATTACCAATCGCCAGTGACGGCTCGATCCCGCTCATCGCTCGAGCGTGGGCCGTACGAGGTACTCGATAGCTGCCCGCCCGCGAGGGTCAGCCACCGCGCTGGTACTGCTCGCGGTACAGAGCCGCGGTGTCCGGGCGGGGCTCTACGGGCGCTGCGACGCGCACGCAGGCCGCGGCCGCCTCCTGCACGGACGTGAAGGCGCCCGCGCCCACCGCGCCGAGCAGCGCCGCGCCGATCGCCGTCGTGTCGTGCGAGTCGAGCGGGACGACCGGCATCTCGTACATGTCCGCGATGATCTGGCGCCACGCCGGGCTCATCGCGCCGCCGCCGGTGAGCCGCATCTCGGCGACCGGCGCGCCGGCGGCGCGTGCGAGATCAAGGAGTTGACGCAGGGTGAACGCCAGGCCCTCCATCACGGCGCGCGCCGCATCGCCGCCGCCCGACGGAAGCACGCCGAGGTGATGCCAGACGCCGGGGGCGCTGTGGCACATCGTGTGCAGGCGGCCCTCCGGTTCTGGCATGTACGCTGCGAGCGGCGCGAATAGTGCGGCGGACGTGCCGATGCTGGTCATGGCGATGCCGGGCGTGATCGCGCCAGCGCCGATCGCGCGGGCCTGCCGGTCGCCCGCGCCGGCGACCACGGGTACGCCCGGCGGCAGGCCGAGTTGCGCAGCGATCTCGGCCAGCAGCGTGCCGGTCACCTGCGGCCCCTCGTACGCCGGCGGCAGGATCCCCATATCGAATTCGAGTGCGTCGGCGATCTCGCCGGACCAGGCGCGCGCGCCGGTGTCGAGCAGCCCCGTGGCGGACGCGTCGCCGAGATCCGTGGCGATCTCGCCGGTGAGCTGGAGGCGCAGGTAGTCCTTAGGCAGCAGCAGGTGCCGCAGCCGCTTGAAGGCGATCGCCTGGTTGTGGCGCAGCCAGAGCAGCTTGGGCGCGGTGAAGCCGGTGAACGAGCGGCTGCCAGTGATTCGGAGGAGGCGTTCGCCACCGGCCGTGCGTTCGATCTCTTCCGCCTCGGCGGCGGTGCGCTGGTCGTTCCAGAGCAGCGCCGGGCGGATCACCTCCCGCTCGGCGTCGAGGAAGACCGAGCCGCGCATCTGTCCGGTCAGCCCGATCGAGGCGACGTCGCGCAGCGCGACCTGTGCGCCGAGCGCGACGATGGCCTCGCGGCAGGCGCGCCACCAGTCGTCGGGCCGCTGCTCCGTCCACCCGTCCTGCGGCGACTGGGTCTCGTAGGCGGCGACGGCCTGCGCCCGCACGCGGCCCGTGGTGTCGATTACGACGGCCTTCAGCGCGGACGTGCCCAGATCCAGCCCGAGGAAGAGTTGCGGCATGGCGGCAGGTTAGCAGGTGTGTGTTCGCCGCCGGGTGCGAGCAGTTATGTCGACAAGCGGCGGATGCGGGCGGTGCATCGCCGCGGGGTCGGGCGCCGGACGATCTGTTATCCTTGCTGCACGATATAGCTGCCGGAGGCGCGGCGTAAGCCCGCAGCCGGATGACGATCGACGACGTTTCAGCTACCAACAACTGACCGGAGGTCCCCCATGTCGACCCGCGCCAAGGTCGCCGTCCTGCGCACCAAGCCGGAGACGGCAATCGAAGACTACGAGCGGCTGATGCACCTGGCTGACGTCAAGCAGCACCTGGACCCGTCGGCCACGACGATCCTCAAAGACAACATTTCGTGGCACTACCCTTTCCCCTCCGCCAACACGACGCCGTGGCAGCTCGAAGGCGCGATCGTCGGGCTGCGCAAGGCGGGCTACCAGGACCTGGTCTGCGTGCAGAACAAGACGGTGGTCACCGACGCCTTCAAGGGCGAGGACCTGAACCACTACGTCCCCGTCTTCCGCCACCACGAGATCCCGGTGCGGTTCAACTTCCGCGACGAGGACATGACGTGGGAGGTCTACCGCCCGAAGCGCCCGATGCTCGTGCTGGACAAGATCTTCCCTGACGGCATCAAGATCCCCGACTACTTTCACGGCAAGAACATCGTCCACCTGCCGACGGTGAAGTGCCACATCTACACGACCACCACCGGCGCCATGAAGAACGCGTTCGGCGGGCTGCTCAACACGAACCGCCACTACACCCACAGCCACATCCACGAGACGCTGGTCGACCTGCTGGCGATCCAGAAGGAGATCCACCCCGGCATCTTCGCGATGATGGACGGTTCCACGGCCGGTAACGGACCGGGGCCGCGCATCATGTTCCCGACGACGAAGAACGTCATCCTCGCCTCCGCGGACCAGGTCGCGATCGACGCGGTGGCGGCGAAGATGATGGGCTTCGACCCGATGAGCATCCAGTACATCCGCACCGCCCACGAGCAGGGGCTGGGTGTCGGCGATCCGGGCGAGATCGAGCTGGTGGGCGACGACGTGTCGCAGGAGTCGTGGGGGTTCAAGGTCGGCGGCACGCTGCACAGCTTCATGGGCTACCTCGCGTGGTTCGGGCCGACGAAGGTACTGCAGAAGGCCATCTTCCACACACCGCTCGTCCACGCCACCAACCTCTTCTCCGAAGCCTTCCACGACTACTACCACTGGCCGCTGAAAGAACGGAAGATCTACGAGCGCTGGCGCGAAGAGTCGCCCTGGGGCCACCTGTTCGCCAAGTACGACGCTGAGGGCGCCCAGGCGCCATCGACGGCGCCGGTGAAGGCGTAGGCAGCCTCGGCACGTTCGGCGGGAGTGCGCTGCTGTATCAGGATAGAGCGAGCGGCACTGGCACCTCACCCCGGCCTTCGGCCACCCCTCTCCACGCTGTGGAGAGGGGCTCGGCAGGGCGTGTCAGTTCGCGATCGAGGCAGACCGTGTACGTGCGTGGCGCGACGGCCGGGGGCGGCCGTCCTACGCGCGCAGCGACGCCCCGCGACTATGGGAGGGCACCCAGCGAAGCGTTATCAGGGCCGCACTCGTTTCGCCCGCGTCGTTAGCTCGATCGCGGTCAGCCGCGCGCGCCCGCGATCACCAATCGGATGCCCAGCGCGAGCAGCGCGAACGACAGGAAGCGGACGATCGCCGGGCCCTGGAATCGCTGCGCCAGCCGCGCGCCCACCTGCGCGCCGGGGATCACGCCCGCCGACAGCAGCAGAGCGCGCGCGAGGTTCGCGCCGACGAGGTCGCCGTTCATGAGGTGGACGGCGCTGCCCGAGGCCGCGGTGATCGCCAGCACGAAGTGCGAGGTGGCCACCGCGACGTGCACCGGGAATCGCAGCAGCGTGATCATGATCGGCACGTGGACGACGCCGCCGCCGATCCCCAGCAGGCTGGAGATGAAGCCGACGCCGGCGCTGTAGACGATGCCCTGCCAGAGGTTGTAGGAGTAGCGGAAGGTCTCGCCCTCCTCGTGGCCGTGCATGGTGCGGGTGATGACGCCGCGGCCCCGGAGGGGCGAGCGGATCGCGGCGGTGCGCCCGGCCGCCCATGAGGTGTAGCCGGCGAGGGCGAGCAGCGTCAGTCCGAACATCAGGTCGAAGGCCTGGCGCGGCACGGCGCCGACGAGGAAGGCACCGCCCACGGAGCCGGGGATGGCCGCGGCGGCGAAGATCAGGCCGGTCACGTAGTCGATGCGGCGGAGGCGCGCGTAGGCGGCGGAGCCGGAGACGGCGTTGAAGAACACGACCGCCAGCGAGATCGACGTGAGGCTGGAGGCGTCCTCGTTCGGATAGATGAGCAGCAGCGCGGGGACCAGCACGAAGCCGCCGCCCGCACCAACCAGCGTCCCGTAAGCGCCGACGACGAAGCCGAGCGGGATCAGCAGCAGTTCAAACCAGGACAATGGCGGCTCCCCTCACGCGCGCAGGGTACGCATCGCGGGGGCGTCGTGGAATGCGCAGTGAGGCGGTGGGAGATGGAGAGAAGCCGCCAGCAGATGCGCGAGGTGAGAACGCCGAAGGCAATCGCGTGAAACTCGGGAAGCACGCTCGCCCCGGCAAGGCAGCACTTCCGCGCCATGTTCGGTGCAATCTGCCGATGCTGTAAGTGTGCCCCGTGTCAGGGCGGGGCGAGAAGCCTGGTCGTCCAGGCAAGCCGATGGGGGTCATCACCATGATGCTGTGGTTTACGTTGCTCGTCGGAAGCGTCTTTGTCGCCGCGGGCGGCATGGTGACGCTGGTGTTCCGGAACATGCAGCACCGCCGCGAGAAGGGCGGCAACTAGGCCAGCCTCCCGCGCGTCACGAGGCGCGCGGATCTGGGCGCAGGGATGCGCAAACGGCGGTGCAGGCTCGCCCACCGAGGGCGGGTGTGGTTCCGGGCGGAACCACACCGGGCGAGCCGCACCGCCGCTTCCACTCCACCGCCGGTCAGCGGAGCAGCGGCTCGTGCGTGATGATGCCCGACATCGGGAAATCGACGAGTGTCTTCGTGCCGCCGTCGCACGCGAAGTGCGGGTGCGTGTCGGGCGTGCCGCCGAGGATGTGGAGCGAGACGCCGGTCTCGCTTCCGGCCGCGCGGACGCGGTGGAATCCTTCGACCGGCGGCTGCAGGTAGCTGATCGTGCCGGGCGGCGAGTAGATCTTCTCGGCCTGGCGCAGCCGGCAGTCCTGCCCGGCGGCGACGTGCCGCGGCGAGTCGTCGCGCGCGTACTTCGTCTCTTCGTCGGTGCCGGCCAGGATGCCGATGACGCCCCAGGCGCCGTGGTAGTGGACGCCGCTGCTGGTGCCCGGCGGGAAGACGACCGAGATGACGAAGTACTCGCCCTCCGGATCGGTGTAGACGAGGTGGCCGCAGGCGGCGCCATCGCAGGGCTGCGTGTAGGCGTCGGGCAGCGGCAGCGCGGCGTCCATCCAGCGGCGCAGATGGGGCGCGATGGCGTCGCAGCGGGCGTCGGGGTCGGACTCGCGTCGCACGACGCGCGTGACGTCGTCGATCAGCGCTCTGATGTCGTATGACGAGCCGGCCATCGCGGCACCCTCCCGGACGCTACTTGTTCGCCCAGGCGATGCGTTCGTCGAGGCGGCGGCGCATGCCGTACTCGACGGGCCGGAAGCCGCTGCTCTGCCAGAACTTCGCGCCCGGCAGGTTTGCCGAGGCGAAGTGCAGCGCCATGTGCTCGTAGCCCTGCTCGCGCGCCCACTCGGCGCCCTGCGCGAGGATCGCCGTGCCGACGCCGCCGGCGCGCGCGTCTTCGGTGACGATGCCCTGGAAGAGATAGATCGTCTTCTCGGGCACGGTCAGGGGCGAGAGGAAGAAGGGCTGCATGAACGTGTTCATCCCGACGGGCTTGCCGTCCTCGTACGCCACCCAGTGCGCGTTCGCGGCGGGCTCGGCCAGCAGGTTGCGCTGGAACTCGTGGCTGCTCGCGTCCGACTCGCGAATGAAGGGGTTGAAGATCGGCGAGCGCGCGTGGTGCAGCGTCAGCTCCTCGTTGAGCGTGAAAATGACCTCGGCGTCTTCGGCGCCCGCCTGGTGCAGCTCGACGGCGCTGGCGGCCGGCTTCTCGGTCGGGCCGACGCCGCGGATGGCGCAGGTCATCGTGCGGCCGAAGCCGAGCGACGCCCACGCCTCGCGCGATTCGGGGTCGGCCGCCGGCACGTTGATCGCGAAATCGAAGAAGCCGAGCGCGACGAAGTGCTCCGCCAGCGCGCCGAAGAGGGCGCGGTACACGTCGTACTCCATGCCCGGCTTCGTGGCATGCGCCGCATAGGCGAGCGAGGCGGCGCGCGGCGGGAAGAAGCTGGCGAGGAAGTGCGTCTGCGCCGTGATCTGCGCCGTCATGATGGCGAACCCGGCGGGCACGCCATCGACTTCGGCGAGCAGCCCCTTCCAGCCCGGACTGTCGAAGGCGTGCTCGATCTGGGCGCGGCAGGCGTCGGGCGCGTCGAAGACGGCGGGGAGCAGCGGCTCGCGCGCGCGGTCGCGGCGATGGCGGTTGGCGAGCAGGTCGGCCGCGGCGTCGAGGTGACGGTGCCTGTCGAAGTCGACGAGCTTGATGTTCATACCGGCGATTCTAACAGCACAATGGCAGTTGACACATGGCCCCCGGCACGAGATGTTCTGTGCGGTCGTCGGTCGTCGGTCGTCGGTTACGCTCACACGGCAGTGTCCGCTGGCGCGTACCCTGCAAGAGGGAGAAAGAGAAGAGAAGAGATTCCGGGGGACACCCCCGGACCCCCGGCAGAGAGCGCAGCGCTCTCTGCACTCCCGCTCCCCTCCAACGATGTCCAAGCAGTTGAAGGAGCGTTAGAAGCACTACACCAGCGCCAATGACCCCGCAATCGAGAATTGAGGATGAGATGCACGAGGAACTGGCCTTCATGCCGGCGACCGAGATGGCCGCCGCGATCCGGGCAAAGACACTGTCGCCCGTCGAGCTGGCGGCGGCGATGCTGGAGCGCATCGAGGCGATCAATCCGGCGCTGAACGCCTACTGCCTCGTGACGCCGGAGATGGCGATGGCAGCGGCGAAGGAGGCCGAGGCGGCGGTGATGCGCGGCGACGCGCTGGGCGCGCTGCACGGCATCCCGATCTCGATCAAGGACCTCTTCGACGTGAAGGGGCTGCCGACGACGAAGGGGTCGCTGCTGTACAAGGACAAGATCGCGACGGGGTACGAGTTCGTCGTGAAGCGGATGCTGGACGCGGGCGGCGTGCACCTGGGCAAGACGAACACGCCGGAGTTTGGCTTCATCCCGATGACGGAGAACCGGCTGTTCGGCGCGACGCGCAATCCGTGGAATCTCGAATGCACGCCGGGCGGATCGAGCGGCGGCGCGGCGGCGGCGGTGGCAGCGGGGCTCGGCCCGATCGCGCTCAGCAGCGACGGCGGCGGCTCGATCCGGATACCGGCGTCGTTCTGCGGCGTGTTCGGCATCAAGCCGACGTACGGGCGCGTGCCGCGCAACCCGGGCGGCTGGCCGACGATGACGCATCGCGGCCCGACGACGCGGACGGTCAGCGACGCGGCGCTGGCGCTGGACGTGATGGCCGGGTACGAGCCGGCGGACCCGTTCTCGGTGGTCAATTACCCGGGCTCATTTCTGGGCGAGGTCGATTTGGGCGTGCACGGGCTGCGCGTCGCGTGGTCGGCCGACCTGGGCTTTGCGCCCGTCGATCCGGAGGTGCGGGCGATCTGCGAGGCGGCGGCGCGGCGATTCGCTGATCTCGGTTGCGACGTCGAGGAGGCGTCGCCGGGCTTCGCGAGTCCGGCAAGCGACTTCACGTTCTTCACGATCGCGGCGGCGAGCGACGCCGCGTGGCTGGGCGAGCTGAGCGAGCAGGACCTGGCGCTGCTGGACGACCCCGCGCGGCAGTTCCTGGAGTTCGGCAGCCGGCGGAGCGCGGTCGAACTCGTCAAGGCAGAGGCGCGACGCATGGCGATCTGGGCATCGATGCAGCGCTTTCACGAGCGGTACGACCTGCTGCTGACGCCGGTGATGTCGGTGGCGGCGTTCCCGATCGGCAAGGCGCCGACGCAGGTGGACGGAAGGGACATCGCGCAGTACGGATGGATGCCGTACACGCAGCCGTTCAACCTGACAGGGCAGCCGGCCGCGTCGGTGCCGTGCGGGTTCGACTCACGCGGCCTGCCGGTGGGCTTGCACATCGTCGGCCGCGCCTACGAGGACTCGCTGGTGCTGCGCGCGGCGCGGGCGTACGAGCAGGCGCATCCGTGGGCGGCGCGGCGGCCAGCGATCGCGAGCGCGTGATCGCGTAGGCGGCGAGCACGGCGGATCTGGATCGCGGAGGGTGGCACAGGGGCGGGCGTGACCGCCTGCGGGCGGCCCTCACCCCGCCCTTCGGGCACCCCTCTCCCACGAGGGGAGAGGGGATCACACGTGGTACCGGCTTGGATCGCAGCGAGTGGCGCAGGGGCGTGCGTGACCGCCTGCGGGCGGCCCTCACCCCGCCCTTCGGGCACCCCTCTCCTACGAGGGGAGAGGGGATCACACGTAGCACCGGCTTGGATCGCGGCGAGTGGCGCAGGGGCGGGCGTGACCGCCTGCGGGCGGCCCTCACCCCGCCCTTCGGGCACCCCTCTCCCACGAGGGGAGAGGGGTGCACACGTAGCACCGG
>Ga0315281_10007762_pt1 | contig 15043 bp, 12 predicted proteins | sample YL17G07_0_MG_FD_204540 | JGI IMG/M metagenome (GOLD analysis project Ga0315281, IMG submission 204540) | Sediment microbial communities from Yellowstone Lake, YNP, Wyoming, USA - YL17G07_0 | ecosystem: Environmental > Aquatic > Freshwater > Lake > Sediment | place: USA: Wyoming | collected...
CAATTTCGGCTATCTGCACTCATCTCCATTGCATCGTCAATTGGAATGAGATGCTCAAGAAGTTTGAATGCCCTTGCCATGGGGCTAAATTCAATCAGAATGGGGAGGTCCTTGAGGGGCCACCTCCACGGCCTTTAGACCTTTATAAACTTCAAATTGTTGCGGGAAACGTGGTGGTCGACAGAACCAGTCCGATCGAAAGGAGCAAGTTCGAGCCTTCCCAGGTCATCAAGGCTTAGAGAAACTAATGGCAAAGAAAATCTTCACAGCCATGGTATTAACAGTAACCATTGCTGCCTTTCTATCTGTTTATTGGCTATTGGAACCCCATCGTGTGAAGGTAGAGGCCGAAAAGATGAGATCGGAGGCTGCCGAAAAAGGGAAAAGTCTCTACAGGACACACTGTGCCCGATGCCATGGAGAGACCGGTGGCCCTCAGAAGGGAATCAAGGCCATCAACTCGAAGAACTACCTGAAGGCCGTAGATGATTCCATCCTTTATAAAATCATCGAACGGGGAATCCCACGGACGGGAATGGTTGCTCTCGGTGACAATGAAGGAGGCCCATTGAATCAGGAGCAGATTAATCAGCTGGTGGCCTTCATTCGAGGCTGGGAGAAGACAGCGCCTGCGTTGCCCGAAGAAGCACCGCCAAAAGAGAGGCCTGTTTTTATCCAAGAGGAGGTAGCCTATGCCGGCTCCGAATCCTGCATTGGGTGCCACGAAAGCCTCAATAAAAAACATATCGAAACCTGGAAAAAGTCACCCATGACGACCAAAGCCTTTTCTCTCATCCAGAACGAAAAGGATAAAACCAAATGCATTTCTTGCCATGCCACCGGATACGACCGGGAAAAGAAAACCTATAAAGAAGAGAATGTGGGGTGCGAGGCATGCCATGGCCCTGGGGAAAAGTATCAGGAGATGATGATGGGAGCAGATGCTCTCGAGGGCGGGAAGATAGCGAGAGAGAATGGTCTGAAATCCTGTACTCGATGCCATCATCCCCATACTGGAAAAGAAGAACATATTACCCTGGCAAGAAAAGGGTTACTGTCCTATCCATAGGTTTACACAGTCCCTTTCAAGAAATACAGTCATTTCCATTACTAAATACTATTTTCACCCTATTTAATTCCAGTCCTATTCTCAGCACAGAATAGGGTATACAGTCCTAACGAAAGGAGGACAAATTTGATGAAAAAAACGTTAGGATTTTTTCTTTCTGTTCTAATCCTCATTCCATCGTTGGCCATGGCTCAAGCCAAATATGTCGGTTCTAAAAAATGCATGACTTGTCATAGTTCGATTTATGAAATGTGGAAGGATACTCTTCACAACAAATCTCAACAGATCTTAAGTCGTACCAATGATACACTGGTGGTGGATTGGAAGGGCATGCTCAAATTGAAAGCTGGAAACATCCCGGAAGTCATTGTCAAATTGGAGGACGGCCCAGGAGACATTCATCAAGCGACGTTAGTGGATACAAAAAGACCCTTCTAAAGAGATCACTTATAACGTGGTGAGGACTTTTGGGGGATGGGGCTGGAAACAACGCTATCAAGTCAAGTTGGGAAATCACCATTACATTCTCCCATTCCAGTGGAACCAAGCGACTTCGCAGTGGGTTCCCTATAATCTGCAGGATTGGTATCATGAGGATGGGAGTCTCAAAATACCCTCTGTAGAAAAATCCTTTGATATGAGCTGTGCAGGCTGCCATAATACTGGGCTCGAGGTGAAGAAAGTTGACAGGGGATATGAATCCAAATATGTGGAGTTCAATATCGGATGTGAAAAATGCCATGGCCCTGGCTCTGAACACATCAAGTCTCCAAAGACCAAAGGGAAAATCATCCATCCCCGTAACCTACAGTACGAAAGAAGCTTGGAAGTCTGTGGCCAGTGCCATTCGAGAGGGGTGAGCGTTCCGAACGGGACCTTTGAATACCCGTGGAATGACAAAGACAATAAACCTTATAAAATTGGGGAGCCCCTCTCCAACTATTACCAATTTAAGCCTGGAATCTGGGGAGATCCACGAGCCCATTCTAAATCCCAACATCAGCAATGGCTCGACTTTCAAAAGAGTGGGCATTTCTTTGCGCGAGTCCTCTGTTTTGATTGTCATAATCCCCACGGAGGGCCCAGTCGATCCCAACTGGTCAAAGCAGACTATAATAATACTCTCTGCCTTTCCTGCCATGGCAAAGACAAAAAGTTTGCCAATTCTTGGGCCATCCGGATCCATACCAAGCACAACTATGCTCCAGAGACCAGAGGAACCAGCCGATGCTCCTCCTGCCATATGGTAAAAACGGCTTCTTCAGCTGAAGCTGGAGATATTCACAACCACGACTTTAGAATCATCAGACCCCAGGTAAGTTTGGATATGTTCGAGAAAGACCCGAAAAATGTGGTCCCCAATTCGTGCAATGGGTGCCACAAAGAGTGGAATAAAGATGAGGCAGGTTATAAGGCAGGTGCGAAAGCATACGAATCTCTCTTTTTGAAATAGAAATCATTCAGGTAAGGGTTGTGATTAATGAAAAAGGCCCTTCCCTTCCGTGTTACGATGCTATGTGATAAGAACTTTTTGTAAAGCATTGCATTTATCGTTATTGAGAAGACCAGATTCTAAAGATCTGCTCCAACAACTCCCTTTTCCTTTTCAGCATCTCTTGTTTTGATTTGCAGCGTACCGTTCCGGCAGCCGCCCCTGGATGCCCATCCCCGATGTTTAGAGTTCGCATGATCTCACCGATATTTTTACTCTGGTCTTTTCTATTTCCATTGATGGAAAGAGACATGGAGAGACCGAGATGATTACTTTTCACCCCTTGGTGGTCCATTAGATTATAGACTTCCAAAACCCCCAAGGCTTCAGGATAGATCAAGAAGGCCAAGTTTTTGATGAGGTGGGGTCTCCGTTGATAAGGGGTGAGATCGATTACCACCACCTCTTTCTTCTCATCCTGCTCATTGAAATAAGAAGAATCCCGAATCATTCGAAGCATCCGCCCCTCTTCTTCCCGATATTGTTTTAACCGTTTCTGGACAGAGTCGAGGTGGGATACCTCTTCGATGGAACGGTCTCGAAGTTGCTGAACTAAGTTTCTCAAGTAGCTTGCTTGATCCTCGGCCGATTGAAAAGGGGCCTTTAACGTTAAATCGATCACCCTTCCAGGGGTCTCTCTCCTCCAATCCTCTATCGAAGAATAGGAAAAACTGTCAATGACATCCGCCTCCTCTATTGCGCTCAAAAAATAAAAAGGAAATTCTTTTCTTCCAGAAAAATATTCATAAACCACACGGCTGCAGCTCGGTTTTAAATCGAATCGGCCAGGAATCGATTCCGGATCGATCTTGCGGAGTGCCAATTCCTGAAGATTTCCTTCGTGATGATCAAACCAGAGTCCACACTGGAGGGGGTAAGGCAAATCACAGACCACATCTTTCTCGGTGATCGTGATTTGAGAGCGGGCAATGGTCAGGGGGCCTGTAAAGATCACTTTTTGAACTTTTAAAATCCAAAAACAGAGGGAAGCGCTTACAATACCATCGAAGTCATTATGGGTGATAATCTTATCGTATCCCTCTAAATTTAGGCTGTCAGAAGTAGTCATAGGCCGTCCTCTTTCTAAAAAATCATAACAGAGAACAAGGGGTAGGTCAATTTCAGCATTGACAAACTGGAAGGAGGGGGTTAAAATGAAATTGAAATTCAATTTCAAAATTTGGATGATCCATGAATCCCAATCTCTTTAGGACACGGATTTCTGAAGAAGGACTGAAGACGACCCGACAACGGGAAGAGGTCCTCAATGTCTTTCTAAATTCGTCCGGGCATAAGAGCCTTGCCCAAATTTATGCCCAAGTCGCCAAAACCAATCCCAAAATCGGCTATACCACCGTTTACCGCACCTTGAAGCTCCTCACACGTCTCGGTTTGGCCACCCAACGAAAATTTGCTGATGGAGAGACCCGATATGAACCTACTTCGGAAGGGAGCCACCATGATCACTTGATCTGTCTCGATTGCGGAAAGATTATTGAATTCGAGGACCCAACACTTGAAACCCTTCAGAATGGCATTGCCCAACGTCACCGTTTTAAGATCTCCCATCACCGCATGGAGCTCTATGGTCGATGCGAGGAGTGTAACCGAAAGAAAAGAACGGGTAGGAGAAAAAGTTAAGAAATGGAATCTTGCGGTAAAACCGAAATGAAACAGACCGACACTTCCAGAGAAAAAGTGATTCTCATTGGAAATCCGAATGTCGGGAAATCGGTCATCTTCAATTACCTTACCGGTAAATATGTGACCGTCTCAAACTATCCAGGGACAACCGTGGAAGTTTCCACCGGAACCCTGTCCGCTCATGGGAAGAAACTCCAAGTGCTGGATACCCCTGGCATCAACTCCCTCACCCCCATGTCAGAAGATGAGAAGGTCACCCGGGACATTCTTCTCCAGGAGCCCAAAAGCTATCTGATTCAGGTCATGGATACCAAAAACATTCGTCGGGGCCTTCTCATCTCCCTTCAACTTTTGGAGATGGGACTTCCTTTCCTCGTCCTCTTGAATATGTGGGATGAGGCAAAAAGCAGAGGCATCGAAATTAAAACTCAGACCTTATCTGAGATCTTAGGCGTTCCCATCCTGAAAACAGTGGCCACAAGACAAAAAGGTCTGGAGAAGATCAAAGAAAATCTTCAGGCTCGATCTCCTTCTTCGATCTCGATCAACTATCCAGATGCGATTCAAAGTGGGATCTCACGAATTGCCCCTCTCCTCCCTGAGGCTTCTATCTCCAAGCGTTCTCTGGCCCTGATGCTGCTCTCCGGGGACGAAAGCCTCGCCCAATGGCTCCACCATAATCTTTCAGAAAAAGAGATCCTACAAATTGAAAAAATTCGACAGGAGAGCCAGATTCATCTTGCTGAACCGATCGGCTACTTGATCAATCAGGCCAGGCTTCGAAAAGTAGATGAACTGCTATCACGAGTGATGGGCTTAAAGGGAGAGGCACCTAAATCTATCTCCTCCTTTCTAGGAAACCTTTCCATTCACCCCTTCTGGGGCATCCCCATCCTTCTGTTCATCCTCTGGATCACCTATGAATTTGTCGGAGTCTTCGGAGCACAGACCAGTGTCAAATTTTTAGAGGAAACCCTCTTTGGAAAATGGCTCCTTCCACCCATCACCGCCCTCATTGAGCGTCTCATCCCTATCCCTTTTCTTCAAGAATTTTTTATTGGCCCTTATGGAGTCATCACCATGGCTCTCACTTATGCCATTGCGATTGTTCTCCCCATCGTTGGCTGTTTCTTTCTGGTCTTTGGGCTCATGGAGGATTCTGGATATTTGCCCAGACTGGCCGTGATGACCAATCAAATCTTCAAAAAGATGGGACTAAACGGTAAGGCGGTTTTGCCCATGGTCCTGGGTCTGGGATGTGACACTATGGCCACCATGACTACACGGATTCTGGAGACGGAAAAAGATCGGACCATCGTGACACTCCTGTTAGCCCTCGGAGTTCCCTGTTCTGCTCAATTGGGGGTCATTCTCGGAATGTTTGCAGGCCTTCCTGCTTTCTATCTCCTCGTCTGGGTTTCTATCATGGCTGCCATTCTCGTCGTGGTAGGGTATTTAGCCGCACGAATCATTCCTGGTGAGGCTTCTGATTTTATCTTGGAGATCCCACCCTTGAGGATCCCCCAACTTTCCAATGTAGTGGTTAAAACCCTGGCTCGAATTGAATGGTACCTGAAAGAAGCTGTTCCTCTTTTCATTCTGGGCACACTCATTCTTTTTGGCCTTCACAAGACGAAAATATTAATTCTTTTAGAAAAGGCTGCCACTCCGTTGATCGTCAATTTCCTAGGCCTTCCCCCCAAGGTCACGGAAGCATTCCTCATCGGATTTCTTCGAAGAGACTACGGAGCAGCTGGCCTATTCGTTTTGGCCAAGGAGGGACAACTCAATCCCCATCAAATTCTGGTCAGTTTGGTGACCATCACGCTTTTCATTCCCTGCATTGCCCAGTTTTTTATGATGGTTAAAGAGAGAGGTTTAAGAAAAGCCCTTTGGATGTCGGCGGTGATCATCCCCCTTGCTTTTGGAGTCGGGGGGGTAGTAAACTTTCTCCTAAATATTTTGGGAATTTAAGCCAAATGGAAAATCGAATGTCAAATTTCAAAGCTCAAAGTTCAAAACTAATTTCAAATTCCAAATTTCAAAGATCAAGCATTTCGACATTTGGACATTTGTCATTCATTTGGCATTTGAACTTTGACATTTGGATTTCTTTTCCGTGGGATTGATATGAGCTCAACACTGAAGTGTCCCCTCTGTGGAAAACAATTCTCTCAGGAGGAGATGAAATGTCACTCGGGATGCCTCCTTTCAAAAAACTGTAATCTCCTTTGCTGTCCCCATTGTGGATATAGCTATAAGGAACAATCCGCCATAGTCGATTTTTTAAAATCCTTATGGCGAAGAAAGGCGAAACCCCGTTAGAAATGACGGGGCTTTAAATTTTGCCCTTTTTGAAAGGTATTTAAATTCTTAACACAGGTCATTCCCGCTTTTATAAGCAGGGTTTTCTAACGGGGTAAACCATGACGAAAGAATCTGAACCTAAAAGGGGTCTCCATCCAAGGATGGGTGCATCCATTGACGGAGTCGAAGAGGACAGGATCGATGAACTCCTCGAGCTCATCTGGACCTTAGGAGAAGAAGGGGTTGCTGATATGGACCACCTTCTTGAGACGACCCAGGACATTGAAGCAAACTCCATTCTCCGTAAGATGATCAAGGATGATCTTTTTCAAATAGAAGGGAACCGAATGATCCTCAAAGAACGCGGGGAGGAGAAGGCGAGAGAGATCGTTCGACGTCACCGTTTGACAGAGAGGCTCCTTTTTGAAATTTTTGAGATGTCTGAAGAGGAAGTAGAAGAAGAGGCTTGCAAACTCGAACACATCTTGAGTCCTGGGGTAACGGAAAGTGTCTGTACCTTTCTCGGACATCCACCGACTTGCATCCATGGGAAGCCTATTCCAAGGGGGGAATGCTGTGCCAAATTTAAAAAAGAGATGAAACCCCTCGTCATTCCTCTTGAGGAATTGGGATTGGGGGAGGAAGGTCGGATCGTCTTTATCGCACCCAAATCACACCAAAGGCTTGACCGGTTGAGCACCCTGGGGATCGTTCCAGGAAGCATCCTAAGAATGCACCAGAAAAACCCTTCCTATGTCTTACAGATTGGAGAGACGACGCTTGCGTTGGACAGGGATATTGTGAAGAATATTTATGTCAAGAGGGTATGATTTTCGCAGAGTAAACTTTCAACTCTTGGACCCTTTGTTAATTTACTTGTCGGAAATTGGTGTGTGAGGAATCAAATCCAAATGTCAAAATCCCTGCCTTCGCCGAAGCGGCTTCGCGCAGGCAGGCAAATGCCAAATGGATGTCAAAGTCTGTAACTCAACCCTTTAGGGTTGATCTTAATCAAGGCTAAAGCCTTGAGTTACGGTATTTTTAGATTTCATTTGAACTTTGAGCTTTGACATTAATACATATGCCTGCTGTGCTCGGGAGGGAAACCGAAAGAATCCTCAGGTGTTTTGTTGACGAGTAATGCTAATCATCCTCCTTTTTGGGGGATAATCCTCCACCTCGTTTTTCCATCTCCTCCTGAATCAATTCTCCCAGACTGGGAGAAGTGGAACCTTGGTTCGAAATATATTTTTCAATCTCTGCCTTCTCAGCCTTCTCCTTTAGCCCTTTGATGCTGAGGCCAATCCTCCGATCATGGGGATCAATGTGAAGGACCACGGCAGATAGGGTATCCCCAACCTTCAGGACATCTGAGGGTTTCTCCACTTTCTCTCGGCTGATCTCAGAAACATGGACGAGTCCCTCAATCCCCTCTTCCAGTTCCACAAAGGCACCAAAATCGGTCACATTGGTAACCTTCCCTACGACTACCTCTCCTTTTCGATATCGCCGGGCAACATCCTTCCATGGATCAGGAGTCAATTGTTTAATGCCTAACGAGAAGCGTTCATTTTTGCGATCAATATTTAAGACCAGCGCCTCTACTTCTTGCCCCTTCTTAAAAAGTTCACTGGGGTGCTTGATCTTTTTTGTCCAGGACATCTCGGAGACATGGACGAGCCCATCCACGCCTTCATCAAATCCGATGAAAATGCCAAAATCGGTCACGGTTTTTACCCTTCCCACCACCTTGGTCCCCACCGGATATTTCTCCTCGATCAGAGCCCACGGATTGGGTTCGATCTGTTTCATCCCCAAAGAGATTCGGCGTTTGACCGGGTCGCAATCGAGGACCATGACTTCCACGGTATCACCGATGTGGACAATCTTGGAGGGATGTTTCATTTTCTTGCTCCAAGTCAACTCTGAGATATGGACAAGCCCTTCGACCCCTTCTTCCAACTCTACAAAAACTCCATAATCCGTCACATTGACGACTTTCCCCTTAATGCGGGATTCCACCGGATATTCCTGGTACACTGACTCCCATGGATCGGGCAGGGCTTGCTTTAATCCCAGCGAAATCTTTTCTTTCTCCCGGTCAAAGTGAAGGACCTTCACCTTGATCCGGTCTCCGACGGAGAGTTTCTCTGAAGGATGTCCAATTCTACCCCAGGAGATATCTGTAATATGGAGAAGACCGTCCATTCCACCCAAATCGATGAACGCACCGTAGTCGGTGAGGTTCTTCACCGTCCCCTCTATAATGTCCCCCTCTTTGAGATTTATTAAGGTTTCCTCCCTCAACTGTTTCCGCTCCTCATCGAGAAGAACACGTCGTGAGAGGACGATATTGTTCCGTTTTCGATTGAACTTGATGACCTTAAACTTTAATCGTTGGCCCACCAAGGCATCCAGATTTCGAACTGGCTTTAAATCAATTTGAGAACCAGGTAAAAAGGCTTGGATCCGACCAATATCTACGGAGAGTCCCCCTTTCACTTTGCCAACAATCTCCCCCTCGATGACCTCCCCTTCCCGGCAGGATCGGCTGATATCCTTCCATACCTTTATCTTATCTGCTTTTTCTTTCGAGAGGGTCAATAACCCTTCCTCACTCTCCTTCTTTTCCAAAAGCACATCGATCCGGTCTCCGATCTTCACATCTACCTTTTTATCCCTTTTTAAAAACTCCTGCATGGGAATCTGTCCTTCGGACTTATATCCCACATCCACGATCACGTGATCTGGAGTAATGTCAACAACGATTCCTCTAAGGATTTGACCTTCCTCCAAGGTCTTTAGGCTCTCCTCATAGAGCGTTTGAAAATCTTCGGGTTCATCCCCGCGAGGAAGTTCTTTTCCCTCTCTCTTTTCCTCTTTTCCTTCAAGAGAGGTCTGTTTTGTCTCTTCCTCTGCAGGAGCCAAATCTTCCTTCACCATTCAAAAACCCCCTTCTTACGATAATTTGATGATATATACCACACCGGTTTAAAAATTACAAATCTTTTACCCCGTTAGGGTTTTTCAAGTGCCGAACCTTTAGCTCTACCTCCTTAATGATCCAGGAGGGAGTCGAAGCGCCAGCCGTGAGGCCGATTTTCTCCCTCCTCGCTAACCATTTCGGATGGAGTTCTTGGGGTGTCTCGATGTGATAGGTATGGGGTTGGATGTCTCGGCAGATCGCAGCCAATCTTTGAGTATTTCCGCTATTGTAACCACCGATCACAATCATGCAATCTACTTCCTTGGCAATCTCCACGGCCTCCATTTGACGAATCGTTGTGGCATGACAAATCGTATTAAATACCCTCAATTCCTTAGCCCTCTCCAAACAAATGGCTACCACTTCTTTAAAAAGGCTGAAAGATTGGGTGGTTTGGGCAATAATCCCCAATTTCTCCCATGGCCCTAATCGTTGAACTGCCTCCACATCTTCCACCACATCCACCCCTTTTTGGATATAGCTTCGAATCGCTTCCACCTCTGGATGTTGAGCATCCCCAACAATCAATAAAGCGTATCCATGCCGGTAAAGGTATTTCGCAAAGAGCTGCGCCCTTTTGACAATAGGACAGGTGGCATCAATGATTCGTAACCTCTTCTTTCTGGCCCTCATCAGATCTTTCAAAGAAACCCCATGAGATCGGAAAATCACCGTTCCTCTGGGGATATGTTCTATCCGGCCTCTCACCTTTACCCCTAACCCCTCAAGGAATTCTACGGCTTGGGGGTTGTGGATTAACGGTCCCAAAGTATAGAGATCTTTGGGATGCTTTTTAGCAGCCTCCATGACGATCTCCATGGCCCGCTTGACACCAAAACAAAAACCAGCCGATTTAGCAATGATCAGTTTCACTTCATTTTACCTTTGCCTTCACCCTGTGGACCATCTCTTCCACGACCTCTTCCACAGACCGATGGGTGGAGTCAATGAATAGGGCATCATTTGCTTTTTTGAGAGGAGAATGGATCCGATGCATATCATTATGATCCCTTTGTATCAATTCCTCTTGTGTTTCCTTGAAATCTACCTTGACTCCCTTTTCAACCATTTCATGATATCTTCTTCTTACCCTTTCATCACTCTTGGCATCTAAATAAAATTTAACATCTGCGTCAGGAAAAACCACTGTCCCGATATCTCTTCCTTCCAGGATGACGCCACCTTCCTTTCCCATCTCCCTCTGCATCTGAAGCAAGGCTTCCCTTACCCCCTTTTGTTTCGAAATGTAAGAGGCGAGACGGCTGATCTCTGGGGACCGGATGGCTGATGTAATATCTTCTCCATCACAACAAACGCGAGTTTGTTCCCCTTCTGTGATGAAGGTAATATGAAGGGAGGAAGCCAATTGGTTGAGCGCCAATTCATCCTCCGGAGAGATGCCCTTTTCTTTGACTCTGAGCGCAACAGACCGATACATCGCTCCCGTGTCAATATAAACGTAACCCAATCGTTTGGCCAAAAACCTGGCCACAGTGCTCTTTCCAGCACCAGAAGGGCCGTCTATGGCAATGGTTAATCTCTTTCTTTTGGATGTTTCCACCATCCCAACACCTGAAAAAGGTAGGAACGGTCTACCCCGTATAGAAAGATCAGCCCCTTAAGGGAGGTTGATTAGAAATAGAATGTTAATTCTTTCTTAAGACCAAGGGTATAAACCTATTCCTTTTCTAACGGGGTTTACCATATCAGGAAAGAATTTTCAAGGAAGGAGAAGAAAAGGGATTTTGTATAAAAGCCGATCTAAAACTTTCAAAGACAAGGGACTCCAATGCTTCCAATAATCACCTTCATGCCAATATTCTCTTTCCAAAAGGGTATTGGATATGCTATGAGTATTTTGCGATTAGTATTTGGGAAGGTAAATGAAGATTTTCTCTTTGCGCTATACCCTATGCCTGCCCTCCGTAAGGCTTCTGAAGGAGGACGCTATGCTCCATGCGATTTTACTTTATTGTCGGAGGTAAACCCCGTTAGAAAGTCTTCGACTTTCCAACGGGGAGGCTCACACGGGGCATTAAACCCCATGTTCGCTCTAAAAGGCCTCTGGCCCGGAAGGCCTCCGGCCCGGAGGGAATTATAACTTCACCCCGTAAGAGACCAGAGGTCTTACGGGGTTCATCCCCGCTGCAAGCAGCGGGGCTTTCTAACGGGGTAAAAGATGAGCGGGAAAAGATTTGATGCTGAAAAACTGGATGAAGGCTCTTTAAAAAAGCTATCCGAACTGGCGAGATTGGCCAGAGGCGATATATTGAAAATGACGACCCTTGCCGGATCAGGACATCCTGGAGGGTCCATGTCATCCATCGATTTTTATTTAGTTCTTTATTCTTATGCCAATGTTGATCCTCAGTTTCCATCAGACCCGAACAGGGATCGGATTGTGATCAGCCATGGCCATACCTCTCCTGGAGTCTATGCAGCCTTAGGCCGGATTGGTTTCTTTCCCTTCGAGGCAGCCATCGCCACCTTTCGTAAGGCGGGAAGCCCCTTCGAAGGACATGTAGAAAAAGGAGTCCCGGGCGTAGAGTGGAATACGGGTAATCTGGGACAGGGATTGTCAGCCGGTTGTGGGTTTGCCTTGGGATCAAAGATATTAAAAAAAGGATCTCATGTTTTTGTCACCATGGGTTGTGGAGAACAGCAGAAAGGTCAGATTTCTGAGGCCCGCCGGTTTGCCATAAAATATGGTCTCGATAACCTTACCGTAGTGATTGACTACAATTTAAGGCAGATCAGTGGAGTGACCCCAGAGATCATGCCTCAGAATATCTCGAAGAATTTTGAATCAGATGGATGGCAGGTTGTAGAAGTCAATGGTCATCAATTTCAAGAGATCTATTCTGCATTTCGAGGAGCTACCCTCTCCAAACACCCCACTGTCATCATTGCCCACACCACAATGGGAAAAGGGGTCTCTTTCATGGAAGGGAAGGAAGAATTCCACGGAAGGGCCCTTACCCTTGAGGAATATAAAAAGGCTATTCAGGAGCTAGGAGTCGAAGATGATTTAGATCGATACCGCCAAATTCGGGAGAAAGGAACCTTTCCCTTCATCGGGAGAAAATATCCGATGGAAGTTCCTTCGATTCAGACAGGGAATCCAAGAAATTATGAAAAAGATAAAAAGTTAGACAATCGGAGTGCTTTTGGAAATGCCCTGGTCGACATCGCCAAAGCCACCGCTCAAGAAGATTCCCCTCTCCCCATAGCGGTCTTCGATTGTGATTTAGCCTCCTCTGTGAAAACGGCAGGATTCGCCAAACAGTTTCCTAATCATTTCTTTCAAGGAGGAATCCAAGAGCATAATACTGCCACGATCGCAGGGGCTATCTCCGCCCTCGGTCTTCTCTCTTTCTTTGCTGACTTCGGCGTCTTTGGTGTGGATGAGACATATAACCAGCATCGTCTCAATGATATTAACGAGACAAACCTCAAACTCATCTGTACTCATAATGGCCTGGATGTGGGAGAGGATGGAAAAACTCACCAGTGCATTGACTACGTTGGAGTCATGCAGAATCTCTTTGGATATAAAATCATTATCCCGGCAGACCCTAACCAAACCGATCGTGTCATTCGATATGTGGCAAAAACCCATGGAAATTTCCTTGTTGCCATGGGTCGATCTACCATTCCAATCATTCTAACGGATAAAGGAACTCCCTTATTTGGCACCCCTTATGAGTTTCGATATGGTCATGCCGATCTCGTACGGGATGGTAAGGATGCGGCGATCATCACCACTGGAGGAATGGTTTGTCGGGCGGTGCAAGCATGGGAGAAATTGAAGGGAAAAGGGGTAGAGGTTCAGATTCTCAACATCCCTTGTCTGAGCGATTTAGATATTGAAGCCATTCTTAAAGCTGTCCGAACAGGGACGGTGGTCACCTATGAAGACCATCATATCCAAACGGGTCTAGGAACCCTCATTGCGAATGTTTTAGCAGAGCATAGCCTTCCCATTCGCTTTCGAAAAATGGGAATTACTCAATATGGAAGTTCTGGAAAACCCGATGACCTTTATCAGATGCAGGGGTTAGATGTGGAAAGTCTTGTCCAGGCGGTATTGGATGAGATTCAAAAAGATCGTCTTTAGGTTAGGGTTAAGATGCCAGTCTAAATTTATTGATGTCAAATGGTAAAGCCCTCACGAAGTGATGAACCGAAGGTGAATCAATGTCAAATCAAATCCAAAAATACCGTAACTCAAGGCTTTAGCCTTGATTAAGATCAACCCTAAAGGGTTGAGTTACATACTTTGACATTCATTTGATATTTGCCTGCCTGCCGCAGGCAGGGATTTTGACATTTGAAATTTTGATCTTCTTATGGATATCCTCATCTTCGATATGGATGGAGTTCTGATTGACGTCTCAAAATCTTATCGCAAAACCATTCAACGAACGATCGAAATCTATCTGGAAACCTGCCTTGGGTTTGAAAGAAGCAGCGGAGGCTGGATCACAGATGAAGAGATTTCCCTCTTTAAATCGGTAGGGGGCTTCAATAATGACTGGGATTTGACCTCGGGGTTCCTCCTCTATCTTCTCTCCATTTCAGGTATTCCCCCTTTTTCAAAACGTAAAAGATTTTCTACCATTAGAGGGATCGTCCGTTACCTCAAAACAAAATCTTCAACATCTCACTGGAAAAGGACCATCCGATTTAAAAGAAAGCACCTCCTTTCCTTCTTGGAAAAGGTAAAATCCTCAGGGGGAGGGTTGAGAGGGGTTCGGCGGGTATTGGGAACTTCCTGGGAAGGTTGGGTCTATCGATCCGGAGACCTTGATCAAGAAAATTTAGTCAAGCGTATCTTTCAGGAAATCTACTTGGGGAAAAAATTTACTTCTCGTTACCATCTTTCCCCTCTTTTTTACAGTGGAAAAGGTCTTTACCTGCAGGAAAAGACTCTGATCCCAAAAAAGATCTTAGCAGCTCTCCGGAAAAAAATCCGAATGGGAATTGCCAGCGGTCGGCCAAGATTTGAAGCAGAACTTGCTCTGAAACGATTCCATCTTCGTCCTTATTTCGATAGCGTGGTCACCCTTAATGAATGTGAGGAAGAGGAGAACCGAATCCTTCATTCAACAGGCAAAAAAATAGAACTCTCGAAGCCCCACCCCTATTCCATCCTGAGAACCTCCCGGGAAATCGGACTCCCTCAACCGCAATGTGGTTATGTGGGAGATGTGGTGGATGATATGCTGGCTGCCAAAGCCGCTAAAAAAGAGTTGGATATAAAGGCTATTGGTTTTCTCAGTAGTCCAGCAAATCGAAAAGTAATGGAAAAGGCTCTCATTAAGGCCGGCGCCGATCTCATCATCGAAAACCCCAAACAACTCCTCCAATTAATCGATTGACCCGTTCCACGCTCTATATATTTGATTGAAAGAAATCCCCAGCAATTCTCGGTGAAAATAAATCCGTTGTGGTATCTCGATTCTGAAAGAAAAAGGAATTTATTTTTCGCAAAGTGGGTTTTGGGAGTTCAATTCTACAATATCGATATAAGTCATGGAATTTA
>Ga0315281_10007763_pt1 | contig 15042 bp, 12 predicted proteins | sample YL17G07_0_MG_FD_204540 | JGI IMG/M metagenome (GOLD analysis project Ga0315281, IMG submission 204540) | Sediment microbial communities from Yellowstone Lake, YNP, Wyoming, USA - YL17G07_0 | ecosystem: Environmental > Aquatic > Freshwater > Lake > Sediment | place: USA: Wyoming | collected...
CGATCACCGAGGTCGAGGCGATCATTCCCGACATGGCCGGCGTCGCGCGCGGCAAGATCATGCCGGCCGAAAAATATGCGGAAGACGAGGGCATGCGCCTGCCCGAATCGATCTTCCTTCAGACCGTCACGGGCGAATACCCGGATGACGACAGCGCGATTCACCCTTCGGAAATCGACATCGACCTGATCGGCGACCCCAAGACCATCCGTGTCGTTCCCTGGGCCGCGGATCCGTCCGCACAGGTCATCCACGACTGCTTCTATGACGACGGACGCCCAGTGCCGATGTCGCCGCGCTATGTGCTGCGCCGGGTGCTCGATCTCTACGCTGCGCGCGGCTGGCGGCCGGTGTGCGCGCCGGAACTGGAGTTCTACCTGGTCGAGCCGAATATCGACCCGGACTACCCGCTGAAACCCCCGATCGGCCGCTCCGGCAGGCCCGAAATCGGACGCCAGGCCTACAGCATCGCCGCAGTCAACGAATTCGACCCGCTGTTTGATGACATCTACGCGTTCTGCGAGGCGCAAAACCTCGACATCGACACGCTGATCCACGAAGCCGGCGCGGCCCAGATGGAAATCAACCTGATCCACGGCGATGCGCTGGATCTTGCCGATCAAGCCTTCCTGTTCAAGCGCACGGCGCGCGAGGCCGCGCTGCGCCACAAGATGTACGCGACCTTCATGGCGAAGCCGCTTGCCAATGAGCCTGGCAGCGCCATGCACATCCACCAGAGCGTCGTGGACAGCAAAACCGGCGCGAACATCTTCAGTGACGCCGATGGCAAGTCGGGTCCGTTGTTCGAGTCGCACATTGCCGGGCTGCAGAAGTACCTGCCGGCGGCCATGTCGCTGCTCGCACCCAACGTCAACAGCTACCGTCGCATCACGCGCTACAACATGGCGCCGATCAACGTGCAGTGGGGCTTTGATAACCGGACCGCGGGTTTGCGCGTACCCGTCTCGGGTCCCGAGGACCGGCGTATCGAGAACCGCCTCAGCGGAGCGGACGCGAATCCCTACCTCGCGATAGCAGCCTCTCTCGCCTGCGGCTACCTCGGCATGATCGAGGGGCTCAAGCCCACCGAGCCGGTCACGGGCTCGGCCTACGAATTACCGTTCGGACTGCCGATGACGCTCGCCGATGCGCTCGCAATGCTGCGCGGCTGCAAGCCGCTGGTCGAAGTGTTCGGCGAACGCTTCGTCGCGGCTTATGGCGCGGTCAAGGAAAACGAATACGAAACCTTCTCGAGGGTGATCAGCTCCTGGGAGCGCGAACACCTGCTGTTGAACGTATGAACAAGCGAGCAACCCGCGACTGGCAGGAGCTCGATGCCCGGCATTACCTGCACCCGTTCACCGATTTCCGGGCGCTCGCAGCCGAGGGCTCGCGGATCATCACTCATGCCGAGGGTGTCTATCTCTACGATTCCGAGGGCCGCCAGATCCTGGACGGCATGTCGGGGCTCTGGTGCGTCAACATCGGCTACGGGCGCAATGAACTTGCCGATGTTGCGGCGCGCCAGATGCGCGAGCTGCCCTTCTACAACAGCTTCTTCAAGAGCGCCCATCCGCCGGCAATCGAGTTGTCGAAGCAACTCGCCGAGCTGACGCCGCCGCAATTCAGGCGCGTCTTTTATACGAACTCCGGGTCCGAGGCGAACGACACGATCGTCCGCATGGCGCGGCGCTACTGGGACCTGATGGACCAGCCAAAGCGCAGCGTGATCATCAGCCGCATCAATGCCTATCACGGCAGCACCATGGCGGGTGCGAGCCTCGGCGGCATGGCGGCCATGCATGCCCAGGGTGGGTTGCCGATTCCGGACATCGTCCACATCGAACAGCCGTACTGGTACGAGAATGGCATCGACGTGAGCCCGGCCGAGTACGGCCTGCGGGCCGCGAGGCGCCTGCGCGAGAAGATCGAGGAGCTCGGACCGGAACGCGTCGCAGCCTTCATCGGCGAGCCGATCCAGGGCGCCGGCGGCGTGATCATCCCGCCCGACACCTATTGGCCCGAGATCCAGCGGATCTGCCGCGAATACGGAATCCTCTTGATCGCGGACGAGGTGATCTGCGGTTTCGGCCGCACCGGCCGCTGGTTCGGCTGCGAACACTTCGGCTTCGAGCCGGATTTCATGACCATCGCCAAGGGCCTGACTTCGGGCTATCAGCCGTTGGGCGGGGTCATGGTTTCGGACCGGGTGGCGGACGTCCTGATCGAAAAGGGCGGCGATTTCAACCACGGATTCACCTGGTCAGGGCATCCGGTCGCCTGCGCGGTCGCGATTGAAAATCTGGCCATCATGCGTCGCGAGCGCCTGGTCGAGCGCGTGCACGAAGACATCGGTCCCTACCTCCAGCGGCGCTGGCGGGAGCTGGCCGACCATCCGCTGGTCGGCGAAGTCCGGGGCGTCGGGCTGATCGGGGCACTGGAACTCGTGGCACATAAAGGCAGCAAGACCCTGTTTCGTAACAGGGGAGACACCGGGCTGATCTGCCGGGATCATTGCTTTGCCAATGGCCTGGTCATGCGGGCCACACGGGACACGATGATCATCGCCCCACCCCTGGTCATCGAGAAGGCACAGGTGGATGAACTGATCGAAAAGGCCCGCCGGTGCCTCGATTTGACCGCTGCAGACATTGGCGTCGGTTGAAGTCAACGCATCGGACGCGCAGGCCGGTCGACCACTGCTATATTACGACTACAAGCACCGGGCGCCTGAGCCCTGGCGGCAATGACCAATGGGATCCGGGCGACGCCCGGCGATGGAGGCAATCATGCGCAGTGAATTCCGTTTCGGGCTGCTCGTCGCGGCCGTTGTAATGCTGGCCGCCTGCGGCGGCAAGAAAGACGAGGCCGCCGCAGCGCCGAAGCCCGAAGAAAAGGTCCTGTTCGTCTATAACTGGTCGGATTACATCGGCGAGAAAACCATCGCAGAATTCGAGGCCAAGACCGGCATCAAGGTCACTTACGATGTCTTCGATTCCAACGAAGTGCTGGAGACCAAGCTGCTGGCCGGCAAGACCGGATACGACGTGGTCGTTCCTTCCGCGAATTTCCTGGAGCGGCAGATCAAGGCCGGCGTATTCCTGAAGTTCGACAAGTCGCAGCTGCCGAACCTCGTCAACATGGACCCGGAGATCATGCAGCGCGTGGCCACTCATGATCCCGGCAACGAACACGCGATCACTTACATGTGGGGCACGACGGGTATCGGCTACAACCCGGACCTGGTCAAGAAGGCGCTCGGCACCGATACGATCGACAGCTGGAGTGCGATCTTCGACCCGGCCAATGCCAAGAAGCTCGCAAAATGCGGCATCTCGATGCTCGATGCGCCGAGCGAAGTCATGGATTCAGCGTTGATCTACCTGGGCCGTGACCCCAACAGTGAGAAGGCCGAGGACCTGGCGGCGGCCGAAGAAGTGCTGATGAAGGTCCGCCCATACGTGCGCTACTTCCATTCGTCGCAATACATCAACGACCTCGCGACCGGCGAGATCTGCGTGTCGCTCGGCTGGAGCGGTGACGCGCTGATGGCCCGTACCCGGGGAGGAGAAGCAACGAAGCCCGTCAATGTTGCCTATTCGATCCCGAAGGAAGGCGCCATCATGTGGTTCGACATGCTGGCGATCCCTGCCGACGCGCCGCACCCGAACAATGCGCATGCATTCCTGAATTTCATCATGGAACCGGAGCAGGCGGCCGGCATCAGCAACTTTGTCTCCTATGCGAATGGCAATAAAGCCTCACTGCCCTTTGTTGACGACAGCATCAAGAACGATCCATCGGTCTATCCGACCGATGAGGTCAAGAAGAACCTGCACCCGCACCTGGCGGAGTCGCAGGAATTCAGCCGTGATCTGAACCGCGCCTGGACAAAGGTCCGCACCGGACAGTGAGCTAAGCACTGCAAGGCCCCGGCGAGGCGTTCGCCGGGGCCTCATCGAGGGGGATGATGCCTAAGGCAATCATGCGCAGTGGATTCCGTTGCGGAGTACTGACCGCGTCGATTGCCATGCTGGCCGCCTGCGGCGGCAAGAAAGAAGACGGCGCCGAAGCGGCGCCAAAGCCTGAAGAAAAGGTCCTGTTCGTCTACAACTGGTCGGACTACATCGCCGAGACCACCATCGCGGACTTCGAGGCTCGAACCGGCATCAAGGTCACCTACGACGTATTCGATTCAAACGAAGTTCTCGAAACCAAGCTGCTTTCAGGCAACACGGGCTACGACATCGTCGTTCCATCCAGCACTTTCCTTCAGCGGCAGATCCAGGCCGGCGTGTTCCGCAAGCTCGACAAGCGGAAACTGCCGAATCTAGCAAACATGAACCTGGAAATCATGAAGTTGGTCGCCGAGCAGGATCCCGGCAATGAGCATTCCATCGTCTACATGTGGGGTACGACGGGGATCGGCTACAACCGGGAACTCGTCAAGAAAGCGCTCGGCACGGACACGATCGACGGCTGGGAAGCAGTGTTCGACCCGGCGATCGCCCAGAAGCTTGCGAAGTGCGGCATCACGATGCTCGATTCGGCGACCGACGTCGTTGAATCCGCGTTGATTTACCTCGGCCACGATCCGAACAGCGAAGATCGCGCGGATCTCGCGGCGGCGGAGGAACTGCTTACGAAGGTGCGCCCGTACGTGCGCTACTTCCATGCGTCGCAGTACATCAACGACCTGGCGACCGGCGAGATCTGCGTGTCGCTCGGCTGGAGCGGCGACGTGATTCAGGCGCGCGATCGCGCGGCGGAGGCCGAGGCGCCGGTCGATATCGCCTACGCGATCCCTAAGCAGGGCGCCATGTTGTGGTTCGACACGCTGGCTATTCCGGCGGATGCGCCGCACCCGGACAATGCACACGCGTTTCTCAATTTCCTGATGGAACCGGAAGTGATCGCGGGCGTCAGCAACTATGTCGCGTTCGCGAACGCCAACGCTGCGGCACTGCAGTTCGTCGATGACGAAGTGAAGAGCGATCCCTCGATATATCCGACCCCAGAAGTGATGAAGAATCTGCATCCGGATATCGTCGAATCTCAGGAATTCAGCCGCGACCTGAATCGCGCCTGGACACGGATACGCACCGGGCAATAGGCAAGGGCATTTTCGAAGAGGGGAATGTTGGCATGGCCAATGCGCGCCAGGAACAACGTAGCGAGCCCTGGAAGGACCCGGGCGCCACGCCCTACGTCCGGATCGACAAGATCACCAAGAAATTTGGCGACTTCGTCGCGGTTGACGACGTCACTCTCAATATCTATCGCGGAGAGATCTTCTGCCTGCTGGGCGGCTCGGGCTGCGGCAAGACGACGCTGCTTCGGGTGATGGCCGGCTTCGAGACGCCGACGTCGGGCTCGATCTCGCTCGACGGCGTGGACATCACCGCGATGCCGCCCTACGAGCGGCCGGTCAACATGATGTTCCAGTCCTACGCATTGTTCCCGCACATGACGGTCCAGAAAAACGTCGCATTCGGGCTGCACCAGGACAAGTTGCCAAAAAGCGAGATCGATGCGCGCGTCGCTGAAATGCTGAAGCTGGTGCGCATGGAACAATTTGCCTCACGCGCGCCGCACCAGCTCTCAGGCGGCCAGCGCCAGCGTGTTGCGCTCGCCCGCTCGCTGGTCAAGCGTCCGAAGCTCCTGCTGCTCGATGAGCCACTGGCCGCACTCGACAAGAAGCTGCGCGAGCACACGCAGTTCGAACTGATCAACATCCAGGAAACGCTCGGTGTCACCTTTGTCGTCGTGACGCATGATCAGGAAGAGGCCATGACGCTGGCGTCACGCATCGGCGTCATGAATCACGGCGAGATCGTCCAGGTCGGCACGCCGACCGATATTTACGAATACCCGGGCTCGCGCTTCGTGGCCGACTTCATCGGCTCGGTCAACATGTTCGAAGGGCGATTGATCGAGGATGAACCCGATTATGTGCGGGTCGAATCCGCGGATCTCGGCGGCGTATTTCACGTCAGCCACGGTGTCAGCGCGGCCCCGAATGCCACGGTCTGGGTTGCATTGCGACCGGAGAAAATCCACATATCGCGCGATCGGCCGGAAGGCGAGGGTGACAACCGGGTCGCCGGCGTCGTTGCCGAGATCGCCTATCTCGGCGACCAGTCCGTCTACCTCGTGCGCCTCGGCGGCGGTCGCCAGGTGCGGGTCACACAGCCGAATATCCTGCGGCAGTCCGGCGGCGGTCGCATCAGCTGGGACGAGCAAGTGTGGCTCTCCTGGGATTCATCGAGTCCGGTGGTGGTCACGCAGTGAGCCGCAACGCGCGGGATGTCCGGGACGGTTCGCCGTTTGTGTTGGCGGTACTGATGACGTGGATCAAGGCGCTTGGGCCCTACCGCTGGGCCAGCAAGAGGCTCAGGGACAGGGGTATGACCGGGCGCACTGCTGTGATCAGCGTGCCCTACCTGTGGCTCTTGCTGTTCTTCCTCGTGCCGTTCCTGATCGTGTTCAAGATCTCGATTTCCGATATCCGTCTCGGCATGCCGCCCTACGAGCCGCTCGTGACCTGGGCCTCTGCGCAGGTCATGGATTTCAAGGTCAACTTTGGCAACTATGCGTTTCTCTGGGAAGACGCTCTTTATCGGAACGCCTACGCGAACTCGATCATGACCGCGGGGTTCTCGACGATCCTGTGTCTATTGATCGGCTACCCGATGGCCTATGGCATTGCGCGCTCGAAGCCCTCCTGGCGCAACCTGCTGCTGCTGCTGGTGATGCTGCCGTTCTGGACCTCGTTCCTGCTGCGCGTTTATGCCTGGATCGGCATCCTCAAGAACAACGGGCTCATCAACAACCTTTTGATGTCCATGGGCGTCATCGACGAGCCGATTGTGATGCTGCAGACCAATTTCGCCGTCTATCTCGGCATCGTCTATTCATATCTGCCATTCATGGTGCTGCCGCTTTACACGGCGATCGAGAAGCTGGACCTGACGCTGCTGGAGGCCGCCGCAGATCTCGGCTGCCGGCCCACCAAGGCGTTCTTCAAGATCACGATTCCGCTGACCAAGGGCGGCATCGTTGCGGGCAGCATGCTGGTGTTCATTCCGGCGGTCGGCGAGTTCGTGATCCCGGCGCTCCTGGGTGGGCCGGGCTCGCTGATGATCGGCCGGGTACTGTGGGAGGAGTTCTTCAATAACCGTTCCTGGCCGATCGCAAGCGCGGTCGCAATCGCAATGCTGATACTGCTGGTACTCCCGATCTGGGTGCTGCAGCGCGTGCAGGGCCGGGAAATGGGAGCGCATCGATGAACCAGCGGCGCTCGTTCTTCGTGCTGACGATGATGGTCTTCGGCTTCGCGTTCCTGTACATCCCGATCCTGTCGCTGATCTTCTATTCGTTCAATGCATCGCGCCTGGTCACGGTTTGGGGCGGTTTTTCGACGAAGTGGTACGTAGCCTTGCTGCACAACGAGCCAATCAAGCAGGCGGCATGGTTGTCGTTTCGCATCGCGACCATGAACGCCACCGGGGCGACGATACTCGGCACGCTCGCAGGGCTCGCGCTCGCGCGATTCGGCCGCTTCCGCAGCCGTTCGTTGCTGGCCAGCCTGACGACCGCGCCACTCGTGATGCCCGAGGTGATCACCGGCCTCTCGATGCTGCTCCTGTTCGTGGCGATGGAGCAAGTATTCCATTGGCCGGACGGTCGTGGCATCACGACCATCACGATCGCGCACATCACGTTTTCGATGGCCTATGTCACGGTCGTCGTGCAGTCTCGGCTCGCCACGCTCGACGAATCGCTCGAGGAAGCGGCGCTGGACCTGGGCGCGCGACCGGCCAAGGTCTTCTTCCTGATCACGCTGCCGATCATCATGCCCGCGATTCTCGCGGGGTGGCTGCTGGCCTTTACGCTGTCCTGGGATGATCTGGTGATCACGAGCTTCGTCAATGGCCCGGGCTCCAGTACCCTGCCGGTGCTGATCTTCTCGAAGGTGCGCCTCGGCGTCAGCCCGGACATCAATGCGCTCGCGACCGTGCTCGTGCTGATCGTCACGGTGGGTATCGTCACCGCGGGTCTCCTGATGGCGCGCCAGCAGAAGCGACGCGAACTGGACGTGCAGCAGGCGATCGCCGGCAATCAATGATGTCCCGGCTGGACAGCAAGCTGCCCGGCGTCGGCACGACGATCTTCACGATCATGTCGCGCCTTGCAAGCGAGACGGGCGCGATCAACCTGGGCCAGGGTTTTCCTGACTTCCAGCCGCCTGCACGCCTCTGCGAACTCATCGCCCAGCATCTGGCCGCGGGCCACAACCAGTACGCGCCGATGCCGGGCCTGCCCATGCTTTGCGACGCCATTGCTTCGCAGATGCAGCGCCGACATGGTCTATCGATCGACGCAGCAAACGAGGTCACGGTCACGGCCGGCGGCACTGAGGCATTGTTTGCCGCGATCCACTCCGCCGTGCGCCCCGGTGACGAGGTCGTGATGCTCGACCCGGCCTACGATTCCTACGGGCCGGCGGCCGAACTTGCGGGCGCGCGCGTACACAGGGTGCCGTTGCGGACGCCGGACTTCGGCATCGACTACGAACGGCTCGCAGCGGCGATCGGCCTGCGCACGCGCCTGCTGATCGTCAATACGCCGCACAATCCGACTGGCGCGGTGCTCGCCGCAAGCGACTGGGAACGCATTGCGGATCTCGTCGAACCGACTGGCGCGATGGTTCTGTCCGACGAGGTCTACGAATGCCTGGTCTTTGACGGCAGGCGGCATACCAGCGTGCTGTCGAACGAGCGCCTGCGTGGCCGGTGCTTCGCGGTGTTTTCGTTCGGAAAAGTCTACAACGCCACCGGCTGGAAAATCGGCTATTGCGTAGCGGCACCCGTGCTCACCGCGGAGTTCCGCAAGGTGCACCAATTCCTGACATTTTCGGTGTCGACACCCGTCCAGCACGCGATAGCGGATTTCATGCGCGAGGAACCGGCATTCCATGACGGGCTGGCAGCGTTCTACCAGGCGCGTCGCGACCGGTTCGCGGCGCTGCTGGCTGGCTCGCGATTCAGGCTCATGACGACCGCCGGCACCTATTTCCAGCTCGCGGAATACGGCGGGATCTCGCAGATGCCGGATGTGGAATTCTGCAAGGAACTGGCGCGAAATCACGGCGTCGCCGCCATACCATTGTCGCCATTCTGCGCGCAACCGCTGCCGGCGCGACTCGTCCGTTTCTGCTTCGCCAAGGATGACACGACGCTGGAGCAGGCTGCATTGCGACTCACAAAGGTCTGATTTCACGATAGAATTACCACCATGAAACCCATCATTGAAGTTGCACAATCACTCGGCATCAAGCCCTCGGAACTTGAGCCCTACGGTCACTACAAGGCCAAGCTGGCCCTCACCGCATTCAAGGACCGCCCGCCGCGCGGCAAGCTGGTGCTGGTCTCGGCGATCACGCCGACCCCCGCGGGAGAGGGCAAGACCACGACATCCATCGGCCTGGTGCAGGGCCTGGCGAAGATCGGCGTGAAGAGCGCAGCTGCGCTCCGTGAGCCGAGCCTCGGTCCCGTCTTTGGCATGAAGGGCGGCGGGGCGGGCGGTGGCGCCTCGGAAGTCGTGCCGATGATGGACATCAATATGCACTTCAACGGCGACTTCCACGCCGTGTCCAGTGCGCACAACCTGCTCGCTGCGCTGGTGGATAACTGCCTCCACAACGGCAGTGCCGGCGCACTCGATTCGCGGCACGTGACCTGGAAGCGCGTCATGGACATGAATGACCGCGCGCTGCGTGACATCATCGTCGGGCTCGGTGGCCGGAGTGAGGGCATTCCGCGCGAAACGGGGTTCGACATCACCGCCGCGAGCGAAGTGATGGCCGTGCTGTGCCTCGCAGACGGCATTCCGGACCTGAAGGCGCGGCTCAGCCGGATCGTCGTTGGCTATGGCAAAGACGGCACGCCCGTGACCGCGCGGGATATCAATGCGGTGGGCGCGATGGCAGCGCTCCTGTCCCAGGCGATCAAGCCGAACCTGGTGCAGACGACGGAGGGAGTGCCGGCATTCGTCCACGGTGGTCCGTTTGCGAATATCGCTCACGGCACCAACAGCATCACCGCCACGAAGGCGGCCCTTTCGTATGCCGATATTGTGGTCACCGAAGCGGGTTTTGCCTTCGAACTTGGTGCGGAGAAATTCTTCGACATCAACTGCCGCTACGGCGGCTTTGCACCGGCCTGCACGGTGCTGGTCGTTACCATTCGTGCGCTCAAGATGCACGGTGGCAAGCCGCTCGCAGAGACCAGCAAGCCCGATGTGGCGGCCATGATCAGCGGTCTGTCGAACATGGAAAAGCACATCGAGAATATCAGCAAATTCGGCCAGCGCTGCGTCATCGCAATCAATCACTTCCCGACCGACACGGAAGAGGAAGTCGCGGCGCTGAAGAAGCACTGCAAGACACTCGGCGTGGAGGCCGTGCTGTCGAAGCCGTTCAGCGAGGGCGGCAAAGGCTGCACAGAGCTTGCCGGCGTCGTACGCGACCTGGTGGCCGTGAGTGAGTCGAAGTTCACGCCACTCTATGACTGGAATTCGCCGATCGAGCAGAAGATCGCGACGGTCGCCCGCGAGATGTATGGCGCCCACGCCGTGGACTACACGGCCAGGGCGCGTCGCGACCTCAACCACCTCGAGAAAGCCGGTTTTGGCAAGTTGCCCGTGTGCATCGCCAAGACCCAGCAGTCACTGTCAGACAACCCGGCTTTGCTCGGTCGTCCGAAGGACTTTCTGGTGACGGTGCGCGAAATTCAACTCGCGGCGGGTGCAGGCTTCGTGATTCCGATCACCGGCGAGATCATGCGCATGCCCGGTCTCCCGAAGGAGCCGATGGCGTACAAGTTCGATCTGAGCGACGAGGGTGAGATCCTCTTCAACCGCTAAGCGAGCCCGGGTCGATGTGGTTCTGGACGCAGGCGGCGGTGACCGTGTTCTTCAACAGGCAGGCGATCGTCATCGGGCCGACGCCGCCTGGCACCGGCGTAATGGCGCCCGCGACGCGGACTGCCGCATCGAAATCGACGTCACCCACCAGTTTTTCGCGCGGCCCGTCGGGTGACGGCACGCTGATGCGGTTGATGCCCACGTCGATCACGGTCGCGCCCGGCCGGATCCAGTCGCCCTTGATCAACCCGGGCTTGCCGATCGCCGCGATCAGGATGTCGGCGCGGCGGCATTCCTCGGCGAGGTCGCGGGTCCGCGAGTGGGCGACGGTCACCGTGCAGTGCTCGCGCAGCAATAGCTGCATCATGGGCTTGCCGACAAGATTCGAGCGGCCGACGACCAATGCGCGCTGGCCGCCCAGATCGCCCAGGTATTCCTTCAGCAGCAGCAGGCAGCCGAGCGGCGTGCAGGGAATCATTCCAGAGCCGCGCGCGGCCAACAGGCCCGTATTGATGAGGCTGAAGCCGTCCACGTCTTTCTGCGGCGCGAGCGCATCGATGATTGCCAGCTCGTCGATCTGCCGCGGCAGCGGGAGCTGGACCAGGATTCCGTGCACTGCGGTGTCGGCGTTGAGCCGCGCGATATTGTCGAGCAGTTCGGTTTGGGAAACGGATGCCGGGAGCAGCGTCTCGAATGAGCGCATGCCCGCTTCTCGTGTCTGTTTTCCCTTGTTGCGGACATAAATTTCGCTGGCGGGATCAGCACCCACGAGAATCACGGCGAGGCCCGGCGTGACGCCGTGGTGCCCGGCGAGCACCGCAACCTGCCGCGCGACTTCGGCCCTGACCCTCGCGGCGGCCGCGCGCCCATCGATGAGGCGGGCCCGGTGCGAGGTGTCTGGAGTCATGCTGGACCTGGATTCTGGCATCCATCTGGCCTCATGCCATACTGGTGGCCGCGAGGGTACCTGAAACCCCCGATCAAATGCGACACCGCGAGCCTTCATGAACGTCAAGCGCGACGGCGAACCCGTTCGACGAATACAGATTGACGCGATGCGCGGCGGCCAGTTCCGCTCGCACGAAGATCTCGTGGTCGTCGAGGAACCGCTCGAAATCCGCCTGGCCCGGGCGGCGGAGCCGGGGCCGGGACGCGCGATTTCAATCACGATGCGCACACCGGGACACGACGTCGAGCTTGCCGTCGGCTTTTTGCATGGCGAAGGGCTCATCCGTTCCAAAAATGACATCGTATCGGCCCGCATTTGCGGTGCGGCCAGCAATGTCGTGCGCGTGGAACTTGCGGCCGACGTTCCGCTGGACCTTGCACGACTGGAGCGGAATTTCTATACGAGTTCCAGTTGCGGGGTCTGCGGCAAGGCATCGCTCGAGGCGGTGAACGAGATGCTGCCGATCCGGCCGGTCGCGAGCGCGATCAAGGTATCGGCGGAGCTGCTGGGCTCGCTCGTGGTGCGCGCGCGCAGCGCACAGGATGTCTTCCGGGACACCGGCGGGCTGCATGCTTCGAGCCTTTTTGACGAGCGTGGAGACCTGCTTGAGACCTACGAGGACGTTGGCCGGCACAATGCGCTCGACAAGCTCATTGGCGCCAGGCTGCTCGAAGGCGCCCTGCCGCTTTCCGAATGTGTGCTGTTGTTGAGCGGGCGGGCGAGCTTTGAACTGCTGCAGAAGGCAGCGGCGGCCGGCGTGCCGGTAGTCGCCGCAGTCGGCGCGCCTTCGAGTCTCGCGATCGACCTTGCGGAGCGCACGGGCATCCTGCTCGTTGGATTTCTGCGCGACGCTTCATTCAATGTGTATACGCATCGGGAAAGACTGCAATGACCGCTGCTGCGGCACCGAAACCGATCAGCCAGGCGCAGAAGGATGAAGTCCTTGTGATCGTTGCGCGCCACAAGCACCAGCCGGGCCCGCTGATCGAGATCCTGCATGACGTGCAAAGGTCGCTGGGTTACGTGCCTGCAGAGGCCGTGCCATTGATCGCAGGGGAACTCAACCTGTCGCGGGCCGAGGTTCACGGTGTGGTGAGCTTTTATCACCACTTCCGTAGCGCCCCGCATGGCCGGCGCGTGCTGCGACTCTGCCGGGCCGAGGCCTGCCAGTCGATGAACGGCCGCGCACTCGAGCGGCACGCCATCAAACGCCTCGGCATCGGTTTCGGCGAGACGACAGCCGATGGCGCAGTGACACTCGAGGCTGTCTACTGCCTGGGGCTCTGCGCCTGTTCGCCCGCGGCGATGATCGATGAAGATGTCCATGGCCGCGTGACGCCGGAGCGACTGGATGAACTGCTGAAGCGTGCGGGCGCAGGGGCGAAGCGGTGACCGTTACGGTATGGATCTCGCGGGATGCCGGCGCGCTCGCGCTCGGTGCCGAGGCAACTGCGCAGGCTCTGCTCGCGGCGGCGCGCAAGGCGGGCGGCGACATCAAGCTGCGCCGCAATGGGTCGCGGGGCCTTTACTGGCTCGAGCCGCTGGTCGAGGTGGAATGCACTGCTGGCCGGATTGCCTATGGGCCCGTGTCCGAGCGCGATGTGCCGGGCCTGATCGAGAAAGGCCTGCTGCGGGGTGAAGCGCATCCGCTACGGCTCGGTCCGATCGAAGCGCATCAATGGTTCGCGTCCCAGCAGCGGCTCACCTTTGCGCGGGTCGGACGGATAGACCCGCTCGACCTGAACGACTACCTCGCGCACGACGGATTCCGCGGACTCCGGCGCGCGCTTGAGATCGGATCCCTCGCGACCGTCAATGAAGTGGTCGAATCAGGTCTTCGTGGTCGTGGTGGCGCGGCTTTCCCGACCGGCATCAAGTGGCAGACCGTGCTCAAGCAGCCGGAGGGCCAGCGCTACATCGCCTGCAATGCGGATGAGGGTGACTCGGGAACATTCTCGGATCGCATGCTGATGGAAGGCGATCCGCTCTCGGTCATCGAGGGCATGATCATCGCCGGGATCGCGGTCGGGGCGACGCGCGGATACATCTATCTTCGCGTCGAGTATCCACACGCATTTCAGGTCATGAACGCCGCCATCACTGCGGCGCGGAATGCTGGTTTTCTCGGGTCCAATGTCTGCGGCAGCAAGCACGCCTTCGACATCGAGCTGCGCCTCGGTGCCGGCGCATACATCTGTGGCGAAGAGACATCGATGCTGGAAAGTCTCGAGGGGCGACGCGGCGAGATCCGCGTGCGCCCGCCATTGCCCGCGGAGAAGGGCCTGTTCGGGGCGCCCACCGTGGTCAATAACGTCGTGACACTTGCCACGGTACCCGTGGTGCTCGCAGCAGGTGCGGCTGCGTACCGAGATTTCGGCCAGGCGAAGTCGCGCGGGACGCTGCCGCTGCAACTGGCCGGTAACGTGCTCCGCGGCGGCCTGGTCGAGCGCGCCTTCGGCCTGACCGTGCGTGAGTTGTTGTACGACTACGGTGGCGGGTCCGCGAGCGGCCGGCCAATCCGCGCGGTCCAGATCGGCGGACCACTCGGCGCCTACCTGCCGGAATCGCAGTTCGACACGCCACTTGAGTACGAGGCACTTTCAGCGATCGGCGCAATGCTCGGGCACGGCGGTGTCGTGGCTTTCGACGACACGGTCGACATGCTGGAAATGGCCCGGTACGCGATGGAATTCTGCGCGATCGAGTCCTGCGGCAAGTGCACACCCTGCCGCATCGGATCGGTGCGGGGCGCCGAGGCGCTCGGGAATATTGCCCGCGGAATTAATCCCGAGGGCAATCTTGCGCTGGTGGAGGAACTCTGCGATACGATGTTGCAGGCGTCTTTGTGCGGCCTCGGGGGTATGGCACCCTATCCGGTGTTGAGCGCGATGAAGCATTTCAAAGAGGACTTCAGGCAACGGACTGCTGGAAGCTGACATGTACTCCATTGACCATAAGGATCTCGGCACGCCGGCCCCGGCATCGACCGGGTCGGTGACACTCGATATCGACGGCAGTACCGTCACGGTGCCCGCGGGAACTTCCGTCATGCGGGCCGTCGCCCTTGCGGGCGGTCACATCCCGAAGCTTTGCGCCACTGACACCCTCAAGGCCTTCGGCTCCTGCCGCCTGTGCCTGGTCGAGATCGAGGGCCGCAAAGGATTTCC